>Ga0307372_10003838_pt1 | contig 23676 bp, 32 predicted proteins | sample OX1MG_FD_202533 | JGI IMG/M metagenome (GOLD analysis project Ga0307372, IMG submission 202533) | Soil microbial communities from Risofladan, Vaasa, Finland - OX-1 | ecosystem: Environmental > Terrestrial > Soil > Coastal area > Acid sulfate soil | place: Finland: Risofladan, Vaasa | collected...
GGCGACGGCCGCTTCCGCAGGTGGGTGCGGTCGTCCGTGCCCGCGCGACGGTCACGCTCGCCGGTCGAACACCGAGCGCGCGGCGACCGTTCGGCGTGTGGTTGCTCCGCGATGAGGGCGAGTTCCGGGGATGATGTAGCTTTGTTCTGGGAGCAGTTGCGCGAAACGCTCCGCGCGCACGGCGAGTTCGCCGCCCGAAGGTCGATGACTGCGAGTTGGAGGTGATGGCGTCCGGATGGCTGGCTTGGAGCCCCTCGGGCTACCGCGGTTCTTTGCCGAGCGCCGTGACCGGGCGTGGTTCGTGGTCGACCGCGCCCGAGAGCACGAGCCGCCGCAACCGATGCGGCACGGGATGGCGCAGGCACGCGATGTCGCGCGATTGCTCAACGCCGAAACCGCAAACGCCCGCACACCTGCGGAGCGCGGCCCGCACACCGAATAGCATCGGCACAGCCATCGGCGTAACGCGCCACGAGGTCACCCAGGCCGCTCCGGTTGCCTTGCGCTGCTGAGTGCGGTTGCTGCCGCGAGCGGCCACCGTCGTCGCTGCAACTCCCGGTGCGGGCCGCACGGACAATCCACGAGCCAGCGGCCTTGGGCCGCGGGCGACACACGCCGGCGCCGGCGCGGGCGCGGGAATAGGCTCGGGCGGGTGCCCTACGACAGGTTCGCGCGCGAACTCCTACACTCACCCTGGCTGCGATCTCGGTGGCCAGACCCGGTCTGACCACACTTTCGGGATGTGACGTCAACGGATTTCATCTCCGGGCGTGATCCTGCACTCGCGGGTGCGGCGGTCGCTTCGCACGGACTGCTCGTGCTGGTCGTTGACGACCGCGACGATAACGAGCGTGCCCGCAGACGGGTTCCCATGCAGCTGGGCGGCGCGGCGGCGCGATCATCCTGCGGCGCCTCGAATGGCGACGGATCAGACGCCCGGGTCTCACGATCAGGCAATGCGTACGTCGTAAGCGGCGATCCGAACCTGCACAGCGTCACCGTCCACGAAGCCGATGGCCAGGACTACACGAACAACGTGCCTACGGGGAGTTCGCCGCCGGCGAGCCCGCCGACGGGCAGCCAGTGACGGTCAGGGCACTCTCAATCAAGGTGTTGCGCCGTCTCGTGGGCGGTGCAACACCACGACCGCCCTCGATACGCGAGCTGAATACTTTCGCGGCCCCTCGCTCGCGCTGTAGACGAAGTCCGGGTACGCCGCTCCAGGGTCGGACCACGCTCGCTCGTGCCGGGCAATGCGGGCGCGCGTTCACCACCGTCGGTTGGACCCGTTGGTCGTTCATAGCGAGGGCCAGCTCGACATCGGAGCGGACTTCCGCTTTGACCGGATCGTTGGTGCGGAGGTTGCGAGGCCTCCGTCCGGGAGACGTCGGTCTCGACGGCGAAGCGGCCATCTTGACCGCGCGACCCGGCACGCCTCCCGAGATTCCGGATCACGTCGCGTAATCCCGACCGCTGTGGTAGAACTTCGGGCGTCCTAAGTTAGGGTGCCCTAATACTGGAGGTGACGATGGGTTTCGCTGAGACAGTCCTGCTGGGCGCAGTCGCCGGATTCACGATCTACCTAGGCCTGCCGATCGGGCGGCTCGGAACCGTGGACGACCGACTGCGCGTCGGTCTGGCGATGTTCTCAGTCGGGATCCTCGCTTTCATCTTCATGGACGTGACCAAACACGGTCAGGAGATCGTCGACACCGCGCTCGGCAACTTCAAGAATCACAAGACCAGCTTCGCGGACGTGCTCGGCCTGTTCGCCTTGCTCGCAGCCGGGTTCACGGCCGGGACCGCGGGTATCTCCGCGATCGAGCACCGCCTGCGCCCACGCGCAGCGGTGCTCCCACCGATCGCTGGCGGCTCGGAAGCCGCCAGCATCGGCGCACCACCGTTCGCGGCCCTGGGCGCGGCGCTCGACGCGCGCCGGCACGCATTGCAGACCGGCATGACGATCGCCGTCGCGATCGGCCTGCACAACTTCGCCGAAGGACTCGCCATCGGCGTCTCCGCCAAGGCAGGCGCCATCGGCCTCGCCACCGTCCTGATCATCGGCTTCGGCCTCCACAACGCCACCGAAGGCTTCGGCATCGTCGGACCACTCGGCGGCGTGCGCCCGTCCTGGAAGTGGCTGGGGCTCGCGGGCCTCGTCGGCGGCGGACCCACGTTTCTGGGAACGATCGTCGGCTACCAAGTCCACTCCGACCCGCTCGAACTGTGCTTCTACGCGCTCGCAGGTGGCGCGATCCTCTACGTCGTCGGCGAAATCTGGATCGGCATGCGACGCTTCGGACACCGCACCCTCGGCCTCTACCTACTCGCCGCCGGCTTCCTCGCAGGCGTCGCAACAGACCTCGTCGTCTCCTACGGCGGCGCATAAGGCTCGCCCGCGACGCGCGGACCGCACCCCAGCGCACCCCGAAGCGTCAGCGTGTGCGGGCGAACCGTTGCACTGTCGCGAGCAACTCTTGGGTCTTGGCCTCCGCTTCGGCTTGGTCGCCTGAGCGCAGAGCGTCGGTCACGCAGTGGCGGACGTGTGCGTCGAGGATCTTGAACGCGAGGGATTCGAGTGCGGTGTTGACGGCGGCGATCTGGGTGAGGATGTCGATGCAGTAGCGGTCCTCGTCGAGCATCTTCTCGATGCCGCGGACCTGGCCTTCGATGCGGTGCAGCCGGTTGACGAGCGCGTCCTTGTCTTGGGTGTAGCCGTGCGTGGTGGTGTTGGTCATGTTGGGGAGTCCTGTCGTGTGCTGTGGAAGCGGCGCAGCCGCAGGCTGTTGGTGACGACGAACAGCGATGAGCTTGCCATCGCGGCGGCGGCGATGATCGGGTTGAGCAGGCCGGCGACGGCGAGCGGGATCGCGGCGACGTTGTAGGCGAACGCCCAGAAGAGGTTGCCCTTGATCGTGTTGAGGGTGCTGCGGGCGAGGCGGATCGCGTCGGCGGCGGCGCGCAGGTCGCCGGAGACGAGCGTGAGGTCGGAGGCTTCGATCGCGACGTCGGTGCCGGTGCCGATCGCGAGGCCGAGGTCGGCCTGGGCGAGGGCGGGGGCGTCGTTGACGCCGTCGCCGACCATCGCGACGACCTCGCCGGCCGCTTGGAGGCGTTTGATCTCGGCGACCTTGTCCTGGGGGTAGACCTCGGCGAGTACGCGGTCGATTCCGACCTCGCGGGCGACGCGCTCCGCTGCCGCCTGGTTGTCGCCGGTGAGCAGCACGGGCGTGAGCCCAAGCGCTTTGAGTTCGCTGATCGCGGCGGCGCTGGTCGGCTTGACGGTGTCCTGGACGGTGAGCGTCGCGCGCGGCTGCTCGTCCCAGGCGACGGTGATCGCGCCGTCGCGCCGTCCGACCTCGACTTGGTGGCCGTCGACGAGGCCTTGCACGCCGCTGCCCGGCAGGTTGCGGAAGCTTTCGACGGCGGGCAGCGTGCCGAGTTCGGACCGGGCGGCGGTGGCGATCGCCTGTGCGATCGGGTGCTCGGAGGCCGCCTCGACCGCGCCGGCGAACCGCAGGATCTCGCCACGGGAGGCACCGTTCAGGGGCGTGACCGCGGTGAGCACCATCCTGCCCTCGGTGATCGTGCCGGTCTTGTCGAGCACGATCGTGCCGATCGACCGGGTCTGCTCAAGGATCTCGGGGCCCTTGATCAGGATCCCGAGCTGGGCGCCGCGGCCCGTGCCGACCATCAATGCGGTTGGCGTCGCGAGCCCGAGCGCGCACGGGCAGGCGATGATCAGCACCGCCACGGCGGCGGTGAACGCGCTCGTCGCGGCAGCTCCCGACGCGAGCCAGCCGGCCAGCGTCGCGAGCGAGATGACGATCACGATCGGTACGAAGATCGCGGAGACGCGGTCCGCGAGGCGCTGGGCCGGGGCCTTGCCGGACTGTGCGGCGCTGACCAGCCGCGCGATCTGCGCGAGCGCGGTATCCGCACCGACCCGCGTCGCGCGCACGACGAGGCGCCCATAGCTGTTAACGGCAGCGCCAGCGACCTGCGCGCCGACCGTGACCTCGACCGCGACTGATTCGCCGGTCAGCATCGACTCGTCGATCGCCGACTCGCCCTCCACGACGACGCCGTCGGTCGCGATCTTCTCGCCCGGCCGCACGACAAACAGGTCGCCCACCGCAAGCTCGCTCACAGGTACGAGCACCTCGGCGCCGTCGCGCAGCACGCGCGCCTCCTTCGCTCCAAGTTCCAGAAGCTTGCGGATCGCCTCCGACGAGCGGCCCTTCGCGCGCGCCTCCAGGTAGCGGCCGAGCAGGATCAGCGTCGTGACCACCGCCGCGACCTCGAAGTACGTGTCGGTGTGCAGCCCACCGACCAGCACGATCGTCGACCACAGCCATGCGGCGATCGTGCCGAGCGAGATCAGCGTGTCCATCGTCGCCGTCAGGTGCCGGGCACTCTTGAGCGCCACGCGGTGAAAGCCGATGCCGGCGTAGAACACCACCGGGGTCGTGAGCGCGAGCGCGACCCACTCCCAGCCCGTGAAGCGCAGCCCCGGCACCATCGCGAACAGCGCGACCGGAACGCTGAACACGACCGCCAAGCCGAGCCGGCGCGTCAGGGCACGCAGTGGCTCGTCGTGATGCTCGTGCCCCGCCTCGCCGTGGTGCTCGTGCGCCGGCGCCGCGAGGTGGGCGCCGTAGCCGGCCGACTCGACAGCGGCGATCAGCTCCGCGGGGGGCTTCGGCGGGTCGCAATGCACCGTCGCCTGTTCGGTGGCGAAGTTGACGGTCGCCTCGACCCCCTCAAGCCGGTTGAGCGTCTTCTCGATGCGCGCCGCGCACGACGCGCAGGTCATGCCGTCCAGATCGAGCGTGAGCTCGTCCGGGTTCGTTGGTGCGTGCGCAGCCGCGGCCATCGTCACGCCGCCTCGTAGCCCGCCGCGACGATCGCAGCCCTCATCGCCGCGTCGTCGAGCCGCTCGCCGCGAACCACGACCCGCTTGGTGTCCAACTCGACGTCGACCGACGCGACGCCCGCCACCTGCCGCAGCTCGGCGCCGACCACCTGCGTGCAGTGGCCGCAGCTCATGCCCGCAACCGTGTACGCCAGCTCAACCATCGCTCTCTCTCCAATATACCGCTATGGGGTATATGTCGCGCACGTCAGTGGGTCGCCGGAGTGGAGCGGTCGGTGCGGTCGCGCAGCCTCGCCAAGCCGATCCAAAGCACGGTGATGAGCAGGATCGCGCCCATCGCCACGGTCGCGACGATCGCCATCGTCGGCCAGCCGCCGCTTGCGCTCGCCGACCCCTCAGCCCCGGTCAGGGAGCCCATCATCCCGGGACCCATTCCGGAGTAGTTGGTCGAGCCTTCGCCACGGAGGTAGCGGCTCATCATGTCGGCCAGCGAGCCGTGATAGCCGCTCATCATCGCGCCCATCAGCCCGAACATCGACGCGTAACGTCCGGGCAGCGTCGCGCTGACGCCAAGGTAGCGCTTGCCGAGATAGACGTACATCTGCCCGACCGCAGCCTGACCCATCACGTCGTCCATCCGCGAGTCCATGGCCTGGAACCCCTGGTTCGAGCCGAGAGCTTGACCCATCAGATACTCCCCGACCCGCTCGTACTGCGTACTCGAGAGGCTCGTGCGGCTGAGCGTGCCGGTCGTGATCCTCTGGAGGATCTGGGCGCCCTGCTGCTGCTCAGAGGCGACCGACGCCCACGCCGGCGCCGCCAGGGCCGCGCTCAGCGCGACCGCCAGCGCCAGCGGCCACCAGGTGCGGGAAAGCTTGCGTGAACTGGTCATCGTGGAGCCTCCAAGTTCGCTAGCGCGCTCGCGTTAGGCCACCGCGCGGTGATCTGTGGGTCGCGTCGGATCGTCGCGCGATCACTCATGCGGGACAACGTGACAAAGCACCAGAACCGGATCAGTAGAAACCCCCGCGGGGTATGCACGGTTACGCCGATGATACGGGTTTCGGCTGGGGCCAAGCTTCGGTCAAGAAGAAACCCCAACCGGGTATCAGCGAGGTCCTAGCTCGTGCTCTGCGCGACCCGATCCGGACGTACCCAGGCGGAGACATAGCCATGGAGAGACCGCAGATCAACATCACTCCCCCGGAGCGTGCCGGACGTATCGTGATCGGCGGCGCAGCCGCGATTGCCGGGCTCGTAGCGCTCGCCTCGGCGAGCGGTGCGCTCGCCGTCGTGCTTCTCGTGCTCCTCGTGCTCGCCGGCCTCGACCTTGTCGTCACCGGCGCACTCGGGCACTGCCCGCTCTACCACAAGCTCGGCCACATGCCCTCGTCGCTGAGGAGACCAGCATGACCACGCTCGGTGACAAGCACACGTCCTCCCACACCGATGGTGGCGCGCACGCAGGCCATGGTCATTGGTTGATGATGGCCTGTTGCGTTCCGATGCTGGTCATCGCGATCGTTCTCGTCGCCACCGGCGTCGCGAGTGTCGGGTTCATCTTCGTCGCGATCATGTGCACCGCGATGATGGCGATGATGATGCGCGGCATGTCCAGCGGCGGGAGCGATGGAGGTGAGAAGCGGTGATGTACTGGGGCGGCCACATGACAACGGGCGGCTGGATCTTCTCGATCTTCGGCACGCTGATCGTCGTCGCGCTGATCTTCGCCGTGATCTACAGCGTCGTCTCGGCGGCCGGTCGTCGCGGCGGCGAAAGTGCGTCAAGTGAATCGGCGCGCGAGATCCTCGACCGGCGCCTCGCCAGCGGCGACCTGACCCCCGAGCAGTACACGCAGCTACGTGCGACGCTCGCCGCCGAACAGGCCGCAAGCCCCGACGCACGACCGCCACGACCCGCGAGCACGCCCGGTGCAGACGCGCTCCCTGGCTAGCCGATTCCGACCGCGAGGCCCGCGATGAGCGCTCAACATTCGATCACTCGACCGCAGCACTCCGAGCCGGCTCGCGAGGCTGTCGTACCGCCCGCTCGCCGTGCGCTGGCGCTCGCGCGCTCCAATTGTCGCGCCAAGGACCTGTTTCGGATCGCGTTCGGCGCGATCTGGGTGATCGACGCCGCGTTCAAGTGGCAGCCCGCGTTCCAGACCGGATTCGCCGACACGCTCAAGAGGGCAGCGCAAGGACAGCCCGGATGGCTGCACGGCTGGTTTCAGTTCTGGATCAACCTCGTGACGCCGAACGCGAGCTTCTTCGCCTACTCGACGGCCGTGATCGAGACAATGGTCGCGGTCGCGCTGATCGTCGGCTTTGCGCGCAAGCTCACCTACATCGGCGCGGCACTGTTCAGCGTCATGATCTGGGCCACCGCCGAAGGCTTTGGCGGGCCCTACACCGCCGGGTCGACCGACATCGGTGCGGCGGTGATCTACGCCGTCGTGTTCATGGGGCTGCTCGCGCTCAACTACGAGGGCGGCCCCAGCCGCTTCAGCGTCCCCTCATCGAGCAACGCGTGTCCTGGTGGCACCGCATCGCCGAGGTCGGTCACAAGGGCCAGACGGGCGAGCTCCTACATCGCCCGGCAGTCACGATCACTGCCCACCGGCTATTTCCGCACCGCCCGAAGCAGAGCCGGCGCCGTAGGAAGCGATAGGACCCGAGATCGCCACTACCGCGCGCCCAGGCGTCGGTCACATTGCCATCGGGGCGCTCATGCTGATTGCCGCAACGCGCTGGCGCTATCGCTTCCGTGCTTCAGACGGCGGGTGCGTCTCGCGAGAGGGCCGCGAGCGTCGGGCCGCACGCCGCCTTCGTTCCAGACGTGCGTAGAAACCCGGCATCGGGCATCAGCGTCCACGCAAAGCAAGGGCTCGGGCGCTCGTTCGCGCACGCTCGCTCCGGACGAGGACCATGCGCGCGGGTTGGAGGCCGCTCCACGCTCGCTCGCGCCGGCCGATGCGGAAGCGCCCACGTCGTCGACCACCTGTCTTGCTGGTCGTCCCAGGCGAGCGCGCTCCACAGGTAGCCGCAGACGCTCGCTTTGCTGTGCGGGGCGGCTGTTGCACGAAGCATGCGTCGTCGCTCGGTAACTGCCTGAGCGCGAGCGCGCTGCACTGTCTTCGCCGAGCGAGGATCTACATCCACGGGATGCGCACGGCCGGCACCGCCTCATGACGCCAGCCACGACGCTTCGCCCCGACGACAGGACGATGGGGCGAGGCTCCCCGAGCGTCAGGCACCGACGAGGCGGAACACCACAAATGCCAACCCCGAGACGATCAGCAGCCACGCGAACGCGCGGCGCACCGTCTGGTCGCCAGCGCGCTTGGCGAGCCGTGCGCTAACGGCGCTGGCTGGCACTGCGCCCAGGGCGAACGCTGCGGCTGCGGTCCAGTCGATGTGTCCGAGCGCCCAGTGGGTGGCGAGCGTCGGCACGGTGAGCACGGCGATGACCAGGAGGCTGGTTCCAACTGCCTCTCGCATCTCGAGCCCGAAGACGAGCAGGTACATCGGAACGAGCAGGAACCCGCCGCCGTTGGCGAGCAAGCCCGTGAACAACCCCGCCACCGCCGCGGCAGCCACGAGCAGCGGCCGGTTCTTGCGGCGCGCGGTTCCGGCATCTCGCGCCGACTGCTCGATTGGTCGAAGCACGCGCTGCCCAACGATCACGAGCACGACACCAGACACGACGAGCAACGCGCTACCCCCGATGACCCTTGAGAGCAACGCGCCCACGATCGTCGCCGGCACGCCGCCGACGAGCGACCAGCCGGCAGTGCGGGGCCGGCTCTCCCGATCGCGCAGATACGGCAGTGCGGCGAGCAGCGCTGCAGGGATCGTCGCGGGGAGCGGCGACGCGATCGCCTGCAACGGGGCCACTCCCATGATCGAGAGGATCGGCGTGGCGATCGATGACCCACCGACGCCGAAGACTCCTGTCAGCACGCCGATCGAGGCGCCGGCAACGACGAACAGGGGCCAGGATGCCACCGGTGAACGCTAGCGTGGGAGTGCGCTCTCGTGCGAGGTGATCTCGCGCACCATTACCAGCGCCCGAGGCGCGGGAGCTCGCCGATTTCATCGGCGACCTACTGGTCCTCTCGCGCCAGGCCTCCGAGAGCGACGCGGCGACGATCGTCTTCTGGGCGTGCACTTCACGGCGCCAAGGAGCCGCTCGACGTTGCCCTGCACGCTGGCCATGCTCGTGCCAGACGTGCTCGACGACCTGCACGGCGTTGGCGGAGGTGCAGCAGTAGTCGGTCTCGGCCTTGACCTCCGCCGAGGTGTTGACGTACATCACGACCATTGCGCGCGGACGCTCCACCTTCCAGGCGCGCAATTCGGCGTCCGCCAGGCCGCGATCATCATCAGGCCAGAGAAAGCAGTGAGCAGCGTCTGCTGGGGATCGAGGGTCCGATTGAGGCGCGAGCCCGACGGTCAGCCGCCGCCGAACCAGACGGTTCCGACAAGCCAGTTTCCCCAGAGGCAACCAGATGAGCCTGCCATCCAATCTCGAACGTTTTCTCGCCGAGCCGCGCATCGCAGTGCTCGCGACCGTGCGCCGCGACGGCGCGCCAGCGACGACGGCCTGCTGGTATGACCTGCAGGACGGCCAGCTGTTGATGATCACGATGTACAGAGACGCTCGTCGGCTTCCGAACATCCAGCACAACCCGCACGTCGCGGTGACAATCATTGGCGAGGACCCCTACCAGCACCTCTCGCTCGCTGGGCGGGTGACCAGGATGTGGGATGACCCCGCGCTCGAGGTCTGGACCGTCTGTCGATGCGCTACACGGGCGATCCCTGGCCGGAGCGCAAGCCCTGCGTCAGCGCACTCGTCGAGATCGAACGCTGGCACACCTACGGCCTGCTCTTAGAGGCATCCGCCTTCAGCCCCGCGAGCTGACCCCGGCCGCGACGCGGAAGGCCCTGCTCAGGAAGCTCCCGCTCAACGAGGAGGCGATAGGCGTCTCGGGCAATCCGCACCGACGTCAACCAGCGAGGCGGGGCGTCAGCACCACCATCTTCGAACATCAGCGGTCACCCCGCTACGATCGCGTCGATCCGACCCTCGGAGGATCGGCAGCCGGCGTCATCGCACAAGAGACGAACCTGAGACCGCGACGCCCGCTTCGCCAACAAGACCGGGCGTCACTGCCGGCCCGCCGCCCGCACCGCAAAGGACGAATACCAGGGCCGCGCGTTGGCGATGGCCTAGGATCTGCTTCGGTGTCAGGTCGGTACTTCGAGCTGTACCGCGACCCGGGGCTCGACGCCACCCGCAGCACAAAGAGGCCTCTCGACCTTCGCCGCCTGCGCCGTCTGATCGCTCAGATCATCGACGCTGCGCCTGGCTCATCCGGGGGGCGCGGTCACCCTTCGCTTTAGCCCGACCTATGCCGGCTCAGTTCGATCGCCAACGTCCACCGAGCTGGGACTTAGGGGGCAACAACCTCGCCGACGCGTGGCGTGGCTGGCAGCAGCGGGAAGTCGACGTCGAAGCCGACCTGTAGGGCCTCAGCGACGGCCGCGAGCTGACCCACTGTGGGGTTGCCCCGGCCGGCCTCCAGCGCGGCGACTACAGGCTGGGAGATCCCCAAGCGCTGCGCCAGCTGAAGCTGCGTGAGCCCTACATCCTCGCGGACTGCACGGATCCGCTGACCCACCAAGTGCGCATGGATGGCTGATCGGCGGGTGCGGGGCATCCGCTCAGCGCGTCTGGTGCGCGCGCGCGACAGCGAGAGCAGCCACACGCTCAGCGGGCCGTGAGGAGACCGGCTCAGGAATCTCCTCGGCGGTCACGGTGACGGCACCGTTGCGATAGGCGCTCGGTAGGTTGCGAGCCCACTCCTCACCGTCGCTGTCGAAGTCGATCAGACCGCCGAGGTGCTCGCTGAAGACGGGCATGCCGACCTGTACGAACCGCGCGTCTCCGTCGGTGATCTCGAGCTCCTGCCCGCACACCTCACAGGTGGCAGCGAGGCGATCGACGAGCTCACCGTCGCAGCCGATCTCGTTGGTGAAGATGTTGAGACGGATCATGCTTGTCCTCCTTTGCCAGGCCCTAATATAGCCCACCAGGCTATCTTCTGCAATCAGAAATCGGCCTCGCGCAAAATCTCTTGAGAGCGATCCATCCGCTGAACCCGGTCGCGCAACGCGTCCGCACGGTCGTCAGGCAAGAGCTCGGCGACCCCTAGCAGGCCCGTCGTGTCAGCGATAAGGCGCGCGATTGCCACCTGCTCATACGAGGTCAAGGCGGGCGACAGCGGCCCGACCCCGCTGTAGTCGAGCGCCGGCCCGTGACGCAGCGCGAAGCTGCGCTGGCCCCAGCGCAGCCGCTGGAAGAAGCCCGCGGTCTCGTAGGGGTTGTGGGGATCGCCGCGACGTGCGAAGGCGAAGCCGTGGTCGATCAATCCCAGCGACGGAGTCGGTCCGGCTCGGAGATTCTCGTCGTGACGATCCTGAGCGCCGATCAGCGCATCGAAGAAGGCCGCATCGGCGATCAGTTGGTCGAAGCCAACGCCCGGCTGCGGCAGCGCGGCCGAGCCACCGATACCAAACACCCCACACACCGATGCCGCCGAAGCGCTCGTCGCGGTCGCGCCGCTCGCGAGCCGCTGGATCGAACGACTGCTCGCCCAACACGACCCGGCGATGACCGTCTCGCAGTACCTCGCGCTCCGTGCGATCGCCCGCGAACGCGTCACCGCCACCGAGCTCGCCCGGCGCACCGGCGTCTCCGGGCCCGCCGTCTCACAACTCCTGACCAGCCTCGCAACGGCCGGATGGCTCGAACGCCAGCCCGACCCCGCCGACCGCCGCCACCAAACGCTGACCCTCTCGCCCGCCGGAACGACCGCCTACCGCTCCGCGCAGACGCTCCTGCACCGCGGCGTCAGCACCCTGCTCGCCGACCTCCCCAAACCCGAAACCGACCAGCTCGCGCGACTCCTCCCACACGTCGAGGCCGCGCTCGCCGGCACCGCACCACCCCGCAAACGACCGCCGCCACCACACGGACCCCACCGACCCCACCACCGGCCATGAGCAGCACCCCGGCCCGCTCGAGCCGCACCGGTGCCGACATGACGCGATCGACTCGCTGATCGAGATCCTCGCCTCGACGATGGTCGTCTGGCAACTCAAAGGCATCGACAGCACCGACCGCACAGTGCCGGTCCTGGGAGTCATCGCGCTTGCGTTCGCCGCGCTGGCGATCTACATCGCCGTGCAGTCCACGATCGTGCTCGCGAACGCCACCCACCCAGGCCATTCGACTGCCGGCGCCGCCTGGCTCGCGGCCACCGCGCTCGTGATGTTCGCGCTCGCACGCGGCAAAGCCGACACCGGACACCAACTCGAGAACACCGTCCTGCGCACCGAAGCACGGATCACCGTCATCGACGGAGCACTGGCCACGACCATCCTACTCGGCGTCCTACTCAACACCGCCCTGGGCTGGTGGTGGGCCGACCCCACCGCCGCGCTCACGCTCGTCCTCTACGCCACTCAAGAGGCTCAACACGCCTGGCACCAAGCGGGCGAACAGCACCGCTGACCCCCACCACCCCGCCTCGGCAAGCCTTGACGACATGTCGTCGACGCACAACACCAACGCCACCAACCGCCTGCGACACGCCGACCCTAGATAAGCAGGCAGTAGCGCGCCAGGCCGTTCTTGGAGCGGACCGTGACCGAGCGTGGCCGCCTGCGAGCCACGCGATCACGAAGCCTGCCGGGGCCCCTACGTACGCGCGAGCACAAAAGCAGGTCCCGGCCCGTCCGTGCCGAGGTACCTGCCCGTCGCCAAGAACAGGGATTTCGCTGGTCCGAAATGAGACGCATGCTCGGGACGAGCAGCAGGCGCGAACGCACTTCTGTCCACGACGCTCGCTTCTGGTGGTGAGAGAGACGGTGCGAGGCAGCGGCGTCGACGAGGTAGCCCGCTTCCCCAGCTCGACGCGTGCGGACGGTTAGTGCGCGTACCACCAGCTCCGGGCGGAGCTGTCCCCACGGCGCCGGGGATCGATGCGCGCGCCCCCGCGGGGCCAGGTCGCTATGCATCCGCGGGAGAGTCGTTCGGTGTCTCCGATCCTCGCACCCCGCACGGCTCTGTCGCCCGAAGACCTGGCCAGGCCAAGAGTCGCGCGAGCTAATGCGAGCGCACGGCAGTCAGGCCCCGGGCGTCCGTGACGAATGCGTGCCGGACGCGAAGTGCGTCACGCTTCATGCGTGCTTTGCGTCTGTATGTCATGAGAATGCGCCGGAGGGCCACGTGACGCGGCTGACAGCAGAAGACGTGCTGGTTCTGTACGACCGCCACGCTCGCGGGCTAATTGGGTTCTTCGCTCGCCGCACTGGTGATCCCCAGCTCGCTCTTGATCTACTTGGCGAGACGTTTGTCGCCGTCTTTGAAGCGCGGGAAAGCTGCCGGGCAATAGACGATCGGCAACGGGCGGCGTGGCTATACCGGATCGCCGCGAACCAGCTCGCGGACTGGGCGCGACGCGGTCAACGCGAGCGACGCGCGCTATCACGGCTCCGGTTCGAAGTTCCAGACCTGACGGACGTCGAGTACGAGCGCGTCGAGCAGCTTGCGGCATCTGAAGACATCCGTCGCCTTGCGGACGACGCACTCGGCGGCCTATCTGACGAGCAGGCCGACGCGATCCGCCTACGAGTCGTCGGCGAGAAGTCTTTCGCTGAAGTTGCCGACGCGCTTGGGATAAGCGAGGAAGCGGCGCGAGCACGCGTTAGTCGCGGCTTGCGGACACTCCGCCGCTCCGTGTTACCGAAGGGATGTGCAGGCGATGGCTAAAGGCCCGCGAGACCCGTTCGACGACTTGCCCGCGCTGCGAGCGCTGCGAGACAGCTTGGAGCGCCAGTTCATCCCTGAGAGAACCTTCTCACGCTCGCGGAGGCTCCTCCCGACCTGGGCGCGACACCGTTCGCGGCCACTTGCAGTCGTAGCCATCTTGGTGGCCTGCGGCGGATCGGCGGCTGCCGTGGCAGCGGTCTTGAACACGCCGTCAGCTCGGCTGGCGGGAACCGTACCCTCGCGCCCAGGCGCGAGCCAACCCCCGGTCGCCGGAGAGCCGGAGGCTGGCCTGCGCTATCGAGTATCGGTCGCACCGGTGCTCATGGCGGGTGCGTCCGGCTGGGCATCATTTATCGACTTCGAAGCGAACGGCCGGTCGGTCGTCGGCGGCGGCGGAGGCGGGAATGGCTACCCGACGCGAACCTCAGCGCTCTTCGATCTCGGCGTGAACACAATCGGAGTACCGCCGCAGACACAGCACTTGGGCGGCGACATCGTCGATTACGTCCTGACGGGCCCGAACGTCACGACCGTGCGTGTGGGCGACAGGCCAATCTCTACTCGCTCAAGCCCCGACCTCCCTGCTGGCGACCGCGTTGCCGTCTTCTTCATGCCTGCTAACGCTGCTCCGGCCGCCATACCGCCGCCGGGTTCCGCTCTCCCGTATTACGAGCCGGTCTCCGCGTCGCCGTCGCTGCGCCACCCATCCTTGCCGCGGATGCAGTCAGCTGGGCGACCGACAGTGGACGAACTCAAGCGGCTCGCGCAGCTCGGTCGCTCCATTGCACAACACCGCAGCGCCCGGCTCGTTCCCACGACACCGCTCGCGGCGATGGGCGCCGACGGGCGCATCATCCAGCCGCGACGCGATGCTTCGATCGCTCCCGAGCGAGTCCGCAGCTGGCGCAATCCTGCGAGGCCTTCAGCGGGAGCGTGCGCCTTGAGATATCGCGGCCTGCCGACCCTCATCCCCGAGTGGGGCAGCGTCGTCACAACGATTCGGCCGGTTCGCGGACCGGAAGGCGAGCTGTTCCTCTCTTGCGCCGACACCGAGTTCAGCCTCCACGGTTGGCCGCTACGCGCCGCGATCCTTGTGGATGCTTACGCTCCCGGTCACGCAATCGGCGCCCTGCCCGGAGCGGTGCCGCTGAGAGGCCAGCCCGGGACAGTGAACATTGCCGTCGCCAACCCACCCGGCGACATGGCCGCGCGGCGCATCGGCAACGCCTGGCTCGTCGTCCAAGGCGGCCGCAACGTCGCCCAGCGACTACTCGTCCTCCAGCACCTGCAGATCGCACGCCTTGCCACGTCAGCCGCATCGGGCGCCTAACCCCTCGCTCATGGTTGCAGCAACGCAACGGAGCAGGACACCAGCGCGCGTGCCACCTGCCCACAGCGGTCCTGCCGGCTGTTCGCTGCCCGCGCGTCCTGCGAGTGTCCTTGCGGTTACGGCCCCCGTCCACCTGGTGCTTGGACTCCGTAGCCGGCTGGCGCGTGGGCTCCGTGGCCAGTCGTCAAACACCCGCGACCGAGACGCGTGAGCTGGGAGGCGTGAGGAGGCGTGCCTGCCGGATCCGGCTCCGCCAGGATCGTGCCCCGATCATCGCGTCCGCGCCGCCCCCGATCAGACAGGCATGCGGCGCGGAGGCGATGAACCCGAGGTCTGCCATCTACCCCGCAGTCCGGTGCACGAACTCGCTAGTGACGAAGCCCGCTCTCCTCGGTGGGCAGTTGGCCCCGCTACGTTCGACCCCGGGGGCGCGCCGGCGTCGCGGCACAAACTCCGCGCCTCCCGCCCTTGATGGGGCTCTCGAGCTCGAATGCTGAGCGGCGGCATCCAGCTAGATGACCGCCTGCGGCGCCCAACGGCTCGGCGTCGTGTCTTGACGAGCCATGCGTCACGTCGACGGAGCGACGCAGAGCCGCTGGCTCGCGCATCTGGTCCCCTGCATCTGCGGCGTCCCGAGCATTGCATCACGGGCGGCAGCCGGCAGCATGGCCAGGGCGTGTCAGAGTTCGACCGGCCGGTCTCGTGCGGGGATCACAAGCCCCTGCGACGCTCCTGTCGCGAGACCGAATGCGAACTTCCTCTGCTCGCTCGGCGAGCGTCGTCGAAGAGCCACCCGCCGGAGGAGCGATCGTCGTCACTTCTTGCACCGTCCACCGTCTCGATCCCCCCTCGTCGGCATCGGCCGAGCCCCCCGACGGATGGCTGGCCCACGCGGAACTCACCGGACTCAGCCACCGCGAATCGCAGCACGCCTCGCGGGCTTCTTACGCGGCGATCTACAAGTTCGCGGAGAAATTGTTCCCAAATTGTTCCCCAGCTCGGTCACCGCGTCCGGCCAACGGCTATCCAAAACATGTTGATTTGGAGCTATTTCCTTCGATCGGGGAGACAGGATTTGAACCTGCGACCCCCCGGCCCCCAGTCCGAGGGTTGGGGTGGCGGTCAGTGGCTCATGGAGCGCTCCCTGGCGGTGTTGACGGTTTAGGCCGCTTGTTTTTGTAGTGCTCCTTGTGCGTCGTCCCAAGTCTGACGGACTTCTCGTGGTGTCTTGTAGTCGAGCCGGCTGTGGGGCCGGTCGTGGTAGTGGTCGATGTAGCCGTTGATCACCTCCCGGGCCTGCTCGAGGGTCTCGAACTCGTGGCGCCAGACGCAGCGTTCCTTGAGGTAGCGGAACCAGCTCTCGATGAATGCCTGGCTCTCGGGGTCGCGGTAGCCGCCGCGGCGATGAGTGACGCCGAGCCCGGAGATGACCAGCCGCGTCACCTTCGCGGTGAACGCCGAGCCGTTGTCGGTGCCCAAGGTGAGCGTCCCCGGGAGGATGCCCTGGTCACGGACCGCGGTCTCGATCACCGCGATCGCCTCGACTGCCCGGCAGCGCAGGCTGAGCTGCCAGCCGACGATCTCGCGGGTGCAGCAGTCGATGATCGCGTTCAGATAGACCCAGCCGTGCTCGGCAACCCAGACACTCGTCATGTCGAGGTGCCACAGCTCGCCGGGACGGGTGACCTGGAAGAACCCGGGCCGGCGGCGGTGTGGCTCGTGTGTGCGCCGCTGAATCAGCTTGCGCTCGCGCATCACCCTGAGCACTCGCTTCTCGTTCACGGCCCGGCCCAGCTGCCGGCAGACCCACGCGGTGACGATCCGGTAGCCGTCAGTGGGATTGCGCTCGGCGACCTCGACGATCGCCCGCTCGACATCGTCGACCGGACGGCGCCGGGCAGCATCCGGTGTCCGGCGCGGCTTGGGGATCCGGTAGACCGCCTGGCGGCTGATCCGCAGGATGCGCGCCACGACCGCCGGGCGATGACCGGCGGACACGAGTTCACGGGCGTAGGCAACGCGCAACGTCACTCCCACGTCCGGAACCCGTTTCCCAAGATCTCCAGCTCATAGGTCTTGCGACCCAGCGTCCGCTCAAGATCACGCACCCGCTTTCGCAGCTCCACCAGCTCGGTCCGCTCCTCCTTGCCAGCCAGGCGCTCTGAGCCGCCCTCGAGCAGCTTCTCGCGCCACGTGTAGAACAGGTTCTCCGAGATCTGATGCTCCCGGCAGACCTCCGCGACCGACCGGTCCCCGCGCAGGCCCGCAAGCACGATCTCAAGCTTCTGCGCGACCGTCCAACTGCGGTACGTCTTCTTCTCGCTCAACGTGATTCTCCTTCGGTTGAGCGGCCCATCCTGAGAAGCGCCCCGGACGCGATCTCCGCCTCGGCGCTACGCGCCTTCGGCTCCGATCGCGACCGGGAACCCTCACCCAGCTAACTGTCAACACGGACACGGGGAGCGGACCACTCACGCCCCTATTCATTGGTTCTACTGCTTCTGAGTTGCTGTGCGTTGCGCTCAAATTGGACCCCAAATTGGACCCCAAACGTGCGTTCGTGTCTTGCGCAGGCGGTCTCCGATGTCAGCCATCAAGAGACCGCGCTCCCCAGGGGTCTTCATACGATCGATCCGCCGGGCGCGCGAAACTCCTCTCTCATGGCTTATGACGAGGAACTCGCGGACCGCGTTCGGGACGTGCTCGCGATTACGCCGAACGTGAGCGAGCGCAAGATGTTCGGTGGGATGGCCTTCACGATCGCCGGCAACATGGCGTGCGGTATCGTCGGCTCGGACCTCATGCTACGCCTCGGCGACGACGGCGCCGACGCTGTCCTCGACCAGCCTCACGTACGGCCTATGGACTTCACGCACAGGCCGATGAGGTCAATGGTCTACGTCGGCGCGGCGGGAGTTGAGACCGACCACGCGCTCCGCGATTGGATCGAGAAGGCAGTGGGGTTCGCCTCTAGTCTTCCTCCGAAATGAGCGCTGCGAGCGAGGGCCTGGTCGTGGCTGTCTCGTTCAGTCGGGTGCGATGCTCGGGAAGGCTCTGCCGCGAGAACGACACGCGCACCGAGACCGGCAGCTGATGAATGCGACCGAGGCAGGGTCATGAGCACGCGCGCGTGCGTCTCGCTAGAGTCGCAAGCCGATCTGTGGCACGCACACGATGGCGTGCTCGCGGGGGTGAGGAGGACCAGGGTGCGAACAGGCGAGGTTGTCGGGGACGATGCCGTTCGGGTCGCGGGGGTGCGGGATGCCGGCTGAGGAGGACGAGGATCGCCTTGTTCAGCGCGCGAGAGAGGGCGACCAGGATGCGTTCAACGTCCTCGCGGCCCGGTACTCGACGCGTTTGCGACACACGCTGTATCGCGTCACGCGCGACTGCGAGGCGGCTGCCGACGCTGTCCAGGAGACCCTCCTGCGTGCTTGGCGGGCAATGCCTCGCTTCGAGGGTCGATCGCGCTTTTACACGTGGCTGACGCGGATTGGGCTGAATGAGGCATATCGCGGGCTTCGCCCGGCCGGCGAGGAGCCGCTCGAGCTCGATGATCGTGTTGGCGAGCGCATCCCTTCGTGGGGCAACCGACCGGACAGCGTCTTCGAGTCGCGCGAGTTTCTCGCCGCCGTGGAGCGCGCGCTCGGAGAGTTGCCGATCGACTATCGCGTCGCGGTCACGCTGCGCGACGTGGAGGGGTTGAGTCTGCGAGAGGGCGCCGAAGTCGTCGGGATCGGCGAGCGGGCGTTCAAGAGCCGGCTCCACCGCGGCCGAATGGCGCTCCGCGCGATGCTCGACGGGTATTTTGAGGAGGGATATCTATGACGCTGAATCCAGTCACGCGCCATCGCGAGCATTGCCGGGAAGCGCGCGCCAGCATGTCGGACTACCTCGATGGCGAGCTTGACGAGCCGGCCGCTCGGCGGCTTCGTCGTCACGTGCGCTGGTGCCCGAGTTGCCAGCGCTTCCTCGCGAACATCCGGCGGACTGTCGAAGGCCTGCGGAAGCTCAGGCAGCAGCCGGACGACGACCTCAGCCCGGCTGCTGGCTAGCACGCACGGTTCCGGTGAGCTCGGGTTGGCGTGTCGCTAACGCGCCGGAGTGGCTTGGCCGCTGTCACGAACGTATTCGCCGAGCTCGTCAAGTACGCGCGCGGTAATGCTCCGAAGATAGGGCTTCGCGAACGGCCAGAGGAAGAGGCGCACGACGGCATTTCGCGGAACGAGGTGGCCGTCGACCACTACGGCGGTCGCCTGCGCGCTGACCGTGCTCGTTGACCAGCGGCTGGCCGCGGACGCGAATGGTCCGGCGGCGCCGTCCAGCACGTATGCAAGCGATGTCCCGGGGTCATACTCGGTAAGGACCTCGCGGACAGAGATCCGGCCCATCAGGGGGCGGGGAAGCTCGCATTTACGAGCGGTGCCAACTTGCACGTCGGCCGTGTCACGACTGCAGAGGCGGAGCGACCGCGTCCATCGGTGCTCGGTGCCAAAGTCGCCTAACACGCGCCAGACGGCTTCGCTCGAGGCTGGAAGAACCCTGCGAACGCGAAAGCCGACGTGATGAGGCATGGCGACGGCGAGTCTACCGTCAGTGCGGCGGTCTCCGGGCCTCGTGGCGTGGTCCCGGCTCGAGCCATTTCGCGTGATGTGCGCGCGCCCAGTCCTCGCGCACCGTTCCCAGGACCATGCCGTGCAGCGCGTGGCGGGTGGACCGGTTGATCAGGGCCAGGTAGAGGTGGCCGGTCACGATCACGACGGAGAGGTACATCAGCGCGTCGTGCAGGTAGATCGTGCCGCCGAGGCGGATGTCGGTATTGCGCTCGCCCAGCCACAGCAGCAGACCGGAGACGAAGAACAGGATCGCGAAGGCGCCGGTGACGATCGCGTTGACCTTCTGGCCGGCGTTGAAGCGCCCCTGCGGCGCGTCGAGGCGTCCGCGCAGGAAGCGGCGGTCGTCGCGGTCGAAGAGGTCGATCTCGCGCAGCGTGCGCGCGAGCGCGCGGCGGTTGCCCAGCAGCACGATCAGCAGGATCGCGCCGGCCCAGGAGATCCCGGTCCAGAAGTGGATGTCCTTGATCAGCGGCCGCCGAGCGACCGCGGTCGAGAACGCCGGGAGGTAGAGCACCAGGCCCGAGCCGAGCAGCACGAAGAACGCGGCCGCGTGCACCCAATGCAGGAGCCGCTCGGTGCGCGTGAAGCGCGCGACGTAACGAGGCCGGGCGGGCGTCGAGCGCGCCGCCTCTCGCGCGAGCGTCGCGTCAGCCATGGCTGTTGGAGTGGCCGACCCACGCGTTGACGTCGTAGCCCAGCTTCTCCCAGTACCCGAGCTGCGAGCGCGACACGAGCGCGATGCGGTGGACCCACTTGACGTTCTTGTAGCCGTACATGTCGGGGATCACGACACGCACCGGTGCGCCGTGCTCCTGCGCCAGCGGCACGCCGTCCATCTCGTACGCGAGCATCGCGTCCGGCAGCCTCGTCTGGCCGAGCTCGAGGTAGTCATCGTAGGGAACCTCGGCGGAGATGAAGTGCGCGGCGTGCGCGTGCGGCAGCGGCTGCGCCGCGGCGAGCAGGTCGGCGAAGCGCACGCCCGCCCAGTGCACGTTCGGGACGGTCCAACCGGTCACGCAGTGGAACGTCGAGCCCTGCTCGGCCCGCGGCAGCGCGAGAAGCTCGTCGTAGCTGAGCTCCATCGGGTTGCGCACAAGGCCGTCGATGCGCAGGCGCCAGCTGGCGCGGTCGAACACGGGCATCGTCGCCGCGACGGTGTAGATCCGCCAGCCGCTCGAGGGCACGATCCGGCTCAGCCCGGTCGCGTCGGCGAACGGCTTGGTCACCGTGCTCGTGACGCTCGAGATCTGCTTGCCGAAGAACAGCGTCGCGACGCCGCCGCCGAGCAGGCCGAGGAAGCCTGCCCGGCCGACACGGCGGGCGCCGACGTTCTCGCGCGGGGTGCGCGAAGGAGCGGCGTTGTCGCCCATCGCGGGTTACGCCGCCACGGGTGCCGCAGCCGTGGTCATGAGGTCCGGCACGGTCTGCTCGACACGCTCGCGCACGTCCGCTTAGACCGAGCAACTCGACGAACGATTCATGCCCTGCCACGAGACCGGCAGTCGCGTTCCGCTATCCGGTCGGCTCGAGGGCTTCGAGAGCTTTGAGGTATGCCTCGGTGAAGGTCGGGAACTGCGCGACGGTGTCGGTGAGCACGTCAAGCGGTGTCTGGGTCTTGATCGCGAGGGCGGCCTGGTGGATCCACTCGCTGGCCAGCGGCGCCACCGCCCAAGCGCCGACGAGTACCTTGCGTTCGCGGTCGGCGACGAGGCCGAGCACGCCGCGGGGATCCTGCTCGTACGTCCAGGGGCGGGCGATCGACTCCGGCAGGCTGAGTGACGCCTCGCTCGTCGCAATCCCGTGCTCACGTGCCTGGGCGCCGGTGAGGCCGACGGTTGCGACCTCCGGATCGGAGAACACGACGCGCGGGATCGCGTCGTAGCTGGCGCGGGCGGGAGCTCCTGCGATATCGGCAGCTGCGACACGTCCTTGGTACATGCCGACGTGCGTGAACGGCATCACGCCTGTGACGTCGCCGATCGCCCACACACCGTCCGCTGCGCGGCAGCGCTCGTCCACGGTGATCCCGCGCGGGCCGGGGGTCACGCCGACAGCTTCCAAGCCGAGGCCGGCGACGCGTGCTCGCCGCCCGACCGCGACGATGACTTCGGCGCCGCTTACTACCTCTCCGCTTGAGAGCTTGACCAGGCGCTGGCCATTTGACGTCGTGACGCTGACCGCGTGCTGGTCGAGGCGCAGTTCGATGCCCTCGGCGCGCAGTGTCTCCTCGATCAGTTCGCCGACGGCAGGCTCCTCGCGCGGTAGCAGCCACGTGTGGCTGTGCACGAGGGTGACTGACACGCCTAGACGTCGCAGGAGCTGGCTCAGCTCGACCCCGACCGGGCCGCCGCCGAGCACCACGACGCTGCCGGGCAACTCGGCGAGTGTCGTCGCCTCTCGGTTGGTCCAGTAGCCGGCGTCTGCCAACCCATCGATCGCGGGGATCACCGACTCGCTCCCGGTGGCGATGATGATCCGGTCCGTGCGCAGCGTTTGCCCACCCACGTTGATCGCGCCTGGACCCACGATCTTCGCCTCTCCCTTGTAGACGTCGATCCCGTCGGCCTGGTAGCCGGCGACCTGTTTTGAGTCGTCGAGCCCGCGGATCATGTAATCGCGGTACGCAGCGATCTTCGCCCACTGCAGATCGGGGCGTGTCAGGCCTGCTGCTCGCTCGGCCTCCGCCCTCGCCTCAGGTGGCCGCAGCAACGTCTTGCTTGGGATGCAGGCCCAGTACGCGCACTCACCCCCGACAAGCTCGCGTTCGACCAGTGCCACGCGTTTGCCCTGCTTGCCGAGCCGTGAGACGGCGACCTCGCCGGCCGGGCCGGCCCCGATGACGATCGCATCGTAGGAGCTGTGCATCGGTCCTCCTGTCAGGGATGAGTTTGGCGGCGGTAGGGGTCGGTTGCCTCAGGCCGCGCCGCCGAGGTTGCGTAGCCCGAGCGACTTCTCGATCTTGCGCTTGGGGAGAGCGCCGACGGTTTGACGGACGGGCACGCCATCCTGGTACAGGACGAGAGTGGGAATGCCCTGGACTCCGGCGCGCACCGCCAGGTCGGGCTCTTCGTCGACGTTGACCTTTCCGACGACGAGGTTTCCCGCTCGCTCCCCCGCGATCTCCTCGACGAGCGGGCTCACCGCTCGGCAGGGACCGCACCACGGCGCCCAGTAATCGACCAGCACCGGCGTTCCAGAGCGAACCACCTTCTCGTCGAAGTTCTCGCTCGTGAGCGTGATCACGTTGTCCATGTCGTCCTCCTTGTCGTGCTTGTTGTCGTGTATGAGACCGGGCGCACCGGCTCGAGGATTCGGTCGCGCGAATGCGCTGCCGCGCCAAGGGGGAATCCTTGGCCCCTGGAACGGGTCAAACAGTCGAGATGACAGAGCGGACCCACATGCACCGATCGCAGCGAGATGCGCGATGCCGTTGCAGCTAAACCCCATCCGGCGGCACCGCGCGCGTTGCCGACAGACCCGTGAGCTCATGTCCGAGTACCTGGACGGCGAGCTCGACGCGGCGACGGAGGCAGCGGCGCGACGGCACGTCAGGCGCTGCCCCAGCTGCCGGCGGATGCTCGCGAGCCTACGGCGCACGATCGAGGGCCTGCGCGGCTTGGGCCGTAGCGAGACGGTGGCGGGTCCGTGACCGCCGACCGCGAATCCTCTTCACCTCGGCGACGGTCCAAGAAATGTCCACCACCTCGGGAGAAGCCATGACAACCCTGACCAGAGCAATTCGCCGACTCGTCGGCGGCGAGGCGTCCGGGACAACCGGGCCCATGGAGGCGAGCTGGCGGGGCGTCACGATCGCCAGAAGCGATCGCACGCTGGTGGTCGAGGGCCACCACTACTTCCCGCGAGACGACGTCGATCCACGTTTCCTGGAGCCGAGCGCCCATCAGAGCGTCTGCCCCTGGAAGGGCGTGGCGAGCTACCACGACGTCGTCGTCGACGGCGAGCGCAATCAGGGAGCGGCGTGGTACTACCCGACCCCGAGCCCCGCCGCGGCG
>Ga0307372_10003839_pt1 | contig 23674 bp, 18 predicted proteins | sample OX1MG_FD_202533 | JGI IMG/M metagenome (GOLD analysis project Ga0307372, IMG submission 202533) | Soil microbial communities from Risofladan, Vaasa, Finland - OX-1 | ecosystem: Environmental > Terrestrial > Soil > Coastal area > Acid sulfate soil | place: Finland: Risofladan, Vaasa | collected...
CGTTGTGACCGGCGCGACCGGTCCGCTGCAGGCCGCTGGCGACGGAAGGCGGTGATTCGACTTGGATAACAAGATCGACGGCGCCCATGTCGATGCCAAGTTCAAGACTTGAGGTGGCGACGACCGCAGGGAGTTGTCCTGCTTTCAGCGCCTCCTCGATCTGGCTGCGTTCGGTGCGGGACACCGAGCCGTGGTGGGCGCGGGCGATGACCGGCGGCGTCACCGTGTCCGGGTCGGTCCCGGCTAGTTCGGCCCGTTCCGCGGCCCGCTCGGCGGCAAGCTCGTTGAGCCTGGCACAGAGCCGTTCGGCCAGCCGTCGGGAGTTGGCGAATACGATCGTCGAGCGGTGCCGTTCGATCGCGTCGAGTACCTGCGCCTCGACGTGCGGCCAGATCGAGTTGGATCGCCCTGGCCGGTCCGGCGGGGCTCGGCCTGGGCCGCCGACGCCTGCCTGGCCGCCGACCTCGGCCGGGCCGATCCGGGCTGGCTGGCTGCCGGGTCCGGCGGTGCCGTGCTGGGCTGGCTGGCCGCCCCCGTCCGGCTCGGTCGTCCAAAGCGCGCCGGGGTCGCCGGATCCCAGGTCCGACATGTCCTCGACCGGTACCACGATCCTCAGGTCGAGCTGCTTGGTGCTTGGCGGCTGCACGATCGTGACGGGCAAGGCGCCGCCGAGGAACGAGGCGACCTCCTCGGGCGGTCGCACGGTAGCCGACAGCCCGATCCGTTGTGCTGGCCGGGTCCGTGCTCCGCGCAGGGCATCGAGTCGTTCGAGCGAGAGCGCGAGGTGCGCGCCGCGCTTACCTCCCGCCAGGGCATGCACCTCGTCGATGATCACCGTCTCGACGCCGCGCAGTCCGTCCCTCGCCCGTGAGGTGAGCAGCAAGAACAACGACTCAGGTGTCGTGATCAGGATGTCTGGCGGCTTGCTCGCAAGCTGACGCCGTTCGTCGGCGGCCGTGTCACCGGTGCGAACCCCGACCCTGATGTCCGGCTCTGGCAGTCCCAGGCGCCGCATCGCCTGGCTGACCCCGGCCAGGGGAGAGCGGAGATTCCGCTCGATGTCGACAGCCAGCGCTTTGAGCGGCGAGATGTAGAGCACGCGGCAGCGTTTCGACGCCTGCGCCGGAGTCTGTTCGGTGACCAGCTTGTCGATCGCCCACAAGAAGGCGGCAAGCGTCTTGCCCGAGCCGGTGGGCGCGACCACCAGCGCGTGCTCGCCGTTGCCGATGGCCTGCCATGCCTGTGCCTGAGCCGCGGTCGGCTCGGCGAAGGCAGCACGGAACCAGGACGCTGTCGGCTCGCTGAAGCCGGCTAGCGCCCCGGTCGCGGCGCCAGCCTGGGCGGCCGGTGCTGCTCGGGCGGACATGACTCCATCCTGCCTTGCCGCACCGACAATCTGGGCCGCCCGACGGGGTGCCTAGCCGCTGACGGGCCTGGTAGCGATCTGCGGCCAGGGCCGCAGGTGCTCGATCTGGATCGCCAGGCTGAGCAGCGTGCCCTCAGAACCGGCCGGGCCGACGAGCTGGATACCGATCGGCAGGCCGTCTTCGTGCTGCCCGAAGGGCACGGACGCGGCCGGCAGGCCCGCCAGGTTCCACGGCGGCGTGTAGATCGAGTTCGCTACCCCGAGCATCGTGGCGAACCAGCCTTTTCCGTCCCACCTCCCGATCGGATCGGGGCTGCCAGCGAGTGTGGGCGTGATCAGCACGTCGAAGTCGGCAAACCAGGCAGCCATGCGCTTGCCGTAGGAGTCGTCCGACACGGGGCGGCCCTTTCTGGCCAGCAGGCGGCTGCTCTTGACCATCTGCTGGGTCCTGGGCTCCAGCGCCGCGAAGTCCAGCTCGCGGGCATCTTGCGCGATGCCGGCGAGCCAGCGGCTGTTGAAGCGCAATCCGAGCGTGGCCGGGTATGGAGGCGCCTGACTCAGCAGCGAGTGGCCGACGTTACGCAAGATGGCACCAGCTTCCTCAAGCGCCGCGGATACTCGCGGACTGGCCTTCGCCCCCGGCAGCGGGTGCTTGTCGGAGATAGCGATTCGCAGTGGTCGCTCAGGAAGGCGCCGGTCGGCGTGCCTGGCGGTCCCTGAGAGCACGTCAAGTGCCGTGGCCGCGTCGGTGACCGTCCTGCTGATCGGGCCGAACGCGGTCAGGCCGCACCAGTGCTCGCTGCGGCCGCCTGCCACCGGTACGAGCCCCGGACCTGGCTTGAGGCCGAACGTGCCGCAGCACGAGGCCGGGACCCTGATCGAACCGCCGCCGTCCGAGCCAAGCGCGAGAGCGGCCATTCCCGAGGCGACAGCGGTCGCGCCGCCGCCGGTCGAGCCGCCAGGAGAACGGCTCGGGTCCCACGGGTTGCGGGTCGGCGCGAACGCGGCAGGCTCAGTGAACGGCCAGATTGCCAGCTCAGGCATCTGCGTCTTGCCGATGACTACGCATCCGGCCGCCCGCAGGCGGGCAACAAGCTCGTCGTCGGCATCAGCGGGGGCCTGGGGGGTGGCGGCCGACCCCATCCTGGTGGGTTCGCCGGCGACCGAAATGTTGTCCTTGATCGCGACTGGCACGCCAGCGAGCGGCAGATCCACCAGGTCCGCGCGGTTAGCCAGTGCGGCAGCCTCGCTCAGTGCCTGATCGTGTCTGACGAGCTGGAAGGCTCTGAGCTGCGGGTCTTGCTGAGCGATCCGGTCCAGATGGGCCTGGGTCAGTTCCACCGGGCTGATTTGCCCGGAACGCACCAGCCGGGCCATTTCGAGGGCTGACAGGGAGCATAGGTCGGGGTCGGGTAGGGCGGTCATGTCGCTGCGGCCTCCAGGTTGTCAGTAGGCGGCCCCGGGGGGCGCGAGTTGGTCTCTCGGTCTACCCGAGGTCTCTTTCGATCTGGATGTCTAGAGCGGATCGGATCAGGTCGGCGAGTTCGGCCGGCCAGATTGCCTCCGACGTCGTTTCGAGTTCGGTAAGCGTCCACCAGCGCCACGCCGCGATGCTGTCCGAGCGGTGCATCGCTTCGACGCCGGTGATCTCGCGGCCAGGGACCGTGGTGCGGGCCAGGTAGAGGCGCTCATGCTGATACACCAGATGGTCGCTCCACTCCATCGTGCGGCTGCGCCGGTGAACCTCGCTGAGCAGCGCGATGTCCGTCCAGCCGGTTTCCTCGGCGAGTTCGCGGATCGCGGCTTCGTGGTAATCCTCACCCGGATTCAGGCCGCCGCCCGGGGTGGACCAGTGCATGCCGTTCGGCGGTTCGTCGTCGTAGCGCATCAGCAGGACACGGTTGTCGGGGTCGAGCAGTACGACTCGTGCGGCGAGCCGCAGCGGCGGATGAGTTAGCGCAGGTGGCCGCGGCTCGCTAGCGCTCGGGGGGTCGGATCCCATGCCCCCATTCTGCCGGTCGGTCAATACCCAGCGGGCAGGGACCGCTCGCGGGCCGGGATGCGGCGCTGTCGGCCACCCAGGGTGCATGCGCTGGGCGTCCGGGGTGCCAGGCGGAGCGCTCGGAGCGAGATGAATGTCCACACTCATTACGTATTCCGCGATGAATGTGCCCTCTCGGGCTCTCGCCCTCTCGGGCTCTCGGGCTCTGGGGCTCTGGGGCCGGAAACTTACGAGCTGGTGGGGGAAGTTGCTCAGGGAAGTTGGGCAGTTGGGCCGAGGGAAGTTGAGTAGCTGAACCGATTTGGGAGTACTTGGCCGGAACGTACGCTCCCAGCATGAATGACAGAGCGCGGAACAGTGCGGCCAAATGGTGGGCCGTGGCAGTCCTCGGGTTGACAGCGACGCTACTTATCGTCTGGCTCGGGCGGATTGCCGGGGTGTCGATGCGTACGTTGCTGTCTATCGGAGCCGGAGCTCTCGCGCTCGCGTGGCTGATAGCTCTGGTGGCCGTGCCGTGGAACCTCTATTTCGCCGCCCGCCGGGTGGTGACAGAGATGGCGGTTTCAGCGCAGCGCGGGATCGTGATTCCGGCTGCGCGAGTTGCTGAGGCGCGCCAGATAGCCGGGCGGATGCTGTGGTTCGCGCTTGGCGGGCATGTCGCGACGGCAACGGCTGCCGCGGTACTCAGCTACTTCGCCGGGACCACGGTGGGCTACTACTTCACCGGTTCCTACCTGGTGTCGGCGCTGATCCGGCCGGCCGCTGCCTACTTCGGGTACCTGCGCGAGCGGATCCGCGCGCTCTCGCGAGAGAGCAAGCATCCACGCGATGACGTGGTATCCCTGCGTGACAAGGTTGACGAACTGGCCGGCCGCCTCGCCGCTCTCAGGGCAGAACTGCAGCCGGCGCAGCGTGGCCTGAGCGACGCGCTGCTCCGGGCGGAGTCCAAGCTGACCGACGATATCGCTCATACCCGGCAGTTGCTCACCGCTGACCTGGCCAGAATCCAGGACGCCCAGGCCACGGACCGGGAAGCGGCTCGGTCGCGGGACGAGGACCTCGGGCGCCGGATCGACCAGATGGTGCGCACGATCGACCAGACCCTGGACGGGATCAGCGATCACCAGGAGTTGCTGACCGGGCTCAGGGCGCTAGTCCGCATGATCAAGTCGGACACGTCGGCACCGCCGTGATCAGGTCTGGGAACGGGCCGCTACCGGTGCGTCCGGTAGTGGTGCGTCCGGTAGTGGTGCGTCCGGTAGCGGTCGATGATCAGTGCCGCGACTGCCGGGTGGCTGCCAAGGGGCGGAGCGACCCAGTCAGCCCCGCTGTCACCGAGCCGGTCGTGGAACTTCCCGTGGGCGAGCAGATAGCTTGCCACCGCGACCGGCATCCCGGTCCGGGCACGCGACTGCGCGACGGCGTCAGGTACGGTCGGCTCGCTGGCGGCGGCGAACGCAGGCACGACCGGCGCGGCGAGTGCCTTCGCCAGCAGTTCAGCCTGCCGCGCGACCGCCGACCGGGCATGCGGATCAGCCGAGCCGGCGGCAGCGAGCACTGCTGGCGTCCCCGGCGGGACGCCAGCGTCGGCCAGCCGGGCAGCCAGGGCGACCGCCAGCAGCGGATCTGGCCCGAGCGGGCCGGTCGCCCGTACTCCCGCCGCCGCCGCGGCCGCGATATCTGTGGTCAGGTGGTAGCCGGGAGACAGCAGTAGCGGGACCACCACAGCGTTCGTGCCCGCAGCGGCCAGTGCGTCGGTCAGCGACGGCTCGGCATGCTCGAGGAACGCAATCCGGACATCGAGCACGGGCGCGAGCCGACTGACTTGCTCGGCCAGGGCGGTGATCGTCTCCGCCGCATTGGCATCGCGGCTGCCGTGGGCGACCGCGAGCAGCGCCGGGCCGCTCGCCCTCATGCCGCGCCACTGGCGCTGTGGCGGTCATAATGCGCCGCGCCAGGGGCTGTGTTAGCTGCTGCCAGCCGCTGATGGAGGCGCACCACGTCGCCGATGACGACAACGGCTGGCGGCCTGATCCGCGCTTTGGCGGCGTCGGCGGCGACGTGGGCCAGCGTCGAGATGAGCACTCGCTGACGCGCTGTTGTGCCGTCGCGAATCACTGCGACTGGCGTGTCGGCGTGCCTGCCGCGCTTGACCAGCTCAGTCGTGACCGTCTCCAGGTGTGCGACGGCCATCAGCAGCACTAGCGTTCCCCGGCCGCGTGCGAGCGATTCCCAGTCGACGGATACTCCGGGCTGCGAAGGATCAAGGTGAGCGGAGACCACGGCGAAGTCCTGGGCGATCCCGCGGTGGGTGACCGGGATTCCAGCCGCTGCGGGTACCGCGATCGCGCTGCTGATCCCTGGCACGACCTCGAACGGCACGCCTGCGCGAAGGCAGGCAAGCGCCTCTTCGCCGCCGCGGCCGAACACGAACGGGTCACCGCCTTTCAGCCTGGCCACGCGGTGTCCGGCCAGCGCTCGCTCGACGATCAGGACGTTGATCTGGTCCTGCGTCAGATGATGGGCGCCGGGTGACTTGCCGGCCTCGATGATCTCGACGTCCGGCTCGAGTTCGGCAAGGAGCTGACGCGGTCCGAGCCGGTCGGCGACGACGACGTCCGCTTCGGCGAGCAGCCGTCGGCCGCGAACGGTGATCAGCCCGGGGTCGCCAGGACCACCCCCGATGAGTGCCACCGAGCCAACTGAGCGACCGGTCGCGGATCGCAGTCGCTGCGACCGGCGCGGGTCCGCGCCTGCCGTGACCGCGACCGTGATGTCCCCGTGCCGGGTCACTGCGGGCATCTTTGCCGCCAAGGTGGTCGCGTCGTCGGCCCGGACGCACCAGGTCCGCTGGCGTGCGGCCTCGGCTGCTACCGCCGCGTTCACCGCTGGGTCATCGGTCGACGCGTGTACCAGCCAGGCCCCGGCGAGGTCACCGTCGCGGTAGCGGCGGCGGTGTACCGTCACGGCCAGCTCGGTGAACTCCTCGGCCACGGCGGGCGCGATGACGGTAACTCTGGCACCGGCGTCCACGAGCGCGCGGGAGCGGCGAAGCGCGACCGGACCGCCGCCCACCACGACGACCGCCCGTCCGTTCAGCTCGAGTTCGAGCGGATAGCCGCCCATGAACGGCCCCGTTCATGATCGCGAAGGATCTTGGGCGCTTTCGGCTGCCCCAAAATCCTTCGCGATCATGGAAGACAGCCCGGTAAAGCGAAGCTGGAAGCCACGGGAGCAGGATTGGCAATGCCAGTCTCCTGAGACCGATCCGACCGGACGCAGATCCGCTTCGCCGCAGTACGGGCAGAAGAACGGCACTTGCCGCTCACCACCCGGGCCGCCGCGACCGTCGGCGTGGGGTTGGGGTGGTGCCTGGCTGGTGCTGACGCTGGCGTGGGGTCCGGGCGGTGCCGGCGGCCCGGTCATGTCAGCAGGCCCTCGTCGGCGCGCCGGACCCAGGCCGCGAACTGCTCGCCGTCGGTCCGGTCGGCCTGGTAGCCGCGGAGCAGCCGTTCCACGTAGTCGGGCAGGCCGGCCGCCGTCACCTTGAGGCCGCGGATCTTCCTGCCGAACGCGGGGTCGGTGCCAAGCGATCCGCCGAGGTGGACCTGGAATCCTTCCTCGCCGTCGACGATCGACCCCTTCAGCCCAATGTCGGCGAGCTGGAACCGCGCGCACGAGTTCGGGCAGCCGTTGACGTTGATCGAGATGGGCACGTCGAAGTCCGGCAGCCGCCGGTCCAGCTCGGAGTACAGGTCACGGGCGCGCTGCTTGGTCTCCGCGATCGCCAGCTTGCAGAACTCGATCCCGGTGCAGGCCATCGTCGAGCGGCGGAACGGCGACGGACGGGCAGGCAGGTCGAGTGTGTCGAGTTCGGCGACCAACTGCGGAAGGTTGCGTTCTGGCACGTCGATGATCAGCAGCTTCTGCTCGGTGGTCGTCCGGATCCGGCCCGACCCGAAGGTCTCGGCTAGGTCAGCGACCTGCCACAGCTGGCTGCCTGAGCTGCGGCCGACGTGCGGCGCGACGCCGACGAAGTAGCGGCCGTCCCGCTGGCGGTGCACGCCGACGTGATCGCGCGAACCTGAAGCCGGCGGCGGGGCCGGCCCGTCCGGCAGCGCCGCGCCGAGGTACTCGCGCTCAAGCACCTCACGGAACCGCTGCTCACCCCAGTCGGCTACCAGGAACTTCAGCCGGGCGCGGCTGCGCAGCCTGCGGTAGCCGAAGTCGCGGAACAGGCCGGTCACGCCGGCCCAGACGGCCGGCACCTGGTCGGACCGGACGAAGGCGCCAAGCCGGCGGGCCAGCATCGGGCTAGTCGACAGCCCGCCGCCCACCCACAGGTCAAAGCCTGCCGTCCCGTCCGGGCCGCGCACCCCGACGAACGACACGTCGTTGACCTCGTGCGCGGTGCACTGCGAGGCGCAGCCCGAGATCGCCGTCTTGTACTTGCGCGGCAGGTTGACGAAGTCGGGGTTGAGAGCCGCGACCGCCTCGGTGGCGCGCAGCGCGGCGGTCGCGTCGGCGATCTCGGCGGCGTCGAGTCCGGCGACCGGGCAGCCGAGTATGTTGCGGGGCACGTCACCGCAGGCCTGCAGGGACGACAGGCCGACCTCGCCCAGCCGTTCCCAGATCGTGGGCACGTCTTCGATCCTGATCCAGTGGAACTGCACGTTCTGCCGGTCGGTGATGTCGGCGAGGTCGCGGCCGTACTCCTTGGCCACGCCGGCGACGGCGCGCAGCTGGCCGGCGGTGAGCTGACCGCCGGGGATGCGGACCCGCATCATGAAGTAGCGATCCTCGATGTCGGCGTCATCGAGCGCTCCGGTGCGCCCGCCGCCGATACCCGCCCGGCGCTGGGTGTACAGGCCCCACCAGCGGAACCTGCCCCGCAGGTCGGGGGGATCGATCGAGTCGAAGCCCTGCGTCGCGTACCTGGTGATGATCCGGTCCCTGACGTTCAGGCCGGCGTCGTCTTTCTTGAATCGCTCGGCGGCGTTCAGCGGCTCGAAATGGCCAAGTGCCCACTGGCCCTGGCCGCGCTGCGGCGTGGGTGGCATTGAGGTCCTTCTGCTTGAGTTTCTGGCACGCAGGATCGCGTCCGGTTCTCGGACGGCGCAGGCCGCGGCTTGGCCGCGGATCAGCAGAAGGAACGACAGATGGCGCTTGACACGCGCTGCAGGTCGACGTGACGTCGGCAGAACAGCATCAGGTCCTGGCGTGCGGCCAGGCGTGTCATCGCGGCCCTCCACGGACTAGATGATGCGGATGTCCCTGACCTGGACTTTAACACCGCCCGTCCGCCGATGCACGCCTGCTGCCCGCAGAGTTGGTCAGCACGCTATCCTTCGTGCTCTCCCGCTACCTGGGGATCGCCAAGCCCGCGCCTGAGCCGTTCCTGACGGCTTGCGAACGACTCGACGTCGCGGCGGACGCGGCGGGGATTTCCTGGGTAGCCTGACCAGCGGGCCTGGCGCCCGCGCCTGATCTGGCTCGCGTGCCGCCTCGCTAGCTTACTCGCCCAGGCCAGCCAGCAAGATCAGGTCGTTGGCCAGCTCGCGCGGGTTGGTGACCGAATCGAACGACACCACGGTCACGTGCTTGGAGTTGGCCTGTGCCGCTGCCTGGTAGGAGCGCACCGTGCGGTCGTGTTCCTCGCCGTGCCCCACGATCGCCACGGCGAAGTACCTGCCCGCCTTCGCGGTCTTCAGGACCTCGCCGAACTCGGCGGCATCGGTCGCCTCGCCGTCGGTGATCACCAAGGTGAGCAGGGCCGGCCGGTCGAGCGCGTCGATGTCGCCGAACTCCTCCATGTAGTCTTCCTGCGCTGCCCGCCAGGCGGGCATGATCGTGGTTCCGCCACCGACCTGGATGGCCGGCCACTTGCGCGCGAAGTTCGATGAGTTGAAGTCGCCTAGTTCGGTGTGCAGGTTGCTGAATCCGTGGATCAGCAGCCCGCCCAGATCGTCGGACCCGCCTGCCTGCTCCGCCGTCGCCTCGGAGTCCTCCGCCTCAAGGGCGCTCACGAACAGCGGCATCGCCTCGGTGATGATCTGCCAGCGGGTGACCGGGCTGCCGTCGGCCGCCTCCCACTCCATCGAGCCTGACGTGTCGAGCAGGACGATGACCTCGCGCTTCTGGCCCTTCGGGACGATAGGCGTCTCTACCCGCGGCGGCGTCGTCATTTGAGATTCCTTTCGTCGTCACCTTGTTGGGCACAAGAGTGGGACCGGCCGTTGCTGTCGATTCTTGGCCTTCGGCCAATCTATCGTGATTCGCAGGTAATCACGGTGTTCGCGGACGAGCGGCTCGCAGTCTGCTCGCTGGGTCGCCGTGAGGATTCGCGGTGGCAGGCGGTGCGCTGGCGGGTAGCCTTTCGGCCGTGCGACTCACCGAGTTCTGGCAGCGGATGGATGATCAGTTCGGCGCTGCCTACGCGCAGAGTGTCGCGAAGGACTACGTGCTGGCCGGGCTCGGCGAGCGGACGGTTCAGCAGGCACTGGCCGACGGCGAGGACACCAAGACGGTGTGGCGCGCTGTCTGCGAGTCCTTCCGCCTGCCCGAACGGTTCAGGTGACATCACGTGCGACCGGCCGACGCCGTGCGCGCACGCTTCCGGTAGGCACTGATTTCGCCGGAACGGCGTGTCTGCTTCATGATCGAACAGTTGTTCGTTAGGCTAGCTCTCGCCGGTAGTCCCATGTGGTTCGCAGGAGCCGGATGGCCGGCCGGCTGCGGCCCCCGCGGATTGTCAGTAGCGGGGCGTAGCGTCGGCACTGACAGCAGATGACATGGCATGGCGGTGCGGGATACCGCACGCTGCGAGCGGCTCGGGGTAGCCCCTCGATCCCGACGGGAGTTCACATGGCACCGAACGACAAGGCGGGCGGCAACAAGGCCGGGGACAGGGACAAGGCGCTCGAGACCGCTCTCGCACAGATCGAACGGCAGTTCGGGCGGGGTGCCATCATGCGGCTTGGTGACGATGCCCGTGCTCCGGTCGAGGTGATCCCGACCGGGTCGATCGCGCTGGACGTCGCGCTCGGCATCGGCGGCCTGCCCCGCGGCCGGATCGTCGAGATCTACGGACCTGAGAGCAGCGGGAAGACGACCCTCGCGCTGCACGCCGTGGCGAACGCGCAGAAGGCCGGCGGGATCGCTGCTTTCATCGACGCCGAGCACGCGCTCGACCCGGAGTACGCCAAGAAGCTTGGCGTGGACACCGACGCGCTGCTCGTCTCCCAGCCGGACACCGGCGAGCAGGCGCTGGAGATCGCCGACATGCTGATCCGTTCTGGCGCGATCGACATCGTCGTGATCGACTCGGTGGCCGCACTGGTGCCGCGGGCCGAGATCGAAGGCGAGATGGGGGACAGTCACGTCGGCCTCCAGGCCCGCCTGATGTCCCAGGCGCTCCGCAAGGTGGCGGGCGCCCTGAACCAGACAAAGACGACAGCCATCTTTATCAACCAGTTGCGGGAAAAGATCGGCGTCATGTTCGGTTCGCCCGAAACGACCACGGGCGGGAAGGCGCTGAAGTTCTATGCGTCGGTGCGGCTGGATGTGCGGCGGATCGAGACGCTCAAGGACGGCAACGAGCCGGTCGGCAACCGGACCAAGGCGAAGGTCGTGAAAAACAAGATGGCCTCGCCGTTCAAAGTCGCCGAGTTCGACATCCTCTACGGAATCGGGATCAGCCGGGAGGGCAGCCTGATCGACGTGGGCGTCGAGCAGGCGATCGTCCGCAAGGCCGGTGCCTGGTACACCTACGAGGGCGATCAGCTTGGCCAGGGCAAGGAGAACGCCAGGAACTACCTGCGCGAGAACCCGGACATTGCGAACGAGATCGAGAAGAAGATCAAGGAGAAGCTCGGCGTAGGGCCTCGGCTCGATGCCGACATGACGCCGTCACCGAATGCGGCGCCGGCCCGGCCGTCACTCGAGGTGGTCACAGGACCAGGCGGTGGCAGGTAGGCCGCGTTCGCGCGGCGGTCAGTCCGGTGGCGTACGTCGCGGCTACCGGACTGACGCTGACGGCGATGCTCTGACCAGGAGCGAGACTTCAGACAGCGGCGATGCTCCGGGCGGCCGGGTGGCTCGGGGCAGCAGGGATCAAGGTGGCGGTGAAGCCGCTGACCCTGAGGCCGTCGCCCGGCTCATCTCCCTTCGGTTGCTGACAGCTGCGCCTCGCACGAAGGCTCAGCTCGCTGAGGCACTCCGCCGCAAGGGAGTCCCAGAGCAGGCGGCCGCGGTGGTCCTGGACAGGTTCAGCGAGCTTGGCCTGATCGATGACGCGCTGTTCGCCAGCGCCTGGGTGGAGTCACGGCACCACGGTCGCGGCCTGGCGCGCCGGGTTCTCGTGTCGGAACTCGACCGGCGCGGGGTCGGTCGCGGCGACATCGAGGCTGCCGTAGCGCGGCTCAGTCCAGAGACCGAACTGGAGACCGTGCGGGCACTAGTCGAGCGGAGACTGGCCAGCACGCAGGGACAGCCGGCCGAGGTGCGAGTCAGGCGCCTGGCCGGCATGCTCGCCAGGAAGGGTTATCCACCCGGACTTGCTTACCGGGTCGTCCGGGAAGCGCTGGAGGCCGCCGGGCAGGACGCGGCCGTGGTCGGCCTTGACGACCAGCAGTTCGAACTGGCCGACGAGCAGGGCTAGATCCGCAGGCCATAAGACCCTGGCCCCAGGTTGCGGCGCCTGACAGCGTGTAGCCAGGCGGACCTTCGGGGGTGTCCGATGAGCCTGGTGGCGGCAGCCGCTGGGTCGCATGGCCTGTGGTACGTCTCGCGGGCCAGCGGCCTGGTGCTCCTGGTGCTGTTCAGCGTCGTCGTGGTGCTCGGCGTGGCCGCCCGCATGGGGTCGGCACCCAGGAACTGGCCGCGCTTCGTCTTCATCGAACCGCACCGGAACCTCGCCTTGTTCTCGGTCGCGCTGCTCACGCTGTCGCCCGCCAGGCACGGAAACCCAGCCCTGTGGCGTTCGTGCATTCGCAGCGGGGCACGCACGGGGGATAGCGGGAAGGCAGGGACATGACTCATATAAAGGGTGAGATAACTATAGAGCGACCAGTCGAAGTGGTCTTCGACTTCGTCGCCGACGAGCGTAACGAGCCGAGGTATAACCCGCGCATGCTCCAGGCGCAGAAGACCTCGCCAGGACCGATCGGGCCGGGAACCACCTTCGAGGCGCGGGCCGTGTCGAGGGGCAAGCCGGTCGCGATGACAGTCGAGACGACCGGCTATGACCGGCCCAGGCGGCTTGAGTCATCGACGAAGGTTCCGAGGATGGATATCCGCGGCGCCGTCACGTTCGACCCCGTCCCGCAGGGGACTGCGATGCGATGGTCGTGGGACGTGCGGCCGCACGGCCTGCTGAAACTGATGACGCCCGTGATCGCCCGTATCGGCAGGCGCCAGGAGCAAGCCGTCTGGGCCGGCCTCAAGGACTTGCTGGAGAGCGGCACGGACGATGGCGAGGCCGCGGCGCAACGGCGCTACGAAGGTGATGAAAGCGATAAAAGCGACGAAGAGAATATGTGAGTCCTCACATCGTCCTCACACGTTCACCTCATCGGCGTGCACGCACGATGGAAACCTGACCGGGTCGGTCGCAGGCCGGCATGGACCCAGGAGGGGATCGAGGACATGGACACGGGACGCGATTCACCCCGTCGACGTCTGCTACCACCGGCGCCGGAGGACTTCGGCGCAACGGCCGCGGGCGGTGACGCGGGCGCGGCGGGCGGTGACGCGGGCGCGGCGGGAAGTGCCGGAGACGCGGGCGCGGCGGGAAGTGCCGGACGCGCCAGAACGAACGGCGTCAGGCGAGTCAGGCGCGTATCGAACTGGACGGCGGCCGCGCTGCTTGTCGGCACCGGTGCGACGACCGCGGCCATTGCCAGCCAGGCTTTCCCTCCGACGGGCACCGCAGCGACCTCGTCTTCGACCTACGCGACCGGGACGGGAAGCCAGTCGACGAGCGGTCCGCACGTCGGCGGGTCCGTGGTCACCTCCGGTGGCTCCGGCGCGACAGTGACGACGAGCACCCGCGTGGTGAACGGCAAGACCGTTGTCACGCAGGTCAAGCATCCGGCCGTTTACCACGATAACTAGCCAAGCCGAGCCGGGCAGGTGCGTCGCTGACCGGTCCTAACCTTGACCATCTCGTCATTCCCGGCTTAGCCTCACCGACAGTGAGGTTTACGTCGCACGAGCGGATTGATGACCAGCGGATTGCCAGTGACGAGCGGCAAGGCGCGGCTGACGATGCGTGAGCCTGGGACCGGCCGCGATGGCGCGGTCACCTGGCCGATCAGGGCAGCTTGCCCGGAAAGGAGCGGAGCACTTGTCAGACACGGCGCCGCATGGGCCTTGTCGGACCGTGGCGGTAGGGTGGCGGGCCGTTCCGGTCCGGCGCTGTACCAGGAAGGTGCGGCTGGGCGCGCGGTAATCCTCGCTACGGACAGATTCCCTGCACTGACTGGCAGGTGCGCAGGAGTCTTACGAGCGGGAAGGGGTGCGCATTGTGGGAAGTGGCGTAGCGCTGACTCTGGCGATCAGCGTTGCCGTTCTTGCCCTGCTGGCGGCTGCCGTGGCGATCATTCTCATGGTCCGGGTGGCTGGCGGGTGGCCACGTGCGGTTTCCGCTTCCCGGCCGGTGCACTCCACGCTCTCCGCACCCGCCACGCCTGGCGATAGTGGTGCGCCTCAGCCTGCCGCTGACAAGACGGAAGCCGGGCCGGATACGGCAGGTTCTACAGGCGACCAGATTCGAGCAGCGGAGATCGAGGCGGCCGCCATCCTCACGAAGGCGGAGCGGGCAGCCGAACAGGCAGCGCAGACCCGGGCAGAGCTTGACGACGAAGTACGTGCCGTCACGGCGGAGATCAAGCAGCTTCGCAATGATCTGGAGCGCAGGGAAGCCCGCATCGCGGAACGCGAGCGGCGGCTCGACGGCGAGGCCGGAAGGCTCGAAAGGTCCGCCGCCGAACTCGACCAGGCGCGACGGGAGGTCGAGATCAGGCGCGCCGAAGCTGATCAGCTTGAGGCCAGGCAGAAGGGCGAGCTGGAGCGGGTTGCCGGGCTCACCGCGGGCCAGGCAAAAGCCGAGCTCATGACAACTATCGAAGGCCAGGCTAAACGGGAAGCGGCGCTGGTAGTCAGGGACATCGAGAACGAGGCGAAGCGGGAAGGGCAGCAGCGAGCCAGGAAGATAGTCACGCTGGCGATTCAGCGAGTGGCCAGCGAGCAGACCAGCGAATCGGTGGTCAGCGTGCTGCACTTGCCGGCGGACGAGATGAAGGGCAGGATCATCGGTCGCGAAGGGCGGAACATCCGGGCCTTCGAGACTGTGACCGGTGTGAACCTGATCATCGACGATACGCCGGAGGCGGTCCTGCTGTCCTGCTTCGATCCGGTCCGCAGGGAAGTAGGCAGGCTGACCCTGGAACGCTTGGTTGCCGACGGCCGGATTCACCCGCAGCGGATCGAGGAGGCCTACGAGCAGAGCAAGCACGCGATCGAAGAGCTCTGCGTACGGGCAGGCGAGGAGGCGCTGATCAACGTCGGCATCACCGATATGCATCCGGAGCTGACCCACCTGCTCGGCCAGCTCAGGTACCGGACGTCCTACGGCCAGAACGTGCTGAAGCACCTGATCGAGTCGGCGCATATCGCCGGAATGATGGCCAGCGAGCTGGGGCTGGATCCCGTGCTGCTGAAGCGCGGCACCTTGCTGCACGACATCGGCAAGGCCCTCACGCACGAAGTACAGGGCAGCCACGCCCTGGTCGGAGCGGAGATCGCCCGCCGGTACGGCGAGAACGACGACGTAGTGCACGCCATCGAGGCGCACCACAACGAGGTCGAGGTGAGGACAGTCGAGGCAGTGCTGACCCAGGCGGCCGACGCGATTAGCGGCGGGCGGCCAGGCGCGCGCCGGGAATCCCTGGAGGCCTACGTCAAGCGCCTGGAGCGGCTGGAGCAGATCGCCCAGGCGCAGCCCGGTGTGGAGAAGGTCTACGCGATGCAGGCAGGCCGCGAAGTCCGTGTCATGGTCAAGCCCGGTGCGGTGGACGACATAGGCGCGCAGGTAATCGCGCGAGATGTCGCCAGGCAAGTCCAGGACGAACTGACTTATCCCGGCCAGATTCGCGTCACCGTGATCCGCGAGTCGCGGGCGACCGAGTTCGCCAGGTAACTCGGCTATGGCTTGCGGCCCGCGGAGAGTTTGAGCTGCGGGACGTTACGCGGCGTGAAACCGAGAACCTGGCCGTAAAACGACAGCTCGGCCTCCAGCGCGGCGACCATCGAGTCGGCCCTCCTGAACCCGTGCGACTCCCCGGCGAAAGCGAGGTAAGCGTGCCTGATGCCGTGCGCCGCGAGGTCGGCCGCGATGCTCTCGGACTGCTCAGCCGGAACGACCGGGTCATCCAGGCCCTGCAACAGCAGTACCGGGCTGGTGTTGGCGTTCACGTGACCGACGGGAGCGCGTTCGACGTAGACACTGTCGAAGCCCGGCAGCGGGCCGATCAGGCCGTCCAGGTACCGCGACTCGAAGTCGTGCGTGCGCTGACTGAGACCACGCAAGTCGGCCACGCCGTAGTACGAGACAGCCGCGCTGAATACGGGGTCGGTGACCGCGCCGGTCGTGACGGCCGCCAGCGCCGTCCATCCGCCAGCCGATCCGCCCCGGATCCCCAGCCTCGCTTCGTCGGCCTGGCCGGCCCGGGCCAGCGACCGCGCGGCTTCCTTGGCGTCCGCCACATCCACGACGCCCCACTCCCGGTTCAGCCGGTTCCGGTAGAGCCGGCCATAGCCGGTCGAACCGCCGTAGTTGACGTCGATGATCCCGATGCCGCGGCTGGTGAAGTATGCCTTCTCCAGGCTGAGCCGTGCGGTGACGTGACTGGTCGGCCCGCCGTGAGCCCATACGATGTACGGCGGCAACTCGCCCGGCGGTGCGGTGGCCTCAGGATTGGTCGGCGGATAGACGATCGCGTGCACGACTCGCCCGTACGGCCCCTCCAGTTCGACCTGCCGGGGGACGGGCAGGAACCGCCGGTCGGGAAGCTCGGCGAGTTCGGTGCGCAGCACCGTGCAGTTGCTCGTCGTCGAGTCGACGGTGACCACCGCGTTGGCCTCGAGCGGTGCGCTCCCGATGCCGACGATGGTGGTGCCGTCCGCGGCCACCCCCTCGCTGAACTCACTGAACGGCAGGTCCAGGTCGGTCAGTTCCGAAGTCTCTGGATCGAGCAGTCCGAGCCTGGCTCCGCCCCGGCCGTGCAGCACGGCCAGCGTGCCGTCTGCCAGCATCGCGAACGGCCGGCCGCCGAGCTGCCAGAGCGAGTCAGCGAACTCCTCGTCGGCTGGGTAGAGCGCCTGCGGCGGCTCACCGCCCAGGCCGACCTGATAGATGTTCCACCAGCCGGTCCAGTCCGTCGCGACGTACAAGCTGGCGTTGTCCCGCCAGAGCGGAGACAGGACCGACTCGCGGTTGCTGCCCTTGATCAGCCGCCCCTTGCCCGGCACCCCATCCTCGATCGGCGCGACCCGCAGTTCGGTGCCGTCCCAGGGCATGTGCGGGTGGTTCCAGCAGATCCACGCCAGCCACTTGCCATCAGGTGACGGGGTCGGGAAAGCGAAGAAGTCGTTTCCGCTGACCAGCACGCGAATCGCGGCCGGGTCCGTCGCGCCGGAACCGTCGAGCGGAACGGCGACGATCGCCCGGCTGACCTTTCCCGCGGCATGACGTTCCCGGACGCACCAGACTTCGCGGCCGTCCGGAGAAAGCACGAAATCTGCATAACGCAATGCCAGGGACTCGAGCGCGGCCGGGCCGGCCTGGTGCCCGTCAGCCTGTCCAACCTGGGCAGGCTCGAACGCGCTTCCTGCCGCGGTCGGGTCCGGAGTCAGCGGCACCGGCTCGCCGGTCCCGTCGGCGACCGCCTGGCCTGCCAGGTAGAGGCGCTGATCTTCGAAGTTGGCAAACACGATCGGGACGTCAGTCTTTTCGCCGGCGTGCGCCGCGGCCTTCTTCGCATGCTCGGGTCCGGCGAAGACGGCGGTCGCGGTGTCGGACGGAACCGGCAGGTAGGACAGGCCGCCGTACTCATGCACCCGGGTGCGTGCCGCCCACGGCGCCGGCAGCAGCGCGGTCACCGACCCGTCGGCGTCGCGCCGCGAGACGGTGGTACGGCCGCCGTCGTCCGGCAGGTCTTCCTGCCACCAGATCCGGCCCGCCAGAATGAGAGGAAAGGACACCATCACCCGGCTGCCGGCCACCTGGCTGGCGGTGATCGGGGACGGCCACGCACCATAGGGCACCTGGGGGAGTGCCGGGTCGGCGGCTTCGCCAGGTTCCTCCGGACCGGTCGCGGCGGGCGTGCCGTGCCCGGTACCGGCGCCGGAGCCCTGCGTGCCGAGGCCGGTTAGCCGCGCATCGTCACCTCGTCGCGGCCCGCCCGTACCCGCCGTCTCCCGTGTACCCGTGGTCTCGCCCAGTCCCGCCGCTTCGTCAGTCATCGTCGTCCCGTTGTCCGTCATAGGGATATCGTGCCCTACCCGCCCGGTCCGGTTGGCGCCGATTGCGGACAACCGGGCAACGGGGAGATCACGAACCTGCACAGCAGATGTCGTGGCGGGTCATCAGCACCGGTATCGGCTCCCCTGTCCGTGGCAGGCCCGGCTCGCGGAGCGCTGGTTCCGGCAGGGCCGACCTGACGCGACCTGGCCGCCTTGCCGGGGCGCTTACTCTAGAGACCATGCCGGGCGCAGACGGTCAGCGAACCTTCGAGATCCGCACCTACGGGTGCCAGATGAACATGCACGACTCCGAGCGGCTGGCCGGCCTGCTCGAAGAGTCCGGCTACCGCAAGGCCGACCCTGGTGGCGAGCCGGACGTCGTGGTGTTCAATACCTGCGCGGTGCGGGAGAACGCAGACAACCGGCTGTACGGAAACCTCGGGCACCTGCTCCCGGTCAAGAACAGTCGTCCCGGCATGCAGATCGCGGTCGGCGGCTGCCTGGCGCAGAAGGATCAGGCAGCGATCACAGACCGGGCGCCGTGGGTGGACGTGGTGTTCGGCACGCACAACATCGGCTCGCTGCCGGTCCTGCTCGAGCGCGCGCGGGTACAGCAGCGGGCACAGGTCGAGATCGTCGAGTCGCTCGAGCGGTTTCCTTCGGTGCTGCCGGCCAGGCGCGAGTCGCCGTACTCCGCCTGGGTTGCTATCTCCGTCGGCTGCAACAACACCTGCACGTTCTGCATCGTGCCGAGCTTGCGCGGTCGCGAGGAGGACCGCAGGCCAGGTGATGTGCTGGCGGAGGTCAAGGCGCTTGTCGACGACGGGGTGCTGGAAATCACCCTGCTCGGGCAGAACGTGAACTCTTACGGGGTCGCGTTCGGCGACCGGCTCGCGTTCGGGAAACTGCTGCGTGCGTGCGGTGAAATCGACGGCCTGGAGCGGGTCAGGTTCACCTCGCCGCATCCCAGGGACTTCACCGTCGACGTCATCGCGGCAATGGCGGAAACGCCGAACGTCATGCCGCAGTTGCACATGCCGTTGCAATCAGGCTCCGACGCCGTGCTCCGCGCGATGCGCCGTGCCTATCGCAAGGACTCCTACCTCGCGATCCTGGACAAGGTGCGGGCGGCGATCCCGGATGCCGCGATCACGACCGACATCATCGTCGGGTTCCCCGGCGAGACGGAGCAGGACTTCGCCGACACCCTGGACGTTGTCCGGCAGGCGAGGTTCGCCGGGGCGTTCACCTTCCAGTACTCGATCAGGCCGGGAACGCCCGCCGCCACGATGGATGCGCAGGTCCTGCCCGAGGTCGTCGCCGAACGGTATGAGCGGCTCGTCGCCCTGGTCGAGGAGATCACGCTGGCGGAAAACCAGGCTCTCGTCGGCCGTGCGGTCGAGGTGCTCGTGGCCGACGGCGAAGGGCGCAAGGACGAGGCCACCCGGCGCATGTCCGGCCGGGCACGGGACAACCGGCTGGTCCACTTCACCCCGGCTGAACCAGGCGGGGTCATGCCGGGCGGTGCCACCCCGGCTGAGCCAGGCGGGGTCGTGCCGGGCAGGGCCGGCGACCGGGCAGACTCCCTCGCGCCGAGGCCCGGTGACGTGGTGACCACAGTGGTGACGAGGGCGGCCCCGCACTACCTGATCGCCGACGGAGCGCCGCTGTCCGTGCGCCGCACCCGGGGCGGCGACGCCTGGGCGGCCAGGACGGCCGGCCCGGCACTGCGAGCGCAAGGCGGCCAGGGCGCGGCGACCCCCGATGCCGCTGACCAGCCGGTGCTGCTCGGCATGCCGGCGCTTTCCCGCCGTGCCTGATAGCGGCTGGCGGCACCGGTTCAGGGAGAGCCTGGCGTCACTGAAGGTCGCGATAGGCGCGACCTGAGTCGGTTGCTGGCTGGGGCTGGCTGCGGGGGGTTCGTTCCATGATCGTGGTGAGTTGACCGCGCTATCCGACGACAACTCACCACGATCTTGGAGTCGGCGGCAGGAGGGAGTCGGCCGCTAGCGCTCGTGCCGTAATCGAGCCGAGTTGGCCGGGTGATTCGCCGGAACTCACCGCGCGGCGCGCTTACGGCCTCGGCGACGAGGTGCAGCGCCAGGACCATGTCCAGGGCTGGTCCGACTGCCTGGATAGGCTTCCGGGCTGGTCGGCATCCGCCGTGCCGGCGGCCCGCTGACGGCCCGTGCCACACTGGAGCTATGCCGCAGCCTGTGATCGCGGTCGTCGGGCCCACGGCTGCCGGGAAGTCTGAGCTCTCGCTGCGGCTCGCCGAGGCTCTGGACGGCGAGGTGATCAACGCCGACTCCATGCAGCTCTACCGGGGCATGGACATCGGAACCGGCAAGCTCCCGCTGGCTGAGCGCCGCGGTATCCCGCATCACCTGCTGGACATCTGGGACGTGACCGAGCCAGCCAGCGTGTCGGAGTACCAGCGGCTTGCCAGGGCGGTCGTCGCCGACATCGCGGACCGGGGCCGGCCGCCGGTCCTGGTGGGCGGCTCCGGCCTGTATGTCCGCGCCGTGATCGACAACCTGGAGTTCCCAGGGACCGACCCGGCCCTGCGGGAAAAACTCGAAGGTGAACTCGCGGTAGTCGGCCCGGCGGTCCTGCACGCCCGGCTGGCCGCCGCCGACCCGGCCGCGGCCGCCGGGATCCTGCCGAGCAACGGCAGGCGGATCGTGCGGGCGCTCGAGGTGATCGAGCTCTCCGGGCGCCCGTTCAGCGCGACGCTGCCGGATTACACCTCGGTCCTGCCCGCCGTGCAGATCGGGCTGGACGTGCCCCGCCCCGAGCTTGACCGGCGGATCGCGGCGCGAGTACGCCAGATGTGGGCCGACGGGCTGGTGGACGAGGTCCGCTCGCTGGCAGGTGGCGGGGGTGATCCGGGGTCCGGCCTGCGGGCGGGCCGGACCGCCAGCCGGGCACTTGGTTACGCCCAGGTGCTGCGTTTCCTGGACGGCGAGTGCACCGAGCTCCAGGCAGAGCAGGACACCGTGCAGGCCACGCGGCGGTTCGCCCGCCGGCAAGAGTCCTGGTTCCGCCGCGACCCGAGAGTCCGCTGGCTGTCCGCGGCCGAGCCGGTGCCGACCGACCTGGCACTGACTGTGCTGCGCGAGTGCGGTGCGGTGGCTGACTAGCATCAAGGCATGCGTTATGCCAAAGGTCACGGGACCGGGAACGACTTCATTATCGTTCCCGACGTCGATGACCGGCTGGCCCTGAGCCCCGGGCTCGTTCGCGCCCTCTGTGACCGGCACACTGGGCTGGGGGCCGACGGGGTGCTGCGGGTGGTCCGGCATGCGGACGGCGCCGCGCCGTGGTTCATGGACTACCGCAATGCTGACGGGGGCGTCGCCGAGATGTGCGGCAACGGCGTGCGGGTGTTCGCCAGGTACCTGACCGACACCGGGCTCGCGGCCGGGCCGGAGATCGCCATCGCCACGAGGGCGGGAATTCGGACGGTGCGCGACGAAGGCGGGGGGCTGTTCAGCGTCGACATGGGACCGGTGACCGCGGGCGGTTCCGGCCATGCGGTGATCGGCGGCCGCCGCTGCACGGGACTCGCCGTCAGCGTCGGCAACCCGCACCTGGCCTGCCTGGTCGGCGAACCGCTCGACTCCTTCGACCTGTCGGCGCCGCCGCGGGTCGATCCCGCCGCGTTTCCCGATGGCGTCAACGTCGAGATCGTGCGGCTGACCGGGGAGCGGGCCGTGCGGATGCGGGTGCACGAGCGCGGCTCGGCCGAGACGCTGTCCTGCGGGACTGGCGCGGTCGCCGCCGCGGTGGCTGCTGCCGCGGCGGCGGGGGAGTGGCCGGACGGCGGCCGGAAGTGGACCGTGGACGTGCCCGGCGGCAGGCTGACCGTCGTCCCGAGCCCGGTGGCCAGCATCCTGACGGGGCCGGCGGTCATCGTGGCCCACGGCGAGATCGATCCTTCGTGGCTGGCCAGGGCAACGATAGTCGCGGCCTGATCCGTGTTTAGCACACCTAGGAGTCCGTGTTTTGCACACTTCCTGACCGAGGTGGCTCGATCGCCCGGGTGGCTAAGGCACGCGGGAACCTGATCCGCATGGTGGTCGGTCCGTTGTTGCCCCAGGAGTGGTAGGGCACCGGGGTGATGCCGCGGACTGGCGCGACGAGTTGCGGGCCGTGCGCCGGGCGGTGCAGCGGACGGTGCGGCAGGTGCCCGGTGCCCTGTTCCATCTCAGGCTCGGCGCCCGGATCGCTGCCGGGAGTGGCATGCGGCGGGACGACCGTACCGAACGCGATCTGCGGCGGCAGTGACGGGTCGACGACGAGATCACGCAGGTCGAGCTCGGGGGTACTGCTGCCCTCGACGCAGTAGACGACCGGGCCGCGCCGCAAGTAGACGGTGTGGGCGGCGCCCTCGACTCGCCGGTCGGTCTGCCACCACTCGTCGGTCACCGGTAGCTTGAAGCTGCCATCGGCCGGGAGTTCGACGTGGCCGTTTCCGCCGGCCCAGCCGGGGATCCGGACCAGGACCGCCCCGCCTCGTGGTGCCTGCTGCACCTGGACCGTCACCGCCCCATCCTGCGGATAGCCGCCGCCGACCCGGACGCGCCAGCCGCCGCCGTCGATGTGCGCGGCGAACGGCAGCTGGATCCGCAGGTTGCCAGCCGGGTCGAGGTCAGCCACGTGCTGCTGGACTGTTGCGGACATCCTGGCCAGATTCGTCGGGCAGCAGGTCACGTCGTACCACTCGTGGCGGCGGACCGGGAACCAGGTGAGCAGCATCTGCTCGCCGTAGTCGAAGAGCGGTGCCCACGGGTTGGTCTCGCCCGCCACCTCCGCTACGGCCTGCGGCTGGGAGTAGAACCAGGTCTCGCCGCCGGCGCCGGTTCCGCACGGCACGGCGTTGCACAGCGCAAGTTCGATCTGGTCGAGTGCGCGCGGATCGGCTGTCAGGTTCCAGATTCGCTGGCAGAACTGCACTGCGGCAACGGCGGCGCAACTCTCCGCGTAAGCCATGGCGTCGGGCAACTCGTACGGCTTGCCCGTCGCCTCGCCGAGCCAGCGACCGCCGACCGCGCCGGTCGGGTAGGACCGCTCCTCGACCAGGGTGTCGAAGAGCCGCTCGGTTGCGGCCACCCAGCGATGCTCACCCGTCGCGTTCGCCACCTCGGCGATGCCCGAGGCAAGGTAGAGCGCGCGGACGGCGTGGCCAGCCAGGTCGACGGTCTCCAGGTCGAGCCCGGAGTCGGACAGGCGCTGCTCGATGATCCACTTCGCCTGACGGAGATAGCGTTCCTCGCTGGTGCGGCCTGCGAGCCGGACCAGGGCGAGCTCTGCTTCCGGATGCCCGTCTGTCCGCTGGTCACGTCCGGGGCCGAACGTGTCGCACAGGTGATCTGCCCAGCGGCAGGCGATGTCGAGCATGGCCGTGGTGCCCGTGACCGTGTGGTGGGCCAGGGCCGCCTCGACGAAGTGACCCGCGCAGTACCACTCATGGCTGACCGAGAGGTCCTGATAGCGGGGCGGCGACTCGGCGCCCGCGTCGTAATACGTGCCGAGGTAGCCGTCGGGCCGCACGGCTGCCTGGACGTCGGATATGACCGGGTCGAGCAGGTCAGTCCGCCCGGCCCAGGCCGCCGCTTCCATCCACTTGTACACGTCGGAGTCGGTGAACCAGAGGCCCTGCCGCGGCGCGTCCGGCCCGCCCGGCGCGAGCCGCCGGAACGCGTCGAGCGCGCCATGGGCGTCCAGCCGCGAGAGCAGCACGGGCAGCGTGCGGGTGCGTAGCTGGTCCTGGCGCGGCG
>Ga0307372_10003843_pt1 | contig 23673 bp, 15 predicted proteins | sample OX1MG_FD_202533 | JGI IMG/M metagenome (GOLD analysis project Ga0307372, IMG submission 202533) | Soil microbial communities from Risofladan, Vaasa, Finland - OX-1 | ecosystem: Environmental > Terrestrial > Soil > Coastal area > Acid sulfate soil | place: Finland: Risofladan, Vaasa | collected...
GAGTGCGACCCACTCACTTACCTTTTGTTCCGACATATCCCCGAAATTGAAGAGGTAAGACCCCCGATTGATCTTGGCGTCCAGCGCCCAGGGTCCGCCGAGAGGGGAGTGCGGCAGCTCACCCGCACCAAGGACGACTTCCTTCAGCACTGGCCGCAGCCGGGCTCGCGGGCATCCTATAATCGCTACCTTGGCTCCAGAAAAACCAAATCTTGGATAGCACATGGCGCTAAGGTGACTGTTAACACCCGGTACTTCAGGCACATTGGTCTTCAGATTAAGGGCTAACGCACAGCCCGCAAAGGGGTCCTGCGGTGTGCCTTGAAACTTAAGACGGAGGTCAAGGAATACCAACTCTTCCACGTGCTCACTGCTTATCGATACGACTTCCAATACAAAATAGTGTTTTCGGATCGTGACTTTTAAAAGAGCGTTAAGCCCCGACTCGCCAAAATCAACCGCGATTTGGCCGCCGGCAGAAGAAACCTTTGAGGCATTGTAATCGTGACCCTTGATCTTCACCCGGGCAAATGATGAGTCGAGGTGTTGAAGACAATAGTCCCTCCCCGACCGCTTATCAATGAAGTGAAGATTCTGGCCACCCGGCCCGATGACATATCTTACGTAATCGTTTTCGATTGTTACCGGGGATACATCGGAGAGATGGGTATGAGCAAAACCGCTGATTCCGAATGCCTCAACTGAAGCACAAGAGATCAGTCCTTTTTTGAGGAAACGCCGCCGGTCCATTGGATCTCCCGCCATTCCGGCTCTGCTCGGGAGAGCAGTGACATCGGCAGTGCCGGAGGGCCGTTCTGCGATGCGCTAGAATACCAAATTGCCCGGAGCCGCGACAACCCGCGTCTCATTGCGGCGATGCTACTGGATGAGCGTTCCCTGCGTTTCGTCCCCGTTTTCCTCGGCTCGGATCAGGCAAGCCGCGGCAAGCTGATCGTCTTCCCCGAGGTTGACCAGGCGAACTCCCTGAGAAGACCGGCCCGACTCCCGAATCTTCCCCGAGTCGAGCCGCGCAATCTTGCCCTGCTGGGTGATCAGCATGATCTCCGAGTCTTCCGTTACGCTGAGAGAGCTGACAACTTTCCCGTTGCGTTCCGTGGTTTTCACATTGATGACGCCTTTACCCGCTCGCGTCTGCAGCCTGTATTCCGTGATCATCGTGCGCTTGCCGTAACCTTTTTCGGTCACAGAGAGGATCAGATCCTGCTCCCCAACCACTTCAACCCCCACAATATAGTCGCCTTCCGCAAGGTCCATGGCGCGCACGCCGCGCGCCTGGCGGCCCATATCTCGGACATCGCTTTCCCGGAACCGAATGGCCATCCCTTCGTGAGTGGCCAGAAAGATGGCGTCCCGGCCCGAGGTCTGCTTGGCTCCGATGAGTTCATCCCCGTCGTCAACGTTCATGGCGATGATCCCGCGCGACATGGGATTCGAGAAGTCCGCAAGGCGGGTTTTCTTGATGACGCCGTGGCGGGTCACAAGCACGACGTACCCTTCGGCAGCATAGCTCTCGCCTTCTACCGTGATCTCCTGGCGTTCCTCGGGGAGTTCTTTCACCGTCACCAGCGACGCCACTTTCTCCCCCTTGTTCAAATTCACCAAATTCAGAATGTGCTTTCCGCGCCCGGCCGCCGCCACATCGGGAATTTCGTACACTTTGAGCCAGTGCACGCGGCCGGTGTCGGTAAACACCAGAATGTAGCTGTGCGTCGAGGCAATGAAAAGGCCCTCGACGAAATCCGTTTCTCGAGTCTTCATTCCCCGCCGTCCCTTGCCGCCGCGGGCCTGCTGGCGGTAAATCGAAAGCGGCGTGCGCTTCAGATACCCTGAATGCGACAGCGTGATCACCACATCTTCAACGGCGATCAGGTCCTCCAGATTGATCTCCGCCTGCTCGTCAATAATCTCGGTTCTGCGCGCATCGCCGTAGTTCTTTTGGACCTCCTTCAACTCGTCCACAATAACGCGCTTCAGAACTTTCTCATCTCTCAGAATCTCTTCGTACTCCGCAATCATCTTCTGGAGGTTATCGTACTCCTCCTGGATTTTGTCGTGCTCGAGAGCGGTCAGGCGCTGCAACTGCATTTCCAGGATGGCCTGGGCCTGGCGCTGGGAGAACTCAAACTGCGCCATCAAACCTTCGCGAGCTTCCGCCGGCGTCTTTGAACCCCGAATCCGCTTGATGATGGCATCCAGTTGCGCGAGCGCCTTCAGAAACCCTTCCAGCACGTGGGCGCGTTCCTGCGCCTTGCGAAGGTCATAGGCCGTGCGGCGGCGGACGACGTTCACGCGGTGATCGATGAACAACTGGATGGCCTCGATCAAAGGCAGCTCGCGAGGCTGGCCATTGACAATGGCCAGCATGATCATTCCGAAATTCTCTTGCAGTTGAGTGTGCTTATAGAGGTTGTTCAGAATGACTTCCGGCTGCTCGCCGCGCTTCAGTTCCACCACGATGCGCATGCCATCGCGGTCCGATTCATCCCGGATGTCGGAGATTCCCTCGATCTTTTTATCCTGGACGAGATGGGCGATTCGCTCGATCACCCTGGCCTTATTGACCTGGTAAGGAATTTCGGTGATGACGATCTGCTGCTTTTCCTTGGCGGGACGCTCGATCGCCGCCTTGGCGCGCATGGTGAACTGCCCGCGGCCGGTTTCGTAGGCCGTCTGAATCCCTCTCCTGCCGTAGAGATAGCCTCCCGTGGGAAAATCGGGCCCGGGAACAAGCGCAAGGATTTCCTTGATGGTGGCGCTGGGCTTTCCGATCAAGAGGATCGCCGCATTGATGACTTCGGTCAGGTTGTGAGGCGGGATCTTGGTCGCCATGCCCACCGCAATCCCGTCCGAACCATTGATCAGGAAGTTGGGAACCCGCGTGGGCAGAACGAGAGGCTCTTCGGTGGCTTCGTCGAAATTGGGGGCAAACTCGACCGTCTCCTTTTCGATGTCCGCCAGTAGATCTTCCGCCAGCGCCTTCAGCCGGCATTCCGTGTACCGGTAGGCCGCCGCGGGGTCGCCGTCGATGGAACCAAAATTGCCCTGGCCGTCAATGAGCGGATAGCGCATGTTGAAATCCTGCGCCATGCGCACCAGCGCGTCGTAGACTGCGGAATCGCCGTGAGGGTGGTACTTCTTAATCACCTCGCCGACCACGCCGGCGCACTTCGAATAGCGCTTATTCGACGCTAGACCCTCTTTGTACATCGCGTAGAGGATGCGGCGATGGACGGGCTTGAGGCCGTCGCGCACGTCGGGCAGCGCCCGCCCGATGATGACGCTCATGGCGTAATCGAGATACGATTTCCGCATCTCGTCTTCGATGTTTACGGGCACTTCATTCGGAGGCCTGATTAGTTCCTGGTCACCCATTAAGTAATTTCCTTCGCTTGCCGATCGATTTGCGTCGACTGGCTAAATATCGAGGTTCTTCACGTCAAGAGCGTTTTGCTCGATGAACTCGCGGCGGGGCGCGACGGCGTCGCCCATGAGGACGGTAAAGATATTCTCGGCCTCGGTCCAGTCTTCAATCTTGACCTGCAAGATGGTCCGCCGCTCGGCGTCCATCGTGGTTTCCCAAAGCTGGGAAGGATTCATCTCACCCAAACCTTTGAAGCGCTGCACGGTGAAAGCCTTCTTGCCAAGGGTCATGATGTGCTCAAGAAGTTCCTTGCGGTCCTCGATGATGATCTGGCTTCCATTCGTTGAAACCGCAAACGGCGGCCTGTCGTGCACTCGGACACGCCGGTGCAGATCGAGCAAGCGGCGGTAATCCGCACTGGAAACCCACTCCCAGTCAATCACTCGCTCGCCCAGGTTTTCACCAGAGAAAACCAGGGTATAAAGATTGTGTTCCTCATCGAGTTTGATCTCGGCCTTGAAACCCTCGGCCCGAAGCTCCTTCGCGACTTGTTCCAGCTTCTCCTGATTTTCAAGCTCCGCCTTCTTCCCCAATTCCGCCTTCAGAAGCGCATCCACCGGGCGCGGATCGCCGACCCGTTTCTCGAGCTTGTCAAACAACTCAATATACTCGCCCAGCGCCATCAGGAAATTGGTCAGGTCCCCGCCTTTAAGCTGAACCTTCTCGGACCCGCTCCCAATTTCGACCGTGTGGTCTTCCGTCGCTCGCCGCAGCACTTCACGGCGAAACTCCTTCTCGTCATGGATATACTTCACGCTCTTTCCCTTCTTGATCAGGTAGAGAGGAGGCTGGGCAATATAGACGTGGCCACGTTCAACCAACTCCGGCATCTGCCGATAGAAGAAGGTCAATAAGAGCGTCCGAATATGGGACCCGTCGATGTCGGCATCGGTCATGATAATAACCTTCGAGTAGCGGAGCTTGGTAATGTCGAAGTCCTCCTTCCCGATACTCGTGCCCAAAGCCGTGATGAGAGCCCGAATTTCCTCGTGGGCCAGCATCTTGTCAAAACGCGCCTTTTCGACGTTGAGAATCTTCCCGCGCAGCGGCAGGATGGCCTGATAACGGCGGTCGCGGCCCATCTTGGCCGAGCCGCCCGCGGAGTCGCCCTCTACCACGAAAATCTCGCAACGCGCCGGGTCTTTTTCCTGGCAATCCGCCAGCTTGCCCGGAAGGCCCCCGGAGTCAAGCGCGCCTTTGCGCCGCGTCAACTCGCGGGCTTTCCGCGCCGCTTCGCGCGCCCGCGCCGCGTCAATGGCCTTCCCGCAAATCTTGCGGCCAATGGTAGGGTTCTTTTCAAACGCCTCCATCAGCTTCTCGTAGACAAAACTTCCCACGGCGCTCTGAATGTCGCTGTTCAACTTGCCCTTGGTTTGCCCCTCAAACTGCGGCTGGGGCAACTGGACACTGATCACGGCCACAAGCCCTTCGCGAACGTCTTCACCCTGGAGGTTGTCTTTCACGTCTTTGAATAGATTCTGGTTTTGTCCGAACTGATTGATCGCGCGGGTCAAGCCGGACCGGAACCCTGAAAGATGAGTTCCTCCATCCACGGTGTTGATGTTGTTCGCGAAAGTAAACACGTTTTCCGCATAGCCATCGTTGTACTGGATGGCAAACTCAAGGTGCATATCGTCGCGGTCGGACTCATCAAAAATCGGACTTGGATGTAGAACGTTTTTGTTCTTGTTTAAGTGTTTGATAAATTCGGCAATTCCGCCCCCGTAACGAAATTCAACCTCCTTGTTGTTCCTTTCGTCCTTAAAGTGGATCGTAATTCCCTTGTTTAAGAATGAGAGCTCGCGAAGGCGTTGGGCCAGTGTATCGTGGTTAAAGTCGATGGAGGGAAAAATGGTCGAATCCGGAAGGAAGGTGATTTTCGTCCCTCGCCGGGTTGTCTTTCCTTCTTTCTTAAGGGGGTTTACGGCTTTGCCGCGCTCGTACGATTGTCCCCAGGTGTGCCCGTCGCGCCAAATTTCCAAATTCAGCCATTCGGAAAGTGCGTTCACCACCGACACCCCCACGCCATGCAGGCCGCCTGAAACCCGATAGCTCTTGGTGTCAAATTTTCCGCCGGCATGCAGCACCGTCATGACAACCTCTGCGGCCGACCGTCCTTCCTCTTTGTGCAGGTCAACGGGGATTCCGCGCCCGTTATCAACAACGGTTACAGAATTGTCGCTGTGTACGGTGACCTCGATCTGGTCGCACTCTCCCGCCAGAGCTTCATCGACGGAGTTATCCACAACTTCCCAAACCAAATGATGCAGGCCTGTCGGCCCGGTTGAGCCAATATACATCGCCGGGCGTTTCCGCACCGCATCGAGGTCCCGAAGGACCCTGATACTTGCCGCATCGTAGGTGCGATTCTCCCCCTCGATCATCTCGCTGGTCTTACTCACTCGCTGCTCCTCCACCCTGTGGGAAAAATTTCTTCCTACATAACAAGGCCGACAGAGATGTGTGATCCCCGTCGGCCTCTGATTTGACGAAAATCTTCAACACGTTTTTTGATCCTTCGTGCACCTCACTAGACTCGCATGGGCATCACAACATACCGGTAGCGAAAGGTTTTGTCTTCGCTTGACCGCAACTGTCCGGCGCTTTGTTCATCTTTTAATTCGAAGCGTACTTTTCCACCGTCGTCCACAACGTTCAGAAAATCCATTAAATACTCATAGTTGAAGCCGATCTGCATCGGTTCACCGGCGTACTCAGCCTCCAAGGTCTCATGGGCCTCCCCGTACTCTCCGCTGGAGGAAAACATCTCCATCTGCCCTGCGCCGATCTGCAGCCGAACCGCTCTGGAGCGCTGGTCCGCCAATAGAGCCACGCGGCGAATCGCCGCAGAAACCAAGCTTTTGTCGAGATCTACAATGCGGTTATTTTCCCGGGGCAGCACCGCTTCATAATTAGGAAACTGCCCGGTCAGCATCCTGGAAATTAAGACTCGGGGTCCCACGGAAAAATAGAGGTGGCTCTCATCTTTTGAAAGGCTGACCTTTGAGTCTTCCCCGGCTTCCGCCAACAACCGCTGCAGTTCGGCCATCGCCTTTTTGGGAATCAAAAGCCGCAGTTCATTCTTAAGCCCCTCAACCTCCAATTCGCGCTCGATCAGCGCAAGCCGGTGCCCGTCCGTCGCGACCATTGCCGCGCTCTCCGGTTTCAGGATGAGGAGGGCGCCATTTAGTGTATATCGGGACTCCTCGCTGGAAATTGAAAAAATCGTCCTCCGTATCATCGTCGCAAACACATCGACCGGAAGAGAAGCAAGCGGATTCGGAAGCGCAGGCAACGTAGGATAATTATCCTTGGCCATTCCTACTAATTTAAAGGAAGATCGCTCACAAGTCACTTGTACCCAGTGGTTTTCCAAAAGCTTAAACTTAATTTCCGCCTCCGGCAGGGACCGTACAATTTCCAGTAGCCGTTTGGCCGGGACCGTTCCAGAACCTGCCTTTTTGATATTAGCAGGACACCCACAATAAATTCCCAGTTCAAGATCGGTCGCACTGATCCTGAGGGAAGAATCTACGGCATCCAAAAGAAGGTTCGAAAGAATGGGGATTGTCGTCTTTCTTTCAACAACTCCTTGAGTGAGATTCAACTCTTTAAGTAGGAGGCTCTTTTCTACGGAGAATTCCATAATTAATCTTCCTTACTAGAAAGTCTTTAGTAGTAATGGTTGTGGATTTGTGGAAAACCCCTTAACCTTCGCAGCCAGCGAGAACATCGGCGTCTCAAGGAATTGTGGATACCTTCTATTTTCTGTGAGGATCTGTGAATTTTTAGTCCCGCTTTTAAAATCCACAACCCTTTTCATATTCGAAATTATTAAAACCCCCATAAGTCTAACTCAATGTGTCGCTAAGCCTGTTGAGAAGCCTGTTTAAATCCCGATCGGTTTTTCTCACCCGTTCAATTTTTTGAATAGAATGCAATACCGTTGTGTGGTGCTTTCCTCCAAACTCTCTCCCGATTTGCGGCAGCGAAGCGGGCGTTAACTCCTTTGCAAGGTACATCGCCACCTGTCTCGGGTAAGAAACAGCGTGGCTATTATCTTTTGCCTTCAATTGCGGCAAGGTCAAGTTGAATTCCTGGCAAACCAACCGCTGGATGTTCTCAATCGACACCCGCCGTTCTTCAAGATCCACAAGGTTTTTCAGGACCTGCTGGGCCATGGGTAGGGAAATTTCCGCACCCGTTAACGAGGAATAGGCAATCAGGCGAGTCAACGCTCCCTCAAGGTCCCGGATGCTTGACTTGATTCGCGTGGCGATAAACTCCTCGACACCCTCCGGCAGGTGAACCCCTTGCGCGTCGCTCTTCTTGGCCAAAATGGCGCGCTTCGTCTCAATGTCCGGGGCTTGGAGGTCGGCGGTCAAGCCCCAGGCAAAGCGCGAGCGCAAGCGTTCTTCCAGGCCGGGGATATCCTTCGGCGGCTGGTCGCTGGAGATCACCACTTGCTTTTGGGCTTCGTAAAGAGTGTTAAACGTGTGGAAGAATTCTTCTTGAGTTCTCTCCTTGCCGGCGATGAACTCAATGTCGTCCATCAAGAGGATATCCACGTTCCGATATTTATCGCGGAAAGAAACCATGCGGTCGAAGCGCAGGGAATTAATTACCTCGTTTGTAAAGGCTTCAGATGAGACGTAAGCCAGGCGCATCTCGCTTCGACGCTTTTTGATCAAATGTCCCACAGCTTGCATTAAGTGTGTTTTCCCCAGGCCAACCCCACCGTAAAGAAAAAGGGGGTTGTACGCCTTTGCAGGGGTTTCAGCGACCGCGCGCGCCGCGGCATGAGCAAACTGGTTGCAGGATCCAACCACAAACGTATCAAAGGTGTACCGCGCGTTGAGTTGATGCTCGATGGATTCGAAATCGAGCTTCCCTTGCAAGGGTTTCACCTCTCCGTTCCCCGCGGCTTTTTTGTCCGTGGGGGCCTCAAGTTCGTAGCGGATTTCACGAAACCCCAGCCGCAATTGGTCGAGCGCTTCCTGAATGGTGCTGCCGAAATGGTCCTGGATCCATTCCTGAAATTCGCGGTTGGGAACCCGGACCACTAACGTGTCCGTTTCCGCATGGGCGAAGCGAGTGGGCTTCAGCCAAGTCTGGTAGCTTTGAGTGTTCACCTTCGTCCTGAGATAGTTGAGGACTTCTTGCCAAGCATTCATAGTGGCGCAAGATGGCAGACCAGAGGTTTCTCGCCAGTTGAGTTTCCGGGGTCTTAATAAATCCTCCGCTCGTCTGGATGGCGGATTCCGAGGGTCTTCTCCACTCGAACGATCCCCCTGATTTTCTCTTACTCTATTGGAGCGATGCTTTCCCTAAGAGGGCGTCCTACTGAACTGTCTTCGGTTTCCTTCAACCAGGAAGTTTAGCACAAAATGCACCCAATTCCAATTGCTCTTCCTGCTGTGAATTGTGAAGGTTACAAGGCACTTCCAATCTCTAAATCGGGCTCGCAGATCCTGGGCTACAGTCTATTCAACCCCAGGTCATCGAAGGTTTCAAAAAACGCGCAGGCCTAACCGCGATGCGTTGTTAAAACTCCGGACGATGCAACGGCATTCAACTTGCCCGAGGCGCTACGTTGGAGGCCATCCGGGCACAAGTTTATGACTTCAAGGCGTTCGGGCAAGAAGGCGCGCAATTTCGTCTTGCCGGGGAATGCGCAGCGGCTTCGTGAGGCGTTCTTCCGTGATCATGATCCCATCCTTCGGCCTGCGAATTTCACCAATGATCTCTGCGGCAATGCCATGACGCTGGAGGCCGCGGACGACCTGCGCGGCGCTGCCACAACCCGCAACAATGAGCAACGCGCCGGAAGCAAGGAGCGCGAGGGGATCAACGTTCAGGGCCTTCGCAACCGCCCGAGTCTCGGGAAAGACAGGAATTTTCTCTTTCCACACTTGCAGGCCCACGTTGCCGGACTCCGCCAACTCGTAAAGAGCCGTCACCAGACCTCCTTCGGTGGGATCATGCATGGCGTGGATCTCCCCGTACTTGAGAGCCACCTGCGCGTCACGGACCACGCTGATCCCTGGATTCAGGAGCAGACGCTCGGCTCGCCTGAGTTTTGTTGTTCCTAATGTTTTTCGCAGCACGTCAGCCTTCTCGCGTGCCAGGATCGCCGTCCCTTCGATGGCGACCCCTTTGGTCAGAATAATCAGGTCCCCGGGCCGCTGCCGGTCTTTTCGCACCAGTTTGGCTTTGTCGACTTCTCCGAGCATCAGACCGACAACAATAGGGCGGTCAAGACCTGAAGTGACCTCGGTATGGCCGCCACATAAGGTAACGCCCAAGGCCCGACAGGCCTTCTGGGTCTCCTGAAAGACGCGCTTCACAACGGCTGTGTTCGTCTTTCCTTCAGGAAAAAGAAACGTTGCCAGGAACCAGCGGGGGCGCGCCCCGAGCGTGGCAAGGTCGTTGGCATTGATGTTCGCCGCGTACCAGCCGATGCGGTCGGCGGTGAAGGTGATGGGATCCGTCTTCGCAACCAGGTACTTTCCGCCCACCTCGAGGACCGCGGCATCTTCCCCATACTTCGGGCCCAGGATCACCCCCGAGGATTTGGGGATTGGGCAGGAGTGCAGGAGCTTTTTAAGCACGGTGGGAGGAAGTTTTCCCACGGGAAGCGGCTTCTTTTGCAGCATCGCGTGGTGAGTATAACGCGCTTTCCGTGCTCGGGCCATCTCCCCTTTGCTGCCAGCGAGGCTTGCGGGCGCTTGCCAAGATTTGCCTGAGGGGGTAATCTCCTGCTGTCCTGGCAAATATGACTAAAGTAGTGGGTGTCATTCCGGTGCGGCTTGAATCGACGCGGCTTCCTCGCAAAGCCCTGCGGTTGATCGCCGGGCACTCGATGCTGGAGTGGATTTACCGTCGCGCGAGCCAGTGCCGCGCCTTCTCTTATCTGCTGGTGGCTACCGATTCCGAGGAAGTTTGCGCGCATTGCCGCGATCTTACGATTCCCGCCACGATGACCTCCTCGAAGCATCGTTCCGGAACGGAGCGGATCATCGAGGTCATGGGCCGCGAGCCCGCGGATATTTATGTCAACATTCAAGGCGATGAGCCCATGGTGAGCGCCGAGCACATCGAACTGATGCTCGCTCCTTTCCGCGAGCGGACCGGCACCCAAGTTTCAACTCTGAAGGTGGCCATTTCCACCGCAGAGGCGCAAGACCCGAATAACGTAAAAGTCGTCACGGATTCCGAGGATCGGGCGTTGTACTTTTCCCGCGCCGCAATCCCTTACGACCGGGCAGGCGCCGGCCGCGTTCGCTACTATAAACATCTCGGGCTTTATGCCTACACTCGAGCGGCGCTCGAAGCGTTCAGCCGGCTCCCAATTTCGCAGTTGGAAGTTGATGAGAGTCTGGAGCAACTCCGCTTCCTTCAGAACGGCATTCCGGTTGTTGTGGTTGAGACAAGGCAGGATACCGTAGGCGTCGACACGGAAGAGGATTTCAAGAAAGTCGAGCAGTATTTTCGCGAGCGCGGAATCCGCCTGCCTCCAGCCTGAGCGCGCCCGCCATCCCGCACCGGCCGGAGCGACACGCGCTCTCACCTATTCCGTGTGCAAGCGGCGCATCGCGGTCTTGGTAACCTGCAAACTGTAAATTCTACCCAGTGTGCATTTTTAAAACAACTCTCGCTCAAAAAGCGATTTTGAGCGGCGCGGAATTTCAGCAAGTGGCTTATTTTCAGATAATTACAAAATAGCCATTTTTTGTCCCGAAAATCCCACAAATCCCATTTGGGGCCTTTCGCGGGGCGCAACTTACTATGTAGCCTAGTGTTAGAGCGTAGTCGTCCGGACGCCCATTGACTGCCTACACTGCCCGAGCCGCGATGGGCCGGCCGCCAGAACTTCCGAAACGGCTGGCACCATGTGATTGTTGTTCGATTTCGCATATTGATATAGAATTTGCCACTTCCAGGGGGGATGGCATGGGAAGCCTTTGCAGGCAGGACAGACCAATCGGTAGTCAGCCAGTCTGCTTGAGGCGGCTCGCGCCCTTCGTCGCTGTGTTGGTTGTTTCGGGCCTGCTACTATCTTGCGGCGGAGGTGGCTCGCAATCAGGCCCTGGCCCCAGCCCGCCCGCAGCGGACTTTACACTTTCCGTCTCGCCGGCGAGCGTTACCCTCCAGCCTGGAACTTCGGCTTCCGCCAGCGTCTCTGCGACGGGCTCCAACGGATTTTCATCCTCGATCAGCGTGCAGGTGAGCGGCTTGCCGGCCGGTGTAACTGTATCACCGGCAGCCGTGACGCTCACTGCCGGCAGCCCTCAAAGCTTGACGTTCTCGGCGGCGAGTTCAGCCCAAACCACCAGCGCCACGGTTACTCTCACCGCAACTTCCGGCTCTCTTGCCCACACGGCGCAGTTGACGCTGGCAATTGTCATACCCATCACTTCAAACACGCCGCCCTTCCGCATGCGCTACGTGCGCACGGACGCCTCCACGGTGTACATGCTATGGCTCAATTCACACTGGATCGTCTACAATCCGCCCACCAAGCGATTTTTTGTGACCGACCCGGCCGGTAGCCGCGTTTATGCGCTTGATGCGGCCACGGAAACGCTGGTCGGAAGCATACCGGTCCCCGGGGCTTTCGGGATTGACGACACGCCCGACCATTCGCTGCTCTACGTGGGCACGCAAATCGGCGACGTTTACGCCATCGATCCTGTCAGCATGACCGTGACGCACCGGTATCTGGCCTCACAGATAGGGCCGAAGGGTTTCCAGGCGTATTCCGTACAAGTGATGGCCGATGGCCGCCTGGCGCTGCTTGGGGGCCAAGGTGGCATTCCCGGCGTGGACGGGTACACCGCATTTGCAATTTGGAGCCCGGCCGACAATTCGCTCTCGCTATACACCACAAGCCGCAATGAACCAACGTATTCGAGCATTCCTAATAACGTTGTTTGTGGTCCGCTGGAGAACATCGGCGTCTTCACACGAACACCCGACCGCAGCAAAGTCGTCATTTCAAGCATCGATAGTGACAGCACGCTCTGTGAGGTCGATGAGTCTTCCGGCGCCGACCAATACGTCCAGATTGCAACCAGCTTCATCTATCACCTCGCCATTTCTCCGGACGGGAGTTTTATCGCGATCCCTTATGGCCCGAACGGAGATAGTCAAGTGCTGGTCCTTGACGCGCACACGCTCGCTCAAGTGGCTGTATTCCCCATTGCTGGTGACAACGGGTCAGATGCGATGTATTTCATAGGTCCGGACTCAAAGACACTCTATGTTCCTTTTTCGTTTTCGACCAGCGACTCTGGCGGCGTAGCCAACAGCGTGCTTGCGTATGACATCAGCACCGGGCAGCAAATCGGGTGGTTTCCCAACATCTATGTGGAACCTCCCGCAAGTGGGTTTGCGCTAGGTCCGATTTACGGGCCGCAGTTCCAGGCAATGGACGGCACGGGGCTTCTTGCCGGGCCGATGGAAGAAGGCGTCGGCTTCCTTGATACAACCACATTGCAGACGGGGCCGATTGGAACGCAATTCTCCACGGACGGCGGTTTCACGAATCCTGGTACGGGTTCGACGTCCGGGGGCACCCAAACGAGCTGGAGCGCCTGGCCCGCTGACCAGGTTTCCTTAACGGACGTTTACTTCGGAAGCCAGCACGCGACCGGGGTATCCACTTCAATATCGACCACAGCGCCCGCCGGCACATATATCAATGCGACTTCCCCTCCGGGCGCGCCGGGGCCAGCAGACATCTATGCGCTCGATTCCGACGGCGGCATCCAGTACCTCCCGGAGGGTTTCAGCTACGGGCCGACCATCCTGCAAGTCACACCGAACGCTTCCACCGCCGACGGGGGCGGGACGGGAATCATTTATGGGTACGGGTTTGGACCGGCGACCGCGACGTCTACCGCGGTTCCATCGGGGTTAACGGTAGGGGTCGGCCAGCACCCCGGGAAAGTTACCAGCTTCACGCCGAACCCTTACAACTTACTGCACCCGCCCCTGCCGCTCCAGGCCTTTACCTATACGATTCCTTCCGGCCAGGCCGGCTCAACCGAGGACGTCACCGTAACCAGCAGCTCCGGGTCGGCAACGGTCAAGAACGCCATGAGGTACCTTCCGGCTATCCAGCAGTATTCCGCTCCCGGAGCAGAGCTTGCCCAGGGAGTCTACGATCCTTACAACGATCTTTACTATTTCACAGATGCGACGGGAATTCGCGTCTTCTCATTGGCTGATCATCTGTGGCAGCCGCCCATCCCGATTCCGGCCGCCGACAATCCGCAGCGGCTCTGGGGCATCGCGCTTTCACCGGATGGCAGCAAAATGGCCGTCGCGGACGCTCAGGGCGAGGCCATCTACGTCCTCAGTCCGGGCAGCGCTTCCGCACCCCAAAAGTTTCCGGTTCCTCAGCCCTTGACGGGCGTTGTGAGGAACCCGATTGGGGTGGCCATCAGTAACGCGGGGATCGTTTACTTTACTGCCGAAACTACAGGAGGCACGGGGTACAACGTCTTCTTCAAACTCGACACGGGCTCCGGCCAGGTGACGGACTACGGCATCGGTACCAACTCACCGCTGACGGATAGCTATTCCCGAACAATCCTTAAGGCCGATAACAGCCTTGTTTACGGCAACGACGACGGTGCCGTTTTTTCAGTGGATACGACAACCGACAAAGTATCCTATGAGCAAACCGAGCCGGGCTGCTGTTACGGCAATTACGAGTTGGCCCTTTCGAGTGATCAGACCCGGCTGGCCGCGACGAATTATTTCTATGACGCGAACCTCAATGCCGAGTCCTACTTTGCCCTGAACGATCGCGAGGCGATGAACATTTCTTATATCTACGGACAAAAGCTGAGCCCTGATGGCCGGCTGCTATTTCAGCCCACCACGCTCGGCATTGACGTGATGGACGGCCATTTGGGAACGCTGCTGGACCGGATTGCGCTGCCCGTGGCGCTCTCGCCGAATTACGACGCGCTGGTTTCCGACGGAAAAGACAACGTTCTGGTGGCGATCACCGGGGCCAACGGTGACGGGATCGCGGTGATTGACCTGAGTTCGATCCCGGAGCCGGCTCCCCTGACGTACAATCCCGCCATGGTGTCCACAACCGGCATCACCGCCTTGAAAACCGCTCCGGCCACGCGCCGCATCAAGCGTCTTCGGCAGGCCGGCACGCAACCTCAGCCGGAACCGGGCCGCCGCATCATTCCACACGTGACGGTTCAGCATCTCCTATTGCGACCCCGATGATAAGCCCATGCCCTGCCACCCGCTCACACCATGGGTGCAAGCCCACCCTGTTGTGGCTCCGCAAGTCGTCTTGCTATTTACCGATGCTTGCAAAATATAGTGACGGCGTTCTTTGTACCGCCGCTCGGCGGCAAGCACTGCTTGCCGGAGCGGCGAAAGACCATAGACCCGCGCTACCTGCTTGATGTGCTCGAATCAGGAAACCCAAAAGAAATTTTCGAGACCGTCCCATTGCTGAAGGCTTGCGCACCGCTGGCGCGACAGGCAGCGCCTTGCGGACATCCGTGAATTATGAGGGCTTGCAAAAGCGCCGCCGAGTAGCTGAAAATGGTGGCGCTCTCAGGATTCGCAAAAGGAAATTCCAGATTATATGCTACTTTGGAAACCACACGAAAATACACCTGCAGAAAATGCTCAATGGAGCCTGTTAAGGGCTTTGGAATGGAGCAACTGGCCTTTTTTTATAACCCAGCCAATAGCACCAATTCTTTTCATCTTTTGTCCTTGGTGGACAGTGTTACTAGGCGTTGTTTTGCTCGACTGGATGTGGGCTGTTATACGCCATAAGTTCGTTAGCCTGTTTTTAGCGGAAGTTGGGCTGTGGTTTGTTAGGCTAAAGTGGGTTGTATGCCCTGTTGTCTGTGTATATTTCCTTTATCAGCACATTTATTTTGTAGCAGTACTTAGTTTGTTCTATCCGCTAGTTAATGTTTTACTTATGAACTTGGCCCCTAGAGGCGGACAAATAGGAACCCTGCAATCGTCCTTCATGACAGGCGTTGCAAAGAATGAAGCCGAGGCAGTTTTCCTGTGGCGCAAGGCTGCCGATCAGGGACATGTGGACGCGCAGATTCGGCTTGGCGGCGGATCGCCCGCTATGATTCGGCCGGGTCGGTGTCCTATCTTTATGACGATGCGACCGGGTCGTTGCGGACGATGACGGACGCGAGCGGCAACGTGCAATGCTGGGCGGACTATTATCCCTTCGGCGAGCCGGCGGGAACGGGCTGCTCCGGGGACAACTACCAGTTTGCGGGGCTCTACTCGGACGCGGCGGGCGAGGACGGCGGACACTCGGCGACGCACCGGCGGTATAGCGACACCTACTATCGGTGGTTTTCGCCCGACCCGGCGGGAATGAAGGTCATCCACCTCGACAATCCGCAGACCTGGAACATGTACGCCTACGTCACCGACAACCCCACGTCGCTGAACGATCCGCTGGGGCTGGTACAGAACCCTCCGACGGGCTGCATCTTCGCAGAGGTTGGATTAGACTGCTCGGGCCCGGGTGACGGAGATATTAGCGTCCTGCCCCTCGGCTTCATTAACAACACTATCCCTGCCTCGGCTTATGAGGACACCACATACCAATACCTGATCCGCGAGGAAGTGCTCGCAAGCGCTTCGCAGGCGTCAGCCGCAAACAACACGCCATGCAGCATATCTTCCTCGTCACTCGATGACTACCTGGGGATGAAAAATTCGCCGATGATTGGGCAGGGTACAAACCTGATGAATTCCGCACAGAGGTACAATCTTGATCCGCGACTATTCGTATCGCTTGCAGGAGCGGAAACAACCTTCGGAAAAAACATCACCGCTGGCAGCTACAATGCTTTCAACATACTCTACAACGGAAATGACTCGCCGTTCCGTAGCTGGCAAGGAGCAATTAACTCCGTCGGCTATAGTCTGACGAATCCAAAAAATGGATATGATCTGACGAACACGACAACTATGTATCACACATACTGCACCACGGGATCTACTTGTGGCGCAGGGCTGAAAAACGTGAATAAGTTTATGACCGAGCAGGGGGCAAATCCAAACGCCCTTCATTACCCATGCAATTAGGACTGGGGGAGTCGTATGGTTATCCGGAAGCAAAACGTCATGGTCGCTTTCGTTCTCGTCGCTGCCATTGTAGCGCCCGCTTCTACAGACGCCTGGAAGCAGTTCCGCAGCCCGAAGGGGTTTTCTGTCATGTATCCGGGGACTTGGTTCGAGATTGGAAGATCGCCAGACCGCCTTCAGCTCCTCAGTTCAGCGCACGGAGCCGAAGGTATTGTGATCAAGCGCGGCCAAGCGGAAGTTGTCGTGCTGGAGGCTTCAGAACTTTCAGCCAAAACACTCGCTCAGGTGATCGACTACTATACGCAACGTGCTACGGTGCTGTCGCGCAGGAATATTTCTGAGCGAGACCGCGGCTCCTGTGGCAATCTTCAGGAGGTGGTGTCGAAGGAACCGGCCGTCCCCCCGAAAGATGTCCCGACTTATGTCCGCGTGCCTTATATCATCAACACCGACCTTTTCTGTGAGGTCGGCGGGCGCAAGATTGTGGTACTTCTCAGAAACTGGGAGGGTGATAAGCGGCAAGCGCAGTACCAATGGGTTGCGTTGCGGATGGCGAAAAGCATCCGCATCTTGCAATAAGCAAGTAGCAGGTAGCGCAGAGTCTCTGCCCTTGAGACTCTGCGGGTCTTGAATTTGGCAAGGCTTATTTCTATAGACATTATAAAACCTCATACTGGTTACGCTTTCCATATCGCCTTCACGTATGACGCGGTGAACCGGCTGGGGACGGCCGTGGCCACGGGGAACTCGACCTATAATCTGACTTACGGCTACGACGCGTACGGCAACGGGTCGTGCGTGATGAACCAAAACACCCAAGGCGTGTGTCCGCAGCTAACGTTCGACGCCGCGACGAGCCATGTGACGTACATCGGCAGCACGCCCGTCAACTACGACGCGGCGGGGGATATGCTGAATGACGAGACGTACGGCTATCAATACGATGCCGAGGGGCGGATGGTGTATGCGAGCCAGGGGACGTGGTGGGAGAGCTCGCTGTATAATGCCCTCGGGCAGCGCGTGACGGAGACCATGCCGGACGGCGGATCGTACACCCGGACGCTGATCTATCCGCGGGACATTTTTGGCCGCCGGACGGAGATTTTCGACGACTGGCCGAGCCACGGCTGGGCTGGCGCCGACCAGTATTGGGCGCGCGTGGCCGGGCAGCGGCTGCTGATGGGAGGCAGCACGTCGTACCTGCGGCACGCGGATGCTGTGGGGTCGTCGACCATGCTGACGGACCAGACGGGAGCGGTGGACGGGGATGCGACGTTTTACCCGTGGGGGCAGGTGTGGCAGATCAGCGGCGGCTCCGACGGGACTTTCGGGGACCTGGGCTTCCAGGTCAACTACCCGCTGCCCCCCTCGGCGACCCGCGACTACAACCCCACCCTCGGCCGCTGGCTTGTCCCCGACCCGGCGGGCGAGATGGCAGTGAACCCGGCCAACCCCCAGACCTGGAATATGTACGCTTATGTTGGCGATAACCCCACCACGCTGAACGACCCGTCGGGACTCGACTGGGTGGACGTCGGAAACTGCTCATATGACATTGAAAACTCATCAGCTGTGAGTTCGAAGATTAGCGGCGTGTCGTATCCCGCGACGATTACGCCGGGATACATCGCTGCCACCGCGGGCCAGTGCGGCGGCATCGGAGATGGCGACCTATCCGCGCCAGCCGTCGTTCCCGATACGACCGGCCAATACCGGAGCAGCACCGCAGAGATCGTGGCGGCGGAACTGGCGCAGCAGTACGCAAGCCGGGACGTGCCGTTGACACCGGCGCAGAGATTTATCTTCTCGCATGTGTACCAAGGCACCGAGTCCCTTCAGAGCCCTTGGTTTCCAGTGGCGTGGTACGGGGCGTCGGGCGGATTGGGGCTTGGCGGCGAGGAGCTTGCAACCGATTTCCAAGGCTACGCCTGGCTAGAGGAGGAAGCCGCGCCGTACGGCCCGCAAATTAATACCGTCGGCCAGTTCATGCAGGGATTGACGACGACTCAGCCGGTTACGACGGTCCCGGGGCTGGTCGGGCGGGCGATCAAGATCGGTCTGGGACTTATGCAGTGGTAATCGGCTCATAGGGAGCACGTCCATGGGAAGTATGAACTCGCGATTGAAGTGTCCGGCGTGCGGCCAGGGCTTGTCCGCGACCGTGATACGGCGAGGAGGATTCCGGTGTCCGATGTGCGGCGAGCGGCTTCGGCTGCACGGTCGCGGCCGGTTGGCATTGCTCGGTGCCGTGGGGGCCGCAGGACTGACATGTTACGCTGGGGGTGCGCGGGGGCTGTCGCTTGTTGTTTGGACACTTTTCTCATATGTCCCTTTCTATATCCTCGCAGCGGTTATGGAGGGTATCTTTTTCCCGAGGTTGGTAATTGACAAACCCAAATACGGAGACCCTGACTTCCACATCACGGGCGGGCCATAGCAGCAGGTAGCGCAGAGCCTCGCATTCCAGAGACTCTGATGGCATAAGGTCGTCGGCTCCTCGACGGGGAGAGTAGACTGGCGTTGTGAGAAAGACCAGAAACTCTCTGAAGGAGGAGCCGAGACATGATCATTATAGGCTGTGATTTCCATACGCGGAGCCAGCAGATTGCGATGCTGGAGACGGAGACGGGCGAGGTGGTCGAGAAGCGGCTGGAGCACGAAAGCGGAGAAGCAAAAAGATTCTATGAAGGGTTGAAGAAGGAGGCGCTGGTGGGGATCGAAAGCACCGGCTACACGCGGTGGTTTGCCGAGATGCTGGCCGAGCTGGGGCACGAGCTGGTGGTGGGCGAGGCGGGAAAGATTCGGGCGAAGCAGACGCGCAAGCAGAAGTATGACCGTCGCGACGCGCAACACCTCCTGAACCTGCTGGTGACGGGCGATTTTCCGAAGATCTGGCTGCCCCCGGCCGAGGAGCGCGACGTGCGGGTGCTGGTGGAACATCGGCATCAGTTGGTGGAGCTGCGCACCCGGGCACAGAACGGCCTGCAAGCGATCGCGCTGAGCTACGGGCTGAGGCGGCGCCAGCGACTGTGGAGCGCGGCGGGCCAGGAAGAACTACAAAAGATTCCTCTAAGAGAAGGGATGGCGCGGCGCCGCGAAGACTTGGTCAAACTGGTGCGGCAACTCAGCACGTGGATCAAGGAACTCGACCAGCGGATTGAGGAGGAAGTGGCGCGCCGCCCTGAGGCGCAGCGGCTGATGACGCATCCGGGCGTGGGCGCGCAGACGGCGCTGGCCACCGTGCTGGTGCTCGGCCCGGTCGAACGCTTTCCCGACGACCGGCATCTGACCAGTTACTTGGGGCTGATTCCGGAGGAAGATTCCAGCGCCGGACGCCAGCGCTTCGGGCATCTGACCAAACAAGGCAACCGCCTGATGCGCTTTTTGCTGGGCGAGGCAGCGCAGACCGCCAGCCGCTACGATCCCGGGCTGCGCCGCACCTATCGCCGCCTGGCCTTTCGCAAAGGGGCGCCGGTGGCCAAGGTGGCCGTGGCCCGCAAGCTGGCCATCCGGCTGTACATTATGTTAAGAGACCGGATCGATTACGCAGAGTTTTGTCGGCGAGGTTCGCATGCCGGGATGCTCGTAAGTAAGCCGCTGGTCTAACCATGACCGAGACTCTGATTGAGCTACCGGCCTCCCTCCGCACGGGGTGAGGGAGTCAGAAAAAGCCATCATGGTCCCCACGCGGGATCGAATAGATGTGTGGTGGAACCTGGCCACCGTAACGACGCGAACCAACAACCAGGACCGACAAAACTCCGTCCACTTTTCCCTTGACGGAGCCGACAACCTTATAGATGCGGTTTGTCTGACAGGGCACATGGGGGTTACTAGAGAGTTACTGGTCATCGGATTACATCTTGTGTTTTCGCCGCAGGCTGGGTAGCTTTAATGTGCAAAGGGCGATGAAAGCGTTAATTACAGGATCGGGCGGACTTATCGGATCGGCATGCGTTTGCTTGCTCGGCGAAGCTGGCTGGGATGTTATCGGTATTGACAACAACATGCGGCGGTTTTTCTTTGGTGAGCAAGGATCGATTGAGCCCACCTTGAAGCTCTTGCAGGCATCTTTGCCGGGCTACCGGCATATGAAGTTGGACATCCGTGATCGTGAGGCAATCCGCGATCTTATTGCGGCGGAGCGGCCCCACTTTATTATCCACGCGGCTGCACAGCCTTCGCACGATAAGGCGACCTCCATTCCGTACGAGGATTTTGATATCAATGCCGTGGGGACTTTGAATCTGCTCGTGGCGGTTCGGGACTTTTGCCGGGACGCCCCGTTCTGCTTCCTGAGCACGAACAAGGTTTACGGCGACCGGCCCAATTCGCTTCCCTTGGCCGAGCGTACGACTCGTTACGATTATGCGGATGCAAGAAACGGCATCGACGAGACAATGTCGATTGATGCCTCCCTCCACTCGCTTTTCGGAGTTTCCAAGCTAGCCGCCGACGTGATGTGCCAGGAGTTCGGGCGGTACTTCCAGATGCCGGTGGGAGTTTTTCGAGCGGGGTGCATGACCGGGCCCCAACACGCTGCCGTCGAACTCCATGGCTACCTGGCATACCTCATCGATTGTGCGGTGAGCGGGCGTGAATATACCATCTTCGGATACAAGGGCAAACAAGTCCGGGACCAGATTCATTGCGACGATGTTGCACGGCTTTTTGTGGAGTTCTTCGATGCTCCCAAATGCGGTGAGGTGTACAACCTCGGTGGCGGAAGACAGAACAGTGCGTCGATCCTGGAAACCATCGGTTTGCTGGACAAAATGGGATTTTCAGTCCCTTACCGATACAATCCTGCTAATCGAGTTGGAGACCATATTTGCTACATCACGGACTTGAAAAAGCTTCGCTCACATTTTCCTGGCTGGAAGATTGAATACGGCCTGCACGAAATTGTTACGCAGATTGCCACCGCCCGACTCCGGGCGCATTCAAGTGAAGGGGTGGCTTTCGAAGTAAACCGTGAAGTTGCCGGCCAATGAGCGTCGCGAATTGGTTAGGTGAATTCACCGGCCGTCTTTAGTCCGCGACGGAGTCGAATACAAGAACTTGCCGTATTTGTGCCCTTAGGGGGGGACGCGTGGCTGTTATTTCATACACGGCTGAGGGTCGCAGCGACGCGCTAAGCGCGCTGGGATTCAGTGAAGCCGGCCGCGGTGCGGAAAGATTGCTCCGGGAGGCAGAGAGATCCCGCGAGGCCCGCTGGCTTAGAAACGAAACGGAATTGGAGGACATCCTTCGGCGTCGCGCTTTCCTGGCGGTGCGCTCGCTGCCTGTTCTTCCGGGAAGGGCCGTCCTCGAGATCGGGGCCGGCAGCGGCCTGTGGACGGCGCACCTCGCTGCTGTCCTGGGTACTCAAAACACCATCACAGCCGCAGTGTTTGATGAGGACTTGGCCCGCGTGTGTTCAGCCAGGAACTTGCCTGGCACGCGTTGTGTCCATGTGAGTGACTTCGCGAACCAATTCCCTGCGGGTAGCTTTGATTACGTTTTTGGAACGGACATCTTGACGGACGCCCTTTGTTCGAGAATCCTCGCGGCAGCTTATGGTTGGTTGAAGCCCGGAGGACAGATTGTTTTCTTTGGGCCCAACCCTGCGTATCCACGGGTCTCAGTCCAAGAAGCCTTTCGTTCTGGGATGCGGCGGGATCACAGCCGAAGCCTCCAACATCCTGTGTCTCAAAAGCAATGGAGCGATGTCGCAACCCAGCGGGGGTTCAAGGACCTTGAGGGCATTCCTTGCGAAGTCATTCGCCCGGCAAATTCTGCATCGGGCCATGTAGTCAGTTTGCTCCTGGAGCGTGCTCCAGTAGCCAGGAAGTTTTCCAAGACAATCACCTTCATGGCTGCCAAGCCGGGCAGTCTTCCGGAAAGTACTTGGCAGGTTAATCTGGCCACGCATCCGGCGCTTTTTGGAGCTGTTTCAGTGGTCGTGCCTTGCCATAATGAGGAGTCAAACATCGGCCAGCTCGTAAGGACTCTTCTTGGCATGTATGGAGATTACATCCAGGAGATCGTCATTGTGGACGACAACAGCACGGACAGAACGGCGGAGGTTACAGCAGCGATACAGGCCTCCGAGCCCCGGGTCAGGCTTCTGCGGCGCAAGCCCCCGAGTGGGGTGGGGCGGGCGCTTCGCGATGGCTACGCTGCGGCGAGGGGACGCTACATTCTTTCGATGGACTGTGATTTCATCAATATTGTTTCAGAATTCAGGAGGTTGTTCGACGTTGTGGCAGATGGGCACGACGGGGCCATTGGCAGCCGGTTCTCGTCAGAATCGGCTTTGATACGCTATCCTTTCCTTAAGATTGTTGCGAATCGTACTTTTCATTGGATTTTGAACTTGCTGTTAGGCAAAAGGATCCGCGATCTTTCGAACAACTTAAAACTCTACCGCGCCGACATCTTGAAGAACCTGGACATCGAAGAGAATCATTTTGCTGCCAACGCCGAAACAGGGCTGAAACCTCTGTTGATGGGTTACGACATCCGTGAAGTTCCAATCTCATGGATCGATCGCACGTCGGAAATGGGGAAGTCCTCTTTCAACATCCTCAGGGTTGGCCCGGATTACCTGCGGGCGCTCCTTCGAATCACCTGGAGAGCTTGGCGCGGCCGGTACCGCATTTTGCACGCATAGAAGCGATTTTCCCTTCGGGGCCAAGCCGGCATGTGCCCTGATTTTCAATATATTTTCAACCCCTCCCCATCTGTGCAAAACTAGAGGGCGTTTTGCGAGGTTAAATCTCGAGTTCCTCGTTCTGGCTTGAACCGTGATGAATAATCAATTTAGAGAAAGAATTGAGCGATTCCTCGAACCGCTGGCGGGAAGAATTGAGAAGAGAAAATTCCTTCTGATCTCCATTTTTTCCGTTTTTTACTTTGCGGGCTTTTGTCTTATTGCCTCCCAGAAGGTGATGTGGAATGACGAACTCTTCACTTTTTACATCGCCCGCCTTCCGAACTTTTCGGACAGATGGAAGGCGCTGCTGACAGGGGCTGAGCAGACGCCACCTCTTTCTTATGTGGTGACGCGGGTATTTTTCGGATTATTTGGAGTTACAAACCTCGCGATTCGCCTGCCGGAAATCATCGGGGTTTGG
>Ga0307372_10003844_pt1 | contig 23666 bp, 19 predicted proteins | sample OX1MG_FD_202533 | JGI IMG/M metagenome (GOLD analysis project Ga0307372, IMG submission 202533) | Soil microbial communities from Risofladan, Vaasa, Finland - OX-1 | ecosystem: Environmental > Terrestrial > Soil > Coastal area > Acid sulfate soil | place: Finland: Risofladan, Vaasa | collected...
CTTAAACTTGACAAACATTTTTAATTCAACAGGTTTTTAGTTCTTCAAAAAACATTCCCAACAAATACATCAATTTATTTTACATTTAGCCAATAAAATAAATTTTTAAAATCTTCGAAAAATGAAACAATTTTTTGTAATCCTGGTAATGATGTTTTCATTCTCTTTTTCATATTCTCAAAATACAGACACGTGGAAAATAGTAGCGGATAAAATTGACCCCTCCAACTATTATGGTGAAACAGTTGCCAATGGAGTAATCGGTATTGTATCTTCTGCCGATCCTTTAAAATGCAAAACTGTGGTGCTTAACGGTGCTTATGATCAATATGGACGTGGAATGGTTAGTAATTTTTTAAAAAGCTTTAACCTCGTAAATATGAATCTTGATATTGACGGGCACAGCATAGGTGAAGGAGATGTTACTAATATGCGCCAGGTGCTTGACATGAGACATGCTAATTTTACAACGACTTTTGATTACGAGGATAAGGCTACTGTTTCTTATACTTATTATGCCTTGCGAAACCTGCCATACAACGTATTGGTGAACGTTACCATCACAGCTAAAAAAGATATTCAAATCATCCCTGCAAGTGTGATGGAAGCGCCAGATGCTTTGCGTGATGTAGAGAACTTTTATAACCAGATTGATCGCCCTCAAGTAAAGATCAGTTTGCTTTCATCAGTAGCCAAAAGCCCTACCGGAAAATTGACGCTTGCTTCCTGCACTACTTTTTTATTTGATGAACCCAACGGATCGCAACCGGAACTGATACATGAAATGTGGGATAATAATATGCATCTTTTAAAATTCAAAAAGAATTTAAAAGCGGGAACTACTTATCACTTTGCCATTGCCGGTGCAAGTATCACTTCTGCACAGGATGATGATCCCTGGAATGAAGTACAGCGATATGTGATTTATGCAAAACTCCAGGGCACAAAAAAATTGATACAATTTCACGACGAGGCCTGGGACAAATTATGGAAAAGCGATATTGTTATTAGTGGAGATGATGCCAGCCAGCGCGATGTTCATTCTGCCATGTATCATCTGTATTCTTTTGTGAGAGCGGGAACTTCATATAGCCTCTCTCCTATGGGTTTGAGCGGACTTGGATACAATGGCCACGTTTTTTGGGATGCCGAAATATGGATGTTTCCAGCACTGCTTGTTCTTCATCCTGAAATAGCAAAGAGTATGTTGGAATACCGGTTTGAAAGATTGAAAGAAGCCGAACATAATGCATTTGCACACGGATTTAAAGGAGCTATGTATCCATGGGAAAGCGCCGCTACAGGAAATGAAGAAACACCAGTGTGGGCTTTGACCGGGCCATTTGAGCATCACATCACTGCCGATGTTGCTATTGCTGCCTGGAATTATTTTGCGGTTACACAGGATACTGCATGGCTTAAAGAAAAAGGATTCCCAATGATAAAAGCCTGTGCTGATTTTTGGGTAAGCCGGGTCGAAAAAAATGGTCCCGGTCATTATGATATTGATAATGTAGTTGCTGCCGACGAATGGGCTGAGAATGTTGACAACAATGCATATACTAATGCAGCCGCCAAAACCAATTTGAAATATGCAATAATGGCTGCGAAAATTTTGCATCAACCAATCAATCCGGATTGGGCAGATGTAGAAAAGAATATTCCTATTTTAAAATTACCTAATGGAGTTACTTCAGAATATGCAGGTTATAATGGCGAAAAAATAAAACAGGCGGACGTAAATCTGCTGGCATACCCTTTAAAAGAAATAACCGATCCTGAACAAATAAAAAAAGACCTGGAGTATTATGAATCCAAAGTTGGCGAGGGGTCTCCTGCAATGACCCAAGCTATTTTCACGATATTGTATGCCAGGCTTCATGAACCGGCCAAAGCATGGAATACTTTTGAAAAGACATATATCCCCAATAAGTTACCACCATTTGGCGTAATGGCTGAAACTGCAGGAGGTACCAATCCTTATTTTGCAACAGGCGCTGGTGGCTATTTACAAAGTGTACTTTTTGGTTTTGGTGGATTGGATATAACTCCCGGTGGAATCGTACAATTAAAAACTTCTTTACCCAAACAGTGGAAATCATTAACATTAAAAGGTATCGGAAAAGATAAAAAAACTTATGAAGTGAAATGATTTGGTAGAAAATTAGTGTAGTTGTTATTTTATAAAAATATGAAAGCTGAAAAAAACTTCTCATGCTGAAAATTTTTTGCAGAGGCATAATTTCAATTCAAGGCTAAAAAAATTACTTAACAATAAAATAAATAATTAACCAAAGAAGACTAATTGAAATACAGTGCCGAAAGGAGAAATTATAATAATGTCTTGTTCTCATAACCTTGATAAAATATTTGAGTATCTTATCCACGCAAATAATTTTTTTACAATTTCATCTTCATTTCTATTTTTAATTATACTTTTACCGCTTTCTGAAAATTGAATCAAAAATTGTTTTGATTTGTATGTTTAAAAATTTGTTTCAAAAATGGTTGATGTAATTCTTGGGCTCCAATGGGGCGATGAAGGGAAAGGGAAAATTGTTGATTATTTTGCTCCCGGTTATGAAATGATAGCCCGCTTCCAGGGCGGCCCCAATGCAGGCCACACTTTATATGTTGAAGGGAAAAAAATCGTGCTTCACCAGATCCCTTCCGGTATATTCAGGGAAAATAAAATCAATTTAATTGGCAGTGGTGTAGTGCTTGATGCCGTTATATTGAAAAAAGAATGCGAGGCGGTTGCTTCTTTCGGCATTGATTATAGAAAAACACTTTACGTTAGCGAAAGAACACACTTAATCCTTCCGTCTCATCGTGCAATAGACCGCGCCAGCGAAGCCGCAAAAGGAAGAGAAAAAATAGGCTCTACATTGAAAGGGATCAGCCCGGCATATATGGATAAAACCGGAAGAAACGGTTTGCGTGTAGGTGATATTCTCTCAGCTGATTTCCATGAAAAATATCAGCAATTGAGAAAAAAGCATCAACAGATCCTTAATAATTTTTCCTTTGATGAAGATATTTCCCAGGCAGAAAATGAATTTTTTGAAGCCATTGATTTTTTAAAAACTTTACAAATAGTAAATGGCGAATATTTTATTAATGATGCCATTACAAAAGGTAAAAAAATTCTTGCGGAAGGCGCACAGGGAAGTATGCTCGATGTGGATTTTGGCACATTCCCTTATGTTACTTCTTCAAACACAATCACAGCAGGTGTTTGCAGCGGTTTGGGAATTTCTCCCCAAAAAATAAAAGAAGTAATCGGCATTACAAAAGCTTATTGCACAAGAGTAGGTAGCGGGCCTTTCCCTACTGAATTGAATGATGACATGGGAGAATTGATCCGGAAAAATGGAAATGAATTTGGTAGTACAACCGGCAGGCCACGAAGGTGTGGATGGATTGATTTGGTAGCTTTGCATTTTGCCTGTATGATCAACGGAGTTACCCAATTAGTTATGACCAAAGCTGATGTGCTTGATAGTATTGAAACCCTTAAAGTTTGTACACATTATAAAATCAACGGGAAAGAAACTATGCAGGTTCCTTTTCAAATGGAAGGAAAAACGATTGAACCTGAATATAAAGAATTCACCGGCTGGAAAACAGACATTTTAAAAATTAAAAATTTTGAAAATATTCCTTCTCAAATGAATACTTATATTAATTATATCAATACTTCATTGGGGGTAAAAATAAAATATATTTCTAATGGTCCGGGGACTGATCAAATAATTGTGGCTTCATAATTGCGAATAAATAAAACACAGATATTTTTTAAAAAAGTATTGATTATTTTTGGATAATTAAAAATGAAATTGAAATTTTACAAAAAAAATCCATAGAAATATGAAAGCAAAATCTGATAAGGAAAAAGATTTTCCTTTAAAAAAAACTGCAAAGGGGTCTTCAAAAAATTCATCAAAAAAAAGTTCTGATGATTTCGATGATGATGACGATGATGAAATGCCAAAAAAAAAGGGTAAGCCTGCTGTATCATCTAAAAAGAGTAAAGATGAAGACGACGATGATGACGTAGAAGTTGAAGATGATTGGGAAAAAAGTGAAGAAGATGATTACGATCCGGATTTTGAAGAATTTGATATCCCAAAATCAAAAGGGAAAAAGCCTGCAAAGAAGGGAAAGCTTGATGATGACTTTGAAGTAGATGACGATTTTAAAACTCTTGGTTTGTTTGATGAGGGCGGTGATGATTTCGATGATGACGACGATGATTTCTAAGAAAAATTTTGCCAACTTTTTAAAAAAGGAAATTACGTCATTTTCCATATTTTTATTCATCTCATTTTAAACTTCAATTGCTAAATTTCGAAAAGAGCTTTGGCAATTTTTGTTTCCCGGATAACTATAAATATGATCTTGATGAATCATAAGAATGTATTGCCCGATTTGAAATTGATAAATCTAACTTCAGGAATCAATATTGATTTACCATCATTAATTCGTTTTATAGAAGAAAATAAATATTGGATATTCGGTTTATCATTCTACGATCTCAAAAATGAAATTGAGTTACTTTTTCAAAGTATAATGCAGAATGTGCTTTCCGGCTTTTAAAGAGTTCATAAGCTTGCGCTCAATGATTAAAAAAATACTGATACTCCCAATCTGGCTGCGAATTGTTTTTCTTTCATTTTTGAGAGATTTGTTTTTACTTCCTGTTCTGGTTTGATTTCTTCTCATTCATCGAACTTGAATTCATTTTTACACTTTCCAGGAGTTGATTGACGCTCTCATTTAAGATGTCATCTCTTTTATCAAAAAAATCTTTCATTTTCTCTTTTGGCAATTGCAAATTATAAGAAGCGCCGGTGGCAAGGGTATTATTAAAACCCGGGTTATAGCGATCAAAATCCTTTATATCCATAGATATATTTTTTGCAATTACCTCAGCAATATACCTGCCTGAAACCTTTGTTGAATCAAGGTTTTTTTTCTCGGTAGCCGTAAGTTTTGGGGTTACTACACTGCTGTCAGCATCGGAAAGGCTGCAATAATTAAATTTAGAGTCAGCAACATTCTTATCATCCCCGCCAGTTTCCATAATATAATGTGTAGCAATAAATTTCTTCACGTGATTGCGCGATTCTTCGGGCAAATAATATTGCAGTTTCCAGAAATTTCGGCTTCCGCTTTTTTTAATAGCGTTATAAACTGTTCCCGGGCCGCCATTATAAGCAGCAATTACCAAAAGCCAGTCTTTCAAATTTTTATACAGGTATAATAAATATTTGGCCGCAGCATTAGTGCTTTTAAAATAATCAGTGCGATCATCTTCCTGCGAGTTCACTATCAATCCATAATCCCGGGCAGTATAAGGCATAAACTGCCAGGGACCAAGTGCGCCTTTTGGAGATAATGCAGTTGATTTTAAATCACTTTCTATAACCGCAAGGTATTTTAGTTCTTTTGGCAAACCGTACTGTCTAAGAATTCCGTCAATAAAATTAAATTGGGGTATGGAAGTTTTCTTAAGATGCAACAAATAATCTTCATTTGACTTCAAATAACCTTCCATATAAGGTTCCGCATGAGGATTTACCTGAGAGGAATAGGGCATTGAGGAATTGTAAGAATAATTTTTAAACAAATCTTTGAAACCATATTTAGTAACCTGGCTCAGGTAAACCACTTTTGCTTTTACCGGTTTTTTTGATTCAATTACTTCATCAATTACTTTATCTTCTGTATTACTGGTGGTGTCTATTTTTTCTCTATTAATTATAGTATCCACTTGAGAGAGATAGAAATGAGGTATGTCAGCCATGGCAAATTTTACCTGAAACAAAAAAATAAAAAAAAATATAGAGTACTGCTTTTTCATTTCACTAATAGTGCTTGTAATTTTTCAGAAGCATTTCCGAAAGTTCCAGTAAAGTTAATTCATTGTCTTTATTGGTAAGTGCCTGCACGCCAAAAGGCAACCCATTTGAATGTTTAAATAGCGGTATAGAAATTCCGGGAATACCTGTAAGATTTGCATAAACTGTATAAATATCAGCCAGGTACATTGCTATCGGGTCTTTTTCCATACTTCCGGCTTCAAAAGCGGTGGATGGAACTGTTGGCAAAAGCAGGCCGTCAAATTTGTTAAAAATTTCTTTTGTAAGTGAAGCCAACATGTTTCTTACCTGCTGTGCTTTTGTAAAATAAGCATCATAATATCCTTCGCTTAACACAAAAGTGCCTAACATAATGCGCTTCTTTACTTCTTTCCCAAATCCATACCCACGGTTTTTTTTATAGAAAGTTGCCAGGTCTTCTTCATTGTTTTCATGTCGGTATCCATAACGCACCCCGTCGTAACGGGAAAGATTAGACGAAGCCTCTGCAGTGGTAAGGATATAATACGCAGGAACTATATAATCTACCAAATCAAAATTAATTTCTTCAACAATATGGCCATCTTTTTTCAAACTTTTTGCTAATTCATAAATTCCCTTTTTTATTTCAGGGTCAAGACTTTTGTGCTCCATTGCATTTTTAAATAAAGCAATCTTATATTTTTTTGGGATATTTTTTTGGGATTGAAATTCCGATAAAAAAGATTCGGATTTGTTTTGATTTACGGTGCTATCATATTCGTCGCCCCCACTGATAACTTCCAAAACTTTGGCTGCATCTTCAATATTATTTGCAAAAATGCCTATTTGATCAAAAGAAGATGCATATGCAATTAGTCCGTGTCTTGATATAGTACCATAGGTAGGTTTCATGCCCACAATTCCGCAAAAATCTGCAGGTTGTCTTACCGATCCGCCTGTATCGCTGCCAAGGCTTACCATACACAAACCCGCCTGAACCGCTACAGCCGAACCACCCGAAGACCCCCCCGAAACTTTATTTTCATCTAACGCATTTTTTACCCTGCCATAAACAGAATTTTCGTTGGTACTTCCCATAGCAAACTCATCGCAATTACAATTGCCGATGATAATCGCATCTTCATTCAATAATTTTTCAACTGCCGTAGAATTATAAATTGAGGTAAAATTTTTCAGCATTTTTGAAGCAGCGCTTACTTTATGGCCTTTATAACAAATGACATCTTTAAGGGCGATTATTACCCCATGTAATTTACCGGGAGTTTTCCCCGAATTTCTCTTTTCATCAAGAAATTTAGCGCGGGCAATACATTCATCTTTATAAACTTCTACGAATGCATTCAGTTGTTGGAGGTTATCTATTTTCTGCAGATAATATTCGACTACTTCCAAACAGGAAATCTTGTCTTCCTTTAATTCTTGCTGGTACTCAGAAATATTTTTATATAAAAACAATAGAATTCGTTTTAATAAAAAAGGTTCAGATGCTCATCTCAACCTTTAGTGATCAATTTTATAAAAATTTATTCAGGAAGTAATATTTATCTTAGGGCTTCACGTTTTTCTTGTGTGGAAAAGGTATTCTTTTCTTTTATACCGGCATCTATTTCCTTTTTCGGACTTTCTTTAGCATCATTAAATTCTTTCACGCCCTTTCCTATACCGCGCATTAGCTCTGGGATTTTTTTACCTCCAAAAAATAAGATGACTACGACCAGTATTAAAAGCCACTCACTCCCACCTGGCATCGACAATAATAATTCCGGTTTTAATAATAAAAATGCCATATGGTTTATATTAGTGAGCAAAGATACTATAATTAATATTTATACTATCGGAAGAGCTATTCAGGGTGCATTTCAAAATGTCGCTTTCTTTTATTGCCTCACCCCCTTTAATCTCCATCTCCCGTTGGGGAGAAGGGGAAAGTGGTGCGACATTTTGAAATGCACCCATTGTTCAGAATATTTCCAATTATAAACTTAGCTGAACTCCCCCATTCATATTAAATCCTTTGGTTGTATATCCCCTCGTTACAAAATATTTTTGATTGGTGATGTTTTTAAAATCTGCAAAGAGGCTCCACTTGTTGTTGAATTGATAACGTCCATAAAAATCCCATGTATAATAGCCGTTCAGAACATAGGGAGCTGCCTGGTACGCCGGCTCATACGCTTTGCTCACGGTTTTAAAATGTGTTGATAAATAGATCTTTTTTGTAACATTATAATTAAATGAAAGGTTCAAAACATTCTTTGGAATTTTATACAAATTAAAAAATGAAGTGTCTTTTCCCGGCGAATTCTGTGTAGTTACTTGTCCATCTACGTAAGTATAATTAAAAGATACAGAAAATTTTGGTGTAAAATTGACATTCGCTTCTGTTTCTATTCCATAATCGTTTTGCTTATCACCATTAATATAATATTCAGCATAAGTAACCGGATCTTCGTAAAACAAGATCACATTTCTTCCATCTCTTATAAATCCTGTAACTCTTGCGTTCGACTTGTCTGAAGAATATTGAAGACCGGTTTCGTAGCTGGTAGTAGTTTCCGGCTTTAAATTTCTGTTACCGTATTGGGAGTATAACTGGTACAAAGAAGGTGTATTATAACCTGAAGAAATGTTCGCGTAAATTTTATAGCGATTATTGATCAGGAAAAAAGGATTGAAGGAATAAGTAAAATTATTTCCATAGATGCTGTGATGATTCCAACGACCACCAAGTTCAGTATGAAAACCACTTTTTGTTTTTAAAATGACTGAAGAATAAGCGCTTACCTGATTTGTTTTAGCGCTATCTGCAGAGATTGGCAGTGAAGGGTATCCGTAATCAGGAATTACAATATAGGATTGAGTAGTTGAATTTTCATTGTAATCTACGCCTGCAAGAAATTCTATATTTTTATTTAAATTCAAATTGGTATAAAGTTCTGCATAATTCGACGTACCGTAATATTTACCATTTGAATATATTTCATAAATATTGGTATAAGCCGAATCGTCAAGAATGTTTCTATTGAAGAGGTTGTAATTATATTGCAGCCTGATAATACCATCATTTAATTTATAATCAATAGAGGTTCCGGCTATTGTATTATAATTATGAGTTGTATAATCTTTATCATCTATAAATGCGCCCGCATCTATGTCCGCCTCGTTGTTATTATATTTTCCGTAGAAACTAACAGATGTTTTCTTGAATGGGTGAAAACCATAATTTACCCTGAACACATCCTGGTTAAAGCCATCATTATCAAAATTCGCTTTGCCTGTAGAATCATAAGCTGAGGAAAATCCCCAACTTGTTATTTTGTTGTAAGAAACAAAATACGTTTGACCTTTACCGTTATTACCACTTATCGAAACTGCCCCTTTGTAGGTACCATAACTTCCGGCAGAAAGATCCACATTTAAGTTAAAAGGTTTTTTTCCTGATTTTTTTGTGATGATATTAATTACGCCTGCCGAGGCATCCGACCCGTATAATGTTGATTGAGCTCCTTTTAAAATTTCTATTCTTTCAATATTATCCAATGCAAAATTATTAAGATCAAATTCTTCGGTAATGCCGGATGGGTCATATAATGGCACTCCATCAATCAGGATCAAAGTATTGCCCGATGTAGCGCCTTCCAAATATACACTCAGATTAGTACCAAGAGTATTATCGGCTCCGTTGATGACCAATCCTGCTTGCTGATTTAAGATCTCGCCTAAAGATTTTCCATAGCTTTTTTGCAACTGATCTTGTGTAATCACATCCACCACTTTGCCTGTTTCACTTTGCTTAACGGGAAATTTGGTTGCAGTGACTACGACTTCATTAAGGGTTTTGACAGAGTCTTGTGAGTAAGAAGTTACAGAGGCGAGCAATAAAAAAACAACAATTAATTTACATTTCGATTTTTGAATCATTTTATTTTTTTTTTAAATAAATAAAAGGAAATAAGAAGAAATATAAAATGCACAAAGCCACTTTACATCTCCGCTTTTCTCCCGAAAGCATTGAATAAATTGTAAGTGGCAGGTCTTCTGGCTTTCCCGATTCTCAGATACCTTCCCGCTCAAAGCCATGAACAGTGGTTTGTAGATTCTGAAAATACAATGCATTTTTTTGCATCGGGATTACAGCTACGGGGATAGCTCCGGATTTTAACCGGATTCCCATTTTAATCCCATCCCGATTGCTATCGGGAGCAGGAACCAATTATGCTGCAAATGTAAAAGCAATAAAGTGGAAATTCAAAAAGTAATTTTAATTTGAGTTTATATAACTATCATTATTTTTTGGAAAAATAAACTCTATATTACTTTTCAGATAAGATCAAAATTATAATTATTACTTAGCCTGGAATCAAACAAATAATTTTTTACAAATCTGCTAAATCAACAACTAAAAAAGTCTAAATCCAAATAATTTTTATCCTCAGTGGCCATCATTATTAAATCGAAAGATTACTCCCAGATTATAATTTCTTCCCGGAGCCACATTGTAATACCGGCCTGCTGCCGCATTAATATCATCTCCCAAACTATAAGTTTCATTTAAAATGTTATCGGCACCGGCAAAAATTTCTAACCTGATTTTTTTTGATAGATACTTTTTATAACCGATTCTTAATCCCAATAAAGTAAAGGGATTTGTATAATCGGTATTGGCATCATTGAGTGCAATCTTATCTGTATAATTATAGGTTAGATTCATATAATATCCTGCTTTTGACATTAAGTCAAGGCCGGCCACAACTACGTTTGGTGCAGCGCCGGGTAATTCATTTTTTGAATAATCAGCTGTCAACTGTTTAAAATCTCCATAGTGGAAATCGTGCCAGGCGTAGCTTACCCATACTTTAGCTGAGCTAATAAAATGAGACGGATTATCTGCAATTTGGTAAGAAACATAAGTCTCTACGCCATTTTGTTTGGTAGAACCGGCATTTACATAATAATACACACCATTGGTATCAATACGTTGTACGATTGTATTTTTCAAATCAAAGATAAATCCACTGGCATCAAAATAGAGTTTGTTTTGCAAAAACGTGCCTTTGATACCCACTTCATAATCCATTCCATCTTCAGGTTGCAGATTAGTACCGAACAATCCATCAGAGCGAAGTACTTCTGAAACAGTTGGCGGAGAAAAACCACGGGCAACACTTCCATAAACTGATATATTTTTCTTTAGCTGTTTGAGAACCGCAATGTGCGGTGGCAATTGGTTTTTGAAAACTCTTGTCTGCGTAGTTGAAGGTTTTGGAATAAGATTAATATCCTGAATGGATGATTTATTCAAACTTACTCCACCTGTAATTGTCCATCCATGTGGCAATATAAAATTTGCCTGCGCAAAGAACATGTATTGCCAATTATTTAAATTATCATCAGATTCCAGGGAATCGGCAACACCGTAATTATTGCCGTAATCCGAGGTATTAAAAAATCCTTTTTGTGCTTCCGTTCCGAAATCAAGCTGGAAGGCGGTTTTGCCGATATTCTTTTTATATTCAAATACGCTTCTGCCCCCAAAATGTGGTTCTTTCCGGTATTCATAAACTCTGATACCAGGATTGATGAAATCTGAATAAGATCCATACAGAGAAGTTGTGTTGTGCCAGTGATCATTAAACACATAATCATTACTAAACCCTGTAAGAAATATTTTTTGATAAACAGCTGCTTTGTTCTGCACAGCTCCTGGTTGTGAACCTGAGCGTGGCCTTGCCTGTTTTGGATCAGTATTATATTGAGCCAGGGTTAATCCGCCTGGTGTTTGGTAATAAAGATCGCTGTAGGACATATATGCATGAAGTGTTTGCTTTTTGTTTACTTTCAATACATTTTCCCATGTAGCAATATCTCTACGCATTTGCGTCTGTTGGCGATAGCCGTTGCTTGTTTGGTGAGAATAATTGAAACTATTTTCATGATCACTATCACCTGTTTTTATATTCACATTCACGTTATTAGTATTAAAACTGCCCATTGAGTAAGCAAGAGAAATTCCATCATGCCAGTTAGTCGGCAAGGTATGTATGAGCATAGCGCCACCAATACCGGCTCCGTATAAACTGCTGGCTGGCCCTTTAATTATTTCAATAGAATTAAAATTATAAAAGCTGAGTTGGTTTAAATAAGTATTGCCGCTTGGATCTGTAAGAGGTATGTCATCCAGGTAGACTTTTACATCCCGTACGCCAAATGGGGAACGTAATGAACTGCCCCGGATATTAAGACGATAACTTCCAGGCGAACGTTCTTCCATGCTTACACCAGGAGTACTATTTAATGCGGGTAATATGCTCATATTGCTAAACCGATTTAGTTGCGTCTGCCCTATAACACTTATCGGAGCTGCCACATCAATCAGGCTACGGTTTTGTTCATAAGCTTTTACGATTACGTTTCCTAATGTTTGGATAGAATCTACATGAGAAGTTGTTTGAGCAGAAACAGAATTACTAAATAATAATGATATCAGGAAAAATTTCTTCATGGGGAAATATGAATTCTAACCACAAATGTAACCACAAAAAATTCTATCTTTCCTTTCTTGAAAATCACAAAGCAACTTTCTTTATTCGACTTTACCATCATCATGCTGAGTCTCGTTGTAGGGATGGGGGTTTTCCGCACACCCGCCAACGTCGCAGAAGCAGTAAGTAGCCCGACTATCTTTTATGCAGCCTGGATTGCAGGCGGATTGATTGCTTTGTGCGGTGCGCTTACTTATGCAGAAATAGGTAGCCGCATGCCGGTAACCGGTGGTTATTACAAAGTAATTGCTTATGCCTATCATCCATCAATTGCTTTTGCGATCAATTGTATTATACTTGTTTCCAATGCCTCATCGCTGGCTGCTGTAGCATTAGTAGGTGGAGAATATATTACAGGTGTTTTGATTCCTCAATCTCAAAATGCAAATTGGCTTTTACAGCCTGGCAACGCACATTACATCCAAAATATACAAATCGTAATTGCTATTTCCGCTATCATTATTTTTTATGGTGTCAATTTGTTGGGTTTAAAAATGAGCGCCCGTACTCAAAATATATTAACTGTTATCAAGATTCTTATGATAATTGCATTAATAAGCCCTCTCTTTTTTGCCACCTCATCAGCACATCCTGCGATATCAGTCGCTTCGCATACCTCACCGGTATTTACCGAATATCTAAAGTCTTTTGGTATAGGACTGGTGGCTGTGAGTTTTACCTATGGCGGCTATCAGCAAACAATAAATTTCGGCGAAGAAGTTGTTAATCCTAAAAAAACAATCCCCCGGGGAATCTTTTTGGGAATCATTGTTATTATTATCCTATACCTTCTCATCAATTATGCTTATGTGAATGTGATAGGCTTTGAAGAATTAAAATCGGCTAAAAATATCGCAGCTATTATGGCTTCCAAAGTGTTTGGAATTAATGCAGAAAGAATTCTTTCTGTTCTTCTTTTTTTAAGCGTACTTGCCTACGTAAATATTTTATTGATGAGCAATCCGAGGGTAATGGCGGCCATGAGCGATGATAAAATATTACCTTCTTCTTTTAAAAAAAGAAATATAAAAACAGAAACGCTTACCACTTCTTTGAGCGTTTTTTCAATTCTTTGTGTACTCATTATTTTCTGGGCAAAAAAATTCGATACTATTTTGAGTTTCACCATTTTTTTGGATTCTTTCGGCATGGTTTTCTCAGCCGGGAGTATTTTTATCATACGTAAAAAAACTTCTTACCTTAATGACAGCGGAATTTACATGATGAAACTCTATCCTTTATTACCTTTGATTTTTATTGCCGCTTATACATTCGTTGGCGTTAGTATATTTATAAGTTACACTAAAATTTCTTTGATAGGACTTGGAGTTTTGGCAGCGTTTATGATTCTGTATTTTGTTGCAGAAGCTATTAAAAAAGGAAAATATAGGAGATTAACTAAAAACAATTCGTGAAAATCCGTGCCATTAGTGGCGATAAAAAAAATAAAATATATGGACCCAAAAAAAATCTCCTACATATTAAATGAACTCGGCGAAGAACGTGAAAAATATTTCAATGCTGTATCGCCGCCAATAATTCAAACCAGTAATTTCTCCTTTAACAAAGTAGATGATTTAAGAAAAGCATTTGAAGATGAATATTCCAGGTTTATTTACAGCCGTGCAACGAACCCAACATTAAAAATTTTGTCGCAGAAATTGGCCGCTCTTGAGGGAGCAGAAGATTGCCTTATGCTTAATAGTGGCGCAGGTGCTATTTTTGCTTCAGTTCTTGCTAATGTAAAAAGTGGTGATCACATTATTTCTGTTGACAAACCTTATAGCTGGGCTCAGAAAATGTTTGACAATGTTTTGCCGCGATTCGGTATTACCACTACTTATGTTGACGGAAGAGATATACAAAATTTTGAAAAAGCTATTCAAAAAAATACGGCAATAATTTATCTGGAAACGCCCAACAGTTGGAACTTTTATTTGCAGGATTTGGAAGCTGTTTCCAAAATAGCCAGGGCAAGGAAAATTGTTACAATATGCGACAACAGTTATTGTTCACCTTTGTATCAAAGGCCAATTGAATTGGGTATAGACCTTGTGTTACAAAGCGCTACCAAATACATAAACGGACACAGCGATGTAGTGGCAGGTGTGCTTTGTGGCAAAAAGGAAATGATTGAAAAAATATTCAACAGTGAATATATGAATATGGGAATAAGCACTACGCCATTCAATGCATGGCTGATCATTAGAGGATTAAGGACTCTTCCCACGCGGTTAGAAAAAATTTCAGCTTCCACAAAAAAAATTGTTAGGTATTTAAAAAGCCGGAAGGAAGTAGAAGAAATCAGTTATCCATTTGACGAACAATTTCCACAATACGAGTTAGCCAAAAAACAAATGCAGGGGGCGGGTGGATTATTTTCATTTATTTTAAAAGCAATATCCATAAAAGAAATTGAAGATTTTTGTGAAAGTCTTCAGCACATTTTAATGGCAGTTAGTTGGGGCGGCCATGAATCTCTCATTATTCCGGGATGCGCTTCCATCAAAGCAGAAGAGTTTGATCCTGAAAATAAAATTCACCGCAGGCTTAGAATGTATGTGGGTTTGGAAGAACCGGAATACCTTATTGAGGATTTGGAGAGGGGATTTATAGGAATGAAAAAGCCATAAGGTTTTAGTATATTTCTTTTTATATTTTTTACCTAACATCTTGTTACAATTCGGGGTTTTCCAATAAGATAGCCATTGGATGTTGAAATGCATTACTGGTTGTTATCACGAACACACCAGTCATATCCCAGAATTTTTTTGTTGCAAATTCACCCATCATTCTTTTTATCTTCACAAACATTTCTAAAAAATTTATTCTACAATTAAATGCTGATCGCGGAAGCAAAAAAAACATTAAATCTTGCTTACCCGGTTATCCTGGGAGAAGTTGCTCAAATGATGCTTGGCATTATTGATACGGCAATGGTGGGTGCGGTCGGCTACAAACAATTAGCAGCCGCAGCTTTGGTAATAAGTGTTATGAACATACCTTTTGTTTTTGGTATTGGTATTACCATTTCTGTTTCACAAATGGTTTCCATGGCGCATGGCAGGCATGATCGAAAATTAATAAGCCATTATTTATATAACGGTTTCTGGCTTTGCGCTATCTCTGCCGTATTCATTTCTCTGGGAATAGAATTGAGTAAAAATATTTTGTTTCACCTCGATCAGGATCCGGAAATAGCACGGCTTGCATTGCCTTATTTACAAATCATGGGCTGGTCAATAATTCCGATGTTATTATTTCTTGCACTCAAACAATTTACTGATGGCCTGGAATTTACAAAAACAGCGATGATACTTTCTTTGTCAGCAATTCCTTTGAATGCTTTTTTAAACTGGCTTTTAATTTATGGAAATTTAGGTTTCCCTAGAATGGAATTAATGGGAGCGGGGTGGGGTACTTTGATTACCAGGATATTGATTTTTGTAGTTTTAGGTTTAATCGTTTTATACCACAAAACTTTCAAAAAATATGTGGCTGTTAGGAGCCGGGTATGGAAATTGAAATGGCAGACAATTAAAGAATTACTTCACATAGGCATTCCAAGTAGTTTTCAAATTACGATGGAAGCAGGCGCATTCGCCGTTTCAGGAATATTGATTGGAACCATTGGCGCTGTGGAACAGGCCGCTCATCAGATAGCTTTGAGTATGGCATCATTAACTTTTATGGTTTCTATGGGATTATCACAAGCCGGCTCTATTCGCACCAGCAATGCATTTGGGCGCAATGACACAAACGCAATTCGATTAATTGGAAAAAGCACTTTGATCATGGCATTAATTTACGGGACCTTTTGCGCTGTTATTTTTATTTTGTTTCGCCATAAGCTGCCATATCTTTTTAATGATAATAAAGAAGTGGTTTCTATGTCTGCATATTTACTTTTGTTTGCAGCCTTATTCCAAGTTTCGGATAGTACGCAATCAATAAGCGCGGGGTTATTGCGCGGAATTAAAGATGTAAAAGTGCCTACTTATTTTATCGCAATTGCGTATTGGGCGGTGGGACTTCCGGTAGGCTGTCTATTGGCTTTTTATTTTAAGATGGGAGCTGCCGGTATATGGACCGGATTCATTACCGGGCTTACTTTTTCAGCAGCATTTTTGAGTTTGAGATTTAGAAAAATGGTGAGAAGAAATAAATTATAACAGGCAAACCAGACCATTGACAACGAAGGCATTTAACGCAGATTTTTATTTTTAGCAATGTTACTTCAGCATATTATTCAATCCTTCCTTTTCAAATAAGATACGGCCTATTTTTAAATCTGACCAACCGGGTTTCAATTTATAGGTGAATATGGGTGTGCCTTCTTTTAATTCACATTCAATAAAACAAGTGGCGACTTTGCCATTACTAATCTCTTCCATTTCTTTTAACCGATGCAAATGAGTGGAAATAAAAAAATAAGAGTTGGTAAATTTGGTAAACCCTTTTATTGTTTCCGTACTGATCTCCAGTGCATCTTCAATATTGGTTCCCCGGAATAATTCATCAAAAACCGCAAAGCATTTTGCTCCCTGTAACGCTTCTTCAACCACATTTTTTAACGTAATTATTTCCGACATAAAATGGCTGTAACCGCTTACAATACTGTCCGTAAGATTGATGGCCACAGAGATGTTATCAAAAAATGGAATGTCTGCTTTTGAAGCCGGAACGGCAAGTCCTGCATGACCAAGATAAACGCATAAACTTATCGCTTTTAATAAGGTGGATTTGCCCGACATATTAGGCCCGGTTAAAAGAATCACATTTCGGGTAGCCGTAATATCGTTCCTGACTGGGTTCTTCAAAAGCGGATGATAAAGGCCTTGTATAGAAAATGCAGAATTATCAAAGGAAGGAAAAACAAATCTATGTTCAACAATGCCTTTGCTTACTGAAAGATAAGCTTCAAATAAAAACCAACGATGCCAGAAAGAGGCAGCCTGCCCATTAGTTACTTTTTCAGTAATAATTCTCATCAAATCCACAATCTGCGCAACTGATAAAGTTTTCTTTTTGGAATAGATCTCTTCATAATGCAGTAAATTAAAATCAATCAGAAAACGATTCAGCAAATCCAGTTCAGATGCATATTCCGGAGGAAAAGGTTTGGTATCCAACTTTTCAAAATAATCTGTCTTTATTTTAAAAAAAAGCCGAATCAGTAAAATCAATCTTCCTTTTCTCTGGCTTCTTTCCTTTTCAGAAAACCGAAGTTTCCATTTCATGTTTGAAGCGAAAAAATGACCAACACCAAATGTTTCAAAGAAGTCAAATATTTCTGATAAATTGAAACGTGAGAAAGAATATTCTTTCCAAATTTCATAATTAGCAATAAAGCCTTTCAATACCTGTTGCCTGTAAAGTATATCATCTATTGTGACCGGTGGCTCTGTTACAAGCATGCGTACGGCTTTTCCTGAAAATAAATTAAAAGTGAAATCAAACAAGGGAAGTATCTCCTCATCAATATTTAAATCAACGGTATTGGTCATTTTAAGATTTCTTAAATTATTCAGCAGGAAACTGCCTTTTTCGGCAAACAAGTTAATACGAATTCTGGTACTTATTGAGCTATTATGATTTCTCATTTATATATTAAGAAATCAACTAAGCCATAATTATAATTCCTCCAAAAGTGGAATTCATAAGATAAGGTTCTACCAAAAAAAACTTTAGCTGGCAATAATGATTCTTTTTATTTCTCTTAAAAAACCTCAGAGAAACCAGTAAGCTTATGAGGTTAAAATATTTACTCTATAAAATTTCCAAATTATAATTTCCCATCCTCAATCAACCTGGCTGCCACCAATCTTCTCGCGTCTTTACTATTAAAAGGAGCTGTTTTTGTGAATCGCTTCAAACCTAATAACATCATTTTTTGTTCATCGCCTTCCGCAAACGAGTTGATGGCTTCTTTACCCGCTTTTGCCAAAGCATCTACCGCATCATTCAGGAAAACGTGCAGCATGGATATTTGTACTTTATTATTTTCTACCCCGGTTTTTTCTACCGCTTTCATTACGCGAAGTAGCATGCTTTCAGATATAAAAGTTTTGATAGCCATATCCGCAATATTCATGATGATTTCCTGTTCTTTGCTCAAAGTTGTCATTAGTTTTTGTACTGCCGCCCCAGCTACCATTAATATGCTTTTTTTCATGTTGGTAATCGTTTTTAATTCGGTCGCAAATGGCTTGTCGTCTCCATCGCTGAATTCGGGAATACTCATCAATTCTTTTTGCACAGCCATTGCAGGCCCCATCAAATCCAATTGTCCTTTCATCGAGCGTTTCAGCATCATGTCAACAGAAAGGAGACGGTTTATTTCATTGGTTCCTTCAAAAATCCGGTTGATACGGCTATCCCTATACGCACGGCTTATACTGTATTCATCACTAAACCCGTTGCCACCATGTATTTGAACACCTTCATCAACCACATAATCCAGCACTTCACTACCGTGCACTTTTAAGATGGCGCATTCAATGGCAAATTCTTCGGCTGCGCCCAAAAGCGCTTCATTAAAGGGTTTGCCGGCAGATAATAATTCATGTTCTTTTTCATCAATCCACTTTGCGGTACGATATAATGCGCTTTCATCAGCATAAATTCTGATGGCCATTTCTGCTAGCTTATATTTTATAGCTCCGAATTTTGCAATAGGTAATTTAAATTGTTCGCGGGTCTTGGCATATTCAATAGAATCTTTCAAAGCCATTTTGGAACCTCCTACTGCTGCGGCATCTAATTTTAATCTTCCAATATTTAAAATATTGAAAGCAATTATGTGGCCTTTCCCAATTTCACCAAGAACATTTTCGACCGGCACTTTACAATCCTGGAAATACAATTGAACCGTAGAAGAACCTTTGATTCCCATTTTGTGCTCTTCATGCCCCTGTGTGAAGCCTTCCATACCACGTTCAAGGATAAACGCAGTAAATCCTGCCTGTCCGGCAGGCAGGTTATCACCGTCAATTTTTGCAAACACTGTATATACATCTGCAAAACCTCCATTGGTAATCCAGCATTTTTGGCCATTCAATAAATAATATTTCCTGTCTGCAGAAAGAGTAGCAGTAGTTTTAGCGCCTAAGGCGTCACTTCCACTTCCAGGTTCTGTTAATCCATAAGAACCTTTCCATTCGCCGGTTGCGAGTTTCGGAATATATTTTTGTTTTTGCGCTTCAGTTCCAAAATATAAGATGGGAAGCGTTCCGATTCCTGAATGAGCACTCACTGCCACGCTAAAAGAATTACCGCCGCCTAATGCCTCGCTTACTAAAGTAGATGTTACAAAATCTTTTCCCATTCCTCCATATTCTTCAGGTACTGAAATACTCAAAAGGCCCTGTTCACCTGCTTTGTCCATTAATGAAGGCATCAAACCTGGTTCTGCCTTATCAATACGTTCCATGACCGGAATTACTTCGGTTTGTAAAAACTGAAGGCACATATCACGTATCATAATTTGTTCTTCTGTAAAATCTTCGGGAGTAAAAATACCATCGGCATTTCCCGGTTTTATTAACCATTCGCCGCCTTTTAATTTTGGAGCTGTTATTGTTGTTTCCATGATTTTTATTTTTATAATAAAATGAATTTTTATTTTTTACGGATAGGTCGCTAACTGTCCCTACCCAGCCAGGTTATCATATACCATTTGTAAAACTTCTTTCGCAATTTCTATTTGCCCGTTGGTAACTCCCTCGAGCGCTTCATTCAATGTACGGTTGGCAACTTCCATAGTTTTTTGCTCCAGTATTTTCCCTTCCTTCGTTAGAAAAATGAGATTGCTTCGTCTGTCATTTTTTGAAGCCACTCTTTTTACCAGTTTCGATTTTTCCAAATTATCAACCAATCTTGTGATGCTTGGCTTATCGCGAAAGGTAGTCTCACACAATTGTTGCTGGCTTTTGCCTTCTTCTTTCCACAATTGATACAAAACACTCCATTGCTCAATCGTAATATCTATCTCTGATTCTTTAAAGTTCTTCTGCAATCGCCTGGCAATAGCCGTAGAAGCTTTACCGGTAATAAAACTATAAAGTTCCCCTTTTTTAAATTGGTTGTTTAGCATATAGTTGTTTATGCAACTACAAATCTAATATTTCCTTTTGAATTCTAAAAATTATTTTTGCAAAATATTTTACTATTTAAAGGTATATCTGCACATCTTAACTTTTTGCATGATTTTTATATTTATCACCATTCTCTTATTACTACCTTATTCGCTTTTGATTTTGTATTACAGAAGAAGTTGGATAGAAATACCCGATTTTGCCCCCTCAAAAAAAATTACAGAGAATGAATTGCCTTACGTTTCAATAATTATTGCGGCAAGAAATGAAGAAAGAAATATTGGCAATTGTATTCAATCCATCGTCAATCAATCCTATCCGCAAAATAAATGGGAAGTGATTGTTACAGATGACCATTCTACCGATAAAACGGTTTCCATTGTTCAATCGTTTCAGAAAGAAAATATCCGTGTTGTCAATCTATCTGACTTTACTCAAAATAAAATTTTAAATTCCTACAAAAAAAAATCTATTGAGACCGCATTACAATTTGCCAAAGGAGAATTGATAGTAACTACAGACGCAGATTGTATGGCTCCTGCAAAATGGATTGAAACATTGGTTTCTTTTTATAAAGAGGAAAACCCGGTATTTATTGCTTTACCGGTGGTATTTTGGCCCTCTCCCTTCGGAGAAAGGGCGGGGGTGAGGTTTTTCAAAATATTTCAATCTCTCGACTTTATGACTTTACAGGGAATCACCGGCGCTTCGGTATATAAAAAGTTCCACAGCATGTGTAATGGTGCTAACCTGGCTTACGAAAAAAAAGTTTTTTATGAAGTTGGCGGATTTAAAGGAATAGACGAAATAGCGAGTGGCGATGATATGTTGCTGATGCACAAGTTTCAAAAAGCCTATCCGGAGAAAATAATGTTTTTAAAATCTCCGGATGTAGTTGTGGAAACACAACCCGTGGAAACTTTGAAAGATTTTATAAATCAGAGAATCCGGTGGGCCAGCAAAGCAGACAAATACAGTGATAAAAAAATAACTGCTGTACTCCTGTTGGTTTATTCTTTCAATGCATGGATTTTTATTCTTGGAATTTCTTCTTTCTTTTTTATAAAAACATTTTATTTGTTTCTGATTGTGATTGGAATAAAAATTATTGTGGAATTATTTTTTTTGTATCCGGTTTCAAAATTTTTTGGAAATCAAAAATTACTTTGGTGGTTTGCACCCTCGCAGCCGTTTCATATTTTATATACTTTGATTGCTGGTTGGTTGGGAAAATTTGGAAGCTATAGTTGGAAAGGGAGAAGAGTGAAGTGATGGGAATGGCAAAATGTAAAATAAAAGTTCATTGCATTTTTATGATGCTATTTTCTACCAATGCAAAAACTGTATCCGCTTTTAGAGGCTTTATTTTTGCCAACCCTGTGAAAGCACTGAAAGCAGGTAACACCGCATATTTTTTCCCAAAATAAAAACACGGAAGCATCAATGATTGATTTCCTGATCCATTCATTTTTATTCCCGGATGAATGTGTCCTGAGAAAGTAAACAATTCTTCATCATTGCATACAGAATTAATGTCATGTGTGAAACAAAAATTGCCGATAGATATTTTATTTTCAAAGATTTCAATATTGGCTTCTTTATAAAAAATTTGTGGTAAAATATCATGATTGCCTCTTACCAGGTAAAACCTGACATGTGGCAGATCATTTCTCCATTTCAGAAAGAATTCTATTTCTTTATTTTCGGAACTGTGAAACATGTCACCGGCAATAAGCACAATTTTAGGTTTAAAAAATTGTATCTGGGAAAATAATTTTTGAAGGTCTTCTTTATAAATACTTTGTGGAATGCCAATCCCGGATTTTCTAAAATGCCCGGATTTTCCGAAATGTAAATCAGAAAGAATCAATATACTTTCTTCTTCCCAAAAAATACATCGGGATGACGAAAGCCAAAGGGTTTGTTGGCGTAATAAAAAACGGACTGGTGCGGACAATTTTTTATTTGGCAAGTTAAAAAATATGGTAAAACTGTGTCAGGTTTTTTATGATATCGTCTTTTTTATATAGTATTCAGAATATTCCTATTCAAAATCAATTATAAAGCACTAAAGTTTAATAATTCTCTTATCAGCGTGATCAAATCGAAAGCCAAGGATAATTTGCAATTTTAACCATATTAATTATTAAATGGGAATAAAAGGGTTAATAGAAAAGGGGGGAATTATTCTATCCCTTATTTGAAATTTATCTCGTGCCGCAATACAAAAAAATAATAAAAAACAACGTAGAATTTATCAAAATTGCTTTACATTTGCACACTTAAAATTAAAGACCATGAATGCAGTTGCATTTGTTCACGATCAGTTAACAACTAAAAAGGAATTACCCAAATTTAAAGCGGGTGACAATATTACTGTTAATTATAAAATACAGGAAGGAAATAAGGAAAGAATCCAAAGTTTTAAAGGTGACGTGGTAAAGCGCCAGGGTGAAGGTGGAACCGCTACTTTTACAGTACGTAAAATTAGCGATGGTATTGGTGTGGAACGTCTGTTTCCTGTTTTTTCTCCTAATATTGAAAGTATTAAACTCCATAAAGTAGGTAGGGTGCGCCGTTCGAAATTGTATTTTCTTAGGGATAGAAGTGGAAAAAGTGCGAGGATAAAAGAAAAAAGGATGAAATAAAATTACTGGATAGTCTTAAAAAAATACCGGAAAGCTTTTGTTTTCCGGTATTTTTTTGTATTTTAGTGAGATATTATTTTCAAAGTACCAATTATTTATAGGATTTCTGCTTTGCTCAAAAATTATAAAACCCAAAACCTCTCAAGAAAACACCATTTCCAAACAATTTTTATAAAATGAAAAAAATATATCTCATAGCAATTCTATTGTCAGTTTTGTTGATGTCTTGCGCACATGGAATAACTATGTACGGCGCTGCTCATGGGCAAGCAAGACATGGCCGTTATATTAATTAAATTATACAATTCATCATCTAAAAAATCAGAAAAGCATCGAAAAATAAATCTACTTCACCATTTTTTGAAAGATGAAAAAAGTATATTTCTTAGCAATACTCTTGTCGGTATTACTAATTTCATGCGCCAGGGGAATTACTCCTTATCAGGCTGCTCATGGAAAAGCTAAATGCGGACGATATTTAGATTGAGCAAATAATACAGACCTTTTCTTTAA
>Ga0307372_10003845_pt1 | contig 23665 bp, 19 predicted proteins | sample OX1MG_FD_202533 | JGI IMG/M metagenome (GOLD analysis project Ga0307372, IMG submission 202533) | Soil microbial communities from Risofladan, Vaasa, Finland - OX-1 | ecosystem: Environmental > Terrestrial > Soil > Coastal area > Acid sulfate soil | place: Finland: Risofladan, Vaasa | collected...
AGCGCCAGCGCGAAGGCATCTTCGTGGCCTGGAAGACGTTGAGTTCCGGGTTTAAACGATATCTTGTGGCCGCGGGAATTTTCTCGCTGGCCTATTTCAGTTTCGGTTTCCTGCTTTTGCGCGCGTTTGATGTGGGTTTTTCGGTCAGGAATATCGTATTGCTGTACGCGTTGTTCAATGTCTCGTTCGTGGCCGCCGCGCCACTGGCCGGCAAGCTGGGCGACCGGATTGGAAGGGAATATATCGTCGTATTGAGCTACCTGATCTACCTGGTCATGAGCCTGGGATTCGCTTTGGCAACCACGAAGATGCAGATCATACTTCTGTTCCTTGTCTACGGCGTCTTCTATTCGATGGACGAGGCCCAAAGCAAGGCATTCATCGCGGATCTCGAGCCGCAGAGGCGCGCGACGGCGATCGGACTGTTCAATTTTGTGACCGGAATGATCTATCTGCCCGCATCGCTGATTGCGGGAGCGTTGTGGGCGGCGCACGCCAATCTGGTGTTCGTTCTGGCGGCGTTTCTCTCCCTTGCGGCAATCAGTACATTCGTATTTTTGCGCCCCGCACAGCAGGGCAAGACGTAACTGGCAAAACCCGGAGGGATGTAGAATAATTCTTTCTGCTTCCTGAGAAGCCGGCACCCGGAGTAGCCGGCGAATGGAAGCGTGGCCTTTCGCGGCGATTCTCCCTGAGGTCGCTCTACTGGACCGGAACTCCCGTGCGAAAAATTTATTGGACGCGCCGGCAATCGTCGCATAGCGGTGCTGTAGGCCGGCTGAACAGTTAACGATGGAAAATCCGAGCCTTCCCGGAATCAAGCACATTAACCCGTGGATCATCGCCATCACGGTGATGCTGAGCACGTTTATCGAAGTGCTGGACACCACGGTGGTGAATGTTTCGCTGCCGCACATTGCCGGGAGCATGTCGGCGACCGTGGACGAGGCCACTTGGGCGTTGACGTCTTATCTGGTGGCCAACGCCATCATCTTGCCCATCACCGGCTGGCTGGCCAGTTTTTTCGGACGCAAGCGGCTATTGATGATGGCCGTGACCGGCTTCACCCTGGCGTCGCTGATGTGCGGCCTGGCGCCGAATCTGGCCTTGCTCATCGTGTTCCGTATCCTGCAGGGCGCTTGCGGTGGCGCGTTGCAGCCGATTTCCCAGGCCGTATTGCTGGAGTCCTTTCCGTCCCGGGAGCGCGGCAAGGCCATGGCGTTTTGGGGCCTGGGGATCGTGGTGGCGCCCATGCTAGGCCCGGTGCTTGGCGGATGGCTCACCGACAGTTACAGCTGGCGATGGGTTTTCTACATCAACGTGCCGATCGGCATCGCTGCGCTGGTGATGACCCAACTCTTCATTTTTGACCCGTCGTATATCCGGCGCCTGTCGCAACGGATCGATTACTGGGGCATTGGCATGCTGGCGGTCGGCGTGGCCTCCCTGCAGCTTGTGCTCGACAAAGGCCAGGAGGCAGATTGGTTCAGTTCGAATTGGATTACGGCGCTGTCGGTCATCGCGATGGTTGCCCTGGTAACCCTGGTGATCTATGAACTGTATGTCCAGCATCCGGTGCTGGACTTGCGCGTGTTTCGTTTCCGGACTTACTCCGCGGGCGTGTTTCTGATGGCCATGATGGGCGTGGTGTTGTACGGCAGCCTGGTGATCTTGCCGATCATGCTGCAGACGCTGCTGCGCTATTCGGCGTTGCAGGCGGGCATGGCCATGTTCCCCAGGGGGCTGGGCTCGTTCATCGCCATGCCCATCGTGGGCATGATCATGACGCGCTTTGATCCGCGCAAGCTGCTGCTGGTGGGCATCGTAGCCTGCGCGGGCAGCCTGGTGCTTTTGGGCGACCTTACCCTGGATATCGGTTTTTGGAATATTTTCTGGGCGCAGGTTCTGCAGGGCGTCTCGCTGGCATTTCTGTTCGTTCCGTTGACGACGGTCACAATGGATCCCATCTCCTTGGAGGGGATGGGGAACGCCACCAGTATATTCAACCTGATGCGCAACCTGGGCGGAAGCATCGGAATCGCCACGGTGACGACCATGGTCACGCGCAACCAGCAGGCCAACACGAATCAGTTGGGCGCGAACATTACTGCCGGCAGCCCGCAGACGCAGCATACTCTGGAAATGCTCCGCCAGATGTTTGTGTCGCGCGGCAACGATGCGGTGACGGCAAATCATCGGGCCTTCGCGATGGTGTTCGCCATGGTGGAACGCCAAGCGGCCATGCTCGCCTTCAATCAGACCTACTGGCTGTTGGCCCTGCTCTTCGTGGTGATGTTGCCGCTGGTTCTGCTGATGCGCAAACCCTCGCACAGCAAGGGCAAAGTGGCGGTCCACTAAACCGGCCGGGCGGTTTGCCGTTGCGCCCCTGAATACGGGAAATGTGAACACGGGGGAATCAGGGCGCGGAAAACAAACCCCACTGCGGCCTTCCGCGCATTGGCCAGCAGTTTACAGCGTCGCTGATTCCTTCTGCAGATTTAATACTTCATGCACCTTGCGAACCAATGCATCCCGGGTAAAGGGCTTACACAGAAAGATGGCCTCAGAACTGGTGGCCCCGCCGGGATTGTAGCCCGCGTAGCCTGACATGTAGATGACACGCATCTCCGGGTGTATCGGCATCAATTTTTTGGCCACTGCACGTCCGTTCATTGCGGGCATCACCATGTCGGTGAGAAGCAGATGAATATGTCCCTGATACTGGCGGGAGATTTCAATTGCCCGGCTGCCGCAGTCGGCTTCCAATACGGTGTAGCCGCTCTGCTCAAGCACGGTGCGGGTTAAGGCGCGGAGCGACTCTTCGTCTTCCACCAGCAGAATGGTTTCCGACCCTCGAACTGAGCCATTCGCAAGGTCGCTCTGACGATTCCATTGAACGGCTTCATCCACCCGTGGCAAAAAGATAGTGAATGTTGAGCCTTGTCCGATTTCGCTACTGACCCAGATGTAGCCGCCGCTCTGTTTCACAACCCCATAAACGGTTGCCAGCCCCAGGCCCGTGCCTTTGCCAACGGCTTTGGTGGTAAAGAACGGTTCAAAGATATGCGCTTGCGTCTTTGCATCCATGCCGATACCCGTGTCAGTCACTGTCAGCATGATGTAATTGCCAGGAACAGTGGGTGGATGATCAAGGGCGTATTCCTGATCCAGTGTTTTGTTCTCCGTCGCAATAATCAGCTTCCCGCCATCTGGCATGGCATCGCGAGCGTTCCCGGCCAGATTCAGGATGACCTGTTCCATCTGGCCTTGATCGGCTTTGATCTGCCCCAGTTCCGCATCCAGTGCCGTGGACAGCTCAATGTTTGCGCCAATCATGCGCCGGAGCATCTTTTCCGTTTCGGTCACGACCGTGTTCAGGTTCAACACCTTTTGTTCGAGCATTTGCTGGCGGCTGAACGCCAGAATCTGTCGCGTCAATGACGCGGCTCGCTGCCCGGCCTTCGTGATTTCTTCGGCATTTTTGCGAAGCTCGGAGCCCTGGCCCAGCCCGACCTCCAGAACTTCGCTGTATCCGATGATTACGCCCAGCAGATTGTTGAAATCATGAGCGATTCCGCCGGAGAACTGCCCAATGGCTTCCATTTTCTGTGATTGCCGAAGCTGTTTCTCCAGGGATTTCTTCTCCGTCACGTCCTTAAAAATTGCAATAATGCATTTCACTCCGGAAAGTTCGATGACATCAGCCGAATCCAGGCCCGTGCGCAGTTTGCCGGACTTGGTGCGAAAAATGATTTCCAAATCGCGAACGGAACCGTGTTTCTGCAGAATCTCGGTAAACCGATTGCGATCTTCGGGCCGCGCCCAAAACTCCAGCTCCAGGGATGTGCGGCCGATGACCTCTTCGCGGCAATACCCGGTAACGCGAAGGAAGCTTTCATTAACATCGACGAAGCGGCCTTCGGAAGCGGTGGCGATGGTCATGGGCTCAGGGTTCACGTTGAAGGCCTTATAAAATCTTTCTTCTGCCTTTTTGCGTTCCGTGATGTCCTGAACGGTCCCGACCATTCGAATCAGTTCGCCGTTTTTCGGATCACGAACAAAATGCAACTGTCCATGCACGGTGCGCTCGGCACCATTGGGAAGAATGATCCGGTACTCGTGGTCATAGCTCTGTTTCCGTTGAATCGCTTCCCGAGTGGTTCGATACAGCTTTTCCCGGTCATCCGGGTGGACGGCTCTCATGAAGTTGGCTCTTGTTACCTCAATTTGTCCCGGCTCATAACCGAAGATACGGAATACTTCATCGGACCAATGCAGGGGATTGTTTTCAAAACCATCGAGATTGGTGAAGTCTTGCTGGAAACTTCCCAGGTGAGCGATTCGCTGCGCGGTAGCCAATTCCATTTCGCTTCGCTGCAGATCTTCCTCTTTCTTTCTTCGGACGACAATTTCGCTTTGGAGTTTCTGGATCGCGAGAGCAAGGTCCTCGGTGCGTTTCGCAACCTTGCTCTCCAGTTGTTCGTTGAGTTTGAAGATCTCCGCCTTGCTTTCTTCCTGCAGGTTGTTGTCGTGTATGATCCTGTGCGTGGCATACCCCGCGATGACCATGGCTAGGACAATCGCCAGGAGCATCAGCGGGCCGGCGATCTGTCTGGTCTGTAAGTATCTGGCTTCGCTTTGATTCTGGAGCCGTTCCATCTGGTCTTTCTGAAATTGCACGAAGGCGTCCCAAGCTTTCTGGTAGTTGTCCAGAAGGGGAAGAGAGACGCTGACCATATAATGTCTCGCTTCTTCCTGCTTGCCCTGATTCAGCAAATCGACGACATGAATCACACTGACGCGCGCCGGGGATCTCGTGCTTTCGATGCTCGACAGCAGCTCCTTTTCCTTTTCAGAGTCGATCTTCGGCTCGAGGGCTTTCATGATCTCGGCAGTTCTATTTCGGTTTTCCGCCCGGCGCGACGCAAATTCATCAATGTCTTTTTTTTTGCCGAGAAGCAACACCTGCATCGCCAATCGGATATTTAGATTCGCGTAGTACTCGGCGCTTTGAGCCAGTTCCACTTTCGCCGCACTACGACTCAGCTGATATAGATCTGCATTCGTTCGGCCGATACGGCTCAGACCCAGCCAGCCGACGCCAATCAACAGCGAGACGAGGATTCCAAACGCGGCTCCCAGCTTTATGCCCACCGAGTATTTATTCATATATGGGTAGCTCGTTTTGGTGCGATGCCCAAGGGCTCGCGAAAAGGACATAGCGGAAGACGATACGGATGAATGGTGATACCCACGGCGCTCTCATGGACGAAAAAAGTTCTTTTGAATTCATAGATGCCTCAGGGTCAAAGCAAACTGAACCAGTGCCACGGCGGAAAGAGCCGCAAGTCTCAGGCTTCGAAAGTGATGTGCCTCTCTTGCGCGACTGCGTTCGCGAGCGGTGAAAAAATATGGAGGCGTGTTGATGGTCAGCAGCCCTGCAAAATTGAGCCTTGTGATACTGGAATGTTGATCCTCGAAAGCACAAAGTCTCCATAACCGACTAGTATGAGACTAATGCAGCGTTGCTGCCACTTCAAGTGCGCCAGCGGGTGTGGTACCAATCAGGTAATAGCCTGCCGGATTACGAGACCCTGGGCGACGATCTGGATAGCGACTGGCACAAACCGTTTGGTGGATTCTGCAAATGAATGCCGGTTGCTGCCTTTTGATCCGCGCGGGCAGTTTCTCAGTTGCCGGGAAAACGGGGTTAGAACGTGGAAGGACTGGGCCGCATGTTCCTGGATGCGCAATTCCGCCTCTTTACCCGGACTTATTGTTTGGAGATACAGTTCCACGCCCCACCCCTGTGAACTGGCCTGACCGGCAAGCGGCGCACCGCTGCTAAATCCCCAAATCGAATCGTTCCACCGGGTTTCCCGGCAATTGCCGAATTGAGCAGCCCGCTTGCGATCGGTTTGGCACGCGCAGGCGCGGCGGTATATAGTATTTTTTGGCCTGTACAATGCCGATCCGCAAGTTGCGATCGCAATTAAGAGCAATTACGCCAAGGAAACTCTCCGAGCCCGCATGAGCGTGGACATCGTCAAACAGCTGGATCGCGCGAAACGTTACGTCGAGAAGAACCGCCTGGACGATGCGATCGAAGCCTATCAGGCTGTGCTCAATACGTTTCCCAACCATCTTGAATCCATTCAGTCCCTGGGCGACCTGTACACCATGCAGAACCGGCCCGACCGAGCGGCCGTTTACTACGGGATCTTGTTTGACCGATTTACGGCTCCGCGGGAAGAGCTCAAGGCCCTCGCCCTTTACACGCGCTTTTTGAAGTCGCACCAGCAGCCTGCCGAGCGCGTCGCTCGATACGCACTGCTGCTGCAGAAGCAAAACCGCTCCGAGGAGTCCATCGAGCAATACATGTCCGCAGCGCTTGCCTTCGAGCACAGCGGCAAGGGAGAGGAGGCGCTGTCATGTTTCGTGCGCGTCGCGCAACTTGATTCCGAGAATCGCGAACGGCATATTGCCGTCGCCGAACTTGCCGAGCGCCTGGGGAACGCTCCGGCGGCGGCCCGCGGCTACTTGCGCGCGGGGCAACTCACTACGGAGAATAACGCCGAGGCTCTCGAATATTTCTCGCGGGCGCACGACCTGGTGCCCGGTGATCGCAGCGCGGCCTTGCTGTACGCGCAGGGTCTGCTCCGCAACGGCGAAGCGGCAAGCGCCGCGGCGCTGCTGGCGCCGCTTGCCGAAACCGAACGGGACGCCACATTCCTGGAGACCTATGCCGATGCCCTGATGCAATCGGGCCAGCTGGACGCCGCGCGCGCCGTGCTCGAACACATGACCAATCAGGGATCCGGGTCGGCGGAGAAGTATTTTTCGCTTGCCGACGCCTATCTTCACGCGGGCCAGCAGGAGAATGCGGCCAATCTCCTCGCGGCGACCATGAAAAGCATGCTGGCGGCGCGGCGCGAATCCGAATTCGCATCCGCGGTGGACCAGCTCGTGCAATCCAATTCGAATTCGATTCGCATGGCAGAATTCCGCAGCGCCATGTACAGCGAACTGAATCAGGAAACGAAATATTTCGACGCATTGGTGCTCCTGTTTGACCTTTATTTGGCGAACGGCCGGTTTTCCAGCGCTGGCGAATCGCTGGAAAGGCTTCTGGACATCGACCCTTACGATTCGCGTAACCAGGAGCGCATGGATGCCCTGCAAGGCAAAGTCGACGAAGCTTTCATGAGCCGGCTGCGGGCCCGGCTCACAAATGCCGCGACGCATGGGGCGCAGGCCATCCCGCAACCCAGTTCCTACGGGAGCGGCGGCGAGCCCTCTCGGGCCAATCGCGAGGGCGTTCGTTCGGAACAAACCCTAGAGGATCTGCTGGTCCAGGCGGAAATCTTCGTGCAGTACTCGCTGCAATCCAAGGCCATCGAACGGCTGCAAAGGATCACGGAATTATTTCCCGGCGAACAGGAAGGCAACGAACGGCTGCGGGGCCTGTTCGAGGCGGCGCACTGGTGGCCTCAGGAAGGCGCAAACCAGCCCAAGGCGGAGCATCCACCGGCTCCGGTGGAGACGCCGGAGGCGCCTCCTGCCGGCTATGCTCCCCAGACCCTCCGGGACCTCGCGAAAATTTCTGAAATCAACCAAAACGTGTTTCGCCAACCGTCACCGCGCGCCATGCTTTCGGTTGCCGTCAATGGAGTGGGCACCTATCTGCGTGCAACGCGGTGCATCGCCGTGGTGGGAACGCCGGGGCAGCCGCCGCAAATGGCGTCTGAATTCTGCTCTTCCGAAATCGAGGGTTCCTCGGGAGGGCAGATCGTCCGGTTGATCAGCCAGCTCGAACGCGCCGTGCCCGATACGCTTGGCGGGCTGCCGCTGGATGCTGCCGCCGGGTCCACGCTCAACGACATGGGATTGGAAACCGCTCTGGGGGTACCGCTCACCGATCCGGAAACACAAACTCCGGCCGGAATGCTGATCGCGGGATTTGCCGCGCCGCATGCCTGGAAACCCAACGAAACCTATTTTCTGCAGTCGATTGGCGACCAGATGCTGCTCTGCGTGCACCACACGCGACTGCGTTCGCTGGTGCGCACGTTAGCCGTGGCCGACGAAAAGACCGGGTTGCTTACCCGCAGCTCCTACATCGATTGCCTGCTGCACGAATCGACCCGCGCGCGAACGCAAGGCGTGCCGCTGGCTCTCGCGCTGTTGCAGGTTGATGGAGGCCCGGAACATTTGCGCCAGCAGGGCGAGGCGCCGTTCGAGCGCTACATGGAGCAGCTCAGCAAGGCTGTGCAAATGATCGTTCGGCAAACCGACCTCGCAGTGAAGTACACTTCCTGGGCGCTGGCATTCATCCTGCCGGATACGCCGCTTTCGGGGGCGCAGGTGCTGGCCCAAAAATTGAAGAATGCGGCAGGGGAACTCCGGCCTCCCTGGGAAGGCGCGCAATTGACCACCAGCGTGGCCGTCGCCGAGGCCGTTGCGCGGCACGAGTTTGATAGCGAGGACATCGTCACGGACCTGATCAACCGCGCGCAAGCCGGCCTGGAAGAAGCGCGAAGACGGGGCGGCAACGAAATCGTCTCCCTGGAGATGGCGAAGAATTGAGGCGCTAGGATGACCTACGAAAATCTGCTCTTTGAGAAGCGGGACCGCATCGGCTTCATCACGTTCAACCGGCCGAAAGTGCTGAACGCTTTGAACCGGAAAACGATGGAGGAGCTGAACAGCGTCCTGATCGCCGCGCGCGACGATGACGAAGTGCGCGCCCTGATTTTGACCGGCGCGGGAGAAAAATCATTCGTCGCCGGCGCGGACATCGGAGAGCTTGCCGTGCAGACACCGGTCAGCGGAAAAGAAATCGCCGCATTTGGCCAGAGCGTCCTGCGCCGGCTGGAGACGCTGGGAAAGCCCTCCATCGCGGCCATTAACGGCTTCGCTCTGGGCGGCGGCTGCGAAGTGGCTCTGGCATGCACGATCCGCCTGGCCAGCAAGGCCGCCAGGCTCGGCCAGCCGGAAGTGAAACTCGGCATCATCACCGGATACGGCGGATCGCAGCGGCTCACGCGCTTGTGCGGCAAGGGAGTCGCGCACGAACTTTGCCTGACCGGTGAAATGATTTCGGCGGAGGAGGCGCTCCGCATTGGCCTGGTCAATCACGTCTATGAAGCCGCGGAATTATTGCCCGCGGCGGAAGCGCTGGCAAAAAAAATAATCGCAAATGCTCCGCTCTCGGTGAAGTACACCATGGAGGTCATCGAGCGGGGTGCGGAAATGCCCCAGGAAGAGGGCCTGTACCTGGAAACGACGCTCTTCGGCCTGTGCGCCGCCACGGAGGACATGCGCGAGGGCACGCGCGCGTTTCTGGAAAAGCGTCCCGCGCAATTTCGAGGCAAGTAGCGCGGGCGCGCGAACTGGAATTCATGACTTTATGACCAAACCCTTTAACACAAAACAGATTCGACCGGCAGTGAAGGCGGCGGGACTGCGCTTTTCCCTTGTCGTCAGCCGTTTCAATAGCTTTATTACCGAGCGGCTCCTGGCGGGGGCGCTCGACGCGCTCGAATCCGCGGGCGCCGAGGCGGAAAAAATCGAAGTGGTGCGCGTTCCCGGTTCGTTCGAAATTCCGCTGGCGGCAAAGAAAATCGCCGAGGGCGGACGCGCCGACGCCGTGATCGCCATCGGCTGCATCCTGCGCGGCGAAACCGCACATTTTGACTACGTGGCCAGCGAGGTGGCGCGCGGCGTGCAACTGGCGCAGCTGGATACCGGCGTACCCGTGATTTTTTGCGTTCTCACCTGCGACACGATCGAGCAAGCCATTGACCGCGCCGGCCTGAAAAGCGGCAACAAGGGATACGACTGCGGATGGGCCGCCGTGGAAATGGCCAACCTGTCCAGGCAACTGCGCACTGTGAAAACTTCGCGCGCCATCAAAAAATCGATTCGTGGAAAGCGGCGCTAAATGACACTCCGCAAAAAATCCCGGGAGTTTGCGCTGCAGATGCTGTTCCAATGGGAAATGGGGCAGGAGGAGCCGTCGCGCATCGAAGCCGGCTTCTGGAAAAATGTGGGCGCTCAGCCCTCCACGCGCGAATTCGCCAACCAGCTTTTCGAGAATGCCGCGGCGCGCGCCGGGGAAATCGATCCTATCATCTCCACACACGCCAAGAACTGGCGCATTGAACGCATGCCGGCCATCGACCGCGCCATCCTCCGCCTGGCCATCTCCGAATTGCGTACGGCAGGCACGCCGCACAAGGTGGTGATCAACGAAGCCCTGGAACTGGCCAAGAAATTTTCTTCCGTGGAGGCCGCGCCCTTCATCAATGGAATTCTCGATGCCGTGGTGAAATCGTCGGCGGAAAAGACGCCCGAAAAAACCCCAGAAAAAACACCCGAATAGCGGCGCAGGCTTCACAGGCTGCGGAAAAGTGGAAATATTTGTGGGTCGTGCCTTCAGGCACGGCATAACAACTGCGCTTTTTCAGGGGGTTTAACCCCTGAAGGTGTACAAATCGATTTTTCCGCAACCTAATCAGCCAGCCCGGTTTTGCGTTGAGTGGAAATGGGAACGGCGGACAGGCGGAAGCCCGTCCTGGCGGGATCGTGTGCTAAAGCCCGCGCACAACGGCGCAGGTTTCATCGAGGATCCGCCGCGTCGTTGCCGCGCTCGTCGTCTCCGAATAAACGCGCAGCATCGGTTCGGTGCCCGAAGCGCGCAGCATCACCCAGCCGATTTTTCCCAGATACAACTTGATTCCGTCGAGGTCTTCGCGGTGCGCGACGCGCCACTCCAGCAATTTCGTCAGCCTGGCATTGCTGAAATGCGAAATGGCGCGTTCTTTTTGTCCGGGCTTCAGCTCCAGATCCACGCGCCCGTAATGGTGCTCGCCGAATTCCGCGTGCAGCAGTGCCACCAGTTCGCCCAGGGACTTCTTGTGCCACGCCATCACTTCGGCCAGCAGCAGCGCCATCACCGTCGCGTCGCGCTCGGGCAGATAGAGCTTGGTGCCGATTCCGCCGGATTCCTCGCCGCCCAGCAGGATGTCGCGCTCCAACATCAGCTCGCAGATGTATTTGAAGCCGATGGGCGTCTCGAAAACCTGACGCCCGAATTTTTCCGCGATCCTGTCAACCATCTTGGTCGAGGAAAACGTTTTCGCCACGTCGCCGGGGATGTCACGCGTTCCCGCCAGGTGCCACAACAGGATCGAAAAAATCTGGTGCGGCGTGATGAACGTGCCGTCGCGGTCCATCGCGCCGATGCGGTCGCCGTCGCCGTCGGCGCACAATCCGGCATGGTAGCCGCCGGAAACGACGGCGCGGCGCAAGGCTTCGACGTGCGGTTCGATGGGTTCCGGATTTACGCCGCCAAACAGGGGATCGCGCGTGCCGCGAATTTCATCGCAGGCGATGCCATGGCGCGTCATCAGCTCGCGAAGCAATCCCCGGGCCGCGCCGTGCATGGGGTCCACCACAAATCGGAAATTGGCCGCGCGTATCCGTTCCCAGTCCACCAGCTTGTCAATGGTGTCCAGGTACGGCGAAAGAATATCGAGCGAATGAATGTTCGCGGGCAGCGGCGGCAGCGGCGGCACGCCATTTGCCAGCACCGTGGCAAGTTCTTTTTCCACTTGCGCGACGATGGAAGGCAGCGCCGAGCTTCCGTAACTCGCCTTGAATTTCACGCCATTCCAGCGGTAGGGATTGTGGCTCGCCGTGATCATGATGCCGCCCGCCGCGCCGTGCTGCCGCACCAGCAGGGAAAGCGCGGGCGAAGGGCACGCCTTTTCCGCGATCCACACCGGCATGCCGGTCATCGAGACAGCCTCGGCGGCGGCACGCGCGAAATGCTCGGAGCCGTAGCGCGTGTCGTAGCCGATCAGCACTCCCGCATTCGGTTTTTCCGCCCTGACCACATAGCGCGCGATCGCGCAGGCAACCTTGCGCAGGTTGGAAAACGTAAAATCGTCGGCGATGACGCCGCGCCATCCGTCGGTGCCAAATTGAATTGCGTTCACGGTTCAGAAGTATATGCGAAGCGGGTGGGGGCGGGAAGCAGCTCGCTGAAATCGGCGCGAAAGGGTGAACAAATCGAAAAGGAAGCGCCGGGGAACCTTGCTGCGCGAATTTCAGTAGGACAGGCTTCAGCCTGTCTGTTTTTTTGTTGTTTGCCGGTTGAAAACCGCACAGGCTGAAGCCTGTCCTGCTGGGGACTGAACCCTAGAGAAGGTGAAAAAGTTTTTCAGCTTCCAGCCACTTCACGACTTTGCCGACGTCCTGCGCGCGTTCGCGCGGGCAGAGCAGCAAGGCGTCCTCGGTTTCGACCACGACGAGATCGCATATCCCGATGGCGGCAATGAATTTCTTCGCGCTCCACAGGAAATTGCCGTGCGCATCCAGCGTGAAAACCTTTCCGGCGGAAACATTTTCTCCGGGCTCGCGAGCGAGCAATTCGTGTACGGCGGTCCAGGAGCCGATGTCGCTCCAGCCGACCTGGGCGGGCAGGACAAATACGCCGGGCCGGGCGGCCCGGCGCGTGGCCGGTTCGAGAATGGCGTAATCCACGGAGATATTTTCCAGCTTCGGGTAGACGCGCGCGAGCGTGCGCGCGTATCGCGGGGTTCCGATATCGCCGGCCAGGCGCATCAGGGCGTCGTGCGTCTTGGGAAGAAATGTCTGGAGACTTTCCAGAAACGTCGAAACGCGCCAGAAAAACATTCCCGCATTCCAGAAGTAGCGCCCGGAAGAGACATATTTCTTCGCCAGGGCAAGCGCGGGCTTTTCCGTAAACCGGCGCACCGGAAAAATCGGGGCGCCGTTGGCGGCAAACGCCTTCCCGCGCGCGCGTTCGATGTAGCCGTAGCCGGTTTCGGGCCGCGACGCCGGAATGCCCAGCACGACGAGCGATCCTTCGGACTGCGCGGCATGCAGCGCGGCGCGCACGATCTTGAGATATTTCGCGGGCTGCGCGATGTAGTGATCGGCGGGCAGCACGGCCATCAGCGCGTCTTTTTCCCCGCCCGCGCCCTTTTGCAGATGGTGCAGCAGGTGCGCGGCGGCCAGGCCGATCGCGGCGGCGGTATTGCGTCCCACGGGCTCGGCCAGAATGTGCGATGCAGGCACGCGCGGCAGCTGTTTTCGCACGGCGGCGGCCTGTTCGGAATTGGTGACCACCCACTGCCGCATCGCCGGAAACAGCGGTTCTATGCGTGCGGAGGTTTGTGCGAGCATCGTGTCTTTGCCCACGATGTTGAGCAATTGTTTTGGCGTGCGCGTGCGGCTGCGCGGCCAGAAACGCGTGCCGCGCCCTCCGGCAAGGATAACGGCGTGCGCCGCCAGGGGTTCTTGTTTCACGGATGCACCACGCGCGACCATGCGGCTTCTTCGACGCGCTCGTCGGCAAGGTGCTGCACGAAGCCGTTCAGGTCGGGCACGTATGCGCGCAACAGCGCCGTAGGGGATTCCGGATCGAGCTGATATGCGCCGAGCCCCGCCGGAAGCAGCCAGGCCTGCGCCGGCCCGTAGGGTTCGCCGCCGCCGGAAAAATCGATGCGGCCTTTCCCCTCGAGAAAAATCAGCAAGTCGAAATGTTCCGGCGAAGTCACGGCGACGATGCGTTCGCGAAATTCCCAGCGCTCGACGGCAAAGTGCCGGCAGGCGGCGAAAAAAGTTTCGGTAACCGCTCCGCGCGCCAGGCGGACCGGATCGCACAGGCCGCCGCTTTGTTCGCCGAATGTCATTACGTTGAGCGCCTGTCGAACGTGCAGCGCGCGCGGCTTGCCGTCGGCCCCCACGCGGTTGTAATCGAATACGCGATACGTGATGTTCGAATGCTGCTGGACTTCGCACAGGACCACGCCGGGACAAATCGTGTGCGCCGTTCCGGCGGGAACGAAAACGGCGTCGCCGGCGCGGACCGGCACCCGGGCCAGGCAATTTTCCACCGTGCCGTCGGCGATGGCGCGCTCGAACGATTCCCGCGTCACTCCCGGACGCAGGCCCACGCACAGCTCGGCCCCTTCGCCGGCCGCGACGACGTACCACATCTCCGTTTTTCCGGCGCCTCCGGTTGCGGGCTCATGCTGCTCCGCGTACTCGTCGTCGGGATGCACCTGCACGGAAAGATTTTCTTTCGGAAAAATAAATTTCACCAGCAGGGGAATGCGTGGAAGGCCGCGCAGACGTGTGCCCGTCCATTCCTCCGGCAGCGACGGCCAGACATCGCCCAGGGCGCGGCCGGCGAATTCTCCCGTCTCGAAGACGCATTCATTTCCCGTCAGCCAGGCTTCGCCGACCGGTTCGGGTTCCCGGGAGCGTTCCGGAAACAGGGGAGAAAGATCGCGCGCGCCCCAGATGCGAGGCAGAAAAATCGGGGCGAGCCGCGCGGGCGCCCGCCCCGGACGGCTTGCTTCGGAACTCACCTTGCTGCTTCCGCCAGGGAGAAGAATTGTTCCAGACGCCGCAAACCTTCTTCGATGCGCTCGATGGAAGTCGCATAGGAGAGGCGAAGATAGCCGGGCGTTCCGAACGCGTCACCGGGAACGACGACCAGATGCTGCTTTTCCAGCAGCAGCTTCGCCAGCTCCGTGGTGTCCGCGACGCCGTTGCCCAGATGCGCCGAAACGTTCGGGAAGGCGTAGAACGCTCCTCCCGGCTCGACGCAGGTAACGCCGGGAATGGCGCGCAGCCCGGAAACGATGCGGTCACGCCGCCGCGCATACTCGGCAAGCATCTCCGCGACCGTATCCATGGGTCCGGTCAGCGCTTCCAGTGCGGCATATTGCGCGATGGACGTGGGATTCGATGTCGACTGGCTCTGAAGCTTGATCATCGCGGAGACCAGCGCATCGGGCGCCAGGGCGTAGCCGATGCGCCAGCCCGTCATGGCAAACGTTTTCGAGAGCGATCCGACGACGATGATGTTCGGTTTGCTGTCCGGGACGCTGGCCAGCGAATACGGCTTTTCGTTTCCGTAGACAAAATGCGAGTAGCACTCGTCGGTGACCAGCCAGATATTTTTCGCGCGGCAGATTTCGTAAATTTTCTCAAACTCCTCGCGCGGCACCACCGCTCCGCTCGGATTGTTCGGCGAATTCACGATCAGCATCCTGGTTTTCGGCGTGATGGCGCGCGCCACTTCCTCGGCGCGCAGCCGGAATCCGTCGGACGCATCGGTCATCACCGGAACCGGCGTCGCCCCGGTGAACAAAACGATGTCCGGGTAAGTGACCCAGTACGGCGCGGGGATCAAAACTTCGTCGCCTTTTTCTAGAAGGCAGCAGCAGGCGTTGAACAGGACGTGCTTGCCGCCCACCGACACGATGCATTCCGGCACCGTGTAGGACGAACCGAACTGTTTCGCGTGCCAATTGCAGATGGCCTCGCGCAGCGGGCGAATCCCCCCCGTGGGCGTGTATTTTGTGCGGCCTTCCTTCAGCGCGCGGATCGCCGCGTTCTGGATGTGCTCCGGGGTCGGGAAATCCGGTTCGCCGGGGCCGAAATCGGCCAGGTCCACGCCCTGGGCGCGGAGTTTTTCGGCCGCGGCCAGCACGGCGGCGGTCGGAGAAATGGAAATGCGGTTCACACGGGCTGCGAGTTGCACGGGGTCAGGCTCCTTTGGGGTCTCGTCTTCAGGGTCTCATACGTTGTCGAACATTTTTGGCGCGCCTTCCTTATCTGAAAGCGCTCGGATTCTACAAACGGCTAAAGAACTTTGGCGCGCAAGCGCTCTTCCACCAGCGGCGGCACCAGGCCGGTGATCGGCCCGCCCAGATGCGCGATTTCGCGGACCAGCCGCGAACTCAGATAACTATAGTTCACCGAGGGCATCATGAAAACTGTCTCGACATTCGGGTTGAGCTTGCGGTTCATCAGGGCCATCTGCAATTCATATTCGTAATCGGAAACGGCGCGAATGCCGCGCAAAATCACGCTGGCCTCGCGCTGCCGCGCGTAATCCACCAGCAGGCCGCTGAACACGCCCACTTCGACGTTGCGCCACGGCCGCACGACTTCGCGGAGCATTTCCACGCGTTCTTCCAGCGTGAATAGGGGCTCCTTGTCGAAATTGCGCAAAATGCTGACGGCCAGCCGGTCAAAAATCTTGGCTCCGCGCTCGATCAAGTCGAGGTGGCCGTTGGTCACCGGATCAAACGACCCCGGATAGATCGCCAGGATATTTTTCATGATTTCGCCCGCCTGCGTCCAGTCTCGGGCCCGGCCTCTACCTGGAACCCGCCGGAATATTGTAGCCAAAATCGGGACGGATTACGCAAGGGAATTGGCGGCGGCGGGATTTGCGACTGTTTTTTCTGCGCGGGCTGACACAGAAAATCAGGTAAGTGGCCGTGCTCAAAAACCAAAAACTTTGTGCTTTCACCTGATACAGAATTCCCTTCGATCCCGCCGAGAATCCCGCGTTCCGGGACTCCTTGCTCTTTGCTCTTGCTTGTGGCAAGTGGGTCTTGATCGCATCGGCGATTAGAATCGGCCCGGAAGACGTCGTCAATTTTCTGAAAAAGTGGAAGCCTCGATCCGGGACGTGACCGAAAGGTGAGTTTTGCCGGATGGGACCCTGAGGCCCTCAGTTTTTGGAGCGAACCATTCGACCCTGAAGATTGACCATTCACACCTGATTCCGGGCCTTTCGTTGCATTTTTTTTGACCAAAGCGACCGAATTGGTCGCAATGTAAAGGCTTGAGACAATAGGGTTTGAACATATTTTGAAGGCTTGACAACCTTGGGTCACGGGGTTTAGTATTCAAGTGCGACTAGATTGGTCGCATATCGGAATATTCGAAATATGTTGAAGCTCTCAAAGAAAGCGGACTACGCGCTGATTGCCGTTCGGCATTTGGCCACGCATGGCGTGGAGCAGTCGCAAAGCGCGTCGGACATTGCCGAGTCGTATGGCATTTCGGCCACGCTGCTGGCGAAGGTGCTGCAGCGGCTGGCCAGGCACGGACTGGTTACCGCGCGGCACGGATCGAGTGGCGGCTATCAGCTGGCGCGCCATCCGAAGGACATTTCGGCGCTCGAAGTGATCAGCGCCGTGGATGGGCCGATCGTGATCACGTCCTGCATTACCAGCCATGGGAACTGCGGTCAGAGTTCCACATGCACGGTGCGCGAACCGCTGCGCCGAGTGAATGAAAGCATCGCAGAGGTACTGCGCGCGGTCACGATTTCCCAGATGGCCGAAGATTCGCCCGATGCCGAACTGGTCGGGCTGTCGAATTGAATTTTTCTGAAACGCTTGGGAACCAAAGCACAGGTCCAAACTTCAGGGGATTGAAGAAAGCGACGGGAGAAATACGCATGGCTATCAAGCTGCCGATTTACATGGACTATCACGCCACCACTCCGGTGGATCCGCGCGTGCTCGACACGATGTTGCCGTACTTCCACGACAAATTCGGCAACGCCGCCAGCCGTAACCATTCCTTCGGCTGGGCGGCCGAGGAAGCGGTGGAGAACGCGCGCGCGCAGATCGCTCGTCTGATCAACGCGACGCCGAAGGAAATCATCTTCACCAGCGGCGCCACCGAGTCGAACAATCTGGCCCTCAAGGGCGCCGCGGAGATGTACCGCGAGAAGGGCAACCACATCATCACGCAGGTGACCGAGCACAAAGCCGTGCTCGATACCTGCAAGCGCCTGGAAAAATACGGCTACGAAGTTACCTACCTGCCCGTGGCCAAGGACGGCCGCATCGATCTGGACGATCTGCGCCGCGCGATTACGCCGAAAACGATTCTCATCTCCATCATGTACGCCAACAACGAAATCGGCGTGATTCAGCCCATCCAGGAAATCGGCAAGATTGCCAAGGAAAAGGGCGTGCTGTTCCACACCGACGGCGTGCAGGCGCTGGGCAAGATTCCGGTGGACGTGCAAAAAGACAATATCGACATGATTTCCCTGACCGCGCACAAGCTGTACGGCCCCAAGGGCTGCGGCGCGCTCTACGTCCGTCGGCGCAACCCCCGCGTGCAGCTCTCCGCGCAGATTGACGGCGGCGGGCACGAGCGCGGCATGCGCTCGGGCACGCTCAACGTTCCGGGAATCGTGGGCTTCGGCAAGGCGGCCGAGCTTTGCCAGAACGAAATGGCGGCGGAAAGCGTCCGGCTGAGCGGCCTGCGCGACCGCTTGAAGGACACCATCTTCGCGACGCTCGACGAGGTTTACATCAACGGCTCGATGACGCACCGCTTGCCGCACAACATCAACATCAGCTTCGCGTTTGTCGAAGGCGAATCGCTGCTGATGGGCATCAACGACGTCGCCGTATCCAGCGGCTCGGCGTGCACCTCGGCAACGCTCGAACCCAGCTACGTTCTGAAAGCGCTGGGCGTCGGCGAAGACCTGGCGCACACATCGATACGTTTCGGCCTGGGCCGCTTCAATACCCAGGAGGAAGTGGATTACGTCACCAGCCGTGTGATTGAAGTCGTGCAGCGGCTGCGCGAACTTTCGCCGCTGTATGAAATGGCCAAGGAAGGCATCGATCTCAGCAAGATGAACTGGAAAGCGGCGGCAGAGCACTAGAATCGGGCCTGTAAATAAATTTATTCGTCTGAAAGTCGAAGGGGGAATGAAATGGCGTATTCCGATAAGGTAGTCGATCACTACGAGCACCCGCGCAACGTGGGCAGCTTGCCCAAGGAAGATCCGAATGTGGGCACAGGCCTGGTTGGCGCGCCCGAATGTGGCGACGTCATGCGGCTGCAGATGAAAATCAATCCCGAAACGCAGGTCATCGAAGAGGCCAAGTTCAAGACCTTCGGCTGCGGCTCGGCGATTGCCAGCTCTTCGCTGGCGACCGAATGGGTCAAGGGCAAGACGGTCGAGGAGGCTCTGGCCATCTCCAATACGGACATTGTCCGCGAGTTGAGCCTGCCTCCGGTCAAGATTCACTGCTCCGTGCTGGCTGAAGACGCCATCAAGGCGGCCATCGAGGACTGGAAAACGAAGAAGACTGCGGAAAAGCCCGCGGCCAGCACGACGGCCGGCAATTAATCGCGCGGGCAGGCTTGCGTAGCGCAGGCTGAAGCCCGCGGGGGCGTCCAATGCAGGCAGGCAAGCTGGCAAGCAGGCACGGCTGCATGCTGCCTAACTCCGCGAACCTGGCGTCAGGCTACTTCACCGGATGAACTGTGCGGCGATGCCGGTTGCAATGGAAACGACAGGACTGAAACGAGCGATGATTCACGTAACCGAAAAAGCGGCAACGAAAATTCAGGAACTGCTCGCCAAGGAAGGCGTGGCGGCAGCAACCGGAGGCCTGCGCGTGGGCGTGCAGGGCGGCGGCTGCTCGGGATTGACCTACGCGATGCGCCTGGAGACGCAGGCGCGCGACCGCGACAAAGTCGTCGAGGAAAATGGCGCGCGGTTGTTCGTGGATCCCAAGAGCTTCCTGTACCTGAACGAAACCACGCTGGATTATCAGGAAGACCTGATGCGGCGCGGGTTCGTGTTTCAGAATCCGCAGGCGACGCGCAGTTGCGGCTGCGGCACTTCCTTTACGGCGTAGTGCGCGGAGCGGGGCCGGACTCCATCGCAGGGAACATCGCAGGCGCTTCCTCTGCAAATGAGCGAAACGCGTGGTTGGCCGGGAGGGGGAGCCCGCCGGCCATTTTTTTTGCACGCTTCAGGTAGCACAGGCTTCAGCCTGTGAGTTTTAGGCCGCCTCGTACGAAAATCCACAGGCTGAAGCCTGTGCTACTGGCGCCGCCGATTGAATTTTATTTTTTTAAGTTATGAGCGCACCGTCCACAACCACGGCCACAATCGCAAACTGCTGGAGCTGTTCAGCGGCCACCGGCGGCGCATATTTTTGCCCCGCGTGCGGAAAAATTCAGCCTTTGCCGCGAGGGGCCGATTACTTCGCGTTTTTCGGCCTGCCGCGCAAGCTGGCCATCGATCTGGCGGCGCTCGAGCAGAGGTTTCACACCCTTTCGTGGAAGCTGCACCCGGATAATTTTGTGCGCGCTTCCGAGCAGGAATGCCAGCTTTCGCTGGATCTTTCCTCGCAGCTCAACGACGCGTACCGCACGCTGAGCGATCCCGTGGCCCGCACCGAATATCTGCTGGGTCTGGCCGCCATGCGCAGGGAAGGCCAGAAAAAGCAGCAGGCGCCGCCCGAATTGCTTGAGGAAGTTTTCGAATTGAACGAATCGCTCGACGAGCTTCGTGAGGCGCGGCAATCGGGCGGAAGCGATGCGCAAATGGCGGGCTTGCGGGCAAAGCTCGAAGCGGCGCAGCGCAAGTTTGAATCGTCGCTCGCCGATGTGGACCTGGAACTGGTGCGCGTGTTTGCGCAATGGGACGCCGCGCTCGATTCCGGAGCGGGCGACGAGGCTGGTAAAAAGCTTATGGAACGAATGAACGAAATTCTGAATCGCCGCTCATACGTTAGAAATCTCGTGAACAGCGTGCGCGCGGAATTGAATGCGTGACCGGCCGCTAGCCGCCAGTCACCAATCACCACCCACGGGGGCCATACAGCATGGGAAAGACCGTCGGCATCGACCTGGGCACCACCTACAGCCTGATCGCTTATCAGGATAAGCGCGAAGGTCGGCCGAAGTGTATTCCGGGTCCCTATGGCACGCCTCTGTGTCCTTCCGTCGTCAGCGTGGATGCGGACGGCTCCATCATTGTCGGGGAACCTGCGCGGCGACGCCTGCTGACGCAGTCCGAGCGCACCATTTATTCGGTGAAGCGCCTGATGGGGCGCGGCCCCGCCGACGTGCAGGACGAACTGAAGATTTTTCCGTTCCGCATCGACCCGGCCAGCAAGAACGTGATTCGCGTGCGCCTGGGCGACCGCGTGTTCACGCCGCCGGAAATTTCCGCATTTATTCTGCGCGAGCTGAAGAGCTGGGCCGACGAATATTTTCAGGATGTGGTGGACCGCGCCGTGATTACCGTGCCCGCGTATTTCAACGACGCGCAGCGGCAGGCCACGCGCGATGCCGGACGCCTGGCGGGCCTGGAAGTCCTGCGCCTGGTGAATGAGCCCACGGCGGCGGCCCTGGCCTACGGCCTGCATGAGAAAAAACGCGGCCGCGTCGCCGTGTACGATTTTGGCGGCGGCACGTTTGATATTTCCATCCTCAAGCTGATTTCGACCGCTGAGGGCGACATTTATCAGGTGCTTTCGACCAACGGCGACACGCACCTGGGCGGCGATGACATTGACAACGCGCTGCAAAGCGTCGCGCGCCAGGAAATCCTCGCGCAGGGAGTGGATCTGGCCGCGCATCCGGAAGTTCTGCAGGAACTGCGCAAGGCGATGATCTCCGCCAAGCACGAGCTTTCCAGCGAATCAAAGACTGCGGTTAAATTCCCCCTGCCCGATGGCGGAGTCTATTTCCGCGAAATCACGCGCGCCGAGTACGATCGCTGGATTCGCCCGATCATCGAGCGCACCATGGCTCCGGTACGCCAGGCGCTGGCCGATGCGAAGCTGGCTCCCGCGGAAATCGAGGAAGTGGTGCTGGTGGGCGGATCGACGCGCGTGCCGCTGGTGCGCAGCACGGTCGAGGAATTTTTCGGACGTCCGCCGCACGCCGAGCTCAATCCCGATGAAGTGGTGGCGCTGGGCGCCGCCGTGCAGGCCGACATCCTGGAAGGCGGCGTGAACGACATGCTGCTGCTCGACGTCACGCCGCTCTCGCTTGGCATCGAAACGATGGGCGGCGTGGTGGCCAAGATCATCCCGCGGAACTCCACGATTCCCGCGAGCGCCTCGGAAATGTTCACCACCGGCGTCGAGAATCAGACCGGTATCGACATTCATGTCCTGCAGGGCGAACGCGAGATGGCCAAGGATTGCCGGTCCCTTTCGCGGTTTCAGCTGAAAGTTCCGCCGGGGCCCGCGGGCCTGGCGCGCATCGAGGTGAAATTCCTGATCGACGCCAGCGGCATCCTGCAAGTGGCCGCGCGAGATCTGCGCACTGGCCAGGAGCATTCGGTTGAAGTACAGCCGAGCTATGGCCTGGATGACGCCGAAGTCGAGCGCATGCTCGAGGAATCGATTGAATTTGCCGAACAGGATTTCTCCGAGCGGCAGCTGATCGAGGCGCGCAACGAGGCGGAAAGCGTGCTGCACGCCACCGAAAAAGCCCTGGCGCGCGAACAGTCCGAGGCGCCGGATGATCTTCCGGCCGAGGAACTTCGCGCCATCGAGGCCGCGTCGGCAGCGTTGCGCGAAGCCCTTGCCGGCACGGACTACAAAAGCATTCGCGCGTTCGTGGATGTGCTCAACCAGGCGACTACGCCGCTTGCCGAGCGCATGATGAATCGCGCGCTGGGGACGGCCCTGGAAGGCAAGAATCTCGGCGACATGTAGTGAGTGGCACAGGCTGAAGCCTGTGCGGTTTTGGTTTTGCGCGTTCTGAAGAGCACAGGCTGAAGCCTGTGCAACCGGGAACCGGAGTGTTCAGAAGGAGACTACAATGGGCGGCAGCAATCCTTACATCGAACAAACCAAGTACACGCCCGCGGCGAAAAAGTTCAAGGTCACGTTTGTCCGCGAGGGCAAGACGTTCGAGGTGGACCCTGAGAAGGTTCCCTACGCGCGCGAAGGTTTGCCGGGCAGCATTCTGGACATCGCCACGGGCTTCCATATGGGCCTCGATCACGCGTGCGGCGGCGTGTGCGCTTGCTCCACCTGCCACGTTATCGTGCATGAGGGACTCGAGTCCTGCAACGAACCGACCGATTCCGAACTCGACCAGCTCGACGAAGCTCCCGGACTCACGGCCAAGTCGCGCCTGGGATGCCAGTGCGTGCCCGATGGAACGCGCGACATCGTCGTTGAGATTCCCGAGTGGAACAAGAATTTCGCCAAGGAAGCCGAGCACTAGAATTCAGGGCCCAGAGCGTCCCTGAGAGAACCCCGAAATGGATAGTTCTGTAGAGTCACCCTTCAGGGTGGCATTTTAAAGGCGATCCCGTGCCTGCCGGAAGCCGGGCGCTACCGAGGAGCAATTCATGCCCGCGACGTTTGACTGGGATGATACCGAAGAGATCGGAATTCAGCTTGCCGAAAAATATCCGGATACCGACCCGCTCTCTGTGCGCTTCACCGACCTGCACAAGTGGGTGACAGGTCTGGATGGATTTGCCGGCGATCCCAAGATGTCGAACGAAGGCAAGCTGGAAGCGATCCAGATGGCCTGGCTCGAGGAGCACAACGACCGGAAAGAGTGATTCGCCTGTCCTGAGCTTGCGCTGTTGGACGAGTTGTGGACGGAAGGGTGATTCGCAGCGCGGGGAGACCGCCGCCCGATCGCGATCCTTATGCCTTGATGCCTTGCCTTTCGACTTTTAACTATGGACTGTCGACTTTTGGCGGCCGACTCTTAGCTCTCGACTATTTTTCGCGTTTCCTCTACTCTAGCTATTCCACATTTTTCCCCTCTGTGGCGCTATGGTGCAACGGTTAGCACGTGGCCCTTTCAAGGCCAAAATGCGGGTTCGATTCCCGCTAGCGCTACCAAAATCTTGAAAATCATACATTCTTTTTCGTCCCACGCTAATAAGGACGCCCATGAAGCCCAGTTCCACGATTGGATGTCCTTCGCTATGTGCGGCCGATTACCTGACTTCGCGTTCGAAAGATTTCAACGCCTGGAAGCAGAACCCTGCAAGTAATCGAATGAGAGCAGGTAG
>Ga0307372_10003846_pt1 | contig 23649 bp, 35 predicted proteins | sample OX1MG_FD_202533 | JGI IMG/M metagenome (GOLD analysis project Ga0307372, IMG submission 202533) | Soil microbial communities from Risofladan, Vaasa, Finland - OX-1 | ecosystem: Environmental > Terrestrial > Soil > Coastal area > Acid sulfate soil | place: Finland: Risofladan, Vaasa | collected...
TGATGCCGGGCGATAACGTGTCGCTCACGGTCGAGCTGATCACGCCGGTGGCCATGGAGAAGGGCTTGCGTTTCGCCATCCGCGAGGGCGGCCGCACCGTCGGCGCCGGCAGTATCAGCGAAATTTTGCAGTAGTTAAGAGAAGGGCATACTCATGTTGCGCGAACGCATCCGCATACGGCTCAAAGCCTACGATTACCGCGTCCTCGACCAATCCACCACGGAGATCGTGGATACGGCGCGCCGCACCGGCGCCGAAATCGCCGGGCCCATTCCACTACCCACGGTGATCAACCGCTATACCGTGTTGCGCTCGCCCCATGTGGACAAGAAGAGCCGCGAACAGTTCGAGATCCGTACCCACAAGCGCCTGCTCGATCTGCTCGAGCCCACCCAGCAGACCATGGACGCGCTGATGAAACTCGATCTCCCCGCCGGCGTTGACGTCGAGATCAAGGCGTTTGGCAAGGAACATAAGTAAAGGTGAACAGTGAGCAGTTTCAAGTGAGCAGTCTGCTCACTACTCACTGGAAACACGGCGGCATTACGGAGCTTGAAATGGTGAATGGAATCTTGGGAAAGAAGATCGGAATGACCGAGGCCTACGGGGCGGCGGGGGAGCGCGTGCCGGTGACGCTGATCCAGGCCGGGCCATGTGTCGTGGTGCAGCGCAAGACCGCGGCCATCGACGGCTACGAGGCGGCGCAATTGGGGCTCATCGAGTTCACCAAGCCGTCGCGGCTAACGCAGCCCGAACGCGTCCGTTTTGAAAAGAACAACCTGCCGCCGTGCCGCTTCCTGCGCGAGGTCGAGGTGGCGGCGGCCGCCGCGGAGGACGGGGCCAAGGTGGGCGACCAGGTGCTGGTCGAGATCTTCAAGGAGCGGGATTTCGTCGACGTGCAGGGCACGAGCAAGGGCCACGGCTTCGCTGGCGTTATCAAGCGCCACCACTTTGCCGGCGGCGCCGGCTCCCACGGCTCCATGTTCCACCGTGCTCCCGGTTCCATCGGGGCATCGGCTTTCCCTTCGCGCGTCATCAAGGGGATGCGCGCCGCCGGGCATATGGGAGCTGCGCAAATCACCACCCGCAACCTGCAGATATTTACGGTTGATAACGAAGAGAACCTGATCGCCGTGCGGGGCGCGGTTCCCGGCCCCAACGGCGGCTATGTCATCATCCGCCGCGCCGTGCAGCCACCGCGCCAACGCCGTGGATTCGCTGGCGTGGCCAACACCAACCCGCTCAAAGCCAGCAAACGCGGTAAATAGTATGGCCTCCATCGCCGTCAAGAATTTGAACAACGATACTGTCGGCAGCTTCGAGCTGCTGGACGAAGTGTTCAGCGCCCCCATCAACGAAGAGTTGCTGTGGGAGGCGGTGCGCCACTACGGCGCCGCCCAGCGCCGGGGCACGCACAAAACCAAGGGCCGCGCCGAAGTCAGTGGCGCCGGCCGCAAGCTGTGGAAGCAGAAGGGCACCGGCCGCGCCCGTATCGGGTCGATCCGCAGCCCGCTCTGGCGCCACGGCGGCACCGTGCATGGGCCGCAGCCGCGCAGCTATGCCTGGGCCATGCCGCGCAAAAAGCTGCTCGGGGCCTTGCGCTCCGCCCTGGCGGCCAAGCTGCGGGACGCAGAAATTGTGGTGGTGGAAGACTTCCAATTGACGGAAGCCAAGAGCAAGCTGTTGCGCGCCTCGCTCGATCGCCTGGATGCCAAACGCTCCGCCCTGCTCGTCGACTTCGCCGTGGGCGAGGGGCTGCAGCGCAGCGCCCGCAATCTGGCCCAGGTCGAGCTGCTCGCCGCCCACCAGGTGCACCCCTTCCATCTGCTGCGCTATCAGCACATCGTGCTCTCCCGCCCCGCGCTGGAGAAGCTGCAACAAGCGGCCCGCCCGCATCGCAAGCCAGCGGTGGCCTAAGGATCTCCCATGCGAACTAAATACGAGGTCATCAAACGCCCCATCATCACCGAGAAAGGTCTCGGTGTAAAAGATGCGCTCCGCACCCTGGTGTTCGAGGTCAACCCTCATGCCAGCAAGGTCGAGATCCGCGAAGCGGTGCAGGCCATCTTCAAAATCAAAGTCGAGTCGGTCCGCACCCTGGGCGTGCTCGGCAAGGAACGCCGCCGGGGCCGCTTGGTGGGCCACCGGCCGGATTGGAAAAAGGCCTACGTGAAGTTGCGCGCCGGGGAAAAAATGCCCGAGTACGCCGACAACGTCAGCTAGGCCACGTCAACTAGGTATTGCTCATGCCCATTAAGACCTATCGGCCCACAACTCCCACCCGCCGCTACCAGTCGGTAGTGGTGAGCGACGAGATCAGCCGCTCGACCCCGCACAAGCCGCTGCTCGAGCCCCATCGCCGTACCGGCGGCCGCCGCAACGCCGGCGACATCACCATCTGGCATCGCGGTGGCGGCCACAAACGCATGTACCGGATCATCGATTTCAAGCGCGATAAGACGGGCGTGCCCGCCGTGGTGGAGTCGGTCGAGTACGATCCCAACCGCAGCGCCCACATTGCGCTGCTCAAATACGCCGATGGCGACCGGCGCTACATTCTCCAGCCCGCCGGACTGCGTGTGGGTGCGCCCGTCATCAGCGGACCCAACGTCGATATCCTGTTGGGCAATGCCATGCCCATCCGCAACATCCCCCCCGGCACCACCATTCACAACCTCGAGTTGCGGCCGGGCAAGGGCGGGCAGATGGTGCGCGCCGCCGGCGGCGCCGCCCAGCTCATCTCCAAAGAGGGCGACTATGCCCTGATCAAGTTGCCGTCGGGGGAGACGCGCAAGGTTCTGGTGGAGTGCATGGCCACCATCGGCGGCCTCGGCAACGTCGAGCACGAGGGCCGCACTCTGGGTAAGGCCGGACGCACGCGCTGGCTCGGCCGCCGCCCCACCAACCGCGGCGTGACCATGAACCCGGTTGACCATCCCCACGGCGGCGGTGAGGGCAAAACCAGCGGCGGACGCCACCCCGTCACCCCCTGGGGCCAGCCCACCCGCGGCTTCAAGACCCGCAACAGCAAACGCACCGACCGGCTCATCGTCAAGCGCCGCCAAAAGAAGTAGGAAACGACTATGCCTCGATCTGTAAAAAAAGGACCTTTCGTCGATGGCCATCTCGAGACCCGTATCGCCGAGATGAACCGGCGCAACGAGAAGAAGGTGTACAAGACTTGGTCGCGGCGCTCGACCGTGCTGCCCGAGTTTGTGGGCCACACCATCGCCGTCCACAACGGCAAAAAATTTATTCCGGTCTACCTCTCCGAAAACATGGTTGGCCACAAACTGGGTGAGTTTTCTCCCACCCGCACCTTCAAGGGACACTCCGTCAAGGTGGAGAAGACCTCAGCGCCCGCGCGCTAGCACCTGAACCGCAAGGAAACGCCATGGCCGAAGCCACACACAACGTCCGCGCCATTGCCCGCTACGTCCGCGTCTCGCCACAGAAGGCGCGCCTGGTGGTGGACCTCATCCGCGGCCTCAAGGCCGAAGACGCGCTACACCGGCTGCGCTTTACGCAGAAGCGCATCGCCGCCGACGTGGCCAAGCTGCTGCAGTCGGCGATCGCCAACGCCACCGACCGCGCCGATCTGGGCCTCGACGTGGATGCACTCTACGTGACCCGCGCCTTCGTCAACGAAGGCCCCCGGCAGAAGCGCATCCGCCCCGCCCCCATGGGCCGGGCGTACCGCTACCAGCGCCGGAGTTCGCATATCGAAATCCACGTCGGTGCCAAGCCGGGCGGCCCTCTCGCCCGCAGCGTGAGCCCTGAGCCGGCCGCGGCCCACGCCAAGCCCGCGCCGCGCAAGCCGATGGCCGCCAAGCGGCCGGCGTCCAAAAAGCCCGGGCCGGGAACGAAGCCGGCAGCGAAGAAGCCTGCCGCCAAAAAGTCGGCAGCGAAGCCGCCGGCCAACCAGGCGCCCGCCCAAAAGGCGGCCAAGAGCGAGTCGGAGAGCGAGGCATAAGTTATGGGTCAAAAAGTCCACCCCTACGGATTCCGTCTCGGTTTTGTCAAGCCTTGGAAGAGCCAATGGTTCGCCACCAAGGAGTACTCGAAGCTGCTCATCGAAGATATCGAGCTGCGCGACGGGCTCAAGAGCCGGCTGCGGCAAGCCGGCGTCAGCTCCATCGAGATCACGCGTCCGGGCAACAAGATCCGCATTATCATCCATACCTCCCGCCCCGGCATCATCATCGGCCGCAAGGGCTCCGAGATCGAGAAGCTCAAGGCCGACGTGCAAAAGAAGACCAGCCGGGAGGTCTTCATCGATATTCAAGAGGTTCACAAACCCGAGCTCGACGCGCAATTGGTGGCAGAGTCCATCGCCCTGCAGTTGGAAAAGCGCGTGGCCTTCCGCCGGGCGATGCGCAAGGCGGTGGACAGCGCCGTGCGCTTCGGTTGCAAGGGTATCAAGGTGCGGGTCTCCGGCCGCCTCAACGGCGCCGAGATCGCGCGCAGCGAATGGTATCTGCAGGGGCGGTTGCCGCTGCACACCATGCGCGCTGATATCGACTACGGTTTCGCCGAAGCCCATACCACCTACGGCAAGATCGGGGTCAAAGCCTGGACCTACAAGGGCGAGATCCTTCCCCAAAAGAAGCGTCAACCCCTGCCCCGCGCCGTTTAGCGTTCACTGGCAACTAAGAACTGGCAACTGGTAACTCGTTATGTTGATGCCCAAAAAAGTAAAGTTCCGCAAGCAGCACCGCGGACGGATGACCGGTAAGGCGTGGACCGGCGGCGAGCTCTCGTTTGGCGACTTCGGTCTCAAGGTCATGGAGCCCGGCTGGGTCACCGACCGCCAGATTGAGGCCAGCCGCGTGGCCATGACGCGCTTCGTTAAGCGCGGCGGCAAGGTGTGGGTGCGGGTGTTCCCCGATAAGCCGGTGACCAAGAAGCCTGCCGAAACCCGTATGGGCAAGGGCAAGGGCGCGCCCGACCATTGGGTCGCGGTGGTACGGCCCGGGCGCATCCTGTTCGAGATGGAAGGTGTCCCGCAAGCCCAGGCGCAGGAGGCGATGCGGCTCGCCTCCCATAAGCTGGCGCTCAAAACCCGTTTTGTCAGCCGCACCGGAGAGCTGCTATGAAAAACTCCTCCCTCGAGCGCTTCCGCCAGATGGGCGACCAGGAGTTGGAGTCGCGCGAGGCCGACCTGCGCGATCAACTGTTCCGTCTGCGGTTTCAGATGTCGATGGGGCAGAGCGAGAGCATCAAGAAGCTCCGCGAGCTCCGGCGCGACATCGCCCGTGTCAAAACCCTCACGACCGAGCGCGCGGCATCATCGAGCAGCGGCCGCGTGCAAGGAGGCCAGTAGCATGACCGCCCCTGAAACTCCGGCAAATTTGCGCGACTCCCGCCGCAACGAAAAAGTCGGCCACGTGGTCTCGACCAAGATGGCGAAGACGGTGGTGGTGGAGGTGACCCTGCGCACCGCCCATCCCCTCTACCGCCGCGGCATGACCCATCACCGCCGCTTCTACGCCCACGACGAACAGGGCGCCTGCCAACTGGGCGATGTGGTCCGCATCCAGGAGACCCGCCCGCTCAGCCGCCTGAAGCGCTGGCGCCTGCTGGAGATCGTCCGCCGCGCCGCCGCCGCCCCCACCGCCGCCGAGATCGCGGCCGCCGTGGGCCAGGGCGAGCTGGCGCGCGATACCCGTAAACTGAAGCCCAAGGCTGCCGTCCCCACGCCGGGCGCGGCGCCGGCCAGCGAGGAGACCCGCTAATGGTGCAGATGCGAACCATCCTGCAGGTGGCCGACAACAGCGGCGCCCGCAAGCTCCAGGTCATCCTGCCCATCGGCGGCCATACCGGCCTGCGCGCCGGGTTGGGCGACGTGGTCACCGCCGCCGTCAAAGAGGCGGCCCCCGACGGCCAAGCCAAGAAGGGCACGGTGGTGCGCGTGGTCATCGTGCGCACCCGCAAGGAAACGCGCCGCAAGGATGGCACCTACATCCGCTTTGATCAGAACGCCGGCGTCCTCATTAACGAAACCGGGGAGCCGGTGGGGACGCGCGTGTTCGGCCCCGTCGCCCGCGAACTGCGCGACAAACGCTTCTTGAAGATTGTTTCGCTGGCGCCGGAGGTGCTCTAGCCGTTGCCGGCGGGGCAGCGAGCTGAGGCTGATTTTATGAAACAGATGCTGATTCACAGGGATGATCTGGTGAAGGTCATCGCCGGACGGGACAAAGGCAAACAGGGCAAGGTGCTGCGCGCCTTCCCCGCCGAAGGCCGGGTGTTGGTCGAACAGGTGATGATGGTCAAGCGCCATACCCGCCCCAACCCCAATCGCCAGATCAAGGGTGGCATTGCCGAGCACGAAGCCCCCATCGCCGTCTCCAACGTTATGCTGATCTGTCCCGAGTGTGGGCCGACGCGGGTGCGCAAGCAGGCCGCCACCGGCGATACCGCCCACCACCACCGCCAGCGCGTCTGCAAAAAGTGCGGAAGGCTACTCGATAAGAAATGAACCCGCCGTTGGCGGTTGCGTTGCTCACGGGCAACCGGCAACCGGCAACCGGCAACGCAAAGGATCCCATGGCTGCCCGATTGCACGAACGCTACCTCAACGAGATCGCTCCGGCGCTGATGAAGGATTTCAGCCTCGCCAACCGCATGGCTGTGCCCCGGCTGCATAAAGTCGTGGTCAACATGGGCGTCGGCGAGGCCACCCAGAACGCCAAACTGATGGAAACCGCGGTGGCCGAATTGGGCGCCATCTGCGGCCAGAAACCGGTGATAACCAAGGCGAAAAAGAGCATCGCCGCCTTTAAGCTGCGCGAGAATATGCCCATCGGCGCCTGTGTCACCCTGCGGGGCGAGCGCATGTATGAGTTTGTCGACCGCCTGCTGAACGTGGTGCTGCCCCGCGTCCGTGACTTCCGCGGCGTTTCGCCCAAGAGCTTTGACGGCCGTGGCAACTACACCATGGGGTTGCGCGACCAGATTATTTTCCCCGAGATCGATTACGCCAAGGTGGATAAGACCATGGGTATGAACGTGACCCTGGTGACCACCGCCCTCAACGATGAACAGGCGCGGGCGCTGCTGCAACACATGGGCATGCCCTTCCGCGCCGCTTAGGAGCCGTTTCGTTATGGCCACCACCGCCAAAATCGCCAAGACCAAAAAGAAGCTCAAGTTTCAGGTGCGCCAACGCCATCGCTGCGCGCTGTGCGGGCGTCCCCGTGCTGTTTTGAGCAAATTCGGCCTCTGCCGCATGTGCTTCCGCGACCATGCGCTGCGCGGCGAAATCGCCGGCGTGACCAAGGCCAGCTGGTAAGGAGTAGAGAGCATGAGTCTAACTGATCCCGTCGCCGATCTGCTGACGCGCCTCCGCAACGCCGTCCGCTCCCACCACGTCAAGGTCGACGTGCCCAGCTCCAAGCTCAAGCTGGAGATTGTCAAAATCCTGCAGGACGAAGGCTATGTGGGCGGCTTCAAGCTCAACGAGGAGAATGGCCGCCCCTTCCTCAAGGTCCAGCTCAAGTACGGGCCTAACGACCAGCCGGTCCTGAGCAATTTACGGCGCGTGTCCCATCCCGGCTGCCGCGTTTACATCGGCCGCCACGACATCCGGCCGGTGCTGGGCGGGTTGGGCATCAGCATCCTGAGCACGCCCCAGGGCGTCATGACTGGCCGCCGGGCGCGCAAGCTGGGTGTGGGCGGCGAACTGCTGTGCGAGGTTTGGTAAAACTATGTCTCGAGTAGGCCGCAAACCCATCCCCGTTCCCGCCGGCGTCAAAGTGGACGTGCAGCCCCGCCAGGTGCAGGTACAGGGCCCCAAGGGCAAGCTGCAGATCGCGGTTCCCGACGGTATCACCTTCAAACAGGTCAAAAGCGAACTCACCGCCGAGCGCCGCTCCGACGCCTTCGCGCCCGTGCATGGCCTCGCCCGCAGCTTGGTTGCCAACGCCGTCCAGGGCGTCTCGGCCGGCTTCCAGAAAGAGCTGGACATTGTCGGGGTCGGCTTCCGCGCCGAGCTCAAAGGCAAGACCATCCTGGTATTGAACCTGGGCTTCAGCCATCTGATCGAGTACCGCTTGCCGACCGAGATCCAGATCGCTGTCGACGCCAAACTCACCCATCTCACCGTCACCGGCATCGACCGCCAGCGGGTAGGGCAGGTGGCGGCCGAGTTGCGCGCCCTGCGCCCCCCGGATCCGTATAAAAACAAGGGCGTGCGCTATACCGGCGAACGCCTGAAGAAGAAGGAGGGCAAGACCGGCGCCAAGTAGCGCTGGCCGGTCTCTGCCAAGGTCTCAGCCATGATCGACGCCACCTCGAAAAACCTCCGCCGTCAGCGCCGCCAGCGCCGCGCCCGCTCCCGTTTCCAGGGGACCGCGCAGCGCCCGCGCCTGAACGTGTTCCGCTCGTTGAACCACATCTACGCCCAACTCATCGACGATCAGGCCGGGCGAACGCTGGCCGCCGCGTCGAGTCAAAGTCCGGGCCCAAAGGCGGGCGGCGCCACCGGGAACGTGGCGGCTGCTCAGGCCGTGGGGCAGGCGATCGCCGCCCGGGCCCAGGAAAAAGGCATCCGCGCCGTGGTCTTCGACCGCGCCGGCTATCCCTACCATGGCCGCGTCAAGGCGCTGGCCGAAGCCGCGCGCCAGGCGGGGCTGGAATTCTAAAAGGATCTATCGCATGCCTGCCATCGTCACCCGCCTCAACCCGGACCAATTCCAGCTCAAAGACCAGGTCGTCTCCATCAACCGCGTCACCAAGGTGGTTAAGGGCGGCAAAAACCTCTCCTTCGCCGCGCTGGTCGTGGTGGGTGATCCCGCCGCCGGCGTCATCGGCTACGGCAGCGGCAAAAGCAAAGAGGTGCCCTCGGCCATCCGCAAGGGCATCGAAAGCGCCAAGAAGAACCTGGTGCAGATCCATCGCCTGCACACCACCATCCCCCATCTGGTGCTGGGCCGCTTCGGGGCCGGTCATGTGCTGCTGAAGCCCGCACCCGAAGGCACCGGCGTCATCGCCGGCAAAGCCGTCCGCGCCGTGATGGAGTCGGCCGGCATCTCCAACGTGCTCACCAAAAGCATCGGCACCACCAACCCGCACAACGTGATCAAGGCGACCTTCGCCGCCCTCACCCAGCTGCGCGACAAACAGCAGGTCGCCGCGCTGCGCGGTAAATCTCCCGACGAGCTCTAATTATTGGAATTGCCATGCCCTCCACCATTCGTATCCAGTACTATCGCAGCGCCATCGGACGCTCCTGGCGCCAGAAGGCCGTCGTCAAGGGCCTCGGCTTGACCAAGCTCAACCAAGTGGTCGTCCGTCCCGATAACCCCGGCTTCCGCGGCATGGTGGCCAAGATTCCCCACCTCATCCGCATCGTGCCCGAGAACGGTCCGGGTGGGGCAACCGGGGCCAGCGCCCCGCGGCAAGCGGGCGGCGCAGCCGGGCGCCCGCGCCCGTAAAGGAAAAGCAATGAACCTCAGCCAGATCAAAAAGCCGAAAGGCGCCACCCATCCCCGCAAGCGTGTCGGCCGCGGCATGGGCTCCGGCCATGGCAAAACCTCGACCCGTGGCCACAAAGGCCAACGGTCCCGCTCCGGCCATAGCCTGATGCGCGGCTTCGAGGGGGGCCAGATGCCCATCCATCGCCGCCTGCCCAAGCGCGGCTTCACCAACATCTTTCGCAAGCACTATGCCATCGTCAACCTCGAGCAGTTGGTCCGGCTCGGCGTGGAGACGGTTACTCCACAGTCGCTCATCGAACACAAGGTCATCCGCCACGTATATGATGGTCTCAAGGTGCTGGCGCGTGGTGAACTGAAAGGCCCGCTGCGCGTGTCGGCCCACATCTTCAGCGCCGCCGCCCAAGCCAAAATCGAAGCCGCTGGCGGCTCCATTGAGGTGCTTCTCTAGGAGTGTTGCTGTCCTCCTAAAAGCTAATAGCTAAGAGCTCGCTTCCTATGTTCGAATCCATCGCCAACATCTTTAAGGTTGCGGACCTGCGCAAGCGCGTGCTGTTTACGTTCTTCATCATGTTCGTCTACCGGTTGGGTTCGCACATCCCCACCCCGGGGATCAACACCGCCGTCCTGGAACAGTGGTTCACGCAGAACTCCGGCACGATGTTCGGCTACATCAACATGTTCAGCGGCGGCAACTTCAGCCGGATGACGGTGTTCGCCTTGGGCATCATGCCCTACATCACCGCCGCCATCATCCTGGAGTTGATGACGGTGGTGTGGCCCTATCTGGAGAAGCTGCAAAAAGAGGGCGAACTGGGCCGCCGTAAGATCACGCAGTACACCCGCTACCTGACCATCGTCCTTTCCATCTTCCAGAGCTTGGGCATCGCCATCACGCTGCAGAAGAACACCTTCAACGGCGCCGGTTTTGTCATCAGCCCCGGCTTCGGCTTTATTCTGATGACGGTCTTGACGCTGACTACCGGATCGGCGTTCGTCATGTGGCTGGGCGAACAGATCACCGACCGCGGCGTCGGCAACGGCATGTCGCTCATCATCTTCGCCGGCATCGTCGTGGGCCTCCCGGCGGCCATTGGCGACCTTTGGACCAAGGTGCAGACCAGCTACTGGGGCGCGTTCACCGTGCCCGGCATCATTCTCCTGCTGGCGTTGATGTTGGCGGTGGTGGCCTTCATCGTCTTAGTGGAGCGCAGCGAACGCCGCATCCCGGTGCAATACGCCAAGCGCGTCGTGGGACGCAAGCTCATGGGCGGCCAATCCACCCATCTGCCCATCCGCGTCAACAGCGGCGGCGTGATGCCGGTCATCTTCGCGGCCTCGATCCTGACCTTCCCGCAGTCGATGGCGATGCTGCCGGCGGTAGCCAACAGCAAGGTGTTTGGGCCGATGTTCGCGGCCATGAATTATGGACGGCCGCTGTACAGCCTGGTCTACATTGTCAGCATCATTTTCTTCGCCTACTTCTACGTCTCCATCATCTTCAACCCCGTGGAAGTGGCCGACAACATGCGCAAGTACGGCGGGTTTGTGCCTGGCATCCGGCCCGGCCGGCGCACCAGCGAGTTCATCAACAACATCCTCACCCGCATCACCTTGGTGGGCGCCCTCTACTTGGTGATCGTATCGCTGGTGCCGCAGTTTCTGATTGCGGGCTCGCAACTCCAACATCTGCCTGGTTTTCTGGGGGATTGGTTCGCCAACGCGCCAACCTGGTTTTTGAACGGCCTGGGGGTGAACTTCTACTTTGGGGGCACGTCACTGCTGATCGTGGTGGGCGTGGCCATGGACACGGTGCAGCAAGTGGAGGCGCAGCTCATCATGCGCCACTACGAGGGCTTTACCGCACGTTCCTCGCGCATCCGGGGACGCCGCTCCTATTGGGCATGAATGGTTCCCATCCTTCTGCTCGGTGTGCCCGGAGCGGGCAAGGGCACGCAAGCCAAACGTTTGGTTGCGCGCTATCGCATTCCCCATCTCTCGACCGGCGACATGCTGCGCGGGATCGAGCACAGCGGCTCGGCACTGGGGGCGCGGATCGGCCACGACATGCATCAGGGCAACTTGGTGCCGGACACGGTGGTCTGCGAGGTGGTGGGGGAGCGGTTGCAGCGGCCGGATTGCCGCGACGGCTATATTTTGGATGGGTTTCCGCGGACGCTTCCGCAAGCAGAGTGGTTCATTGGGTTTCTGCAGAATGGCGCCAGTTTTCGCCCGGCAGGACCGATTATTGTGGTGTATCTGACCGTGGGTTATAATGATCTGTACCGCCGGTTGTTGGGACGGCGGAGCTGCCCGAAGTGTGGGCGGATTTACAACGATTTTACCCAGCCCCCTCGCCAGGCCGGCGTGTGCGATCTGGATCAAACCCCGCTGGTGCAGCGGAACGATGACGATGCCGGCGTCATCCGCGAGCGCCTGAGCGCGTATGAAGAGAGGACGATGCCGCTGGTGCAGTTTTTCCGCAGCCACGGCCAGTTGCTGGAGATCAATGGCGCCGAGCCGGTGAATCGGGTGAGCGAGCGCATGTTCGCGGCCATCGATCCGTTTATGGCGGCGCCGACGGACACGGGGGCTCCCAGCGGGCCGGGTCCGGTTGGCGGGGGCGGACAGTGATCGCCCGGCGGTCGCCGCTCGAGTTGGCGAAGATGCGCCGCGCCGGTCTAGTGGTCTACGAGGTGTTGCAGGCGGTGGCCGAGACGATCCGGCCGGGCGTCAGCACTTGGGATTTGGAGGAGGTAGCGGACCGGGCGATCCGGGATCGGGGCGCCGTGTCGGCGTTCCGCGGATACCGGGGCTACCCATGTGTCTTGTGTGTGTCGGTGAATGAACAAGTGATCCACGGAATTCCCAGCCGTAAACGCGTGCTCCAAGCCGGCGAGATTGTCTCGCTGGATTGTGGCGTGGTGATGGAGGGCTACTACGGCGATTCCGCCACCACGGTGATCGCTGGCGCCCCGGAGGCGGCGGCCGCCCCCGCGCGCAAGCTGCTGGAGGTAACGCAAGCGGCGTTGGCCGAGGCCATCGAGCAGGCGCGGCCCGGCAATCACGTGGGGGATATCTCGCAGGCGGTGCAGCAGCGCGCCGAGCGGGAAGGCTATAGCGTCGTGCGGGAGTTTGTCGGCCACGGGATTGGAACGCATTTGCATGAGGATCCGCAGGTGCCCAATTACGGCGCCGCCGGCCACGGCCCCAAACTGAAGACGGGCATGGTGCTCGCGATCGAGCCCATGGTCAATCAGGGAGCCGCCGCGGTGAAAGTGCTCGCCGACGGCTGGACCGCGGTCACCGCCGATGGCAGCGCCTCGGCCCATTTCGAACACACCGTCGCCCTCACCGACGACGGTCCCTGGGTATTAACACGGCCTTGAGGGCCGTAAGCGAGGCGAATGAGTAAAGAAGACGCGATCGAGGTCATGGGTACCGTGCTGGAACCGTTGCCCAACGGCATGTTCAAGGTGGAATTGGAGAATAAACATCAGGTGCTGGCGCATATCAGCGGCAAGATCCGCAAAAACTACATCCGCATCCTGCCTGGGGACCGCGTCGCTGTTGAATTGTCTCCCTACGACCTCACCCGCGGTCGCATCGTCTATCGGTATAAGTAGTCTGTAGGTATAAATTAACGCCATGAAAGTTCGCGCTTCCGTCAAAAAAATCTGTGCCAAGTGCACCGTCGTACACCGCAAGGGCGTGGTCCGCGTGCTGTGCGAGAACCCCAAACACAAACAGCGGCAAGGCTAGTCCTCAAACTCAACAAGGAACCACCTTATGGCACGTATCTCCGGCGTCGATCTGCCCCGGCATAAACAGACTGAAATTGCGCTCACCTATATCTACGGCATCGGCCGCAACCGCGCCGCCGCCATCGTGGGGCAGGCGGGTGTGGAGGGCCGCAAGCGCATCGATGAGCTCTCCGATGACGAGGTCAACCGCATCCGCCAGGTGATCGAGAGCCAGGGCGGGGTGGAAGGCGATCTGCGCAAGGAAACCTCGATGAACATCAAGCGCCTCATCGAGATCGGTTCCTACCGCGGTTTGCGGCACCGCCGCAGCCTCCCCACCCGCGGCCAGCGCACCCATACCAACGCCCGCACCCGCAAGGGTCCGCGCCGCGGCACTGTTACCAACAAGAAAAAGGCCACCGGAAAGACCTAGGATCTGTGGTTAGGACTAGGTATTAGGACAATCAATGGCGAAAGCACAAACCAAAGCCGCCGCGGGCAAGCCTGCCGCTAAGCCCGCCGGCAAAAAGAAATCGTTCAAAAAGCGGGAGAAGAAGAACGTTCCCGTGGGCGTGGTCCACATTCAGGCCACGTTCAACAACACCTTGGTGACCATCGCCAGTCCGGATGGCAAAGTGTTGTCCTGGTCCAGCGCCGGTTCGTTGGGGTTCCGTGGCTCGCGCAAGGGCACGCCCTTCGCCGCCGGCCAGGCCGCGCTGCGCGCCGCCACCGGCGCCCGCGATCAGGGCATGCGCTCGGTCGAAGTGCGCGTCACCGGCCCTGGCTCCGGACGCGAAACCGCCATCCGTTCCCTCGCCACGGCTGGCCTGGAAGTGCGCGCCATCAAGGACGTCACCCCCATTCCCCACAACGGCTGCCGCCCCGCCAAGCGCCGCCGCGTCTGAAACTGGCCACTAGCAACTGGTAACTGGCAACTTTTATGGCTCGATACACTGGTCCCGTTTGCCGCCTCTGCCGCCGCGAAGGCATGAAGCTGTTCCTCAAGGGTGAGCGCTGCTTTTCCAGCAAGTGTGCGGTGGAGAAGCGCAACACCCCGCCCGGACAGCACGGCGCCGCGCGCCGCCCCAAAATCGTTGGCTACGGCCTGCAATTGCGCGAAAAGCAAAAGGCCCGCCGTATCTACGGGGTGCTGGAGAAGCAGTTCCGCGGCTACTTCGAGCGCGCCAGCCGCCGCCCCGGCGTCACCGGTGATTTGTTGCTGCGCCAACTCGAACTGCGCCTCGATAACGTCGTCCACCGCCTCGGCTTCGCCACCAGCCGCGCCCAGGCGCGCCAGCTCGTGCGCCACGGCCACATCCTGGTCAACGAGCGCAAGGTCAACATCCCCAGCTTCCAGCTCAAGCCCGGCGATACCGTCGCCGTGCGCGAAAAGAGCCGCGAGCTTGCCCCGATCGTCCACGCCGTCGAGTTCCTGGGCCACGGCAACCTGGCTCCTTGGTTGGAGCTGGACCGCGCCCAATTCGCCGGCCGTATCTTGCATCCGCCCGAGCGTGCCGACATCAATCTGCCGCTGCAGGAGCAGATGATCGTCGAGCTTTACAGCAAATAGCATCTGGATTTCAGGAGACTGGGTCATCACCATGCCGACAGCTTGGACCGCAGAGGAGAAACACAGCATGCTCTGGAAGGGCTTTCAAAAACCAAAGCGCTTGGCCGTCGATCCGGACACGCTCACCGACCGCTACGGAAAGTTCACTGCCCAGCCCTTTGAACGCGGCTTCGGCAATACCATTGGCAACGCCCTGCGCCGGGTGCTGCTCTCCTCCATTGAGGGGGGCGCTATCACCGCCGTGCGCATCGAAGGCGTTTTGCACGAGTTCCAATCCATCCCCGGCGTGGTCGAGGACGCCACCGACATCATCCTCAACCTTAAACAGATCCCCTTCCGCCTTCTGGTCGATGGCCCCAAGCACATCTACCTCAAGGCCGACCGCCCTGGCCCCATCACCAGCGGCATGATCGAGACCGATGGCGACGTCGAGGTGCTGGATAAGAACGTCTACATCGCGACGGTCAGTGAAGGCGGTTCCCTGGACATGGACCTGCGGCTCAAGATTGGCCGCGGCTACGTCTCCGCCGACCGCAACTACGACGAGGATCTGGCCGTGGGCTTCATCCCCGTCGACAGCGTTCACTCGCCGGTGCGCAAAGTCAACTACACCGTGGACGCCGCCCGCCTGGGCCAGACCACCGATTACGATCGCCTGGCCATGGAGGTCTGGACCAACGGCGCCGTCAGCCCCACCGACGCCGTGGGCTTGGCGGCCAAGCTGCTCAAGGATCACATGAGCATCTTTGTGAACTTTGAGGAGGTCTCCGAAAGCGGTGAGTTCACCGAGGGCCGCTCGCTGCAGCTGCGCAATGAGAACCTCAACCGTTCGGTGGAGGAGTTGGAGCTCTCGGTGCGCTCCTACAATTGCCTCAAGAATGCCAATATCCAAACCATTGGCGAGCTGATTCAGAAGAGCGAGAACGAGATGCTGAAGACCAAGAACTTCGGCCGTAAATCGCTCAACGAGATCAAGGAGATCCTGGCGACCATGGGCCTGTCCTTGGGCATGCGCATCGACGACCAGGGCAACGCCGTCTCCACTCCCGAAAGCGTCTAACTGCTATGCGACACCTCAACGCCGGCTTTAAACTCGGCCGCAACACCTCCCACCGTCGCGCCCTGTTGCGCAACCTGGTCACCTCGCTGGTGCTGGAGGAGCGGATTCAAACCACCGTGCCCAAGGCCAAGGCCATCCGCCCGTTGGCCGAGCGCATGGTGACGCTGGGCAAGCGCGGTGACCTGCACGCCCGCCGCCAAGCCGCCTCCTACCTGCTCGACGCGCAGGCGGTGGCCAAGCTGTTCGATTCGCTCTCGGCCCGCTTCGGGGATCGCGCCGGCGGCTACACCCGCATTGTCAAGGCCGGGTTCCGCAAGGGTGACAACGCCCCTGTCGCCTACATCGAGTTCCTGGGCAGCGAGGGCATACAGGCCGCCAAGCGGCAGCGCCGCTCGGAACTGCTCGAGCGCAAAGCCGCCGCGCAGAAGAAGGCCACCGAGGAGCTGGGGCAAAAGCCCGAGGGGAGCGAATAGGTTACCTGCAAACTCGCGGTTCAATCCCGAGTCATTAAGGCTAAAATTGTAGGGATTGACCCTCTCTCGCCTTAACTCTCAATTCGAGGCAGCTTGGAAGCGCCACGAGCAGAGCGGGCGCCCGCTGCTGCCACGCCGACGCGCGCGTCCCCAGCGGCGTCGGCCAGTCGAAGCCAGCCCACAAGCGGCCAGCGGGAGCGTACCAACGAAAAGTGGCGAGCCACCGGCTTGTGCCGGCGTGCCTGTAATCGTTTGGGCCTTGGCGCTGTCGCTGATGCTGATGGCGGCCTGCGCGGCGCCCCGGCCGGTGCCCCACGCGCCCGCTCCCAAGCTCGAATCGGCTTCACTGCAGCAACTCGTCGCCACCTTCAACCATAACGCGCAGGCGGTGCGCACCATGCAGCTCAAGCTCGATCTCACCGCTCGCGCCGGCAAAGCCAAGTATCCCCGGATCAGCTCCTACCTGCTCACCCAGAAGCCGTCCAGCCTCCGTATCTGGGGCAGCATTACGCTGTTGGGCAAGCTCTTTGATATGGCCAGCAACGGCACCGTCTTCGAGCTCAACCTCCCCACCCGCGGCCAGTTCCTCGAGGGGCGCAACGAAGTGATTCCCGCAGTCACGCCCAACCCGCTCGAAAAACTGCGCCCGCAGGTTGTGCTCGACGCGCTGCTGATCAACCCCATCCCGGAACAGGACCATGTTGCGCTCGATCCCTCCGCTGGCCCGGCTGAGTATCAGGTTCTCGTCCTTTCCTCCGGCGAGGGCGGTATCGACCACCTCGTCCGGCGCATTACCTTCAGCCGTTACAATCTGCTGCCGCAGGCCCAAGTCCTCTATGACGGCGACGGGGTGCACTCGACCCACGCCACCTATAGCGACTTCACGCTGCAAGATGGCATCCCCATCCCCAGGGACATGACCATCGATCGCACCGTCGACGGATACTCCCTGCGGTTGCAGGTGGTGAAAAACGGCATCACGCTCAATCAGCCCTTCACCCAGGCCAACCCATTCCAATTGCCGGTGCCCGCGGGCAGCAAGGTCATCAAGTTGAGCACCAATCTCGGTGCTCAGCCCGCCGCCCGTTCGACGGCGGCGCGGTAGCGCCACCCCGCCCGCCGAAATCGGACGGCCTCCGTCGGCGCCACCTGCGTCGCCGCAAAGGCACAGAACGCCGCCCGAAACGCACCGTAGGCCAGCCGGTGCCAGGCCAGGCGTGGCGCCAGCGCGGCTGCGGTTTCGCCGCTGCGGCGGCTGTACGCGGCCAGCACCGCGGCACCCAGCGTCGGCCCAAACTCCACCGCCATTGCCGCCACATCCCAAGCCACATCCGCCGGACCGGGGAAGAAGGGATCATCGCCATGGTCGGTGCCGTCGAATTTCATCCATCGGCTGGGGCCGCCCGGGCAATTCTGGCCACCTGCAATTGCCCCCCACTCGCAGCGCTGCAGGCGGGCATCGAGCGCCACCGGTACCGCCTCCACCATGGACGGCGGCGTCATCGGCCAGGACAGGCGCTCCAAATTAACGCGCAGCATCCCGGCGAGTTCCGCTGTTGGTGGGGCCGGCCCGCCCAACGGAAATTCGGATCGTATCCAGGCGAGGTAATCGCCGGCCCACTCCGCCCACGCCCGCCCTGGCCGCGCCGCCAGCGGGCGTACCCGCACGCGCCGATACACCACCCATCCGGCGGCGGCGGCGGCGGCGCTGCTCACTACTGCCGGTCCCCAACCAGCGCGTGCCCAATGCCGTGCCCGCTCCCAGGTGGCGACTCCATAGGGGCCCACGCCGGCGAATTTGGTGATGGTGCGGCCGCCATCGGTGAGGAATTTGAGCCGTTCGTGGGTCCCCCACACCGGCGTGGTGGCGCTGTGGCGGAGCCGCTGTCTCCAAACTCCGCCGTGCAGCGGCTCGCCTTCTGGCGCCGTGAGCGGGTCCGCCGGATAGCAGCGCCAGCCCGTCCATTGGCAGGCGGCGATGGGTGAGCTGAGGCGGGCGGCCGCGGCAGCGTCCACCTCCCAACTGGGTAGGAGCGCGATCCGCCTTGGGCTTACGCCCAGTGACTGCAGCAGCATCACCGTACCGGCGAAACTGGACCCGCTGAGCCCCGGTCCCTCGTCAATGATTAAAAATGCACCCCACCACGCCTGCATCCGCTGCCGCAGCCGATCGGAGATGCGGATGACGCGGCGCTGGGGATCGCCTTGTGGCCGGAGCGTGGTACAACGATGGGCCTGATCGCCGGATGGGGGCCGCAGCGCCGCCCACACCATGGGCGCCAGCGTGCTGCCCATGGTGCGCAACCCCAGCACCCAGGCGGGTGTGTCCGCCGCCGCGGCGGCCTGCCACCGCCGTGCCGCCACGGCGTAACCGTCCAAGTTCAGGCTGTAGTAGCGCAATCCCTCAGGATCGCTACAGTGCAGCACCGCGCCACCGTCCTCCCAGGGACAGCCGCGGTCCGGAAGCAGCGCCTCCGTCCTCCCCTTCAGGTACCATTCCGCGGCAGCCTGGCTCCAGCGCACCGCCGCCTGTCGGCGCGGACTCTCATCGTCCACCTCTGCTGCTTGCGCTGACCAGCGGTCACTGAGGCCGCACTCCAGCCGCGCGGCCGCCAGCAGCAGTCCGAGGCGGTCGCCCCGCTGCTGTGCCGCCGTGCAGGCCGCCCACGCCGCGGCCACCGTCATCTCGCGCCGTGCGTGGCGGAAAATATGCATTTCGAGGCTGAGATGCCATCTCTGCGCGTAGTAGCGGCTGCCAGCTCGGTCGAGTAGAATGGGAGGGCTTGATTTCTGGAGGTGCTCCGTGGCGCTCGGCGGCAACGATTCCCGTTCTGAAAATTCCCACTTGGGGAAAACCATTCACTTCAACGGCACCATTACCGGTTCCGAAGATGTTTCCATCGATGGCGAGGTCGAGGGCACGATCGAACTCGGCGCCCACGTCGTCACCGTCGGGCCGCACGGCAACGTCGCCGCCAACGTCCAGGCCCGCGAGCTGATCGTGCACGGTAAGCTCAAAGGCAACGCGCAGGCGCGGGATCGAATCGAAGTAAGCCGCACCGGTTCGGTGCGGGGAGATCTCGCCATGGCCCGGATCTCGATTGAAGATGGCGCGTTTATTCAGGGGCGGATCGACATCCGCGCCGCCAACGCTCCCGCCGTTCACACGGTCGTGGGCGTGGCTGCGAGTGCTGGCTCGGCTCTGGCGCCGGCCGCGGCCGTGCCCCCGCGACAGAGCTCGCTTTTAGACCAGAAATAGCACTCGCCCCAACCCGACAGCAATTCGCTTGGCTCGTCGTTATGCTTACGAAAGTCCGTAGCCTGTTCCAGCCCGGCGCCCACACCGCCGCGGTGGGGATGTTGGCCGTGCCTGTGCACGCACCCGGCGCGCTGCGGCACAGCAACGGTTTGCGCGAGTTCCTCAACGGCTGGGACAAGGTGGAAGGCCGCCGCGTCCTCGATTTGGGCTGCACTTCCAGCTCCAACCTGAGCTTTTTCACTACCCACGGCCACAATATCCATGGCGACGACTTGCTCCACGAGGCCGCCCAGCCGGTCTATTTTCACCCTCCCGCTGAAGACCCCACCGCTGCCGCCGTCTTCGACGCCGAGGCGTGGCTCGATGACAACCTCGCCTTCCCCGCACAGCGCTTCGACTCCGTGCTGCTGTGGGATCTGGTCGACTACATGCCCGAGCCTTTGGTGCGTCCCCTGCTCGAACGCCTCACCTTTATTCTCAAGCCCGGCGGCACCATCCTTTCCTACTTTCATACCCGCGATGCTGGCGCGGAAGCGCCTTTTTACCGCTACCACATCCACGATCGCGAAACCCTCGAGATGCGCATCGGCGCCGCCTATCGCCTGCAGCGCATCTTCAATAACCGCCACATCGAAAACCTCTTCCGCGGCTTCCGTTCGGTGAAGTTCTTCCTGGCGCGCGACAACCTGCGCGAAGTGCTCGCCACCAAGTAAAGGTTGGCCCCCGGAAATGCTCACCGCCGCCGGCAAAGGGAAGGGTAGTCCGGGAGCGCTCCCGGGCTACCCTGGTGGGATTGGGTGAAGGGTTCCCTCTTCGGCGCCATCGGTCGATTCTGAGAGGGACACCGGTGTAGATGTCTCCTGCTTTCAAGCTTATGTCCGAGGCGTGAGCGCCACCGCCGACGCCGTCCCGATTTGACATCCCCCCTCCCCCGTCCTGTGCTCTGGCCCAGGTTGAAACGTGGCTCGGGGCAACGACTCGGGGCAACAAGCGGCAGTGCCGCTCGTGCGCCGCCCATCGAAGCCCGCCCACAAGCGAGTGAGGCTCACAGTGCGAGCATCACGGAGACGAGCAGCACGGAGCGACGCAGCGAAAAGTGGCGAGCCACTACCGCCTACTGCAGCTTTTGACCGGCGGCGGCGCTTAAGGCCGCGGCACCGGCTGCCGGATGCAGCAGCTCCTGAATGATCATCAGCATGGCTTCAGGGCTATACGGTTTGCGCAGGAATTGCACGCCCAGTTCGGTTGGCAGGCTCTCGGCCACGCCCAGGTAGCCGGAGCTATAGAGCACGCGCAGTTTGGGGGCCCAAGCCCTCAGGGCGCTGATGAGTTCACGTCCGCCCATCTTGGGCATGACCAGATCGGTGAAGACAAGATCAATCGGCGTGGCCGTTTCCTCAGCCAACCGCAAGGCCTCGAGCCCGCTGGCGGCCGCGATCACGGTGTAACCGGCCTCCTGCAAGGCTTTCTGGGCCATGGCGCGCAGGCCGTCCTCATCTTCGACCAGCAAGATGAGCTCCGAACCTCCCGTGGGGTGCGGGCGCGCTGAGGCGGCGATCGCGGCGGGGGCCGTGGGTTCGCCCGCACTCGCGGGCAGCAGCAGGCGGAAGCAGGTGCCCTGGCCCAGGGCGCTCTCGACGAGCAGGTGTCCGTCCGCTTGTTTGGCGATGCCGTAGATGGTGGCCAGGCCCAGCCCCGTGCCCTTGCCGGTTTCCTTGGTGGTGAAGAACGGCTCGAAGATGTGCGTCTGCGTCTCCGCGTCCATGCCAGTTCCGGTGTCGCGGAAGGCAAGCTCGACGTAGCGGCCGATGGGCACACCAGCGCAGGCGGGCGGCGGCGCGGCGTCATCCAGCATGAGGTTGGCGGTGGAGATCGTGAACTGGCCGCCTTCCGGCATGGCATCGCGGGCGTTGGCGGCGAAGTTCATGACCACCTGCTCGAGGTGGGTGGGATCGATGCACGCGGAGGCGGCATCGGCGGCCAAATTCAAGCGGATCTCGATGGCCTCGCCCATCAAGACGGTGAGCATGCTCCGCATCGGCTCGATCACCGGGCCGAGCGCCAGGGCGGGCGCGCCCGCTGGCACCGGGTGCTTGCTGCTGAAGGTGAGTAATTGCCGGGTAAGGGCGGTGGCGCGGTCACCGGCGGTGATGATCTGCTGGATGTAGGCCCGGCTGCTGTCGCCGGGCGGCAAGTTGGCGAGCGTCATCTCGCCGAAGCCATTGATCACGGTGATGAGGTTGTTGAAGTCATGGGCGACGCCGCCGGCGAGTCGGCCGATCGCTTCCATGCGCGCGGCGCGCAAGAGGCGCTGTTGGGTCTGATCGAGGGTCGAGCGCATGCGCGCGAACGCCGCCGTGAGCTGTCCCGCCTCGTCGCCTCCGGCCGCGTGCAGCGGATAGGAGTAATTGCCCTGCTCCATGGCGCCCACGCCGGTCACCAGTTCCGAGAGCCGGCGGGTGAAAGCGTGGGCGATGAGATACATCAGTCCGGCGCCGATCAGCAACGCCCCCAAGCCAACCAGCAGGATCAGTCGGTTCAGGGCGTGCAAAAACGCCATGACCGGCGTGAACGAGCGCAGCACCGTCAGCGTCGGAGCGACGCCGGCTCCGGGGCTGGCGCTGAGCGCCTCCGTATCGGCGGCGAAGCGCTCCCCATGGAGTGCCACCCCATTGCGCAAGCCGCGGCTCGCGGCCAAGCGCAGGCGTACGAAATCCCGCTGCTGCGGGTCCGGCAGCGTGCTCACCACCGGCGCGCCGGCGTAGGCGAACACCACCTGGCCGCCGGCGGAGCGGCTGATCTGCTGCGCCAGCGTCTGGTCGATGGGGCGGCCCAGCACCAACGTGCCCACCCAGTTGCCGGCGGCAGGATCGCCGCGATAAATCGGGCGCAAAAACACCTGGAATAAGCGCCCATCGGCGAACCACCAGTCCCTCCCAGCGCCGCTCGCGAGCGTGGCGTTCAGCAGGCGGACGATGCTGCCGGCGTCGAGCCCGCCCCGATTCGGATAGCGCGCCAGCACGCGCCGTCTGCGGTCGGCGATCAGCAGCATCGTGCCCGGCACGAGCGTACGGCTGATGTCGTCCGCCGGCCCGGCGACGGTGAGCGCATTGTCGGTGGTCATGGCGGCCTCGAGCGAGGGCAGGGTGGCGGCCAAGGTGGCGGCGCTCTCCGCCAGCGCGTCGCTGCGGGCCTGCAGATTTTGGAAGGTGGCGAGTGAGCCTTGCACTTGGGCCGCGATCTGGCCCGAGCTCTCGGCGTTCACCCGCAGTTGGACGATCGACAACGCCGCGCCGGTGAGCAGCGCCGATACCAACGCCATCGAGACGAACAGCTTGTGCTGCAGGCGGAGGTTATTCCAGCGAAGCGTCATGCGAGGATCTTTTGCAGACAATACCATTAGTCATGGGCGCATGGGCGCCGCGCCCGATGCAAAAGTTACCCCAAGCACCTCGCCTATCGAGGCAGCTTGGAAGCGCCACCAGCAGAGCGGGCATCCACTACCGCCAGTCGAAGCCCGCCCACAAGCGACCAGCGCCGGGGTCCCCAGCGCGAAGCGCAGGGGTGGCAGCGGGAGCGACCCAGCGAAGAGTACCTCGCCACCCATCCAGGTTGACGAAAGCCCGCTTCCGGCCACGCACAAGAACAAATACGGCCAGGATTACGACACCACCAGCAGCTGCGGCACGCTCGATCATTAGGCCGCCGCTGGGCTCCAATTTTTTCTTTACCTGGTGCTCAGTTGAGGTATGATCCACGCGTATGGTGGCCGAGCGCGGCTCCCGCCGGTAAAAGCCGAAAGGAAAATCTGCTGATGTCCCGTTTGTCCCGTCGTGAGTTTGCCAAGATCGCTGCAGCCGGCTCGGCGTCGATCGCCGCCATGGGCGCGTTCGCCCGTACTGCCGGCGCTGCTGGCTTGGCGCCGGCTCTGCAAGGTGCTGCTTCCGCCTCCGCTCTCGCCGCATGGGGCAAACAGGTTGGCCTGGAACTGTTCACCGTCCGCGACCAGATCCAGAAAGACCAGGCGGGTACGCTGGCCAAGATCGCCGCCATCGGTTACAAAGAGGTCGAGCCGGTGGGTTTCGGCGGCCTCGACCCCAAAGCCTATCG
>Ga0307372_10003847_pt1 | contig 23643 bp, 24 predicted proteins | sample OX1MG_FD_202533 | JGI IMG/M metagenome (GOLD analysis project Ga0307372, IMG submission 202533) | Soil microbial communities from Risofladan, Vaasa, Finland - OX-1 | ecosystem: Environmental > Terrestrial > Soil > Coastal area > Acid sulfate soil | place: Finland: Risofladan, Vaasa | collected...
GGGAAGGGTCGTGTCCGCGCACCAGCACGGCGTCGGACTCCAGGGGCGCCAGCGCGAGACGCGTCGGACCCCGGCCGGCCAGCTGGGGCGGCACGGCGCCGATGCCACACCGCCGCCTTTGGGGTGGTCCGCCTCGCCGGCGGCGTCGGCGCGGCTGTCGCGGGCGAGAGGCGACCGGGAGCCGGGCCGCGGGACTGACGGTGCCAAGGGGGGGCCGGGGGGAGCCATCCACGCCGTGGTCCATGCGATCGCGGCCCGCGGATCGGAGGTCTCGAGCGGCTCCGGCGTCTCCGAGCGTTCCTCGACGCCGTCCTGATGCCGCCGACCGTGGCGTAGGGGCGGTCAGCGCAGCGAGCGCGCGACCTGTTCGAGGTGGCCCATCGCTTCCTGCATGCCGCCCTCCATGCCAGAGTCGAGGTGGGCGTCACGGCGAGCCCGGCTGGTGTGCTGCACGAGGAGGGCGAGGGCCGTGCGGCCGTCCTGTTCGGTGACCGTGAGCGTGCACACCGCCTCTCCCTCAGGCGCGCCCTCGTAGACCTCGGTCCAGACGATCCGCTCGTTCGCGACGACCTCGCGGTACTCCCCGTGGAAGGCGACCTCGAACCCACCCCTTGCCGTCATCGCGTACCGCCACCTGCCCCCGACCCGCAGATCGACCTCGGCGATCGTGACCTCGCCGCGGTCTCCGCTCCACCAGCGCTTGATGAGCTCGGGCGTGGTCCACGCCCGGTAGACCAGGTGCTTGGGCGCGTCGAACTCCCGCGTGATCAGGACCTCGGTGTCGGTCGGGAGGGTCACCACGGCGGTGCGGCTACGGGTCACGGCCATCACCTCCACTCTCCATGTCCTCGAGGTCCTCCAACACGACGTCCAGCCGATCGAAGCGCTGCGACCACGAACGCTGGTAGGTGGTCACCCAGTCGTGGATGGGCTTGAGTGGGTGGCCGTCGAGCCGGTACACCCGCCGCCTGCCCTCCTCACGCACGGCCACCAACCCCACGTCCCTCAGCACCCGCAGGTGTTTGGACACCTGCGGCTGCGCCAGCCCCAGCAGCCCCACGAGGTCGTTGACCGGCCGCTCGCCGCTGGCGAGGATGTCCAGGACCTGCCGCCGCCGCGGCTCGGCCACCGCATTGAACGCATCGGCGGTGGTCGCTGCCCGGGCCATCACCGCATCATATACCCATATCAGAATTTATCAAGCCCTGTCGAGCGGGTCAGATGGTGCCGACCCGCCTCGGCCCCGAGCCCCATCTCGAGGTCGGGGTGCGCCGGTGGCGCGGCTGAGCGTTCGGGCAGCCCGATCGAACTCAGCCGTCTCGGCTTCGCCACCGGCGCCGAGGCCACGGACGCTGATCGCGACCCGTCGTACGAGGGCCAGTCCCCGGCGGCCGCGGAGCTGGCCAGGTTGAGGGCCCCGAGGGCGGCCCGCCACGGCTGACGGCGGAACATCGGTCAGCGATCGTCAGGACGGCCGTGAGGCCGAGCTGGTCCCAGCCAGGAGCCGCACCGCTCCGCTGAACAGGTCCTCCCGGGGCAGTGACGAGCTCCGACGTGGCGATCGGCTTCCTCTCGTCTCGAACGTGCGGCGGCGGCGACGGGTGAGACGTTCGCGGCCGGACGGAGGGGCCCGGCGGGCGCCTCCCGCGGGCCCGATCGGCGCGGGTGCCTAGAATCGGGGCATGCCGACGTTCGACGACCTCGTCGGCCACGACCGGGTGGTCGCCATGCTCCGGGGGCAGCTGGCGCGGGACCGTCTCGCCCACGCCTACTGGATCACCGGCCCGGAGCAGGTCGGCAAGACCACCCTGGCCCGGGCCGTCGCATCCGCCTGCCTTTCGGCGGACGGCTGGCCGGGCGGCCTCGACGCCCATCCCGACTTCTGGGCCGACGACGAGACGGGGAGCTGCTCGGTCGAGCGTATCCGGGGCGGCGAGATGGGCCCTCTCGGCCCCCCGCTCCAGCACCTGCTCGCCCGCACGCCCTTCGCGGGCGGCCGCCGGGCGGTCCTGATCGCCAACTGCGAACGGCTCACCGACGTCGCCGCCAACAGCGTCCTCCGCCTGCTCGAGGAGCCGCCGGCGGGGACGGTCCTGCTCCTCACCACCTCGCGGCCCCAGCACGAGCACCTCCCTCCGACCGTTCCCAGCCGGTGTCAGCCGATCGCGCTGGGCCCGGTGCCGCCAGAGGCCATCCGCGCCTGGTTGGCCAACCGGCCGGAGCTGGATTCCCGTTCGATCGAGACCGCCATCGCCCTCGCCGATGGGCGGCCCGGCCGGGCGCTCGGTCTCGCCCTCGACCCCGGGGCGGGCGCCGCCGCCGAGATCCAGGTCGAGCGCCTGCTCGTCGCGGCGGGCCAGGGCCCCGACGGCTGGCTGGCGCTGGCGGCGGAGCTCGGGGCGGAGCTCGAGCTGGCGCGGCGGGCGACGCGGAGCTGGGCCGCCTTCCTCCGCGACGCCTGCCGGATCGCCGCCGGGGCGCCGGAGCTCGTGCGCTGGGTTCGCTTCCAGGCGCAGGCCGAGGCCTGGGCGGCGGCCCTCGGCCCCGCCGGCTGCCTGGCACGACTCGGCGACTGCGGTGAGAGCCTGGTGCGGCTGGGCGGGAATGCCACCGCCCGGCTCACCCTCGACCGGCTGCTTCTTCGGCTCTTCGATCGCGCGCCCGTTCCACCGGTCCTGCTGCCCGCCGGCGCCGCCGGTGGGGGCTGAGGGAGGCACACCATGCCGCTCGTCGTTGGGGTCAAGTTCCGCCGCCACGGCCCCCTCAACTACTACGACCCCCAGGGCGAGCCCCTCGCCCCCGGAACCCTGGTGGTGGCCGACACCGCCCGGGGCCCCGAGATCGGCGAGGTGGTGATGGCCGAGATCGAGGTCGACCCGGCGCTCTGCCCCGGCCCGCTCCAGCCGGTCCGCCGGCGCGCCACCGAGGCGGACCTCGGCCAGCGGGCCGAGCTGGACGCGCGCATCCCCGAGGTGATGCGCACCGCCCGCGAGCTGGTCCGGGCCCAGGGCCTCCCGGTGAAGATCGCGCGGGCCGAGCTGAGCTTCGACGGCACCCGGATCCTCTTCGACTTCTCCACCGAACGGCGGGTGGAATCGCGCGAGCTGGCCCAGGAGCTCGCCACCCGCCTGCGCTGCCGGGTGGAGCTGCGCCAGGTCGGCGCTCGCGACGAGGCCCGTCTCCAGGACGGCTACGGACCCTGCGGGCGGCGGCTCTGCTGCTCCAGCTGGCTCAAGGAGTTCGTCCCGGTCACGATCAAGATGGCCAAGGAGCAGGGCCTTCCCCTGAACCCGTCGCGGCTGAACGGGATGTGCGGCAAGCTGAAGTGCTGCCTGCAGTACGAGAACGAGCAGTACGTCGACCTCCGTCGCCGGCTGCCTCCGGTGGGGAGCGCGGTGGAGCTGGAGGGGCAGGCCGGCACCGTCGCCGACGTCAACATGGTGCGGGAGCAGGTTCTGGTCACCATCACCGAGAGCGGGAGCGTGGTGGCGGTGCCGGCGACCGTGCTGGCGACGGAGCCTCGCCCGGCGGATCGCTCCGGGTCGGCGCCGCGGCGCCGACCCCGGCGCACCTGACCCGTCGCTCGACTCGCCACCGGTCCCGGACCGCAGCGGTTCGGACCGCGATCCACAGCTGACGGCCGAGTCTCGGGGGGCGGCGGACGGGCTTCGGCCGCGGGCGGCCGATCGGTCAGCGGAGGCGGCGGCGGACGGGGCCGAGCCATGCCGCCAGGGCGGCCCCGGCCCCGACGAGGAGGAGCCCGACCGGCCAACGCTCGCGGGCCAGGTGGCGCAGCCGATCGCCCTGGGTGTGGACCCCGCATCCCGGCCGGGCGGCGGACGCTGGGTCGACGGCCCCGATCGGGGAATGGCGCTCCCCGGTGGCCGCGGGCACGGTCGGGTCGGCATCCAGCATGCGGGTGAGGCCGCGCCGAGCGCTGGCGAGCAGGCGGCGCAGGGCCGCCTCGACCGCAGCGTCGCCGGGCGGGTCGTCCCAGTCGCTGAGCTCCGCCTCGGCGAGGATGTGGACCAGGGTGCCGCCGCCGTCTGGGACCAGCCCGAGGCTCACCCGCGCCCGTCCCGACCCCGGCCCGCGTGGGCGCCGTCCCGCCACCTCCCAGAGGACCGTCGGGTCCCCCGCCGGATCGGTGAGCGCGCGGGCCTCGGCCCGGCCGGCAAGGGTGACCTGGGCCGGGCCGAGCCGGATCCGGAGCCGGCCCGGCTCACCCGGCGCCGCCGGCGGCTCCAGCCCGGGGAATCGGTCCCCGAGCGGCGCCGGCCCGGTCAGCCGACCGCGGACCCGCCCGGGGGCGTGGGGGAGCTGCCACGACTCCTTCACGACGACCACGCGATGCCTCCCTGGCCGGGCCTGCCGCCGCGACGATACACCGCCGCCGCGGAATCGGCGTCAGCTCTCTGCGGGCGGCCCCTCGGGCGGGGGGGCCGGCTCAGCCTCGGGCTGCGGCTCGGGACCCCACCCCGGCAGGTGCCCGCCTGCCCCACCCACGGGCCGCACCGAGGGCCCGGACCCGCCGACCGGCGGGCTCGACCGGTCGAGCCCCGCCAGCGCGGCGAGCGGCGACCCCACCTGGGTCCGGTACACGACCATCGACCGACCGAGCCAGTCCTCGATCGCACGCCGGTCGGGACGGGTGAGGAGCATCACGGTGCCGCCCCCGTACACCGCGACCCAGAGGGCGAAGCCCAGCAGCGGAACCACGTTGGTGAGCATCGCCGGGACCCAGAAGGCGGTCGAGCGCAGCGCCGCGTCCCGCGGGCTGAGCCGTCCCCCGCCGACCCCGGTCACCCGCAGGCCGAGGAGGAGCTTGCCCACCGTCCCACCGAAGGCGAGCACGCAGGCGATGAGGTACAGGGCGGTCACCAGCTCGGACAGCACCACCACCCGCTCCAGCGCGGCCTGGATCCCGGGCGCGGCGTGGACCGCCCGGGCGACGCCGGCGGTCGGGTGAAGGCGCAGGTAGTGGGCGTAGCGGCTGAACGCCCCCCCCGCGACGAGGTCGAAGAGCACGAACTCGGGGACCAGGAGGACCAGGAAGTCGACCGCCGCCGCCGCCAGGCGTTCCCACCGCGGCAGGGCGGAGGCAGGTACGGGGTTCCACACAGCACGGGCTCCTGCGCGCGGTCCCGGACGGGACCGCCGTCGGCCCAATTCTATGGAGGCCGGCGGTGGCCCGGCTGCGCCGACCGTCCGTTCGGGGGTGGTCGCGGTCGGGTCCGATGACAGCCGGCGCACCGATCCGCGACGACTGGGTAACGACCGCCTTCGTCTGCTCCAAACCGGCGGTGCGCCGCCTAGGATGGCGGCATGCAGGTAGCGGCGGTCGTGCTCAGACTGCGGTCCCGGGGGCGGGCGCTCTGCCGCCGGCTGACCGGCGGCGAGCCTGAGGAGGGACAGGGGATGGTCGAGTACGCCCTCATCCTCACCTTCGTCGCGATCGCGGTCCTGGTCGCCCTCCAGTTCTTCGGCCAGCACCTCACCTCCACCTACACCAACATCTCCAACGGGATCGCGCGCGCCAGCTGATCCGGCGCGGGGGAGCGCTGCCGGCGCAGCCGGCGGCGAGCGCGGAGCACGGTCGCGGCCGGCCCCGCCGCCGGCCTCTGCTACCATCGAACCGGTGCCCCGTGGGCCGGTCGGCGGGAGGAAGCGGCCGGATCGCGGGCGCCTCCCCCCCTGGAGTAGGGCGCGATGACGTACGTGATCGGTGAGACCTGCATCGACGTCAAGGACAAGTCCTGCGTCGAGGTGTGCCCGGTCGACTGCATCCTGGGCGATGACGAGGACCGGATGCTGTACATCGATCCGGACGAGTGCATCGATTGCGGGGCCTGCGTCGACCCCTGCCCGGTGGACGCGATCTACGCCGAGGAGGACCTCCCCCAGGACTGGACGCCGTACACCGAGATCAACAAGGTGTTCTTCAAGGACAAGGGTGAGGCTCGCTCCCAGGTGGAGGCGCGCGCGCCCGTCCCCTGAGCCCGATCGCAGGGAGCCGCCACCGCACGGCTCCCTGGGCCCACCCGTCGGGGCGTGGTCTGTCTGACTCTCACAGGATTGGCGCCGGTCTGCCTGTGCGCTGCACACGACGCTGGCCGAGGCGGCCCGGTGCTACCGTCGGGGCACCGGGGACCAGCAGCCCGCGCGCTCCGGGATGGCGGCCGCGCGACGCCGGAAGGAGAGCACGTGGCCATCGATGAGTACGTGGCGAGGGGGACCACCACCGACCCCGGCGCGGTCATCGCCTTCGCGCGGGACCAGGGGGTGCGGATCGTCGATGTGCGCTTCACCGACCTCATCGGGAGCTGGCAGCACTTCAGCATCCCGATCGCCGAGCTGACCGAGGGCCTGTTCAGCGACGGCATCGGGTTCGACGGCAGCAGCATCCGGGGGTTCCAGCCGATCCACGAGAGCGACCTGCTCCTCTACCCCGACCCCCGGACCGCCTTCGTCGACCCGGTCCTGGAGGTCCCCACCCTCTCCCTCACCTGCGACATCGTCGATCCCATCACCCACGGCCGCTACTCCCGTGACCCCCGCTACGTCGCCGGCAAGGCCGAGGAGCACCTGCGCCGCAGCGGGATCGCCGACACCAGCTACTGGGGTCCGGAGTGCGAGTTCTACATCTTCAACTCGATGCGGTTCGACCAGAACCTCCACGAGGGCTACTACCACATCGACTCCATCGAGGGGATCTGGAACAGCGGCCAGAACGGGAGCCCCAACCTGGCCTACCGGCCGCGCCAGAAGGAGGGCTACTTCCCGCTGCCCCCCACCGACAAGCTCCAGGACCTGCGCAGCCGGATCACCCTGGCCCTGATCGCGGCCGGGGTCGACGTCGAGGTGCACCACCACGAGGTGGGGACCGCCGGCCAGACCGAGATCGACATGCGCTACGACACCCTGGTGACCATGGCCGACAAGGTGCAGATCTACAAGTACGTGGTGAAGAACGTGTGCCACCAGCACGGCTTCGTCGCCACCTTCATGCCCAAGCCGCTCTTCGGGGACAACGGCAGCGGGATGCACACCCACCAGTCGCTGTGGCGCGACGGCACCCCCCTCTTCTACGATGCGGACGGCTACGCCCGGCTCAGCGACCTGGCCCGCTGGTACATCGGCGGCCTGCTCGCCCATGCTCCCGCGCTGCTGGCGTTCGCCGCCCCCACCACCAACAGCTACCGTCGACTGGTGCCGGGCTACGAGGCCCCGATCAAGCTCGCCTACTCCGCCCGCAACCGCTCCGCCTGCATCCGGATCCCCACCTACAGCGAGAAGCCGCAGCTCCGGCGACTGGAGTTCCGCTCGCCCGACCCCACCTGCAATCCCTACCTGGCGTTCGCGGCGATGCTGATGGCGGGACTGGACGGGGTCACCCGGCGGATCGAGCCGCCGGCGCCGGTGGAGGCCGACCTCTACGAGCTCCACGGGGCGGACGCCGACCGGGTGAAGGATCTGCCCGGCAGCCTCGGTGAGGTGCTGGACGCGCTGGAGGCGGACCACGACTTCCTCCTCCCCGGCGATGTCTTCACCCCCGACGTCATCGACACCTGGATCCGCTACAAGCGGGAGCGCGAGGTGGATCCCATCCGGCTCCGCCCCCACCCCTACGAGTTCTTCCTCTACGGCGACGCCTGACCCGGCGCCCGCACCACCATTCCCCCTGGGCGGCCCCGGACCCTCGCGCCGGGGTCGCCCTCGTCCTCGATGGGAGGTCGCCCGCGAGGCCGCGGCCCGGTGAGGTTCCGCTGCCGCCAGGAGCCGGAGGCGACGGGTGACGGGTGCCCTGGAACCGGAGGCGGTGCGAGCCTCGACGCCGACCCCGTGCGCCGGGGCTCACCCGTCGGGCGACCGTCGTGGCGGACCACGTGCCCGCCCCGGCGGTGACCGCGACCCTCCCGGAGCGACCCGCGCGGGGCGGGTCGCGGCGCTGGGCCGGCGACCGCTCGCAAGCGGGGGGCCGGCACCGCTCGCGTCCGCGCCCCGGTGGCCTCGGCGGCGGTCCCGCTCCGGCCCGCATCGCCGCCCGCCCCCCAGACACACCAACCGCCGCTCCGGGCGGTCCGGGGCGGCGGCGGGGCGCCGGGAGGGGGCCCGGCGCGGGAGGGAGGGACTGTCGGGCACCGATGGGAAGCGGGGGATCGCGGGAGCCCGACCACAGGAGCATAGGCCGCGCCGGTGCCGATGGGGGCGCCTTCACCGAACTGTGAAGGCCGCGCGACAGCGGCGTGGCACGGTCCCAAGGGTCCGATCGCGGCGCTCAGGCGGGCGGGGGCCCGGCGGGGACCACCCGCGGCCCCGGGCGTCGCTCCCGCACCACCGTCGCCACCCCGCAGAGGACCAGGGCGCCCCCCACCACGGTCGCCGCCCCCGGGCGCTCGCCCCGGATCCAGACCGCCAGCAGGGTGCCCACCACCGGCTGGATGAAGAGCAGGGGGGCGAGGGAGCCGGGCCGCACCCGTCGCAACCCGTAGAACCAGGCCCAGTAGCAGATGGCGGTGCTCACGAGGCCCATGTATGTGACCCCGAGGATCCCGGCCGGGGTCAGGCCGGGCCAGCCGCGCAGGGCGAGGGCGGCGAGGCCGGCCGGCCACCACACCAGCAGGCTGCCGGTCACCACCACGGCGGTGATGAGCAAGGGCGGGTAGCGGGTGGCGATGGTGGCGCCGACGATGGTGAAGCCGGCCTCGAACACCAGCGCCAGCACCACCAGGACATTGCCGAGGGTCCCGGGACCGGCGAGGCCGATCGGGAGCCGCAGCCCTCGCTCCACGACGATGTACACCCCGACCAGCCCGGCCGCCAACCCCAGCGACTGCATCCGCCCGATCCGCTCGTGCAGGAAGAGCCAGCTGAGGCCGACCGTGGCCAGTCCCTCCGCCGCGATCAGCAGCGCCGTGTCGGTCGCCGACGTGAGGCCGAGGCCGAGGTACTCCAGGGCCTTGGTGGCGCCGAAGCCGAGCACGCACATGGCCGCGAGTCGCCAGCGGTCGGGGGCGGCACGGGGGAGCTGACGGCGCCCCCGCCAGAGCACCGGGGCCAGCGCGGCGGCGCCGATGGTGAAGCGGAGCATGTTGAGGCTGGCGAACGGCCAGGTGGCGAGGACCGCCTTGCCGGCGACGTAGGAGCCGGCCCAGAGCACGTTGGCGAGCGCGAGCACGGCGAGGGCGGAGCCGCGGCTGCCGCCTCCGGAGCCTGCGAGCGGCGGTCGGCGGCGCGCCCCGGGCGGGCGCGTTCGCGCGGGTGGGGTCAGCCGGCGGCTCGGTCGCGGGCGGCGGCCATCGGGCCGCCCACGTGGGCGGCGTGGGCGAGCTGGTCGGCGTTCGCCACGGCGGCGCGCGCCGCCGCCACCACCGCGGCGACGGTCAGCCCAGCCTCGGCGAGCACCTGGGCCTGGCTGGCGTGGGGAAGGAAGCGGTCGGGGATCGCGACGTGGCGGACCGGCACCACCACCCCTGCCGCCGCGAGGGCCTCGCTGACCGCCGCGCCCAGCCCTCCACAGCCGGTGCCGTCCTCGACCGTGACCATGGCCCGGTGCTGGCCGGCCCAGTCGGGCAGGCGCTGGTCCAGTGGCTTCACGAACCGGGCGTTGAGGACGGTGGCACGGACCCCGGCCTCGCCGAGCTGGGTCGCGGCGCCCTCCGCCACGGCCACCATCTTGCCCGCGGCGGCGATGCAGACATCGCTGCCGCCCGCTCGGACGACCTCCCACGAGCCGATCGCCACCGGCTCCAGGTCGACCGCGAACCCGCCGGCCCTGCCCTTGGGGTATCGGAGGGCGAAGGGACCTCGGTGCCGCAGCCCGGTGGCCAGCAGCCGGCCCAGCTCGGTGGCGTCACGCGGGGTCGCCAGCACCAGGTTGGGCACGCAGCGGAGGTAGCTGAGGTCGAAGGCCCCGTGGGCCGAGCTCCCGTCCTCGCCGCCGACCCCGGCCCGGTCGAGGACGAACGTCACCGGCAGGTCGTGCAGGGCGACGTCCATGGCCACCTGGTCGAAGGCGCGCTGAAGGAACGTCGAGTAGATGCACACCACCGGGTGGGCGCCCCCCATCGCCAGCCCGGCTGCGAAGGTGACCGCGTGCTGCTCGGCGATGCCGACGTCGTAGAAGCGATCCGGGTAGCGCCGGGCGAACTCCAGCAGGCCGGTGGACGACCCCATCGCGGCGGTGATGGCCACCAGCGACGGGTCGTCCGCCGCCGCCGCCAGCAGGCACTCCGCGAAGACATCGGTGTAGGTCGGCTGCGCCGACACCACCGCCCCGGTCTGGGCCGGCAGGGCCGACACCCCGTGCATCTTGTCGATCTCGTCGGCGAGCGCGGGCGGGTAGCCGCGTCCCTTCTCGGTCACCACGTGGACCACGACCGGGCCGGACAGCCGCCCCGCCAGCCGGAGCGCCCGCTCCACCTGGCCGAGATCGTGGCCGTCGATGGGACCGGAGTACTTGAGGCCGAGGTCCTCGAAGAAGACCTGGGGCGCCACCAGCTGCTTCACCCCGGTCTTCAGCCGGCGCGCGACCTCGTGCGCCGGATCGCCCACGCCGGGCAGCGCCGAGAGGAAGTCGCCGATCCCGCTCTTGGCGGCCTGGTAGTGGGGGTCGAGCCGGAGGCGGGCGAGGTGGTTGGCGAGGCCGCCCACCGTGGGGGCGTAGGAGCGACCGTTGTCGTTGAGGACGACGATGAGGTCGGGGCGGAGGGTGCCGATGTTGTTGAGCGCCTCGTAGGCCATCCCGCCGGTGAGCGAGCCGTCACCGACCACCGCCACCACCTGCCCCGGGGTGCCGCTGCGGCGGCGGGCCTGGGCCAGCCCCAGCGCGTAGCTCAGCGCGGTCGAGGCGTGGCTGTTCTCGACCCAGTCGTGGTCCGACTCGCTCCGGGACGGATAGCCGGAGAGGCCGTCCTTCTGGCGCAGGCCGCCGAACCGATGGCGCCGACCGGTCAGCAGCTTGTGGACGTACGCCTGGTGGCCGGTGTCGAAGATGAGGGCGTCCACGGGGCTGTCGAAGACCCGGTGGAGCGCCAGGGTCAGCTCGACGATGCCGAGGTTGGGACCGAGATGGCCGCCGGTGCGGGTCACCGACTCGACCAGGAAGTCACGGATCTCCTGGGCCAGCTGCCCGCACTCCGCGCGGGTCAGGGTGCGGCAGTCGTGGGGCCCGTCGATGCGCCCGAGGATCGGCCCCGGGCCGCCCGGGACCGCGAGCGCACCGGTCCCCTGCGCCATGGTCCGATTATAGGCTGGGGGCCGAAACGCGCCGGCCGTGGCGGGGCCGCCGGCGGGGCGGGGCGGAGGCCCGATGGGTCGCCCGGCGAGCGGTCGGGCGATCATAGCTCCACGATGCACGCCCTCCGCCGCGTCCTCCGAACCCTCGCGGCACCCGGGTTCGCCCGCCGCCCCCCGCTCGGCCTCCGCGTCGCCCCCGAGGTGCTCGGCGGTCTGCTGGGGATCGTCGCGCTGGTGGCGGCGGTGGGGAACGCGGGCGCCCTCGCCGCCGTGCTCGCAAGCCTCGTCCACCCGGGGTCGCTGGGAGGCTGGCTCCCGGCGCTCGCCACCCTGGTGGGGGCCGCGGTGGGGCTCGCCGGGGACGTCCTGGTCGGGCTCGGGGCCTTCGCGCTCAGCCGCCTGCCCCGGCTGGGCGCCGAGCTGGTGGTGGTCGGCCTCCTCCTCGCCCTGGCGGCGACGCTGATGCTGGGCGCGACCGGCGGCTCCCTCCTCGCCGCCCTCGTGTACGTGGCCGCGCTGGTCCTGGTCTACCTCCTCGTGGTCGCCTCGGCGGCGGGCCGCCCCGAGCCGGCTGCCGAGGGGGAGGCCGGCGGGGACGTCCCGCCGAGCGGAGGGTCGGGGCCGGCCCGTGCGCCGGTGCCGTGGATCCTGCCCGCCGAACCCCGCCAGCCGCAGGCCTGGCGCCGACCCGACGCCGCCGGGTCGCGGCCATCGGGCGGCGCCGGCCCGTCGCCCGAGCCCGGGGTGCCCGCCGGGACCCCGGGAGACTCGCCCTGACCGGCCCCGCGGTGACCGCGCCGCCGCCGCCGCCGGCCCAGCAACACGGTCGATTCCCCCTTGTCCCCTGGGGCTGGACCGACCTCGGCCTGGTCCTCCTCCTCTGCGTGCCCGCCCTCGCCCTCGCCTACGCGCTCCTGGTCCTGGTCAGCCTCGCCCTCCGCGCCGTCGGCGCCCTGCCCGCGGGTGGTCACCTCGGCACCACCTGGCTGGCCCTCCTCAACCTCGTCGGCGACGGCCTCGTCTACGGCGCCGTGGTGGCGGTGGTCCTGTGGGTCACGGTGGGCCGCCGCCACCTCCCGCTCGCCCTGCTCGGCCTCCGTCCGGCGCCGGTGCGGGTGCTGCTGGCGATGCCGGCGCTGGCGATCGCCCTGCAGCTGGCGGGCTCGATCATCACCGCCGGCCTCGGCCCCCTGTTCCGGGCCGGCCCCAACCCCCAGGTCTGCCAGATACGCACTGGCTACAGCGGCGGCGAGTGGCTCGCGATCCTGGCCATCGCGGTGGTCGCGCCGGCGGCCGAGGAGCTGATCTTCCGGGGCTTCCTGTATGGGACCTTGCGGCAGCGGATGTCCTGGTGGGCGGCGGCGGCGGTGAGCGGCCTGGCGTTCGCGATCCTGCACGCGGCGTCGGTGGGCGGCTACGTCCTGCTGCTGCTCCCGGCCCTGTTCCTGGCCGGGGTGGTGCTGGCCGCGGTCTACGAGTGGACCCGGTCCCTGGTCCCGGGGATGGTGGTGCACGCGTCCTACAACCTGTTCGCCGTGCTCCTCATCTTCGTCGCCAGCCCCGGCGCGCGCTGTGGCTGACCCCGGCCGCCGCGCCCGCCCGCATCTGGGCTCGACGGCCCGGTCCCGGCGCCGGGCGCGCCCGGCGCAGAGATCGCTCCGGCACCGGGCCATGATCGCCACCGCGCGGGAGGCGCGGTCGGCGTGCCCGCCACCCCCCCGGGCCACCGGGGCGGAGCCCATCCGGGGAGGGACCGGCCCTGGAACGGCGGCGCCGGAGGACCCGCCGCTCCGACCATCGTGGCGGAGCGGGGGACCCATCTCGGCGGCGCCGCCCGCCCGAGGGTCCGCCGGCGGATCACCGCCAGCGGCCGCTGACGCCCCCGAGGGCCGCCGGTAGCAGACAATCCTCCCGCCGGCCGGGCCGCCCGGCGGCCAAGGGGTCCGCGGGATCGGGCCCCGGCTCGGACACGGAGGGACGGCCGATGTTCAAGCGGATCCTGGTCGCGGTCGACGATTCCGATCCCGCCAACCGAGCGGTCGACGCCGCCGAGGACCTGGCGCGCCGGTACGGGGCCCACCTGCGCGTCGTCAACGTCCACCAGCCGATCGCCCTCACCATCGCCGCCGCCGGCTCGATGCCGCTGCCGGGCTTCGTCGACGACACCGACCGCGAGGTGGAGGCCCTGGACCGGTCCCAGGTCGCGGCGATCGTCGATCGGCTCAAGGCGGCCGGGATCGACGCCGAGGGGACCCTGGTCGTCGAGGGCGGCCCAGTCGGTCAGGCGATCGCCGACGTGGCCAGCCAGACGGCGGCGGACCTGGTGGTCACCGGCTCGCGCGGCCGATCCCAGCTCGGCGGCCTGGTGCTCGGCAGCACCGCGTACCAGCTGATCCACCTGGTCCAGTGCCCGGTGCTGGTCGTGCGCTGACGCCGGTGACGGCGCGTCCGCTGCCTGTGCCGTGGTGGGGGGCGGCGGCCACCGTCCGGGCCCTGTGGCGCGGCGCTGCCGGTGGCGGCAGTTCGGTCAGGGGCCGCCCGCCCGGCGGGCCTGCTCCCGGTAGTGCTCTCGCCAGATCAGGCGGTAGAGCGGCACCCAGCGGGGGATGTCCCGCAAGCCGGGGATGAACGGCGTCAGCAGGAGCAGCGTCGTCAGCAGCCCCATGGTCAGCACCACCAGGAGGTCGGCGTTGCTGGCGGCGCGGTACGGCGGCACCTGGTACCACATGGTGTACAACCACAGCCACGCCTGACCGGGGTAGCGCCCGGTCTCGTTCATCATTCCCCACTGGCTCCCGAGCAGGTGCTGGGCGTGCGCCAGCGAGGGCAGGTAGCTGCCGTCGCCGAGGAACAGCAGGGGCCCGGTGTAGTCGGTCTGGAAGAAGTGCCCGCTCTCCAGCAGGAGGCCGTCCAGGCCGCCGCTGCGGGCGACCGAGAGGAGGCTGCGCATCATCACCGGCAGGGGACCGCTGCCGGTGGCGGACGACGTCACCAGCGCTCCGGCCGCGATCCGTGCCTGCGGGAGCGCCCTCGCGTAGGCGGCCAGCCAGCGCGCCCGCTCCCGCCGGGTCCCGCGGTGGTAGCGGGCCAGCGCGCGGGCCAGGCTGGGGTCGGAGGCGGCCGCCAGCCGGAGCGGGTGGAGGACGTCCGCCCGAGCGGCGTCGAGGGGCAGGTGGACGCCGGCCCAGAGCTGGGGGGCCAGCGGTCCCCAGGTCTGCACCGACGCGCCGGGACCCCTGCCGCCGACATCGAGGGTGTAGGGGGGGCCGTAGTCGGCGCTGATCGTGGTCCCCTGCAGCTCACTGGTGGCGGTCGCGATCAGGTCGAGGGGGTCGTGCTGGGCCCAGCTCCGCACCGTCACCGGCGGCACGTCGGGCGAGGAGAGCACCGCCGCCAGCACCAGCACCAGGAGCAGGACGGCCGCCAGCGCCAGGGCCAGCTCCTTGACGAGGTCATACGGGGCCATCCGCACCCCCCGGTGGTAGGCCGCCTGGTCCGGCCGCCGCCGCATCAGCGGGCGCTCGGGTCGATCGGCCTGACGATCCCGCGCATCCGGACCTGGACCAGGTGGACGGCCACCAAGGTGGTGACCAGGATCGGCAGCAGCATCACATGGAGCCCGTACATCTGGCCGAAGTCGAGGACGTTGAAGAACGCCCCCGCGCCGGTGGCGTTGACCCCGTCCTTGGCGTTGATCGCGACCCACTGGGCGGCGAAGTTCTGCTGGGCCAGGTAGCCGGTGAAGGCGGTCACGATGCTGACCAGGAACACCACCACCCCCACCATCCACGTGGGCGCACGGCCGTCGCGCCAGGTGGCGCCGAAGTACTGACCCCACAGGTGCAGGACCATGAACACGAAGAAGAGCTGGACGCCCCAGAAGTGGACGCTGTTGACGACATGGCCCTGGGGCGACACGTGCCACCACTGGGGCCCGAAGGCGGCCAGCACCACCCCGGAGACGATCACCCACACCAGGGCGGCGATCGCCACCACCCCGAACACGTACACCCATGAGGCCATGTAGGCCGGCTCCTGGTCGGGGAGGAGATGCTCCAGGGGCAGCTCCCGCTGGATCACCCCGCGCAGGGCCCGGGTCCAGCTCCTCGGCGCGCGCCGCCGGTCAGCCATCGCGGGGCTCCTCGTCGCTCCCTTGCCGTCGACGCCGGCGGCCGGGGAAGGGCAGGACCAGCGCCAGCGCGAAGAGGCCGAGCATGACCGCGATGAGGATGAGATTGGGCAGCGAGATGACGACGAAGGCCCAGTGCACGTACGGCGCCGGCTGGTTCATCGACCGGTCCTCCTGGTCGCGGAAGGGGCGACGCGTGCCCACCGCGGCGGGATCAGGAGCACGCAGAGCCCCGCCCCGGGGGGCAGACGCCCGCCGCCAGGATACGGGCATGGTCCCGCGTTTGGCGGCCGGGCCAGGGTCGGTGGTCCGGGCGGGCACGCCGGCCCCCGACCCTGGGCACCGGGACCGCGCCCGGGCGATGCGGAGCGACGCACCGCCGACCCCGCCTGGCGCGGGTGACCGTCGCGCTGGTCACCCGGGGCCGCCGCCCCCGGCCCCGCGACCGAGCGGGCAGCGTGGCGGACCGCGACCACTGCGACGACGACGGGCGGTGACCGCGACGAGGCCGAGCGACGTGCTGCCGCCCGGCGACGCCAGGGCCCACGGTTCCGACCGGTGATCCGATCGGGTGCACAACGCGCCGCCCTCACGCGCGCGTTGGGGGATTCCGCGGTCGTACCGGTGGCGAGCGGTCGGCGGCCGCCATCGCCGGCACCGCGCTGGCGGTGATGGCCGATGCCGGTCGGTGCGACCCCATCCCCGGACCGACCCGTCGTCGACCCGAGAGCAGGCGGTCGGCAGCAGGGCTTCGGCCGAGTCCGCATCGCCGTCCGCCTCGGGTGGGCCGTCGAGGCGTGGTTCCAGTGGCGGACCGGGTTCGTCGACCACCTCGTCAGCTCCATCGTGGGGGCCCTGCGAGGGCAGCCGGCGTCGGTCCGGGACCGGGTCCGTCTCCGGACCACATCGTCGGGATCGACCCCACCGCGTTCGCCGGCGCGGTGGCCTCGATCGAAACGCTGGAGCACCATGCCCAGGGTGGGTGCCGGACGTTCTCCGACGGAGAGGCGACGACCGCAGGCCCGGCCAGGACCGCTCCTGCCAGCCACCGGAGGGCGACCTCCCGCCCTACCGCTCCCGTCCGAGCACCGCCCTGCCGAGGAGGGCCGCGACCCCCACCGCCACCACCGCGGTCGTCGCCGCCGCCAGGGCGAAGCTGGTGGGGTCGCCCGCCGGGGGGTTGCCGCCGAGCACCAGCTGGAAGGCCTCGTCCAGGTAGCTGAAGGGAAGCGCGAGGGCGATCCACGCCCGCGGCCCGGCGGCCGGGATCCCGGTGAAGAGTCCGGCGAGGAAGAGGAGGGGGGCGAGCAGCACCGCCAGCCCGAGCATGGTCTCCCCGGGGTGGTCGGTGACGGCGGCGAGGGCCAGGCCGAGCGCGTTGGCGATGGCCAGGACCGCGAGGACCAGCAGCCAGCAGGTGAGCCCGATCAGGGGGGCGGGCTGGCGCCACGCCAGCACCAGCCCGACGACGATCGAGCCCTGCACGGCGTCGACCGCGAAGGAGGCCAGCAGGAGCTCCACCCCGATGCGCGCCGGCGCCATCGGGAGAACGGCGAGCCGCGCCAGCCAGCCGCCGCCGCGAGCGCGGACGACGGTGACCCCGGTCCCCACCGCACCGATCAAGGTCACCAGCACGGTGAGGAGCATGGCGGCGAAGAACGGGGGTGCGGAGGTGGCGACGAGGGGGAGGGCCAGCCCGAGTGGGAAGGCCAGCTTGATCACCAGGGCGCGGCGGCGGGCGAGGGTGGCGAGCAGCTCCAGCCCCACCAGGCGCCGCGGCAGCCAGCGGGGGAGCGGGGCCCGGGTGCGGCGCACCCGCGGCCTCCCGCCGGCCCGCACCAGCCCTGCCACGGGTCACGCCTCCAGCGGCCGGCCGACCAGCTCGAGGAAGCAGTCGGCGAGGTCGGGGTCGCGGATCTGGAGGTCCTGGAGGACCCGGTCGGCGTCGCCGAGCGCGCGGACCACGTCGGCCACCAGCCCGTCGCGCCGTCGCGCGGTGAGGACCACCCCGTCGCGCGTCCGGGCACAGGTGGCGACGCCCGGGAGCCGGCGCAGACGGTCCATCGGCGGCTCACCGCTGCAGCGGAGTCGCAGCTCGCGCAGCGGCCCCAGCTCGCGGAGCAGGGTCGCCACGGCGGCGTCCCGCACCAATCGCCCCTGGTCCAGGAACCCCACCCGGTCACAGGTGCGCTCGACGAAGGCGGTGTCGTTGCTGGCCAGCACCACCGCGGTCCCTCGCGCGGCGGACGCCCGCAGCGCGAGGGTCAGCCGCTGCGCGGCGGTGACGTCCAGCCCCACCGTGGGCTCGTCCAGGAGGAGGAGGTCGGGGTCGGGGCAGAGGGTCTCGGCGAGGAGCAGGCGCCGGCGCATGCCGAAGGAGTAGGTGGCGACCGGGTCGTCGGCGACCGCGAGGAGGTCCTGGCCGGCGAGGATCGCCTCCAGCTCGGCGCGGGGGTGGTCCCGGCGCCGTCCCTGGCGGGCAGCGAAGAAGGCGAGGTTCTGGATCCCGGAGGCCTCCTCGACGTGGGCGCTCAGCTCGAAGGCGACCCCGAGCCGCGCCCGCACGCGGGCGGGGCGGGCCTCTCCCCACCAGCGGACCTTCCCGGCGGTGGGCCGGGTCAGGGTGGCGAGGCAGCGCAGCAGGGTGGACTTGCCCGACCCGTTGGGCCCGAGGAGGGCCACCACCTCCCCGGCGGTCACCGCCAGATCGACCGGCCCGGCTCCGCGCCCGTTTCGGAACCGGCGGCAGAGCCCCATCGCCTCCAGGGGGACCGGGCCCGGGGCCGGTGGCGCCGGGCCCGGATTCACTCCAGGAACTCGATCACCGTGGCGCTGGTGACCTCCACAGTCCCGCTCGGCACGGTGTGCGCCACCTGGAAACCGAGCAGCCGCTCCCCGACCTCCACCTGGTGGCCGGGCATCCGACGGCGCACGATCGCGGCGAGGAAGCCCGGGGCGCGCCGGTTGACCCGGCGCAGCACGACCCGCTCCGCGGGATCGACCGGGCCCGGCGGAAGCGTGGGAGGCACGACCCCGAGTGTACGGATCTCCCCGCGATGCGGTATCGGTGCGGCATAGTGCTGGCCATGCGCGTGCTCCACTGCGCCGACCTCCATCTGGAGCGAGCCTTCCCCGGGATGCCGGCGCCGTGGCCGCAGCGGAGGCGGCAGGCGATCCGCGACGCGCTGCGGCGGATCGTGGCGCTGGCCGCCGAGCACCGGGTCGACGCGCTCACCATCGCCGGCGACCTCTACGAGGACGATCGGGCCCGCGGCGACACCGGCGCATTCCTGGCGGAGGCGTTCGCCAGTCTGCCCTGCCCGGTGCTGATCGCGCCCGGCAACCACGACTACTGGCACCCGGGGGGGACGTACGCGCGCCAGTCGTGGCCCGCCAACGTCCACGTCTTCAGCACGCCCCACCTCCAGGCGGTGGCGGTCGGGGGGACCAGGATCTTCGGGGCGGCCCATGTGCAGCCCAAGGGCTCGGCGAACTTCCTGGAGCGGGTCCGGATCCCCGACGGCCCGCCAGCGGTGGCGCTCTTCCACGGAGCCGAGGTCGGCCAGCTTCGATTCGAGGACGAGGGCAAGGGCGACCACGCCCCCTTCGCGGAGGCCGAGATCGAGCGGGCGGGGTTCGCCTACGCCCTCGTCGGCCACTACCACCGGCCCCGGGTGACGCCCCGCCTCTGCTATCCGGGCAATCCCGAGCCGCTCGCCTTCGGGGAGGCCGGCGGCGCCGGGGCGGCCCTGGTCGACCTCGCCGAGCTCCCGCCCCGGGTGACCATCCACCGGGTGGCGACGTTCCAGACCGCAGACGTCACCGTCGACGTCTCCGACTGCACCCACCGCGACGCGGTCGTCGAGCGGGTCCGCCAGGCCCTGCCCGACGGGGACCGGACCGCGGTCCGGGTGCGGTGCACCGGCGAGCTGCCGCCCACGGTCGTGGTGTCCGCCCGCCAGGTGGCGTCGGCACTGGAGCACCAGCGCTGCGTGGCGATCGACTGGGCCGTCCGACCCACCCTGGACCTCGCCGACCTCCTCAACGCCCCCGACGTCCGCGGTGAGTTCGTGCGCGCCCTCCACGACCGCCCCGACGCCGACAGCCCGCTGGTGCAGCGGGCCCTGGTCGCCGGCCTGCGCGCCCTCGCCGGCGAGGATCCCGGCCTTCGATGAGGATCCTTCGGCTCAACCTGCGCGGCTTCGGCGGGCTCACCGGCATCTTCGAGTTCGACCAACCGTTCACCCTGGTCGCGGGTCCGAACGAGGCCGGCAAGAGCACCCTCCACCAGGCGCTCCGGGTGGCGCTGTGCGGGCTCGAGCTGCCCGCCCGTGGCCGCCGGCCGCGAGAGACCGGGGAGGTCCTCCGCCACTTCCGCCCCTGGAAGGGCGGACCCTTCGGGCTCGACCTGGACCTCGAGCTCGGCGGCCGCCCGGTCCGGATCGAGCGCGACCTCGACCACGCCGACCGGGTCCGGGTCCTCGACCTGGACCGGGGACTGGAGATCACGGACCAGTTCCGCCGCGGCCGCGGGGTGGACGTCGCCGCGGCGCTGGGGATGGGCCGGGAGAGCTTCCTGGCGGTGACGACCGTCGCCCAGTCCCAGCTCCTCGACCTCGATGCCGCTGTCCTCCAGGAGGATCTCCAGCGCGCCGCCGCCACCTCCGGCAGCGAGATGACGGCGCGGGCGGCGATCGACCGGCTGCAGGCGTACCGGGTCGAGGAGGTGGGAGGCCCGCGCACCCACAAGCGGCCGCTCGACACCGTCCGGGAGCAGATCGACGAGCTGGAGCGGGAGCTGGTCGCCGCGCGGGCGGCCCGCGCCGCCCTCGGCGACGAGCTGACCGAGGAGCGGCGGCTCGAGGCCCAGCTGGCGGAGGCCGCGTCCCGCGGCGCCCAGGCCGAGGCCGGGTGGCACCGGGCGGAGCTGGGCGAGCTCGATGCCGACCTCCGACGGGTCTCCGAGATCGACGGCCGACTGCAGGCGCTCCCCGTCCTGGAGCTCCCCCCCGACCCCGACGCCATCCGCGAGGCGGCCGCGGGCGCCGCCGAGCTGGCCGAGCAGCTGCGCACCGCCCGGGAGTCGGTGACCCGGCTCACCCCGGCCGACCCCCGGCTGGTGGCGCTCGCTCCGGTGACGTCTGCGACCGAGCTGATGGAGCTGGCCACCACCCTGGAGCGGCCGGTCCCTCCGCTGCCGGCTCAGCGCAGCCACCACGCCGGACTCGAGTACGTCGACCGCAGGGAGGTCGAGCGCGTCCGGGTGGTCGCCGACGTCCTCGCCGTGGCGGGCGGCGTCGCCGGGCTGCTCCTCTTCGTGCTCGCCCTGGTCGCACCCGCCGGCCATCCCCGGGTCGCCTTCTTCTTCGGCGGGATCATCGTCCTGGCCGTCACCGCGGTGGTCTTCCTCGGCCTCCAGCGGCGGCTCCGGGGGCTGCTGGCGACCGGCGGGTTCTCGTCGGTCGCCGAGCTGCGGCGAGCGCAGGGGGCGGGCGACGCGGGGGCGACCGATCCCGAGGTCACGCTGGCCGTCGAGGCCCAGCGCGCGATCGTCGCCGCCCGATCGCGGGCGCGGGAACGGCTCGACGCCCTGCGCGCGCCGCGCGACCCGGGCCAGGTGCGCGGCCTGGCGGCGGCGCTGCCGGCGACCCAGGCGCAGCTGGAGGAGCTCACCGTGTGGACCAAAGCCGCGGCCAGGATCGAGGCCGAGGCGCTCGATCGGGCCCGCCGCGCCGACCTGCCCGGCCGCGATCCCTCGGCCCTGCTCAGCGGTCTGGTCCAGCTCGGGCGGGCGCTGGAGGCCGCCGAGGCCGCGGCGGCCCGCCGACGTGAGCTGGCCGGCCAGCGCGAGGAGCGGCTCCACGGTCGCGAGCCGGAGCAGCTGGCCGCGCGGGCCGAGGAGCTGCGCCGCGGGCTGCGCCCGGCGGAGGGCACGGGACCGTCGGAGGCGCCGATCGAGGTCTCGGCCCAGCAGGCGCGGGCCCGCTTCGACGCGGTCCGGACCGAGGTCGAGGAGGTGCGTCGGCGCCTCCTCCCGCTGACCGCTCGGCTGCGCGAGCGGGCAGCCGGCGAGCAGGACCTGGCCCAGCTGGAGGAGCGACGGGCGGACCTGATCGCGGAGGCGGGCGAGCTGGAGGCCGTGGGCGCCTCGATCGACCTCGCGCTGGCCGAGCTGGAGCGTGCCGAGGAGCTCATCCACCGCACCCTCGCGCCCAAGCTCGCCGCCACCCTGGCGGACTGGCTGGCGCGCGTCACCGGCGCCCGCTACGAGCGCGCCGCCGTCGACCCCCAGACGCTCGCGATCCGTCTCGCCGGCCCCGCCGCCCCCACCCTCGTCGCGCTCACCGACCTCTCCCAGGGCACCCAGGAGCAGGTGTACCTGTGTCTGCGGATGGCGCTCGCCCGCCTCCTGTCCCCCAAGCAGGAGTCGCTCCCCTTGGTCTTCGACGACCCGTTCGTCAACACCGACGACCGGCGCTGCGCGGCGCTGCTGGACGCGATTCGTGAGCTGGCCGGCGCCACCCAGATCGTGGTGTTCTCGCACGAGCGGCGGGTGGCCGACTGGGCGGCCGCCCACGAGGTCAACACGGTCCAGCTCACCCCCTGGCTGGCGGCTCCCTCGGGCGAGGCGGCGCCCGCGGCCACCGTCGACCGGGGTGACGTCCCCACCGGCTCCGAGCCGCCGCCGTCCCCGGGGGGCTGAACGGAGCGATGCGGATCGCCTCGCTGGTGCCCAGCGCCACGGAGATCTGCTTTGCGCTCGGGCTCGGCCCCTCGGTGGTGGGGGTGAGCCATGCCTGCGACTTCCCGCCGCAGGCGGCCTTCAAGGCCATCCTGACGAGGAGCGGGGTGGATGGGTCGGCCTTCGACCCGGCCGCCGACCGCCATCTGCAGCCGGGACGGCATGACGGCAGCAGCCCGATCGACCTCGACCGGGTCGCGCTTCGCCGGGCCCGCCCCGACCTGATCCTCACCCAGGAGCTCTGCCACGTGTGCGCCGCCGCCTACACCGAGGTCCTGGAGGCGGCGCGCGTGCTCCCGGGCCATCCCCGGGTCGTCTCCCTGGACCCCGCCACCCTGCCCGCGGTCCTGCGCTCGATCCTGCACGTCGGCCAGCTGACCGGCACCCGCGACCGGGCCAGCGAGCTGGTGAGCTCGTTGGCCGCCCGCGTCGACGCGGTCCGCGGCGCGATCGCCGGACGCCCCCGCCCCCGGGTCGCATGCCTCGAGTGGTTCGATCCGCTGATGGTGGCCGGGCACTGGGTCCCGGACCAGGTGGAGATCGCCGGTGGCCAAGACGTCCTGGGGATCTCGGGGGCCCCGTCTCGGCCGGTGACGCCGGCGGAGCTGGCGGCGGCGGCTCCCGACGTCGTGGTGTGCATGCCGTGCGGGCTGCGGGCGCCGGCGGCGCAGCGGGCGGCGGCCCCCCTCACCCGGCTCCCGGGATGGGCCGGCCTTCCGGCGGTGCGCGCAGGGCGGGTGGTGGCCGTGGACGGATCCTGGTACTTCAACCGACCCGGGCCGCGGGTCCTCGACGGCACCGAGCTGCTCGCCCGGCTCCTCCACCCCGAGGCCTGGCGGGGCCCCGCTCCGGTGGGTTCGCTGCGGATCGAAGGCGCGGGCGCGTAGCGGTCGGCCGGCAGGGTGATTCCGTGGGGGCCGCCGTCCCCCTTGGAGCAGGGCCCGGCACCGACACCAGGTCGCGGTCGGGAAGGGCCGCCCGCATCTGGGCCACGTGGATCTCGTCGGCGGCCACCCCGGCCACCGGCACGACGAGGCGGCCGTCGGGGCGGTACACGTTGATCGGCAGCACCCGACCACGCGGACGCGTGCTCCGCGGGGTCGGCGCTCCCCGTCGGCGGCCACCAGAGGGTGGCAGCCCCGAGTGCACCGGTCGGTGGTCGCACCCACGGCCGAGGCCTCCGCATCGCGGTCCAGGGGCTGGTCGTCGCCTGGAGCAGCCCGGGCTCCGTGCCCACCTGGGACCGCCGGGCGCGGGTCGTGGCCGAGAGGCGGGCACGGTCCCGTGACGCCAGTCGCCGCGCCACCCTCACGCTCCGAGCCCGGCGGTCCCCCCGGGCTGGAGACCCGTGCCCGCAGGGGAGGGCGGCGAGCGTGCCGCCCGCGGAGCAGGGGGCGCCCAGCCGGCATCGCACCGCGCCCGGGGGTGGGGCTCGACCAAGGGGTGCGCGCGTTGCGACGCTGTGGCTCGGCGCCGCTCCACCCGGGCCTGCGCACCGGCGATATGCTGACCGGAGTCGAGGGCGGGTCCGCCG
>Ga0307372_10003853_pt1 | contig 23622 bp, 16 predicted proteins | sample OX1MG_FD_202533 | JGI IMG/M metagenome (GOLD analysis project Ga0307372, IMG submission 202533) | Soil microbial communities from Risofladan, Vaasa, Finland - OX-1 | ecosystem: Environmental > Terrestrial > Soil > Coastal area > Acid sulfate soil | place: Finland: Risofladan, Vaasa | collected...
ACGCATACCAATCGCAGCGGACCGTATCCAAGAATCTGGCGGCAGAGCTCGGAGCCGATCGATCCTGCAGCGCCGGTAACCAGAGCTACCTTGCCTTCCAGTTCCCTCCGAACTGGCTCAACGTCCATCTCCACCGGCTCCCGGCCGAGAAGATCCTCCAGACGAACCTCGCGGAACTGACGAATGCTGACCTGGCCGCTGATAATCTCGCACAATGCGGGAACTGTTCGGAAGGCGATTCCTGCCTGCTGGCAGATCTTGATGAAGTGTTGCATCTGTTCCCCGGTGGCCGACGGGATCGCGATAACGACCTCGTCCGCCGGATAGTGCGCTAGGAGGTCAGGGAGTTGATCTATCTTGCCCAGTACTGTTACGCCGTGAATCGCAATCCCAAGTTTCGACTCGTCGTCGTCAAGGCAGCCCAGCACGGAATAGCCGCTCCCGGAATGAGCGATCTCGCGGATGACCATCTGTGCGGCGAATCCCGCGCCAATGATGATGACTTTTTTCGAGGTCTTCGAATCGCGGCGCATCGTTTCTGCCAGGACCCGCGACATCAGCCGCCCGCCGGACAAAAGGCCGGCGGTCAGCACCGCTTCCAGAAGATACACCGAGCGCGGAAATGCAAAGAAACCGAGACTTATGACGATGAGATAAAAGCAGACTGTCCCGAGGGCGACGGCCTTCAAAATGTTTAGAGCTTCGCTGATGCCGCTGAAATGCCACCATCCGCGGTGGAGATTAAAAAAGCGCAAGGAGCTCAGGCGGACTGCGATAAGGATCGGCGCGGTCCACATCAGCAGGTGCCGAAACGGCAGACTGAAATCGAACCTGAGGAGCCACGCAAGGACAAGGGAGCCCAAAACCAGCAGCGCCTGGAATAACGCGATGAACCAAGGCCGATTTTCAAACAGGAGCTTGGGTAAATTAAAAAAGAATTTTTTCATGGGGTGCCTGGTTGCACTGCCTCTTTCGACGGAACAACAGATGGAACAACGGGCAGTTCGCCGATTGCTTTTTTTGCAGAACGAAAATTGTCTTTAGGAGACGATTGAACGAAAAGTCTTCAGAATCAGCGACACGTCGCGGCGGAAGGAAATATTTTCGACGTATTCGAGGTTTAGAAATAATTTGTGGGGCAAAACAATGGTCCGGTAAAACCTTTCGGGATCGGGATGGCTCGAAAGCAGTTTTTCTTCGTGACGATAAGCGATTGCCGCCGGATCCGTGATACCCGGCTGGACTTCCAAGACACGGAGTTGTTGTTGTGTGTACCCGGCAACATACCGCTGGACTTCCGGTCGCGGCCCTACGAGGCTCATTTCGCCCTTCAGGACGTTCCAAAGTTGGGGCAATTCGTCTATTTTGAACCTGCGGAGAATCGCGCCAACGAATGTGATTCTAGGGTCGGAAGCGACAGTGATGAGCGGGCCCGACTCTCCGCCGCCACACATGGAACGAAATTTCACCAAAAGGAAAATCCTGCCATTTCGCCCTACGCGCGGTTGACGAAACAGGACTGACCGCGAGGATGTGAGTTTCAACAAGACCGCCACGATCAGAAAGAGAGGGGCCAGCAGAACAAGCCCCGCGATGGCGCATGACACATCCAGAATTCTCTTCCCCGTGCGCCGATAGAACGCTCCCCGGCCTGACGTACGGCCGCGAGAGAGCGGCCATTCTCTCGATTCTTCCAGATAGTTTTCAGACTCGGGGTGTAGTCGCATGTTGCGTCACCGAAGAAGAACATTCTGCTTCCCGCGCGGTGGTCGTGACGGCCGCAATCACTTGTTCTATTTCCTCGTCGCGCATGGTGGGATAAATCGGCAGCGAAATGGATCGAACGTATTGCGATTCCGCGTGGGGAAGATCTCCCACTCGATATCCGAACTCCCGCCGATAGTATGGCTGGATATGCAAAGGTATGAAGTGCACGCTGGTGCAAATACCCCGCTGATTCAGCGCGCCGATGAATTGGTCGCGATCGATCCGCAATTTGTCGAGAGCAAGGCGCAAAACATAAAGATGCCAGGAACTTTCGCGGTCCTCGAGCACGCGCGGCGGCTCAAGCGAATCAACCATTTGAAACGCTTCGGTATAACGTTCGGCGATGTGACGGCGTGCTTCGCACATCGCGTCGCACTTCTTCAGTTGGACCAAGCCCAGGGCGGCCTGCAAATCCGTGAAATTGTACTTGTATCCGGCCTGCTGGACCTCGTAGTACCAGGTGCCTTCGGCGCTGTAGCGTTTCCATCCGTCGCGGGCGATTCCGTGGAGACGCATCATGCGCATGCGCTCGGCAGCCGCGGCATTTTCCGTGGTGATCATTCCACCTTCGCCCGTGGTCAACGTCTTCGTTGCGTAGAAACTGAACGCGGTGAATTCACTGAGAGCACCCACCGGCTGGCCTCGATACGAGGCGGGAAGCGCGTGTGCGGCGTCCTCGACGATTCGCAAGTTCCGTCGTTTAGCCAGCTCGTGAATTTCCGCCATGTCACAAGGTTGCCCTGCAAGATGCACTGGAATAATCGCACGCGTCCGTGAAGTAATATGCCGTTCCGCTTGGCGCGCGTCGATGTTCAGCGTTTCAGGATCAATATCCACCAGAACGGGACGACCGCCCAGATAAGTGACAACCTCGGCTGTGGCCGTGAACGTGGTGGTGGGGACCAGCACTTCGTCTCCAGGTTGCAAGCCAATCGCCTCGAGCGCGAGATGCAATGCGGCCGTACAAGACGAGACAGCGACGGCATGTGAAGCCCCGACGTATTGCGCAAATCGATTTTCGAACTCGACGGTCCTCGCACCCATGGTGAGCCATCCGTCGCGAATGACTTCGGCCAAAGCGGCGATTTCCTCTTCGCCAACAGCAGCGCGATGAAACGGAATGCGAATACTAACAGGACTAAGCGTCATTGGTCCTCATTCAGTGTCTGTGAATACCGGTAGATGTCGCGCTTTTGGCGGGTTATCGATTTCCTGAAGAGAGGTGATATCGCACCTATGCTCGACTGCTAACGACTCCGCATCTTTGCCTGAACGGCCAGAGATCAGTGTCAATATTGACTGCTCGAACTGCTGGGCGATTTTCTGCCGGTTATAGTGCCGAGTGACGAACTCGCGTCCATTTTCACCCAAGGCTTGGCGCAGCTCTTTATCACCCCGCAAACGAACAATCGCATTGGCCAATTTGAGGGCGTCTTCCGGTTCCACGCAGATTCCGCCCTGTGCTTCCTCAACGAGCGATTTAGCTTCGCCATCAATGGCCACTATGACCGGGACTCCCGAACCCATACATTCGAACAACTTTGATGGCAACGCTCCGGAAAAGAGTCGATGCCGGCGTAGAGGAACGACCGCAACATCAAATGCCGAGAGTAGTTCCGGCATGCGAGAAGCGGCCTGCGGCGGATAGAACTTTACATTATCGAGACCCATTCGGTTCGAGTCCCGAATCAACTCTTCCTTCTCTGGACCATCACCGAAGAAGACGAATAAGATATCCTTTTGTCGCGCCAAAATTTGTGCAGCGTCTAGCATTGTGTTCAAATTCTGAGCCAGGCCGTGCAGGCCGGCGTATCCGACGACAAAACGATCCGTGAGGCCAAACGCTGCTTGGACCCGTACCCGCGTGCTCTCCCTCTCTGATGGAGATAGAAGCGAATCGACGTTCACTCCGTTCGGCAATAACTGGACAGCCTTGCCCGGAAACCTTTCCTGAATGCTTGCAACGATGCCTTCCGTCTGTCCGGTGATGAAATCCGATCGGCGGTAGAGAAATTCCTCAATCCTGGTTGCCAAACGTATGATGGATGGATTCCGCAGGACTCCCAATGCAACGGCTGATTCCGGCCAGAGATCGGATATATTCAAGACGAACCTGCATTTTTTCCACCGGCTCAAGAGCCACCCGGAAAGCCCTAGAAACAATGGAGGTGATTCCACAATGACAAGATCCTGCGGACCAGTCTTCACTATCCCAATGAGCGCCGCGATGACGGCGAAGGAGATGAAATTAGCGATGCGAGGCACGATTTCCTTGCTTTTGGTTGCGTAGAGCCATCCGTGGATAACCCGCACTCCCTCACACTTTTCATCCAGCAGGATGTGACCCTTATAATCGTCGAAGATTTCGCCCTTGGGATAATTGGGCATTGCTGTGAGGACGGTGACAGAATGGGATGAATGAGAGAGACGAGTGGCCAAGTCTGCCAAGCGGTTTTGCGCGGCTCCCGTTTCGGGGACGTAATATTGTGTGAGGAGCAGGATTCGCAACTATTATCTCTTTTGGCCGGTTTTCTCTAGCCTCGATGCCACGCGGCAATCGCATTTACAATCGCGCCGGCTGCGCTGGTTTTCGGAACATCGGCGGAAGCGTAAATAGAATTCGGCTTGATTTCTTTGGCAGCCCGAAAGAGATCAACTATTGTCTCCGTTCGAGTGCCGGCAAGATGATTTCGTCCGTTTTCTGTTGTTTCTACCCACTCTGTTTCTTCGCGCAAAGTAATGCACGGAACATCAAACCACACGGCTTCCTTCTGAACTCCACCCGAATCCGTGAGCACGACTCTTGACGAACTTTCCAGTGCCAGCATGTCAAGATAGGACACGGGTTCAATGAGAATCATGCCGTCGCAACCTGCGAAATCCAAGTGAAACTCTTTCAGCTTCTTCGAGGTTCTCGGATGAAGCGGGCACACCAGAGTCTCGGTCTTACTGATCTCCTTCATCGCCTCGACGATACTGCGCAGATGCTCAGGACTGTCTGTATTCTCCGCTCTGTGAACCGTCACAAGGGAATAACTCTTAGGGTCGAGTTTGAGCCGTTTCAGAATCGTCGATTTTTCCCGGGCGACCTGCAGGAACTGAAATGCGGCCTCTTGCATAACGTCACCGACCAGATAGACATTGCGCGTAATCCCCTCGGCATTGAGATTTTTCACTGCCGTTGCCGTGGGAGCAAAGAGCAGCGATGACAGATGATCCGTCAACACCCGATTGATTTCCTCGGGCATTCCTCGGCGAAAGCTGCGCAGTCCGGCTTCTACATGCGCAACTGGAATCTGCAGCTTGGCCCCCGCCAGAGCGCCGCCAAGGGTTGAGTTCGTATCCCCGTAGACAACGATCGCATCCGGCCTTTCTCGTACGAGCACTTCCTCGGTTCCCTTCAAAATTTCAGCCGTTTGCCATCCGTGCGTGCCGGAGCCAATACCCAAGTTGTATTCGGGCTCCTTAAGTGACAACGCAGAGAAAAACACCCCGGACATTTGATGATCATAATGTTGTCCCGTGTGAATTATGACTTCCCGAATGCGATGCCCGTTCCGATGATGAGCCTGATTAAATCGTTCACAGGCATTCGAAACAGGCTTAGCCTTCACGAATTGCGGACGAGCACCAAGAATGGTGACGATTTTCATAGCGCGCCAAACAGAAGCGTTCTGGCGAAACGGAGAAATTCGAACCCGTTAGCCAAAACCTGAGTCTCTTCGTTCAAGATGCTGCTGCGGCAACCTCAACTTCGCGGCAGGTGCCGCTTTCGAAGTGATATTCGCTGCCGCACGCGGTGCATTTCCGCGTCGAGCCGCCCTCTTCCAAGCGGACGCCGCAGGCGCACATCCATCCCACGCGCTTCGCGGGTACACCCATGACCAACGCGTAGTCTGGAATATCGTGCGTTACAACGGCACCCGCCGCGACGAACGCATAGCGCCCAATCGTGACGCCGCACACGATGGTCGAGTTCGCGCCCAGCGAGGCGCCGCGTTTTACGAGCGTCTTCTGATATTCGTTCCGGCGAACAATATGGCTGCGCGGATTGATCACGTTGGTGAAGACCATCGAAGGGCCGCAGAAAACGTCGTCTTCGAGTTCCACTCCCGTGTAAATAGAAACATTATTCTGAATCTTGACGTTGTTGCCGATTCGCACGCCGGGGCTGACCACCACGTTTTGACCCAGGTTGCAGCCGCGGCCCAGCTCCGATTCGGCCATGATGTGCGAAAAGTGCCAGATCTTTGTGCCCTCGCCAATTTCACACGGCTCATCAACCACCGCCGTCGGATGTACAAAGTAGCTTGGCGCCGCGACTTCCATCTCCGTCGGCGCGCCTTTGTCCCGCAGCGAGTGTTCACAGCCTTCCAATACGTCGAGCACGCGAAGCGCGCTTTCGCCATCGGTCCGAGGATGCTTCCTGGTTCGCACGCACTCGAGGAAATGCCCGCATTCGAGCGTCAATGGTTCGTCGGCGGAAATCGTCACCGCATGGCCGGCATCTTTTTGGGCGATCGGCTTGCGGTCGAGCCAGTTGATCCGGTGCGAATAAAGCATCAGCTTGCTGTCGGTGCGTACGTCGTCGAACACCGCCATTTTCTCGCTGCCAATAATTGCGAGCTTCTGCTCTTTGAAAGGATGCAGCCAGCTGACAAAAATGTGGGCCTTGGCCCCGCTGGGAAAATCGAGCGTGCTCAGGGTGGTGTCCACAAGTGGCGGACTCAAAAAACTGCCACCCTGCGCGGACACGCGCGACGGGCTCTCGCCCAAGAGAAATAGGATTGCGGAGATGTCGTGCGGAGCGAAACTCCACAGGATATTTTCCTCGGTGCGCAGCTTGCCCAGATTCAACCGCGACGAATAAATATATTGAATGCGGCCAAGTTCGCCCGCGCTGATCAGGCGCTTGAGTTCGCTGATCGCCGGGTGAAACTCCAAAATATGACCCACTTGCAGGATGCGGTGGCGCGCCGTTGCCAGTTCGACCAATTCGCGGCCGTCAGCCGCACGCAACGCCAGAGGCTTTTCGACGAAAACGTCTTTCCCTCGCAATAAAGCGCGACGGGTTAAATCAAAGTGCTGCGCGGCGGGAGCGGCAATCACCACGGCGGAAATCGAATCGTCCTGCAATACCTCGTCGAAGATTTGAGTCGTATGGACTCCATAGTCATGGCTGGCCCGCGCGAGAGTTTCTTGTTCGACATCGCACACGCAAGCCAGCGCTCCAAGCGTATGGAAAACGCGAACAAGATTTTTGCCCCAATATCCGGAACCAACGACGGCGAGCTTCGGATTCTCAGTATTCAAGATTTCCCCCTGTATTCGTTATTATTTTGTTCGCTATAGTGCGGACAGCAGTTCTCAAAGCGTCTCGTAGAACTCCGCAATCGCCGAAACGATTGACCGCTGTTGCTCTTCGCGAAGCTCCGGATAGATAGGAAGGGCGATAACCTGCTTGCTTGCAGCTTCTGCGGCCGGGAAAGCGCCTGCGTTGTATCCCAAATATTGAAAAGCGCGCTCGAGATGCAGCGGCGAAGGATAGTAGATCTCCGTCGGGATGCCGCGCTCTTTGAGAAACGCTCGCAACACGTCGCGCTCCGTCACGCGAATCACGAATTGGTTGTAAACATGCGTTCGCTCAGCGGGAACTTGCGGCAGCGTCACCTGTTTCGTCAGTGCGAACTCAGCGAAAAGCGCGCGGTAGCGATCCGCGTTGCGGCGCCGACCCTCCGTCCATGCCTCAAGGTGGCGGAGTTTCACGCGAAGGATCGCGGCCTGCAATGCGTCGAGGCGGCTGTTGATGCCCACGATTTCGTACTCGTACTTCTTGCGGCTTCCGTGGACCCGCAACAGTTTTAACCTTTCGGCGAGCTTTTGGTCGTTGGTGGTGATCATTCCTCCGTCGCCGGCGCCGCCCAGATTCTTCGACGGGAAAAAGCTGAAGCAGCCCATCGCGCCAAGGTTCCCCACTGCTTCGCCGCGATAACGAGCGCCAATAGACTGCGCCGCGTCTTCGATCACCGGGAGTTCGCGCTTGGCCGCGATTTTGAGAATGGCGTCCATATCCGCCGCCATGCCAAACAAATGCACGGGAAGGATGGCGCGCGTCCGCGGCGTGATGGCATTTTCGATTTGCGCCGGATCGATATTGAACGTGGCGGGGTCAATGTCCACGAAAACGGGCTTGGCTCCGATTCGCGCGATGGCTCCCGCAGTCGCGACAAACGTGAATGGCGTGGTAATGACCTCGTCGCCGGGCCGAATTTCGAGCGCAAGAAGCGCAAGAAGCAATGCATCGGAGCCGGAAGCGCATCCAATCGCGAATCGCGCGCCAGTATGCGCGGATATTTCGCGCTCAAACGCCTCCACCTCCGGCCCGAAAATGAAGTGCTGGCTCTCAAGGACTCCCGTGACGGCGGCAAAAATCTCCTCCCGAATTTCGGCGAATTGCGCCTTGAGATCCAGGAATCGCGGCTTCAACTTCGCCAAATCATTTGCGGCCTTTCTAGTGGGTGCGGCAATGGTTGGATTCATTCTTTTCTCCAGGGTGGATTATTTTCAGTGAGATTTTTCCGCAAACATTTGCTTCTCAAGGGCAATTCGAACCACAAAGACTGGCCGGTACCGAATTGGCTGGTATTGCGCGCCGAGTGCGCAGTCCTCTAACGTTGCACTCTCTAAATTCGCACCTGTTTTTGTGCAATGCCCGCGTAGGCTTTCTGCATTCTCAGAGAGATGTTCGGCTCGGAGCATTCCAGAATCATCTCGCGGCCGTTCGAGCGCCGGGGCTGGGCTAGAATTTCGACGATCGCCTGCGTCAGCGCTGCGGAATTGCGCGGAGTGACGGACGATGGAAACACCCCTTTCAACCGCTCTGCGGCGTCGCCCACGTCGACACTCGCAATCGGAAGATTACACGCCATCGCCTCCTTCAAAATATTCGGCGAACCTTCTGAGACGCTCGCTATGACAAGACAATCCGCGGCGTTCAAGAACAGCGGGACATTTTCGGGCGCCACTTCTCCGTTTAACTGAACAAGCCGGATGAAGCCGAGGGTTCTTTTTGCAGCCTCCACAGCCTGACAAGCAAGAGCAAGGCCTTTTGTGGCGGGATTCCTGCCCGCATTGAAGAGAACAATCCTTTCATTGATATCCCATCCTAATGCCCGTCGAACGCAATCCCTGGGTATGGGACAGAACAAATCTAGATTCACGCCAGTTGGAACCACAACAACCTCCCGTTTTCGCCACCACAAGCGGGCTTTTAGCCGGGCGCTTGTGCAGCAGATCAACTCGGCACGCAGCGCTGAGAGTTGAGATAGCAGGTGTCCAAAACAATTCCGGAAAAAACCGATCCCCGGCTCAAAATTCAAATCGCTTCCCCGAAACGTAACCGCAACAGGCCGCAACGTCGCGAGGCCGCAGAGAAATGCCGTCACCGTCCCATAATGAGCGTGGACCACCTCGGGTGAAAACTCGTTTATCGTTCTTCGCAAGCGAATCCATTCAGTCAGAAGCAGTCGCGGGTGTGTTCGTGATCTTAAGTGGAAGATCCTCACATCGATTCCCAGCTTCGCTAATGCTTCAACTTGACGTCGAGCAAAGATGAAACTCGAACCTTCCCCGTTCCCCGGTATCACTGCCAATATTCGCATGGTCTCAAACGAGGCAAAACCAGGGTCACTGTGGCTGGCGGATTACAGCGCTGGCCGCCATCGGTCCAGCCATCGTTCGAGGCTCCATAGCGCGTAGGTTCTCTGGTAGAGAGAATATCGACTCATTTGTCCTCGGTTCCATTCCTGGCTCGCGAATTGGGTTGCAAGACATCGTAGGTATTCCGGGCGAATGATGTCACGAATCGGAGAAGAAGCGCGTTGAAGCAACGCGAAAATCTCCCTCCGTCCGTCCTTGCCGATCCATGTGTCGAAGGGAATCCCGAAGCCCTGTTTACGTTTATTCGCGATCTGCGGTGGCAAATACTTTCTGGCAAGTCTTCGCAGCAAAAGTTTGTTTTCCCAGAGCGAGTACTTCAGGCGATTCGGCAGCCTTTGGGCAAATTCCAGGATTCGATTCGAGAGGAAAGGGACTCTTACTTCAAGACCTTGTGATGAACTCATCACATCGATCTTACGCAGGTAGTCCGCTGGCAGTGTCGAATTGACCGTGGCGTCAATCAATTCGGATCCGCCCGGGTCGCCGTGAGCGCTATTAAATTGAAAGCGTGGCGTGTAACCGCCCACTTGCAAGGAGATATGCGGCTGGAATATCGCCGCTAGATCCTTGGCGCGAAGAATGGAACAGAGAGTCACCAGCGTCGACTCTTCGTCCTCCATGGCTGCGCCAACCAAGCGCAGGCCTCGCCGACGAACGTCAGTGCCGGGGCCGATTTCAGCGCGAAGCGCCATCTCAATCGCTCTCAACGACCAACGGGGAATGCGTCGCATCATCCGGATGACATCGGCATGCATGAATCGCGGGTAGCCGCCAAACATCTCGTCGCCACCGTCACCGCCAATAACCACTTTTACGCACTTCCGAATTTCCCGGCAAATCAGATAAGTCGGAATAGCCGATGAATCTCCGAATGGCTGATCGAATTGATCGAGCAACTTCGAGACAGTTTCTAGCTCGCCTTTGCTCGTCCCGAGAACGATCTCGTGATGTTTCGTCCCGGCATGTGTGGCTACGGTTCGTGCGTAGCTCGACTCATCGTAATCTGCTTCCCCAAATGCGACGTTGAACGTGTGCAGCTGGGAGCCTCCATTTGAAGCACAGATGGCTACCAGGAGCGAGGAGTCAATACCTCCGCTTAGGAAGGCGCCCACCGGCACATCCGAAACCAAGTGCTCCGCGACCGCGGTCCGGAGTTCCCGCTCCAATACACCCAATGGATCGTGGCCGTTGGAATGGTCTTCACTCCGGTGCCAACGCCAATAGCGGGTCGTTGACGCGTGGTCGCCGGCCACCTCCATATAGCAGCCCGGCTCGAGTTCGCGGCAGTCGCGAAAACACGTTGCAGGTGCCAGAGCGTATCCCAGCATCAGAAAATCTGTCAGTGCCTGGACATCGATTCTTCGCGGCACTTCCGGCCATGCCAGCAATGACTTCAATTCCGAGCCGAAAATAAAGCCTTCCGGGCCGTGGTGATAATAGAGGGGCTTGATGCCGGTTCGATCGCGCGCGAGGAAGAGCTTGCGTTTTTCAGTGTCCAATATGGCAAATGCAAACATTCCGTTGAAGCGGACCAAACAATTCGCTCCCCATTGCCGGTACGCATTCAGCAATACTTCCGTATCCGAGCGGGTGCGAAAGCGGTGCCCCAAACTCTCCAATTCGGCGCGTAGATCGAGGAAATTGTATATCTCTCCATTAAAGACGATGATGAATCGTCCATCAGGAGAACGCATCGGCTGTTGACCCGTTTCAAGATCGATGATCGCCAGCCGCGTATGGCCGAGCCCCGCGATATTGTCTGGGTGCGTCCAGACCGCCAACCCGTCCGGCCCACGATGCGTCAGTGACCGCGTCGCAGCATCGAGAAAAGTCGCGCTCAAGCCGAGATTGGGGCTATAGAATCCGCAGATGCCGCACATAACGAAGAACGATCCAACTATAGCGATACATTCTTACATCCCCTTCGATGGAGATTCTCCTTTGACGGGACGCCAAGCCCGAGCCTCCACTCCATTTCCGTTATATCCACAAACGATTTCCTCAAGCCCCAAAGACTCTAATGTCGATCGAATTTGGGAGCGCGTGCGCAGGTGCCGATACCAGCAGGTCAATGAGTCATGAGTGTCCAGCAAGGCCCATTGATATTGCATGTCATCGTTTAACTCGGGGTAGGCCCGGTAATAACACAAGACCGGTGACAGGCGGCTCAAGAACATTTGCGCAAGACGCGAACCCCGAGCACGCTTGTGCAGAGGTAACAGAGCTCTTACAATCGATTCGGTCCAACGAAGTCCACTATCATGGGGAAATCTCTTCAAAATCTGACGAAATACCATGGCGCTCTTTGTCAACTCTGAAAGGTTATAAGTGTAATGATCGATGACCAATGCGCCGCCAGGTTTTACATGTTCGAACAGAGCTGCGATCGTCCGTTCCGGCTTGGAAGTATGCTGAATTACCCCCAAACAGAAGACGATATCGAATTGGGAGCGCTGAAAGGGAAGCCGCAGTATATCCGCCTGTGCGACCTGATGCCTGGCCGTCTCAGGGAAGTTTTGTAGATTGGCTTCGACCGCATCGCTAAGGTCCACTGAAATCACGCACGCCCCACGGTCCAGCAAAACCTCTGTGAACCGACCGGCACCGCACCCACACTCAAGCACGCGTTTGCCTGCCAGATTCCTCCAAAGGTCCTGTCCCAGGCACCGCCGTACCCGATCCCGTGTTATGGGAACTCTGGAATAAGAATCAAGTTGAGTGAGCCTATACCTTTTCCATTGCGCGCCAAAAGCATCGGCATAGGTCGAGCCATCCACAAACCTCGGAATTCCATCCCGGATGGCGAAGATTTCCCCCTGTGGACAAACCAAAGAGTCCGCGCTCTGGAGAAGGGCACAGGCATGAACAGGGCAAGCGAACGTCATCACCATGTGCGCAGTTACGATGTCAGGCAAAGTTTTTTCGCTCTGAGGTTCCGGAATGTGAATGGTGACTTGAAACCGCAGGAAATCCACAGCCCAAGTAAAGCTGCCGCCAGATACTGCGCAGGGAGGCCGACGAGAAGAGTTGAGAAATCTCCGGCAATTGCAATGAAAAAGAACGCGACGGTCAAAGAATAAATCAGAATCACGCCGACATTTTTTTCAAATCGGACTCGGAACCGCCAAATGATCCCGGCGAAAAGCCCCCAGAAATACATCAACAGTGGAATTCCGATCGGCCCAAAATTCAAATACCCTTCCGAAAGAAAGAAGAATTGGCGTCCAACGTAGAGATTCGAATCAAAGCCATAGAATTCGTCCATATACCAGTTGGATAACGAAACGGGCCGATTGGGATATAGAACTGAAGGAACCGCGAACACCGGCGCGCGAAGAAACGTCCACCCGAATTCCGGCGAGACATCCGTCCCTACACTTCGAATCATTTGAGGCATGGTTTCAAAAGGGACGACAAACTCTCCGGTGGATAAAGTGTAGTACCACCGATTGGACGAATCCGACGTTTCGCTGTAATTTGCCGTTGTTTTCGTCCAAAAATCCGCCAGACTTCCGTACTCGGATCCCCGTAGCTGTCCAAACAAGTTTAGGCTAACGAAAAAAAACAGGGCTAAGGCCGTTAAGACCTTAATATTGAGAGGGCGGACCGCATAGTGCCAAAAGATCGTTATGGCCAGCAGCATGTAGGCAATATCTCCGCGGCGCCCCATGATTGTGAGCATGGCCACGATCATGGCAAACACGATCCAAAACAGGACCAGTCTGCTTTTTTTCCGATCTTCTATGTAGCGACACAGCAGAAAGACACTAGCCACGAATAGCCATGTAAATCCTATGGCCAAATAGCCCTTACCGATCATTTGCCCGCCGACACCATAACCCCACAAAACGAGCTCCGAGAAACCGCCGAAATCGCGAGCCAGTTGGAGGATAAGGAAAAGCGAAAGACCGGCTAACATCACGAAGGCTCGGCCCGGGTATCTCGCGGTCCGCGGAAGTGGCAGTCGCCGCGCAAATCGCCCTGCAAAATCCGAATAGTAACCACACACAAAGAAGGGCACGCCGAGTGCACACAAGAACAGCGCCCAAGGGATGTACGGCAATAACTCGGGTAGGTGCTCCGTGACGTCCCCGACAATTTCCTTGGTGATGTATGCACGAATTGGCAGCGGCAATACAAACAAACAATAAAAAAACAAAAAGATCATCACGGGATCGAGGAATTGCGCCTTGCGCAATTTCCGGACGTAGTAAATCGTTAGAGCCATCACGAGAATGAAGAAAAGCAGCGAAAGCAGCAGCCAGTCATCCTGGCTCAGCCTTAATCCGAACACGGTTTACATTGCCTCCACATTGCCCGGCAGAGTTTCGACTTCTAACGGAAGCGCGGCGCCTGTGCGCAGAATTCTGCGGACTTCGGCACACGTCAGGATGGCCAGAAGAGATGCTGACGCGACGAAGGACCACAGAACTCCGTTGGGGACTTCCGAAGCCAGCGAAGAAAGCCCGCACAGGAAAATGAAAAACAGAAAAGCTATTCCGAGATTTATTGTGTTGATTGCCTTTCTGTGGAAGGCGTCAATGGCGCTGCGCAGCGCGTAGTAGAGCGCCAGCGGAACGGCTGCGAGCAGCACAATCCGCACCGGAGCAATCGCGGACAAGAAATTCGCGCCCAGGTAAATCCGGATAACAGGTTCTGCGCACGCTTCACCAATCGCCACAAGCGCGAGCGACGCTCCCGCAGTGGACCAGCCAATCAGTTTTACTTCTTTCCGAATTTCGCCAAAATTGCGCAGCCCGAGGTTCCGGCTCATCTTCGGCAGCAGAATGATGCCGACGGGAGCGAATATTGCGGCAACCATGTTGGTGATGGAAATGCCGAACGCCACAAAACCCGCGCGCTCGATGCCAGAGGAGTGCGCCGCGACCAGCGCCGGAAAAGCCAGAAGCCCCATGAGCGCGAAATCGCCTGGAACCCGCTGAAGGCCATACGCCAGGAGCTCTTTCGCTTCATCACGCACATCGCGCCCAACGTTGAGGATCGGCGTGAAACACAACGCGGCAAGCGCGACGCCCGTCCATCCGGCTCCGAGAGTCCACAACACTTCGGCGGCGCTTTGGTGAAAGAAAATGAAAACGATCACAGGAACAAAGCCCAGGTTCACCAAATTCAGCAGATTCGCTTTCGAGATGGCCATTCGTCCGCGAAGGTAGGAGTAAACAAGCGCGTGCGAGGAAAGTCCCGCGAGAATCAATGCCAACGGACGAACCAGGAATCCGTACTCACGATGGCCAAAAAATAGATAGGCGAACCACTGCGGCCACACAGTCAACGAAACGATCGCTACGGCCACGGCAAGACCTACGCACTGCGCGGCCGCGCCGAAAAATCTGCGCGCTCGAGGGTCATCTCCATTGCTTTCGGCGATCGCAATATACCGGGGCAATCCCACGGCAATGCCGAGCATCATCACAGGCTGAAGCAGCGAGGTTGCTCGCCGCGCGACGGCATACTCGGAAAAGCCGAGCGTGCCCAAAAATCTTGCCGCCAGTTTGTAAACAATGATTTGGCAGGCCAGGACACCGAACTCCGCGGCAAACGTTCCAGCATATTCTTTTATTTGCCGGAGTCCCGCACCAGGGAGGCTTCGGGAGACAATTGGCAAACCATGTGTTGCCATGGCTGCAGTTTCGGTCTGCGTCGTTGTTATGGGCATCGTCGTTATGGGCATTACGGGCACAGAATCCGGCTAGTTCGCTGGCTCAATGTCAGCCACATCTGCATCGACGATCACTGAACGCTGGATGAGTTCGACCGAGAGCACAAACCGGAAACATCCCTTTTTGCGCAGAATGATGCCCGCCAAACCGGCGAGCGGGCCGGATTTCATCCGGACGCGGCGTCCCGCGGTCAAATAGGGATGCGGCTCGGCGCGCAACTGGCTGGTCAAGCCGTTGCGCAGCGCATCCATTTCGTCGTCCGGCAGAGCGACTGGCAATTGTCCAAATGCGATTAGCTTCACGACGCTTGGTAGTTCCAGGACGCGCAAGCGCTCGCGCAAAGGCACGCGTACGAAAATGTATCCGGCAAAAATAGGCAATTGCAGCCGCACTCGCCGATCCTTCCAGCGGCTCACTGTCTCGTAGAGTGGCAAGAACTGCTCGATGTTTCTGGATTCGAGTTGTTCGGCCACGCGTTTCTCGTGTCGGGCGCAGGTCTGCGCGACGTACCAGCGCCGCACGGAAAAGCTATCGTTCGTTAGTTCATGTGTCGGCATTTTCGATGGGGGTGGGACCACCGCAACGCGATCTTCGGAGGCTTCTATCGTGAATCGACTCCTCGGCTTACAGATACAGCTTCGCCCTGTCACTTACAGGCGGCGCGTGACTTAACCTTTTACTTTACTGGTATATACAGCCCTTATTTCAATTTCACTCTCTTGATTGGCCGTTGTGTTTGCCCGACTCGCGCTCCACACTCGCCAGCGCCGAACCCGCGCTCGAGCCGTTTGACGACGCCCATGGGATTCGGGCCTTCACTGTGTGAAAAACTTCCTGCGCCAATTGCTTTCCCGAATTGTCCGGGGGAATCGCCTGCCAGCGCGCTTCCCCCACGGTCCAAGCGATCGCCAAGCCCATCGCGGAAAACATTCCCAAAATCATGATCAGCAGCCGTGGCGGGTACGATTTTCTTTCGGGCACTTGGGCTGGATCCAAGACTTTGACCGTGGGGATTTCTTTCGCTTCCTGCACTTTCGCTATTTCGTATTCCTTCGTCAGCGTTTCGTAAACGGTCTCGTCCACTTTGAGTTCGCGGAACAGGTCGGCGTAAGGCACACCGAGGATCGGCAATTGACGCAGCGGCGTGTACAGTGTCGTGGCGTTTGACGCGCTGTCGCTCGGAGGCGGCCCGGCCGTGCCGCTCAGCTTCTCAAGCTGGTGATGCAGCTCCGCAACACGCGCCTGAGTGGCGCGAACGCGAACGTTGTTCGGCGTATAGATCTGCTTCAGTCCTTCGAGTTCGGATTGCGCTGCAATGAGCTGGCCTTCCAGGGTGGCTCCCGCTTCCACCATGGCTTTGCCCTGTTCCGTGATGTCAATCGTGCCGTTCTTGCTGGCGAACAAACTGAATTTCTTTTCGGCGGACTCAAGCTCCTGCTTCACGGCGTTCAGACGTTCTTCGAGGAACATGCGCTCGCGATGCGCGGAAGACGTGGTCAACTGGGTCATCAATGTATCAAGTTCATCGACGTACGCCGAGGCGATTGCCGCAGCGCGTTTCGCGTCTTTGTCCGTCACGGACAGAGTGATGATGCCGCTCTTGCGGTCCTCAGTGATCTCCGTGCGCTCTGCGAGCTTCTGGCATGCAGTCTCATCCAAACGCGCGCCATAGACCTTTTTCAGGTCGAAGCGGCTGACAATGCGCTCTTCCACCGTGTGGCTGCGCAGAACGCCGATGAACAGCGCGCCCGTGCTCTTGACCCCCAGGAAGTCTCCGGCTAATGCACCCAGAGAGCCAGCCTGTCCAGCGAGCGCCGACGCAATGGCCAACGAGCTTCCGGATTGAGAGTCCGGCGGCATGAGCTCTGCCGTTGATACGTATCTGTTGGGTATGAGAAACGCGACCACAGTGGCGGCAAGCAGCCCTGCAATGGTGACTCGAAACAGAAAACGGCGTTGGCCCCACAGCAGACGCAGGACCGCAATCGTTTGCTGGTGGGCCGGCTCGCTCGCTTCTGCCTGCCCTACCCCGTCTTCAACCGTCAGATGCTCAAAGATTGCGGGCTCCGGGTTATACGCTTCCTTGGTCAAACGAACATCCTTTTCACCCTTCGCACTAAGTCGCTCAAAAAACTATTTCGGCCACAAGTGCGGCCAGAAACCGATCTGCAAAGACACGGTCCAATTCGATTGCGGCGTTGATGCCAATAACGGGACATTCCATTTCTCGTACTGCACGAAACTGGAAATGTTCCACTCGTTGTGCAGCCACCAGCTCGCGGCAATTGAACCGTCGTTCAGCGTTCCTCCGCCCGGAACAAAGTCCGCCGCCGTCTTCGAATGGCGATACGCGAATTCGATCGAGTTGCGCGGGCTCGCCCAATAAGTGCTCCACGCTTGAAAGCCCGTGCCTTCCCGGCCAATCCAGCTCCCAACTAGGTTTTTATTGTTCGTGTACAAGTCGCGGTAGAAACTATCGAAATAAACGAATTTACCCGCGGAACTATTCGCGGTTGGCAAATCCGTGTATACAGCCTCGGCTCGGAAATCCAGTTTTGGCAAACCGGGCAGCTTGGGCATGTAGATTCCCGGATTGATTGCGGCGCGACGGGGAGCGGCGAGCGGTGACGGGTCATCGGTGGCGAGCGAATCGGCATACACGGTCAGCCAGTGCCGCACGAACGGAACGCGATAGGAAAAATCAAAACCACCAGTCCGTTTTCCAGGATCGTTCGCGGGAGTCTCATTCGCCACGCTGGTCAAACTCACATAGCTGTTCCAAACTCGGCCGATGGTAAGTGGGCGTCCCACGCCGCCGAATTCGACCGTGCGAGTGAAGCCAAACTCCAAGTTGGGCGTCGGCTTGAAGCTGATTTTTTCTCCATGAATCAACGGACGCGGCGGAAATTCGTTTCCGGACAGCTCTCCGAAGAAAATATCCCACTTCATGGGTCCCAAACGGCTGAATATCCACGGCAGCTTGAACGGAGCGATGCGGCTGGCGCGAAACATGTAAATCGGCGCGGCGTTGTCGCTGAACAAGAACGCGCTGCCTTTGCTCGGTCCCCACCACAAACTCTGCTTCCCGAATGCCAAATCCCAATTCGCGACATTCGCGGCAACATAAGCGTCCAAGAGCCGAAATTGGCTCGCTGACGCGATAGGAGTGGCAGGTTGGACTGGATTGGCATCCATGACGGCGATGGCGTTGCGCACTGGCAACGAATACGCCGGCGACGACGGCGCCATCTGATACTCGCCACGAATGTAAATCGCGTAGCGGCCCGCCGACGCCCATCCGGAAATGCCGGTGACGTTGTTGAAGCCCTCGCTGAACGGCCGGCCGTAGTCATTGATGACGGTCTGCCCGAAGTGATAGCTGTCGTTCAGCGGTCTGCCGGAAATGCCGGTTGCGCGTGTGTAAATGGACTCGAGACGCACCGAGCGGTTGTTTCCTCCGCCAAGAGCGCTGAGGTCGCTCTGAAATTCAGCGGCCAACTCTTGATACGCTGGAGATCCCGCTGAGGAATCGTCGCCCTCTGCGGCAACTTTGTCCTCAGCCTCCTGCGTCAGTTGTGCGCATTCAATTCGCGTCCAGGGGCGCATGCCAAGAAACTCCGTGTCGATGTATCCGAGGGCGGCAAGGCGTTCCAGAGCAGGGTAGACCCAGCTATCGAGCGGAACGTATGGCGATCCAACGCTGCCCGGGCCGTGGTTCGATTCTTCTTCGCGATATTCAGGGTACGTGTTCCATTCCCCGCCGGGCAAATCCGGGTTGTGATGGGCGCGATAAACATATTGCCCGACGAACCATCCGATGGCGCTGCCGACCAGCAAGTCGGTCGGAAAATGTTCCTTTCCCGTGGCGCGCGACGCCGTCACCGCCGCCGCAGCTCCATATGCGAGTAGCTTTGTCAGCGGGCCCGGATATTCGTGCGCAATCACGCCGGCAATCGACCAGGCCGCCGCCGCATGTTCGGACGGAAATGAATCACCTCCGGACCAAAACCGGCCTTGATAGTTGTCCTGCAACGGCCGTTCGCGGCCGGTCGCATACTTCAACGTCTCAGCCGCAGCCAGGCTATCAATCGCCGCCTCGCCCGCCAGGAATCCTGTCTCGCGAGCATGGTCGTTGTGACTGACTTTTCCCCACAGATACATGCCGGCACCGGCTCCAACCAATGAAGCAACACCGTAGTTCGAGAAATCGCGGCTGTGCTGAATGAAACTCGCAGAATTTGTCAGGTTCCTGCTGGCCGTGGTGTCTGTCGCAAGAAAGCCCCCCGTCAGCGCACCGAGCGGCAAAAGCCAATCGGCGTCGGCAAAGCGAAGACGGCTCGGACTGGTCCATATCGCTTTCTGGTCCAGCAACAGGTGTTCCAGCAGCGGCGTCCCAAGAGAATTGTCATAGGCTTCGTCTGAAGTGGTCGAAATCGGGTTATCAAGACTAAACGAACGCTGCGTATCTGATTTCCGATCCCCCAGTTTCTTTCTGGCATGTTGCGCGCGGACGTTGCTGGAGGTGGAGGGCACAGTCGTTTGACACCGCGCCGCCATTCCGGTGCTCGCGAGCAACAGTGCTGCTGTGTAAATCATTCTCAGAGGTCCGTTTGCTAACACTTGCCCTCAATACTTGGCTGCGAGAAAGGCGCTCGTTGTAATTGAGCCGTTCCTCAAAGCTTTGCTTAGCTTTCCAACTGCGTAAATAATGACAGTCGCCGAATCGGCCAGCGCTGCTGCCACACGTTGTGCGCGATGCAGGGCCATGCCTTTCGTTAATGTGTGAAGACGAAGGCTGACAGCGCCGCCGCTTGGGCGATTTGTGCAACGCTAAGCAGGTTTTTCCAGGTAGTCGATCCGCCCACTGGCTTTTCCGGAACGACAATCGTGTCACCCGGCTCGATGGTCTTCGACAAGACGTTACCCGTCCACCATCCTTGCCCCCGCCCTGTAATGACTCCTCCATCCGCCCGAACGATGAAGATCGCGCCTTTCTCCGCCAGGTTCGTCGCCCCTCCGGCCTGATTCAGATACCAACGCGCATTGCGCCCGGGAATATAAGTGATCGCGTTCGAGTTGTAGACCTGGCCGGTTACAAGGACAAAATCGGGACGTTTAGGAATGAAAATCGAATCCCCGTCGCGCAACTCCACATCACCCTCGGAATTGCGGAAGTGCTTTAGGCTGGCGGGTATTCGCGTGACCACTCGGCCGGTCACCGGAGCCTGCTCGAGAGCCTGAATTTCCTCCTGGTGCTGCTGCACAGATGCCTTCTGCAACTCGGCGCGCTCTTGTGCGCTCGCATTGATATCGGCTTTTGTGCTGGCGGAATCCTGCCGGATTTCTTCGATCAGTTTTTCGCGGCTTTCTTCCTGCAGTTTCCGGACCTCAGTTCGTAGCATCACCGTTCCGGCGGTATAGGCTGCGGGCAAGAACCCGCCGGCGCGCTCAAGGACGGAGCTGAGCCGTTCGCCGGGCCGGATTCCATACGTTCCGGGATGCTGCACTTCTCCTTTCAAAACCACTGACGCGCCAATGTCGTTCCACCCGGGAATCTGCCGGATTGTCAGAACGTCGCCGTCAACCAATGGGACGTCTTGATTCGCGTTTCCCGACAAAGCTGCCGACAGACGGACTTCTTCGTGTTGGCCGACGAGTTGTTTTTGGTTATGCACGATATACCTGGTGAGATCGGCGCTTGCCGTATCCGCGCTCCTCTTCAACCCGCCGGCGGTGCGAATCAAATCGGCGGCGCGCATGTTCGTGGTTAGCGGATACCGGCCTGGCCGGGCTACCTCTCCCTTGATGTAGACAGTCGCGGGATCCACTTCGGCCGGATTGCTGTGAACGAGAACACGGTCACGGGAGTCCAACACGATATTGTCCAGAGGATTGCCTTCAAGGGCGCTGCTGAGTTTCACGCTGAATATCTTCATTTCCCCGTTCGGCAGATAGCGGAACACCTGCGCATCTTCCCGCTCCGCGTCCGGTCCCAGACCGCCGGCCATGTGTATGGCGTCGCTCAGATGAATTTCGCCGGAGGAGCGGTAAGTGCCTGGATCGCGGACATCTCCCCAGACCGAAACAGTCGGCGGATTCTCAAAATCGTAGCGCCCGAAGATCTGCACCGTGTCCAACGGGTCCAGGAGCGGCGCGCTCGCAGGATGGCTAAGCGCCTCGGCAAGATTGAAGCTTTCAACTACGGGCCGGTAATCCGGAGACCTTAATCGGATGATCTCCGCGTATTGTGTCGCGGGCTCCGGCAGCAAATCCTTGTACGAAGAAATCAAATCAGTAACGCGCATCCCTGCGTGATAGGAATAGCGGCCGGGACGCAGTGCATGGCCTTCCAGATAAACCGCGTCAAGGCTGTAGGGAGCGATCGGGAAGATTCGAATCTTGTCTCCGTCTTGGACCTGGAAAGAATCGAGTTGCTTCGCGATGGCCGCTGAGTTGCCGTCTTGCGCAGCATTTTCTGAAACATCGACGCTCAGCATGGTTCGCTTGTCATGCGCAACGATGCGCTGCACTTCGATGTGGCGTAGTGTCGCAGTGGGAAGGAGTCCACCCGCCAGCGTCAGCACGTCGGCAAGCGATTTTTCGCCTTTCAATTCATAGACGGCCGGCCGGCGAACCATTCCCTCGATCGTGACTTGGCCGCCGATTGGCGGGACTAAGACTGTGTCGCCATTCTCCAGGCGCTCGATATCCGTTCTCACCCCGTGCAACAGCAGGTCGTAGACGTCGACGTCCTGGACCAACTGTTTGCCGCGATAGTGTTCGAGGTTGCGAAGCGATCCGCGCGCGGTGGGTCCTCCCGCGGCGAAGATGGCGTTCAATGGCGTCGAGAGCGAGCTGATATCGTAGGCGCCGGGATGCGCTACGTCTCCCACCACGTAGACGCGAATGTTGCGCAGGCGAGAAAGCGAAACATCGGCGGAGACGTCGCGAAACTGAGAGCGCAGCGTCCGCTGCACGGCTTGCTGAACGTCCGCCATCGATTTTCCAGCAACCAGCAGAGGTCCGACTTCTGGGAGGCTCAACCGCCCCTCACTATCAACCGTGCGCAAGAGGCGCTGAGATACTCCTCCCCACAAATCGATCGACAAACCGTCACCGGGACCCACCACATAGTCCGGGCCGACGGGCAGATCCATGGGGATCATTTGCAGGTCGCGCGTGCCGTTCTCGAACACTTCCATGCCAAAACGCTCCGGCGTGGGCGCTTGTGGCACCGCCTGGAGATACATGTCATACAGCGAAGGAATGTCCTCATAAGGATTGGGCTGGCGAATCATCCGCTGGCTTGGACTTATGTCGGGTGCTCTCCGGCCGAGGCCGTTGGTTCCCGCTAAACTGTAAAGGGCTCGTTCGTCAGCCGGCGGCTGCATTCCTGCTTGTCCCGGATATTCGCTTGTTCGCGCATACGCCCCTGCGTTCATGGGCGAAACACTTTGCTCGCCGATGCCCAGATCTGGGCCGTTCAGATCCGGCAGGAAATTTCCATTACCGCCCGATGTCTGTGCTGAAGACGCGGGCGGCGATTGCCGGTTCAGCGGGTCATGTTCGCCGTCATAAAAATCCGTCGAACCGGACTGCAACGCGTTTCCGGGATTTCCCGATTGGAGTTGGGAACTCCCGAGCGGAATCCCGCCGCGTGTTTGCATTAATTCTGCCTCTTCAAGAGTGGATTCCTTGCGCGGCTGCAAACGCGGCGCCGCACCACCGTTTGGCGTTTCAACTCTCTGGGACGGCCCTGGCGATCCTGGCGCCTGTCCTTGCTCGCTTGCGGGATATGTCCCGCGCCGGACGTTGCAATTCGAATCCGTCGCGGAGTCGCAGTTTTGCGCCTGCTGCATTCCATTGGTTTGCTGCTTGCGCTCCTGAGCAAGCTCCTCTTCTTGATCTTGCACCAGCCATTTCGTCCGCTCTTGGACCAAGAGCTCCTGCTCTTTCGCCTGCGGCGAGTTCGGATTGAGCGCGGGAAGCAGATAGCCATACTTCTGCAACAACCGAGTGGCAATGGACCGGAATTCAATGTCTGTTCCCAGCCGATCGAAGATCGCTTGGTCGGTCAGGTCTGAGTCACTGATCAGCTGACCGTGGTCGGTTGCGTCTTTCGCCACCCAAGCCTTCAATTCCACCATCAGGCCAGTGTTCGCGTGCAGTATCGATTCAATCTGCGCGGCGGAGGCTGCCACCCTGTTCATGTTTTCCCGCCCCAAATCAGACGGAGGCACGGGCGTGGAATTCTTGCTTTGCGGATAGGCGCACAGGGAACCGAAGACGACTAGACAGGCCGACACCAAGAGCCGAAGAAGCCCGCTCCGGCACGACCGTCGATCGACTTTCCACAAAAGATTTGAATCCCTCGCGTTCATTCCTAACCTCCGACGAGCTGGGCCTTGCCGCGCAGAGCGTTCAAAACGCCTTCTTCCGACGTTTCAATCTGGTT
>Ga0307372_10003855_pt1 | contig 23612 bp, 20 predicted proteins | sample OX1MG_FD_202533 | JGI IMG/M metagenome (GOLD analysis project Ga0307372, IMG submission 202533) | Soil microbial communities from Risofladan, Vaasa, Finland - OX-1 | ecosystem: Environmental > Terrestrial > Soil > Coastal area > Acid sulfate soil | place: Finland: Risofladan, Vaasa | collected...
CGTCCCACGGCACCCACGAGTTTTACCGAGAGCGCGCCCGCATCACCCGGCGCCTCATCGACGAGCTGGGCTTCACCGTGGTGGCGGTCGAAGGGGACTGGCCTGACGCCTACCGGGTCAACCGATACGTGATGGGCATGTCGACGGATGGGGACGCGGATGCCGCCTTGGGGGGCTTCCGTCGCTTTCCCACCTGGATGTGGCGAAATCACGATGTGCTGGGGTTCGTCCAATGGCTCCGGGCCCGCAACGACGCGCAGGCCCACCCGGCACGGAAGGCCCGGTTCTACGGGCTCGACCTGTACAGCCTGCACACGTCGATCGAGGCAGTGATCAGCTACCTCGACCAGGTGGACCCGTCGGAGGCAGAGCAGGCTCGGCAGCGGTACTCGTGCTTCGATCACGTCAGTTCCGACGGTCAAGCCTACGGGCATTCGGTCGTCTTCAAAGGGGCCGCTCCTTGCGAGAAGGAGGTCGTCGCCCAGCTGCTGGAGCTTCGGCGACGATCGGATCTGTATCTCCGACGGGATGGTTGGGTGGCCGAGGACGAGCAGTTCTACGCCGAGCAGAATGCACGGTTGGTCCGGGATGCCGAGGAGTACTACCACCAGATGTATCGGGCCGAGGTGTCCTCGTGGAATCTGCGGGACCAGCACATGGCCGGTACGCTGGACGCACTGATCGAACATCTCGACCGTCAGTCGGCAAACACCAAGGTGGTCGTCTGGGAGCACAATTCCCATGTGGGCGATGCTCGGGCCACGGCAATGAGCCTTCGCGGTGAGCTCAATGTCGGCCAGTTGGCCCGTCAGCGGTACGGGGGTGACGCCACGCTCATTGGATTCACCACGTTCGACGGTCGAGTGACAGCCGCCGATGACTGGGGTGCGCCGGCGCAGCGCAAGCGTGTGCGCCCTGCTCGTCATGACAGTTACGAGGCGCTCCTGCACGAAGTGGGTCTGCCCCAGTACTGGCTGTCCACATCCGACCTCTCGGCTCACAACGTGCTGAGCCAACCCCGGCTCGAGCGGGCGATCGGAGTGATCTACCGTCCCGAGACCGAACTCCAAAGTCACTACTTCCAGGCGCAGCTCGACCAGCAATTCGATGTGGTGGTCCATATCGATCACAGTCGAGCTGTCGAGCCCCTGGAGCGCACCCCGCTGTGGGACCGCGGAGAGCCTGCCGAGACCTTCCCCACCGGAATGTGACCGGGACCGGTGTGCCTGTCCCCCGCAGCGTGAACAGGATGTTTGTGCCGCGTCCGGGTTCCATGAACCGAGCCGGGGTACTTCGGCCCTTACCCGGTGGCGGCTCTCGACCGATGGTGGGAGGTATGGAACGTGTCGAAGTTCCTTGCGAGCCCACCAGGATGGCGCCGGATGAGATACCCAGCGGTGCCGGGTGGCTTGTGTGGAGGCGCACCACCGTCGACGGTCGCCCGACGATGTATGGCGAGGCCGGGACGGGCCCACCGGTCCTGTTCCTCCATGGCTGGGGACTCAACCACAAGGCCTACAAGCGGGCGCTGTCGCACCTGGTGAACGCTGGCGTCCATGTCCTGGCTCCAGCCATGCCGGGATTCGGGGGCAGCGGAGCGCTACCCCACGACGAGATGAACTTCGCCGGCTTCGGCGATTGGGCTTCCGAATTCCTCCTTGCGGTTGGCGTTGACCGGCCCGCGCTGGTGATCGGTCATTCGTTCGGTGGTGGGGTGGCCATCAAGCTTGCACACGACCACCAGGACCGGGTCCGAGCCCTGGTGCTCGTCAACTCCGTCGGTGGCTCTGCCTGGACCAGCCGAGGGTCCTTCCTGCGCTCGGTGGCCCGACGGCCCCCGTGGGATTGGGGTCTCCATTTTCCCGCTGACCTGCTCCCGTTACGCCAAGGTCGCCGTGTGCTGCCGGTGATTGTTGCTGAGGCGTTGCCCAATCTCGTGCGCGACCCGGGGACGTTCTGGAGGGCGTTGGGGCTTGCCTTCAGGGCGGACATGACCGCCGAACTCGACGTGCTGCGTAGACGCGGTCTTCCGGTGGTGGTGCTCTGGGGCCAGAATGACCGGTTGATCACACGCGACTCGTTCGAGAGTATGTGGGCCACCTTGGGCAATCCGGAGATTGTCACGGTGCCGGGCAATCACAACTGGTTGATCGCCGACCCGGATGCGTTCGGTGAGGTGATGACGAACGTGCTGGACATTGTGGGACTGGCCAGCGGACCAGGATTTGCCTCCAAGGCGGGATGACCTCCAAGGGCGGATCAGCGGGCCGAACGACCGGGACACCGGCACGGCTGCCGGTCCCGCCACCGGCAGCCTCGACGCCAGCTTCGCCACACGATCCGGAGGCTCACCCCCGTTCAAGGCCGCGTTCGGCCCCCTGGAGCTCCTTGGGTTCGGAGTGGTCGGCCAGCAAGCCCGTAAACCAATCGCGGGCCAGCTCGGCCGCAACCTGCAGAGTCCCGGGTTCCTCGAAGAGATGGGTGGCGCCCGGGACGATGGCGAGGCGGTTCGCACAGCGGAGCTGGGCCTGGGCCCGCCGGTTGAGGTCGAGGACGGCGTGGTCCTGGCTGCCCACGATGAGCAGGGTGGGAGCGGCCACTGCGGCGAGCGCTGGGCCGGCGAGGTCAGGGCGGCCACCTCGGGACACCACGGCGGCAATCTGGGCGTGAGGCTCGGCGGCGGCCCGGAGAGCGGCGGCGGCCCCGGTACTGGCGCCGAAGTAGCCCACCCGAAGGCCCTGCGTCTCGGGCTGGGTGCGGAGCCACCCGGTGACCTCGGCAAGCCGGGGGGCCAGCAGCTCGATGTCGAACACGTTGGCCCGGTCGAGCTCCTCTTCGGGGCTGAGCAAGTCGAACAGCAGCGTGGCCAGCCCGGCTTGATTGAGTACGGCGGCGACATAGCGGTTACGGGAACTGTGGCGGCTGCTCCCGCTGCCATGGGCGAACACGACCACGCCGACTGCCTCTTCGGGCACAGTCAGATGCCCGCCCAGCCGCACCGCACCCGCCAGTATCTCGACCTCCTCGTCGCGTACCGGCGGGTCGTCGGCCTGGCCCGGGGCCGTCGCGGTCACGAGGGGTGGACGCCCGCTCTCCAGGCAGGCGACGACCTCGTCGTCGGTCGTCTGAGAGAAATCCGCATAGAACTGGCCCACACCGAAGAACGGCTCCGGCGTGCTCACGCAGACATACTCGTCGGCGCTGCCCGAGAGCCGTTTGGTCCAATCGGGTGGGGCCACCGGAACAGCCAGGACGACCCGCGCCGCCCCGTGCCCCCTGGCCACCTGGCACGCGGCAGATGCGGTCGACCCGGTGGCGATCCCGTCATCGACCACGACGACCGTCTTCCCCTTGAGCGGGACCGGGCGCCGATCGCCTCGGAAGCTCCGGGCCCGGCGCTCCAATTCGGCCCGTTCCCGCTGCTCCACCGCCGCGAGCTCCCCCGATGAGACGCCGGCCAGCCGGATGACCTCGGTATTGAGGACCCGCACTCCGTCCTCACCGATGGCGCCCATCGCCAGCTCCGGCTGGAACGGCACCCCCAGCTTGCGAACAACGATGACGTCAAGTGGCGCATCCAGCGCCTCGGCCACTTCCAGGGCGACGGGTACCCCGCCCCGGGGGAGGCCGAGAACCACCACATCCTCACCCCGTAGGTACTCCAGTCGGGCGGCCAGCCGCCGCCCGGCGTCGACACGATCGGCAAAATACATGTTGCCTCCTCCCTACACAGCCAGTATCCGCAGCGTCGTCCTCCGGCACCAGGGCCAATGGTCCCGCGGTGGCCCGGGTACCGAGGCCGGGCCATCCCCAGAAGGTCCGGCGTCCCGCCGGCCGACCCCCGCAGGCGAGCTGGATTTGGGACTTTCGGCCCTAGGTGAACATCGGCGGTTGCCGGACGATTGTTCTGGTCACGGTCCACGAAAGAGGCGCCGCAATGATTGGAACGGGAGCACCTGGTCGTAGTCGGGGCGCGTCGACAATTCGAGGCCCTCGCCTCGTGATGATGGGGAGGCAGGGCTCGGGCAAGGGTACCCAGTGCGTCCGCTTGGCGGCGCGCTTGGGTATCACCCACATTGACGTGGGCGATGCACTCCGCGACGAGGTCCGGCGTCGTACCGCCCTCGGGCGGGTGGCCAGACGGTTTCTCGAAGAAGGACGCCTCCTTCCTGATGAGATGGTGACTGACGTCGTCCTCGGACAGCTGGAGTGGGTGGGATCCTTCGGATTCGTGCTCGACGGCTTTCCCCGTACTCTGCCGCAGGCAGAAGCCCTGGGGGCCACCGTCGGGATGGATGGGATCGACCTCGTCGTGAATTTGGCGATCACCCCAGCGGTCGCCCTGCATCGCTTATTGAGCCGGCGAGTATGCACACGCTGCCAATCGGTGATCACCATCACACCTGGCCGGTCGTCCTGCCCTGACTGCGGAGGACTGCTGGTCCGGCGAACGGATGACACCGCCAAAGCCATCAAGCTGCGTCTGGCCACCTATGAGGTTCAGACCCACCCTGTCCTCGGGTGGTACGCGGTACGTGGGCAGCTGGTGACCATCGACGGGCGGCAGGACCTCGGCGCCGTCACTCGGCGGATACTGGATGCCATGGCGCAGATGCAGAGTTTGGACGACGGGAAACTCGTGACGCCGCGGGCCGGGTAGCTCGCCGCACCCGGGATGTTCCAACCTCGTCAGGCCACAGGGATGGCGGGCATCCAGACACTCATCTTGAGCACTTCGGCCCTATCCGCAGCCGACGACCGCCGTTCAGGCTGGCAGTGGGATACCAGCCATGAGCGTTGGCACTGGCGAAGGCGGTGCCCGGCGAGGGAAGGAACATGGATCAAACCATTCGGGTCGGAAGGATTTTCGGTGTCCCGGTCGGCTTCAACTGGAGCATCCTGCTCATCTTCTTCCTCGTGGCCTGGGAGTTGTCCGACCTGGTGCTTCCGGCCTACCACCCCCATGACACGGCGGCGATCTATTGGCTTGTCGGGATCGTCGCCACCGTCCTTCTCTTCGCTTCCCTGGTTGCCCATGAGGTGTCCCATGCCGTGATGGCCAAGCGAAACGGGATCAGGGTCCGACGCATCACCCTCTGGCTGTTCGGTGGGGTGTCGGAGCTCGAAAGCGAAGCTCTCACGCCCGGCGCCGACTTCCGCATCGCAGCGGTGGGCCCCGCCACCAGTTTCGTACTCGCCGGCGTCTACGGCGCCCTCGGGCTCCTCGTCCACCGGATGATCCCGAGCCAGGGGGTCCTTGTCTCCGCCCTTGGGTGGTTGGCATGGATGAACCTCTTCCTCGGTGGGTTCAACCTGATGCCTGCTGCACCCCTTGACGGCGGTCGGGTACTCCGCGCTGCCCTGTGGAGACGATCCGGGGACCGGGTCCGCGCCGCCACGACGGCGGCGCAAGCCGGTCAGGTGTTCGCGTACGTCCTGGTGGTCCTCGGGCTTCTGGAGTTCCTCACGGTCTCGTTCATCGGCTTGTGGTTGGTCTTCGTGGGATGGTTCCTCCTCACCGCGGCCCGCGCCGAGCAGAACGCAGTTCTCATGCGATCCTCGTTGGCCGATGTACACGTCCGCGACGTCATGACGAAGGGACCGGTCACATTCGCCTCTTCAACTTCTGTTGCCGACTTGGTTGACAACCAGCTCCACCGTTACCGGTTCAGCTCCTATCCTCTCGTCAGGTCGGACGGGCAGCTCGAGGGCCTCACCAACATGGGCAGGATCCGCCACGTCCCTGCCCATCTGCGTCAAACGACAACGCTGATCGATACGGCCTGCCCGTTGTCCGATGTCCCGGTGGGGGCGCCCGATGAGCCGATCCCCGATCTCCTCCAGCGCATGCAAGCCTCGCCCGATGGCAGGGCGCTCGTCATCGACAACACCGGCCACCTGGTGGGCATCGTCTCGCCGAGCGATATCGCCCGGTTCGTGCAACTCCTGATGCTCCGGTCCACGAACCGTACGGCGCGTGGAACCTGACCAGTTCCAAGTAGACGAGCCGCCCGTGTGACCGCAGGACATCGAAGATCCTGACCTCACGTCATCTTGGTGACTTTCGCCTCTAACCGGCCCAGGTCGTCATGGACGACGATGGACTCGTGGCAAGGTGGAGGCCGGCGACAACGATCATTGAAGTGAGCCATCGATGAGTGTGGTACTCGCGGCGCTCGACTGCTCCCCCGCCGCCAGGCCGGTACTGGAGGCCGCGATTCGAACTGGCCAGCTGACCGGGACCGGCGTCGAGGCTGTCCACGTGCTTGATGGACCGGCGGAGTCATTCGAGATACTCAAGGCGCTGGCGACAAGAGAGGCTGTGCCGCTCCGGCTCCTCGAGGGTCCAGTGGAACCGGCACTGTTTGCGGCTCTCAACGCCCCCGAGGTGACCGTCGCGGTTATCGGCGCTCGAGGCACCATCAGTGGTCAGCGGCCGGTGGGGCGCACGACCCTTCACGTTCTCCAACATCTGGGCAAACCGGTGGTGGTCGTGCCCCCCGAAGCAGTGTCGCCACCCGCGTTCCGAACCCTGTTGGTACCCCTCGAAGGTACCGACGCGACCTCTCGGCCGGTGCTTGAGCAGCTGCTGCCGCTCATGGTTGACGAGGTCGAGCTCGTTGTGCTCCATGTGTTCACCGCCGCCACCCTTCCGGCCATGTTGGACCGCCCCCTCCGCGACTTGGAAATCTTGGGAAAGGAGTTTCTTGATCGCCATTGCCCCTTCAGAGCCGATGTCGAGTTCCGGCCCGGGCCGGTGACCTCGCGTGTGGTCGAAGTTTCCGACGAGCGCAACGCCGACCTGGTTGTCTTGAGTTGGTATCGGGACAGTTCGCCCGGACGAGCCAGCATCATCCGGGGAGTACTCGGAACCTCGCGACTTCCTGTCCTGCTCTTGCCGGTCACGAGCCTTGACCAGCCTGTCCCGTCTGCCGGGAACTGAACAAACACAACGTCGAAAGTGCCGGTCAACGTGATCGGCGAGCATGGGTTCGTCGGACGGGAACCGAGCCGGTCCCGGGTGGCGTGTCCCGAACCGCGGTCGGTAGGTGGACGAACCGGGAGGCCCGGCGCCGGACACGCCGCTCCAACCGCTCGGCGTGAGTGGTGGGGGGCCGGGGGGTTCGGACGTGAGGCGCTCGGTAGAAACGGGTCTTCGCCAACTCGACCAGCAACAGGTAGACGACGACCATGCCGAACAGGAGTAGGAAGAACTTGGTCGGCAGGGGGGTGAAGCCCAGCAGGTTGGCGAGCCCCGTATAGGGCAGGACGGCACCAACCAACGCGGCTCCGGTCGGCACGGCCAGCATGGGCCAACTGGGTCGGCTCTTGAAGAACGGGACCCGCCGGGTCCGGATGACATAGATGACCAGGGTCTGGGTGGCGATGGACTCGACGAACCATCCGGTTCTGAACTCGACGTGGCCGGCATGAAGTACGGACAACATCACCCAGAAGGTGAGGAAGTCGAAGATGGAGCTCACCGGGCCGAAGACGGACATGAAGTGCCGGATGAACCTCATGTCCCACGCTGCCGGCCGGGCCAGCGCCTCGGGGTCCACCCGGTCGGTCGGGATCACCAGCTGGCCCGCGTTGTAGAGCAGATTATTGAGGAGGATCTGCGTCGGCAGCATCGGTAGGAACGACAAGAACACCGAGGCGCCAGCAGCGCTGAACATGTTGCCAAAGTTCGACGACGTCGACATCAGGACGTATTTCATGGTATTGGCGAAGATCCGGCGGCCCTCCATCACCCCTTCCGCCAGCACCCCGAGGTCCTTGGCGAGGAGCACCACGTCAGCGGCATCTTTGGCCACGTCAGTTCCCGAGTCCACCGAGATCCCGACATCGGCGTGGTGCAGTGCCACCGCGTCGTTGACCCCGTCGCCGAGGTAGGCGACGTCCTTCCCGGTCCTCCTCGCCACTTTGATGATCCGTGACTTCTGATCGGGGTTGATTCGAGCGAATACCGTCGTGGCCAGGATCGCCGATGCAAGCTGGTCATCGTCGAGTGACTCGAGCTCGGGTCCGTTGAGCACCCCCGCGCACTCGATCCCGATTTCCGAGCACACCTTGGCGGCCACCACCCCGTTGTCCCCCGTGATGATCTTCACCTCCACCCCCAGCCGCTGGAGCTGGGCGATCGAAGAGCCGGCATCGGCTTTCGGGCGATCGGCGAAGGTCAGGAACCCGACCAACGACAACCCCGCCTCGTCCTTGGCGCTGAGCACGTTGGTAGCGGCGGCCGGTCCGGTCGCCACGGCGACAACCCGGGCGCCTTCGGAGAACAGCGAACTCAGCGCCGGACGGGCGCCGTTCGGCACATTCACGCAGCGGTCCAGGACTGCCTCAGGTGCACCCTTGGTGATCAGGAGCCGGGTTCCGGCGGGATCTGTGACCAGCACCGAGCCCAACTGGCGCTCGTGGTCAAAAGGAAGGATACCCAGCCGCCGATAGCCGGCGGCGGTGCCGGCGACCCTCTCTCCCTCTGCTGCCCCCGGGGCCGACCACAAGGCCACATCCAATGCGTTCCCCCCGACCGGCCCCTCCTTGGTCACCGCAGCCTCATTGCAGACCAGGCCCAACAGCAGAGGGCGATCGCTCTCCTTCCCGTCTGCGTCGAGCCCCCGTTCGAAGGTGATCGCCCCTTCGGTGAGGGTCCCGGTCTTGTCGGTGAAGAGGATCTCGATATTGCCCAGATCTTCAATGGCCACCAGCCGCTTCACCAGCACCTTCTTCGCCACGAGGGCCCTCGAGCCGGCTGACAGACTGACCGTCACAATCGCCGGCATCATCTCGGGGGCGATGCCAACCGCGATGGCCAGCGAGAAGAGGAGCGCGTCGATCAGGGGGCGAGACAACGCCACATTGATGATGAAGATGAACCCCGTGAGCACGGCGGCCACCCCGAACAAGAAACGGGAGAACCGAGACAGGCCCAACTCGAAAGCAGTATGGCCTTGCCGTTCGGACAATCCGGCCGCGATCTGCCCGAAGGCCGTGCGGGCTCCGCTCTCGACCACCACGCCGGTTGCCGATCCCTGGTGGACGATGGTTCCCATGAACGCACATCCCGGTTGATCGAGCGCCGAGCGATCGGAAATGGCTGCCGCCGACTTGGCCACCGGCATCGACTCACCGGTCAACACCCCTTCGTCGCATTCCAGTTCGTCGACCTTCAGCAAGCGGAGATCGGCCGGCACCAGGGCGCCAACCCTCAGGGACACCACGTCACCGGGCACCAGCTCCGTCACCGGAACCCGGCAAGCCCGTCCGTCCCTCACGACCTCGGCGTCGTGGCGGATCTTGCCGCGAAGGGCGGTCATCGCCACCTCCGCCCGGTATTCGTTGAAGAAGCCCAGCCCAATGCTGAGGGCGACGATCACCGCGATGATCACCGCATTGGTGCTGCCGCCGGTGAATCCCGACACCAGCGCAGCTCCCAACAGGAGCAGGAGGATCGGATTCCGGACCTGGCGGAACAGGACGTACGTAGCCCGCACCCGGTGGGTGCCAAGACTGTTCGGTCCGATCTTTCGCAGTCGGTCGACGGCCCCGACGGTCGAGAGGCCACTCGGACCACTCCCCAGGCGAGCGAGGGCTTCGTCGGGCTGAAGACAGGCGGCAGTGGCCAGGTCAAGTTCCGCCATCGGCGTTTCGGCAACCGTTGACATCATCACCGCGTCCTCGGAAGCGCTATCGCAGCGGGAGGCTCAGAGCCGCGATCATCGTCCCGCTCTCCCCACGGGCACGATCACCAGGGGAACGACGGAATGCTCGGCGAGCTCGTGGCTGGTGCTGCCCAGGAGCAACCCGGCATGGGCTCCCCGGCCCCGCGAGCCAACCACCAACAGGTCGGCGGCGACGGGATCTCCCGTTCCGGCCCGGACCAGCACCGAACACGGATCGCCATCACCGACGTGCCACTGGACCTGGGCCGGCTCTATGCCACATTCGCGGGCGAGCTCCGCCGCGGCTTTCTCGAGCCGGGCCACCCCTCCACCGGCGGCGTGCTCGAGCAGGCCGACGGCATGGACGACGACCACCTCGGCATCGATCTGCTTCGCCAGGGTCATGGCCCAGCGCACCGCGGCTTCCGCATCGGGCGATCCGTCGAATCCGACCGCGATCCTCTTGACCGGTTTCATCGGACCCGCCTCTCGGAGGGGGTCAGCTGCCAAGCCCGATGGAGTGCTTCCCGGCGTTGGCCCCGGGCCCGGTGCACCATCTCGGTCCCCGGGCCCCCGAATGTCGGGTACTCGCACTGGTAGAGGGCGCCGAGAAGCGATCCCAAGGTGGTGGTCACCGATTTCCGTAGAGCCCCGAGGTCATAGCCACCCTCGAGAAAGAGCACCAGTCTCCCCGTTCTGGGGGCATAGCTGGCGACCATTCTGGCCAGGTCGGCGAAGTCGCCGCTTGACAGCGCCAGCTCCGCCAATGGATCGGCTCGATGGGCGTCGAACCCGGCGGAGACGAGCACCCAGGTCGGATCGAAGTCATCGATGGCCGGAAGCGCCACCTCCTCGATCGCCTGCCGCACGACATCGCCGGTAGCACCCGCCGGGAGGGGAAGATTGACGGTCCGTCCCAGCGCGTTTGGGCCACCGATCTCGGTGGCCGCCCCGCTGCCCGGGAACAGGGGCCACTGGTGGGTCGACACATAGAGGACATTCGGGTCGTCCCAGAAGATCGCCTGGGTGCCGTTTCCATGGTGGACATCCCAGTCGACGATCAGGACCCGCTCCCCGTCTGCGACCAGTGCGGCCGCCGATATGGCGATGTTGTTGAGGAGACAGAAACCCATCGCCCGGTCCGACAAGGCGTGGTGGCCTGGCGGGCGGACCGCGACGAGGGCAACGTCTCCTGCGCCCCGGCGCAGCGCATCCACTGTGGCGAGGCCGGCCCCGGCCGCCCGACGGGCGGCGGTCCATGAGTCGGGCTTGGCATAAGTGTCGGGATCGAGGTCACCGCCGCCGGCCTGGCAGAAGGCGGCCAACTCTTCGAGATAGCCGGAATCGTGCACCCGCGTCAGTTGCGCCGTCTCGGCCTCGTACGGCGCCACCATGTGCAGATCGGTACCCAGGTGCAAGTCATCGACGCCCGCCATCACGGCGGCGACCCGCTCCGGCCGTTCGGGATGGCCCTCGTCTTCGTGCTCGGCTTGGCCGACCGGACCGCCCACGACAAGTATCACTTGGCGCCGGTTTGCTCGCCACGATGGGCGGAATGACGTCGATCCGCGCAGACCGATCGATAGGCATCGTCGGGTTGGATCGAAAACCGCAGGCTGACCGTCCCGGAGTCCCGGCTCGACGTAACCTGGAACCCCGATTTCATGAAGACGTCGAGCATGTCGCGGTTCTCCGTCAGGGTTTGGGCGACAAAAGCGGTGATTCCGTTCTTCCACGCCGCTTCGGCGAGATGTTCGAGCAGGATCGTCCCGAGCCCCTGGTGCTGGAACTCGTCGGCGACAACAAAGGCCACTTCGGCATCGGTTGTGCCCGGAGTTCGGTCATACCGACCCACGGCGACCAGCTGGCCTTCGTGCTCCACGATCAGAGCCAGCCGGTTGACATAGTCGACATGGGTGAAGCGCTCGGTCTCAGCAGCCGAGAGCCTGGGATGGACAAAGAAGAAGCGGCGGTACACCGAGCGAAGCGAAAGACGCTCGTGGAACTCCGTCAGCCGTCCACCGTCGTCGGGTTTGATCGGCCGCAGAAGGACGAGGATCCCGCCCCTGGTCTCCACGTCACTGACGAGCTCGACCGGATAGCGACCCACCTGGCCTTTCGCCGCAGCATCGGCCGTGCTACCCATCACTGGACCTCTGCCGGATGCGACGACCGGTAACGATCTGAGGGCTCATGCGCACATAGGTTTCCCGCTCCCCCCCAGCCCAGGGACCGATCTCCAGCCCACGGGCCTGCTCGAGTTCAGCCGGATCGATGATCACCCGACTCACACCCGTCAGCAGCACGCTCCAGCCCTCGGTCAGCGCCTCGTCAAGATGGTCGACTTCGAAGGAGACTGTCTCGTTGGCCAGACTGGTCAACCTGGCCTCGGATTCGGTTCGAAAGACAACGTCACCGTCCAACATCCGATAGTTGACCGGCAAGGCGACCGGTCCCCGGTCGTCCGAGAAGACGAAACGACCGACACCCCCCGGCGCAATCATGGCCTTGGATTCATCGGCGCTCAACGCCTCGAGCTTCGGCCGGGCCGATGGGCTCGACCGGCCCGGAGGGGCATCGAACCCGCTCCCCGTGATTTCCTCCACTGAGGTCTCGAGCGCAGCGGCCAACTTCCAGAGTCCCGACGGGGGCAGTTGTGCCGACGGGCTCGACTCCACACTCCGGATGTAGGACGGACTCATTCCTGCGCGGCTGGCGACCTCCTCGGCGGTCAGTCCGAGCTCACGACGGCGCTCGGCCACCCGGCGCCCAAGATCTCCAACGGTGCTCATCTACTTCTCTCCCCTAGGGCAGCCGGCGGGTTCAATACCATGACCACTCGAACCGCTCAGGGCGCGGAGGCGGCTGAGCCTGCGGAATGTGCATTCTCGGCCGGACGGACTGCTCCCGGATTGAACTGTGCCGTCGTTGCCAAGCCTTCTTCGGGAACCAGTGTCCGGACCACGACAACCGTGCACTCGCCGTGGCGGGCACATTGATGGGCGACCGAGCCCAAGAGCGCATCTTTGAATCCTCCATGACCCCGTGACCCGGTGACCAGCAGATCTGCTCCCTCGGACGCATCCAGAAGGGCCGGAACAGTGGCATCGAAACGCACATCAACCTCAAACGGAACATCCGGCGCCCACTTCTCGGCGTACTCGCCCGCGGCCTCCTCGATCTCCCGTCCGGCGACGTCATATCCGTGGGTCGGACGCAACACGAAGGTGCCGATCGGAGGGTACTGCCAGGCGTAGATGGCCTGGACCGACGCCGACCGGATCTGCGCCTCTCCAAGCGCCCACCGTAGGGCACGGGTCGATCCGAGGGAGCCATCGATACCCACTATGACCCGAGGCTCAACCGCCCGCAACGGGAGTTCGTCGGGGTCTGCATGGACGACGGCGACCGGACAGTGGGCGTATTGGATGCATTTGTCACTCACAGAACCAAGGAGCAGCCCTTTGAACCCTCCCCTTCCCCGAGCTCCGACCACCAACAGGTCGGCAGACCGGCTGGCGTTGGTAAGCACGGATGCGGGCGGCTGATCGGCAATTTCGACCCGCGCCAGCAGCGAGGGATGTCGGGTCGCCACCAACCCGAACGCATCGTCGACAATCGCCTCGCTCGGTGACAGCTCGGACGATCCAGGCTCATACCAGATGGGGACATTCTTCGGCTCTTTGGAGAAGGCATGCCAGATTGCCAGGAACGAACCACGTCGAGCCGCTTCGTCGGCCGCCCACTTCAAGGCCATTCGGGAGTGCTCCGAGCCGTCGACGCCCACCACGATGGTCTGCTTGTCCCGTTGGATCCGTACGGGCTGGACGTCTTCGGGCATGGTCACTCCCATCTGTGCTCTCTCGTCCCCCAGCTATCGGGGGAAGAGAACTCCTCGATCGTTGGTGCGGACTCGTTCCCACTCTCCAAGGGTCATACCGACGTCCTCGATCATGTACGGGTTGAGATCCATTCTGGTGGAGCGACGACTCTCGGCACCCTGGTGGCGGTTATTTGAATGTTCCATGGCTGTCTCCCTTTGCCGGGCCGCATATGCATCCTGTCTCTTCAATTGGACGCGAGTCCGGGACGCACGCATAGGGCCATAAGTCCTCCAATCAAGGGCCGAATCCCATGGCCGAATCCGGGTTCCCGTGTGGGTGGAAAAAGGCACCTGACCTGGTCCGGCACCGACTCTCCCGGATCGGAGGTCACGCCTTTCCACAGTTCGAACAATCGGCGGCCGCGACACCCCTGGCCCGATGGACGCCGTCTTCTGCACCCGGGAGGCGAGTCAACCCCGATCAGGTCACCCTCCGGACTGCCGGGGCGAGATCCCCAAGCCGTCGATGTCATGCAGAATGATCTTCTTACGCCCGGTCACACCGGCTCGACCGTCGTTCCTCCAACCAGGAGGAGACGATGTTCAGGTACCGGTGGCGTCAGTACGGCGTGTCTGGGCCGATCGTTCGGCAACTCGCGTCGCGTAGGTTGCCGCTTGTGTCCGTCGCTCCATTCCCAGTTTGGCTAGGAGGTTGGACACGTAGTTCTTCACTGTCTTTTCGGCCAGAAACAGCGAGGCAGCTATCTGGCGGTTGGTCTGGCCTTCGGCAACGAGATCGAGGATACGCCGCTCCTGAGGGGTGAGGCTGGCGATCAGGGGATCTTCATCGGATTGATCCCGAAGCCGTTCAAGGACCCGTTCGGTGAGCGCAGGATCGAGCAGGGACTGACCTGAGGCGACCCTTCTGACGTCATCGACCAGGCTGGTTGCGCCCACCTGCTTGAGCACGTAGCCAGCCGCTCCGGCCATAATGGCCGCGAACAGTGCCTCGTCGTCGGCATACGAAGTGAGCATGATGCAGGCGATCTCGGGCCAGTCCGATCGAATCTGTCGGCAGACCTCGATACCATTCCCGTCGGGCAACCGGACATCGAGCAGCGCCACATCCGGGTGGGTAGGAGGGATCCGATCCAGTGCCTCGGCTGTGGTGGCGGCCTCACCGACCACGTCAAAATCATCCTCCGCCTCGAAAAGGGACCGGAGGCCGGTCCGGACGATCTCATGGTCGTCGAGGATGAACACCCTGATGCTCAACTACCCATACTCCCAACTTGGCTCATTCTGACCTGCCGGGGACGATTGCCCAAGCCCGGCGCAACGGGTTACGATGCTGCGTATCGGCGTTTCGCAGCTACTTTAGCGGCTCTGGTCGATGGAGGCTCTTGTGCCCTACCGTTCGATAGAGGATCCGGTCCACCTCCGCCGCATCCTCGAGGCCACGTTGCTCCTCGAGGCCGATCTCGACCTGCCCACCTTGTTGCATCACATCATCGAAGAAGCCCGGTCGATGACCAATGCCCGCTACGGGGCTCTCGGCGTGCTGAACGAGGATGGCAGCGCGCTGTCAGATTTCCTGACCGTCGGAATCGATCCGGACGAAATCGAGCGGATCGGAGCCCTCCCGACCGGGAGGGGAGTGCTCGGCACCCTGATCACCGACCCCCGGCCCCTCCGGCTGGCACGACTGGATTCCCATGCCGACAGCTACGGGTTCCCGCCGAATCACCCTCCGATGACCTCCTTCCTGGGTGTACCGATCAAAGTCCGGGAAACGGTCTACGGGAACCTCTACCTCACCGACAAGATCGGCTGGTCGGAATTCACCAGCGACGACGAGGCATTGATCGGCGCGTTGGCCGTGGCCGCCGGCATCGCCGTCGAGAACGCCCGGCTCCACGCTCGAGTCCAGCATTCGGTCGTCTACGAGGAGCGGGACCGTCTGGCCCGAGATCTTCACGACACCGTTATCCAGCGATTGTTTGCGATCGGCCTTTCGCTCCAGAGCGTGGCGGCCAATCCGTCGCCATCCCGCGTCACGGAGCGCTTGACCGAGACGATTGCTGACATCGACAACACCATTCGACAGGTCCGCACCAGTATTTTCGAGCTGGGATCGGAGGGAATCGGTCGAGGAGTCCGAGACAACGTACTTTCGCTCCTCCAGGAGTTGATGCCGGTCGTCGGATTCAAGGTCCAGGCGTCGTTTGAGGGTCCGGTCGACAGCGTCATCCCCGACAACGTCAGTGAGCACCTTCTGGCTGTCATCCGCGAGGCGGTCACCAACATCGGGCGTCACGCTCAAGCCACCGAGGCCACGGTGACCGTCGGGGTGGACGACGGTCACTGCCAACTTCGAGTTGTCGACGATGGTTGTGGGATCGCGCTGTCGGGCCCGGGCACCGGGGGGGGGCTCGGGTTGGGCAACCTCCAGCGCCGGGCCGAGAAGCTGCACGGCGAGTTCACCACCGAGAGTCCGGCGGCCGGTGGCACGATCCTCACCTGGAAGGTGCCCCTCGACTCCTAGAGCTCCCGGCGTGGGTCAACCAGTCGCCGGCTCCGGTGTGATCAAGGCGGCCAGCTGTGACCCCCAAGCGCGGGCCCGCTCCGCCTCTCCGTCAACGAGATGGTTCTTCTTGGTCACCAGGAAGCTCTCGGGGGTCGCCACCAGCTTCAGGCTGTGCTTCGAGAGTTCGCGTCCGATACCTTTCGATGCCCGGCCGGTAAGGGCCGCCGGCCCGTCGAGCCGGGTATCGAATGCCGCCGCCCTCGCATGGACCTGGCCCAACGATGCCAACCACTCCCGCACCCCGGGCCCGGAGTCGGCACCGGGCTCGAGTACGAGATCGCCGCCGGACTTCCGCACATAGTCGGGGGTGCTCTTCCTGGTGTCGGGCCTGGACATCCCATGGACATGAGTCGGTCCCCCGACGACGATCAGGTCCATATCTCCGATCACCAGGTGGTCGGCTTCGGCGACACCGAGAACCTGGACATCGGCGGTTGCCGCCAGCCCCTCCCCAATCGCCTCGGCAATCGAACGGGTATCTCCGAACATCGACTCATACACCACCACCGCATGCATCGCCTGCCTCCTCTTCTCCGCTTCTGCTTCCCTCACCTGCAGGATGTCACGGTGACTCCGACCTGCCCAGGGCCGAAGGTCCTCGTGCGCCCGCGTCGGCCAAGCGGATCGACCCGGTGATGTCGGATGGTCACCGCGGCTCGGCTCGCGACCGATCTCATTACGGGACGGCCTGGGGCCCGAACCGCCTTCCGGTCAGCTTTCGCATCTCGATCCGCACCACGTGGTCGGCCCGGTCACCTGATGCCCAGGCCCGAATCGGAGCAGCTAAGGCCGCTTCCCGTTGGAACGGATCGGTGACCTCATATGCCATACCTTGCGCCAACACGCTCCATCCTGAGCACCCATCCTCCTCCCACCAGTCGACTTCGAAGGCCACGACCGTGCCGGCGCTCGCCGCAGCCAGCTTGGTCCCAGGATTGGTCCGGAACATGATCTCGTCGCCCATCACCGAGAAGTTGACCGGCAAGATGACGGGCAATGCATCGACAGTGATACCGATTCGTCCGACGGGCACCTGGTGGAGCAGTTGGACGCACTCCGCGGCGCTCAGTGTCTTCATCGTGGGCTCGTACATCAGCTGTCCGCCTTCATTGGTCCGCCCGCCGGCGCTAGCTCAGCCATCTTCACCCTCCGATGCGCGGGTCGCCGTCACCGTCTCACCCCCGGCCGCCGCCATCTTCGGCACCCCGGCTTCCTTGGGCGAGTGAAGTCGGCTCCGGAACACGTAGAAAGTCCAACCTTGGTACAGCAGGACGACCGGGAAGAAGATGAGTGACACCACGGTCATCACCTTTAGCGTGTAGGACGGGCTGGCGGTATTGGCCACGGTGAGGTTGTAGGCGGCATTTGTTGTCGACACCATGACGTGGGGATAGAGATCGAAGAAGATCGACCCAACTGCCGAGGCGATGGCCAAGCAGGCCGCCGTGAACGCCCACCCTTCCTGTTTGGTCACTGCCAGCCACGCGGCCGCGATGGCCGCCATCACCGCCAGCGCGTCCAGCGGATTGGGGACGAATCCCCGGCCGAGACCCAGGTGGCTCCAGGTGACAAAGGCCCATATGAGCGCAGCCGCCACCCAGCCGATCTGCCCGGACAACCGGCAGAGACGGTCATGAAAATCGCCGGTCGTCTTGAGGGTCAGGTAGGTGGCTCCGAGGAAGAGGCACACGACGGTCAAAGTGATGCCGGTGAAGAGCCCGAACGGCACCAGTAGCCCGAAGAAGCTCCCGGTGTAATTGTGCGCCCGGTCGATGGGCAACCCGTGGAGGAGGTCACCCAGCGCAGTGCCGAGCAGCAACGGAATGAGCGCGCTCCCGAGGGTGAGCCCCCACCGCCAGGTCGACCGCCATCGGGGGTTTTCGACCTTGCGTCCGTATTCGAAGGACAGGCCCCGGATCATCAGCGCCAGGAGAACCACCACCAGGGCGAGATAGAAGGTCGAGAACATGGTGGCGTACCACCCGGGGAAGGCGGCGAAGATGGCGGCTCCGGCCACGATGAGCCAGACCTCGTTGCCGTCCCAGACAGGTCCGATCGAATTGACGGCGATGCGGCGTTCGATGTCCGTCCTCCCCACGAACGAGTGCAGCATGCCGACTCCGAAATCGAAGCCTTCGAGGACGAAGAACCCCACCCAGAAGAGTGCGACGATCAAATACCAAAGATTGCTGAGATGCATCGTGGCCTCCTAGTAGACGAGCGCCGGGAAACGGTCGCTCTCCGAATCGTCGGACGATTCGCCGCCGGCGTCCCCGCCCTCGTGGTGCGTTTGGTTGCTGTCCTCATCCGGGCCCGGTTCGAGTTGTTTTCGGCCGTAGCGGATCATGAGGTAGGCATCGGCCGCACCCAGGGCGATGTAGATCAGGACGAACACCACCAGGCTGATCCAGATATCAGTCGTTGTCACCGAGGGGGACACCCCATTGGCGGTCTTCATCAGTCCCTGCACGATCCAGGGTTGTCGGCCGCTTTCGGTCAACAACCAGCCGGCCGTGTTCATCAGGAACGGGGTCACCACCACCCATGGGGCGATGCGCAGGAACCATTTGGCATGCTCGAGCTTCTGCCGGCGAAGGAGCCAGGCTCCCCAGAGGGCGAACAACGTGACCAGGCCGGCCAGGTAGGCCATCACCCGCATCGACCAGTACTGCACGAACACATTGGGGATGTAGTCCCCGGGCCCGTACAACTTTACGTCCTCGGCCTGCAGTTGGTTCAGGCCCTTGACCTGCCCGTTCACATGGTTAGTGGCCAGGATCGAGAGCAAGTCGGGGATGTTGAAGATCTGGGTGGGTGTCTGGTCGTTGGTCCCCCCTCCGACCTGAAAGGCTGAAAACGAGCAGTGTGAGCTACAGGTGTTCCATTGAGCCTCGGCGGCCGCGATCTTCATCGGCTGGTAGGTGCCCTCGATGACCCCGAGCTCGCTGCCGACGAAGAGCGACATCACGATGGTGGGGAGGAGAACGATCATCGAGATGATGGCGGTTCGGCGGAAGGCCTCGACCTCGTTCCTCCGTCTGAGCTGCCACGCCGACACCCCCAACATCACCAGTGACCCGGTGACCAGCGATGCCAGCACGACGTGTACGTAGCCCCAGATGAATACCGGGTTGGTGAAGAGAGCCCAGATGTTGTTCAGCACAGGCTGATGAGCAGAGTTCATCAGGTAACCCACCGGGTGCTGCATCCATGAGTTCGCCGCCATGATGAAGGCGGCGGAGACCATGGTCGCCGCGGCCACCAGCCAGATGCAGGCCAGATGCACCTTCTTGGACAGGCGGTCCCAGCCGAAGATCCACAGTCCGAGGAAGGTGGACTCGAGGAAGAAGGCCAGCAGCCCCTCCATGGCCAGCGGACCTCCGAAGATATTGCCCACGACCCTCGAGTAGACCGACCAGTTCATGCCGAACTCGAACTCCTGCACGAGCCCGGTCACGACGCCGATCGCGACGTTGATCACCAGGAGGGTTCCGAAGAATCGGGTCAGCCGCCGGTAGGCGGGATTCCCGTTGCGGTACCAGCTGGTCTGGAGCAGGGCGACCAGGAAGGAGAGCCCGATGGTGAGGGGGACGAACAGGAAGTGGTAGATGCTGGTAGTGGCGAACTGCCAGCGGGCCAGATCGGTGCTCATGGTGTCGTGCTCCTCTGGTTGTGTCCAGCGGAATTGGTCTGGACAGTTGATGCCGGTGGCTGAGTGAGGTATGACCCATCGATTGAGGTCGCGTACCGCTCCGCCCTCATCTCCTCCCACCAGAGGTTCGAGTAGCGCCCGCCGAGGGACAACAGCCCGTCATGGGTGCCGCGCTCGATGACCCGGCCCCGATCCATCACCAGGATCTCGTCGACGGACTCCAGACCGGCCAGTCGATGGGTGATCAGGACCAACGAGCGCCCCTCGGTCACCCGGAGAAGATCGGCGGTCAGAGCGTCGGCGGCATACGGGTCGAGGTGCTCGGCGGGCTCGTCGAGCACAAGCACCGGGAAGTCGGCCAACAGGGCCCGGGCCACCCCGATCCGCTGGCGCTGTCCACCGGACAGGCGAGCCCCGTGGCGACCGACCTCGGTGGCCAGGCCTCGAGGCAGGTCGGCAATCCAGTCGGACAGCCCCACCCGCTCGAGCGCCTGCCGCAACTGGTGGTCGGTGGCTTGGCGGCGTCCGATCCGCAGGTTCTCTGCAATCGAGGTGTCGAAGAGATAGGCCTCCTGGCTGACCAGGCCGACAACCGTCCGGATTGCGTCGCCGGCCAGGCGCTCGAGCCCGATGCCGTTGAGGGAGACCGATCCGGCCCGGATGGGGAGGAAGCGAAGCAGGACCGCCGCCAGGGTCGACTTCCCGGCCCCGCTCGGCCCCACGATGGCCACCCGCCGGCCGGTCGGCAGCGAGAGGTCCACACCGCGGACCGCGGAGGACTCGGCGCCCTCGTATCCGGCCCAGACCGAGCGGGCCTGGAGGTCGTAAGGCCCATCAGGCACGGGGGTCGGCGCTTCGGGCTCTTCGACGGGCCGCGGAGTGTCCAGCACCGCGAAGACCCGAGCGGCCGCCTGCCTCGCCCGTTGCAGCGCCTGGGTGGCGACGGGTAGCCCCACCACCAATTCGAAGGCGGCCAGAGGGACGAGGGTGATCACCGCCAGCTCGGTCCCGTTGAGCCGGCCGGCGATCACCGCGGGGATGCCGACCATGAGAGAGCCCCAGCAGGCCAGTCCGGCCAGCAGCGTGGTAAGGGCCAAGCCGATTCCCTCGGTACCCGCCGAGGCGGCGGAAATGGTACTGAGCTCGGCGTCGCTGGTACCGATGCAGGCAAGCTGGTCGGGGGTAGCTCCGAAGGCGACCAACTCGGGCGCTCCTTCGATGAGGTCGACCACTGCGGCAGCAAGATCCCCCCTCACCCCGACGAATCGGTCTTCACGCCGTCGCGACAGAACACCGGTCAGCCAGGGAACGACGGTGGCGGCAAGCAGGAGGGTCACCGCCAGGATCAGGCCGGCGGAGGGGAGCATCCACCACATCACCGCGATCGTGGCCACACCGGCGGTCATCGCAATGAAGAACGGTGGGATCACCCTGATGATCAGGTCCTGCATGGAATCCACGTCGTGGACCACCCTGGCCAACAGGTCGCCGTGCCGGAAAGCGGGGAGACCCGAGGGGGCAAGCTGCTCAAGACGCTCGTAGACCCGGACCCTGAGGTCAGCAAGAACCCGGAAAGCGGCATCATGGCCGACGAGGCGCTCCCCGTACCGGAAGAAACCCCGAGAGAGTCCGAAGAACTGGACGCCGACAATGGCGATACCGAGGGCCGCCTCGCTCGGATGCTGGGCCGCCCGCGAGATCAACCACGCGGCGGTCCCGATCAGACCGATGCTGGCGAGGACGGCCCCGGTGCCACACACCGAGGCCAGCACGATGCGGGGCGCTGCAGGCCGGACGATGCCCAGCGCCCGCGTGATGGGGGCCGGTGGCAGCGGGGCGTCGACCGGGAGACGGGTGGGCTCGTCGGTGATCACCCCGGGACCGCCAGTACCGGCGAGAGATGGACGACCCGGTCGGCCATGGCCAGCAGGGAGGGCCGGTGCGCGGCCATGACCACCGTTCGCCCCTTCATCAACAGTCGAACCGCGGCGAGCACACTTTCCTCGGTCTCACCGTCAAGGTTTGCGGTCGGCTCGTCGAGCAAGAGCAACGGCGCGTCGCGAACGAAAGCCCGGGCGAGTGCCACCCGTTGACGCTCGCCGGTCGACAGACCGGCACCCCCCTCCCCCAGCCTGGTCCCGAGGCCCTCGGGAAGCCGGGCGACGACCTCATCGAGGCCCGCCGCGGTGACGGCCACGGCCAGCTCGACATCCGTGGTGCCGGGTCGACCCAGCTTGATGTTCTCGGCGATCGTCCGCGAGAACAGGTGGGCTCGTTGGGGCACCCAGGCCACCCGGGCCCGCCAGGCGTCGGGGTCCATGTCGGCCAGTTCCATCCCACCGACCTGGACACTTCCCTCCGACACCGGTACGAAGCCAAGGAGGACGCCGAGCAGGGTCGACTTGCCACAGCCGCTGGGGCCGGCGAGGGCAAGCACCTCCCCGGGCGCGATCGTGGCGGACAACCCGCAAAGCGCGGGTAGCTCTCGCCCGGGGTAGTTGACCTCGAGACCGGCAATCTCGATGCCGCTCCGCGAGGGGTCGGGGATATCGGTTCGGCTGCCACAGGATTCGAGAGGCTTCTCGAGGACGTCGAAGACATCCTCAGCCGCCTTGATCCCCTCCGCGCTGGCGTGGAAGTTGGTACCGAGAAGCCGGAGCGGTAGGTAGGCCTCAGGAGCCAGTATGAGGACGAAGAGGGCGGTCGATAGCGAGAGGTGACCTCCGAGGAGGCGAAGGCCCACCGCCACCGCCACCAACGCCACCGAGATGGTGGCCAACAGCTCCAGGATGAGGGAGGAGAGGAACGCGACCCGGAGTGTGCCCATGGTCGCCTTGCGATACCGATCGGTGATCTCGCCGATGGCGACCGCCTGAGCGCGGGCACGTCCGAAGACCTTGAGAGTCGGCAATCCGGCGACGACATCGAGGAAATGGCCGGCCAGCCGCTGCAGCATCGTCGCTTGGCGTTCCATCCTCGCCTTCGTCGACGCGCCGACGAGGGCCATGAATACCGGGATCAGCGGCACGGTCATGGCAACGATCAGAGCGGAGATCCAATCGATACCGACCACCACGAGAATGACCGTGACCGGAACGATGACGGCCAGAAACACCTGGGGAAGGTACCGGGCAAAGTAGTCGTCAAGGGCGTCAATGCCGCGAGTGGCGAGGATGGCCAAGGCGCCGGAACTTTCCCCGTCGAGCCCGGCCGGACCCAACTGTGCGATCCGTTCCACCAGAGCGCGCCGCAGGTCCGACTTGGCCGAGGTGGACGCCCGGTTGGCCATTCTCTCGGAGTACCAACTCACCGCAACTCGGCCCAGGATGACCATCAGCAGCAAGGCCATGGTGACCCGCAGCGCACCGAGTCCGTGGTGTTTGATGAAGGCCCCGGAAATCGCAGTGGCCAGAAGCCACGCCTGGGCGATGACCAGGAACGCGGTGAACGTGCCCAGCAGTACCGTTGCCACCAGAAACCGCCTGGTGACCCGGGCGTACTGCATCAGTCTCGGGTCGAACGCCCGGGAGTGACCGGCCCGGACAGACCGACGCTCGGTGCCGCCGGCTGACCGGCGATGGGCCGGTGGCTCACCTGAATCCGATCGGGTCATGTGAGTCGAGTCGCCCGGGCGCCCGGATATCCAGGTGGGCCTCCGACCGGCTCGAACGCTCTCCGTTCCTCGCACCGGTGCAGCGCAAAGATCCGACGGCTCTGTTTGAATTCCGGGTCCGGCTGCGACCGTCGCGTCATCTCCGTGAGGGTACCGAAGACGACCAGGATCGGGTAGGGCCTTTTGACCCTAGTGAGGTCCATGAGCTGGGCCACGTCGAGTTGGGATCGCGCCTCCGCCCGGTCCGAGAAGGACCGGGCGGAGGG
>Ga0307372_10003858_pt1 | contig 23605 bp, 28 predicted proteins | sample OX1MG_FD_202533 | JGI IMG/M metagenome (GOLD analysis project Ga0307372, IMG submission 202533) | Soil microbial communities from Risofladan, Vaasa, Finland - OX-1 | ecosystem: Environmental > Terrestrial > Soil > Coastal area > Acid sulfate soil | place: Finland: Risofladan, Vaasa | collected...
GACCTCTTCCTGCCAACGCTCCGCTTCGGGATCTTCGGCGTTCACATCGGCCAGCGCGGCGGCGAGCTCGGGCGTGTCGAGCCGCCGGAAGCACGCCTCGACCGTCCACATCTCGACCTCGTCGGCGTTGATGTAGCAATGGCCGCACCCCGCGAAGCCGGGGCCTTTCGCGCACACGTAGCGGCGCTTTCCGTCGTTACGGGGCCGCGAGTGCAGGTATTCGCCGCACTGGCCGCAGCGGAGCAGGCGGCGAAGGAGGTAGCGGCGGCCGTGGCGGTGGGTGTTGCGGTCGGGGTCGCCGAGGATCGCGCGGATGCGGGCGCTTTCGGCCTTGCTGATGATCCCCGGCCAGATCGCCTCGGCCACGATCTCGCCCTTGTGTTCGCGCATCCCCCCGATCCGCGGCGAGTTCAACAGGCGGCGCACAGCGTTCGGCTCCCAGCGGCCTCCGTTCGCGCCGGTAATGCCGCGCTCGTTCAGGTCGGCCGCAATCGACTTGATCGACTCCCCCGCGAGGAACCGCCGCGCGATCTCCCGCACCACCACAGCCTCCGACTGGCGGATCGTCACCTTGTCCGCCTCGTAGCCGAACGGGCGCGAGCCGCCCCCGGACGGCTTTCCGGCGGTGGCCAGTTCCTCATGCTTGCGCAGGATGCGCTCGCTCTTGTGGTCGCTCTCGTACTTGGCCACGCCGCCGAGCATACGAGCCATCAAGCGGCCGACGTGCGAGCCAAGGTCGATGTGGCCCGTGACGCATGCAAGCGTCTCGATCTTCGCCGCATCGCACAGATCGAGAAACGCCTCCAAGTCGCGCGGCTGCCGGTGCAGGCGGTCGAGATGCCACACCACCACGCCGCGAATCCGCCCCGAGCGGAGATCGTCCAGCAGCCGCTCGTACTCGGGTCGCGGCTTGCCGCTCCACGCGCTGATGTCGTCGTCGACGTACAGGTCGGCAACGATCCAGCCGCGCTCCGCGGCGAGGCGCTTGCAGTCCTCGATCTGCCGCCGCACCCCCAGCTGGTCGCCCTCCCGATCGGACGAGATCCGCGCGTAGATCCCCACGTGTGGAACTGCCGAGCGAGCAACCGCAGCCATCAGGCTACATTAGCGGACACTCGCATGTGCGAGTCCAGCCTCTCGCCTGAGCATGCGTCGAGACGCGGGCTGAGCCCGCGCTCGCTCGACGTACGGGCGGTCCAGCTGCGGTTACGTCGGCATCGCCGGCGGCTGCGACGAATCGCCGCCGTCGGTCGGCGTGCTCACTGCGGCGGCCGGAGCCTCCGCGAGCTTTGCGTTCAGGTCGCGGATCTGCGCCACCGTCGCCTCGAAGCGCGGATGCGAGACCTCACCGGCGTCTACGAGCTCGAACGCCGTCTTCCCGAGCTCCCCGTACGCCTGCGAGAGCTCCCGCTTCTGCTGGACGTCCTCGACGCCCTCTTTCGCCTTCGTCGCGGCCTGCTCCGCCGCCTGCTTCGCCTTGTCGAGAAAACCCATCGCTCACTCCTTCTATTCGAGGATCTTGCCGAGGATGCCACCCACGCCAAGCCCGGCCGCTTCGTCGCGACCGCCGCCGGCGGCTTGAAGCACGCGCCGTGCCGTGCGCGAGAAGGGCAGGGTCTGCAGCGTCACGTGACCCGGCCCGGTCATGTGGACGAGGAACAGGCCCTCGCCGCCGAACAAGCTTTTGGCGATACCGCCCTGCAGTTTCACGTCGTACTTGACGGTCGGCTCGATCATCACCATGCAGCCGGTGTCGATGACGAGCCGCTGGCCATCCGCAAGGTCGAAGTCCATGAAGTCGCCGCCGCCGTGGAGCCAGACGGTTCCCTTCCCCTTCAGCCGCTGGAGGGTGAAGCCCTCGCCGCCGCCGTGGACTCCCATCCCGAGCCGCTGCGAGAACGCGCCCTCGATCTCGATATCGCCATGGTGGCCGAGATAGGCGTGCCGCTCGCAGATGACCTCTCCGTCGAGCTCGTGCTGGCGAATCGAGCCCGGGAACGGGCCGGTGATGCCGACCGCGCCCGCGCCGTTCGCCGTGTAGCGCGTGACGAACATGCTCTCGCCGGCCATCACCTTGCGCTTCAATCCGCCCGCGAGCCCGCCGGGCATCTCGACTTCCATCGCAATGTCGCCGGACAGGAACATCATCGCCCCGGCCTCCGCGGTCATCTTCTCGCCCGCTTCGAGCGAGACCACGACTGCCGGCGCCTGACCTTCGCGGATGGTCGCTTGCATGAGACGAACCCTAGACCTCTAGGGCGTGTAAGTCATCCGTAAATCGCCCGCGGGCGCGACGGCGTCAGACGCGCTCGATGACCGCGGCTATCGCCTGGCCGAAGCCGATGCACATCGTCGCGAGGCCGTAGCGCGCGTTCCGCCGCTCGAGCTCCGAGACGAGCGTCGCCGTGATCCGCGCGCCCGTCGCGCCGAGCGGATGGCCGAGCGAGATGCCGCCGCCGTTCGGGTTCACATCGCCGGCGTCGTAGCGCTCCTGCAGGCCGGTGTCGGCGAGGAACTGGGAGACGACCGACGCGAATGCCTCGTTGACCTCGATCACGTCGATGTCTTCCCACGTCAGGCCCGCCTTCGCGAGCGCCTTCGCCGACGCCTCGGGGTTGCCGTGCAGCATCAGGTGCGGCTCGACACCGACGACGCCGAAGGAGACGAACCGCGCTCGCGGGGTGAGGCCGAGCTTCGACGCTTTCGCCTCGGACGCGACGAGCACGGCCGCGGAGCCGTCGACGATCTGGGACGAGTTTCCTGCCGTGACCACGCCATCGGGAATGAACGCCGGCTGGAGCGACGCCATCTTCTCGAGCGTCGTCTCGCGCCGCACGGCCTCGTCCACGGCAAAGCGCACGCGCGTCACGGTCGCCGCGCCGCCGCCTTCGCCGTCCGGCTCCGGGACGTCCACGTCGACCGGAACGACCTCCGTCTCGAAGCGACCTTCGTCGATCGCGCGCGCCGCGCGCATGTGCGACTCGTAGGAGATGCGGTCGAGCTCCTCACGGGAGAGGTTCCACTGCTTCGCGATCTCCTCGGCCGAGATGCCCTGCATGACGATGTCGTAGCGCTCGTAGACGAGCGGCGACATCGAGCCGTTGTTCGAGCCCATCGGGACGCGCGACATCATCTCGACGCCGCCCGAGACGACGAGGTCGAGCTGGCCGGACATGATCGCGGCGGCCGCGTTGAAGTTGGTCTGCATCGACGAGCCGCACTGCCGGTCGACGGTCGTCCCCGCGACGGAGACGGGCCAGCCGGCGGTGAGCGCGGTGTTGCGGCCGATGTTCCACGCCTGCTCGTCGACCTGCGACACGCAACCCCACTGCACGTCCTCGATCTCCGCCGGATCGACCGAGTTCCGCGCGACGAGCGCGTTGAGAACCTGGGCGCCGAGCTCGTCGGCGCGGATGTGGGACAGCGTCCCTTTCCTCTTGCCGATCGGGCTCCGAACGGCGTCGACGATCAGTGCGTCAGTCATGACCGGGACTTTATCGCGCGGTTGGACATACGACTTCCCGTGTGTTATCCAGTCGGAACCATCTTGGTGGACATGTCAGCGCGCGTCTTCTCATACACCCGCCGCCATCTCATCGCCTTCTTGGCGCTCTTTGTCGCGCTCGGCGGTGGCTCTGCCGTCGCGGCCGGCTACATCAACGGCTCGCAGATCAAGCCCCACTCCATCCCGGAGAACCGGCTGGCGAAGAGCGCCATCAGCGCGCTCAAGGGCGAGCGCGGACCGAGGGGGCCGTCAGGGCCGAAGGGCGACTCCGGTGCTGCCGGGCTCGGCGCGTCCGCGTACTCGGACGACGCCGGGATCACGCCGCTCACCGGCGGCACCCAGACCGTGGTCAAGCAGGTGACGATCACGACCTCGCAGGCGGGCAAGCTCCTCGTACTCAACGCGCTGCTCGAGAGCGTGAGCGTCAACAACGTCCTGGACTCCCCACTGCACTACAGCGTTGGCGTCTATGTCGACGGCACTCCCGTCCCCGGCACGTATGCCCAGGGCTTCACGAGCTCAGCGAACAGCTCCGGCTCCTACGGCCCCTACGGGCCGCTCTACGGCTCACTCGACAACGTCGCGGCCGGGACACACACGGTGACGATCACCGTGAGGACGACGGACACCGCCGTCGACTACGTCACGGGAGGTAGCGGCCGGCTCCTCGTGGTCGCGACCGGCTAAGAGCTCCTAATCCGATCGCCGGGGCACTCGCCGCTCCTCGACGTGCGCGAGGTAGACCGGCGCGCCGAGCTCGATCACGAGCTTCTTCCCGGGCGTGTCCGCCTCGGCGATCTCCTTGAAGGAGTGGCCGACGTCTCCGCCGATCACGACTCTTCCCTCGTCCGTGTCCACGATGACGATCTGATGGCCACGGGTCTCGCCGGGCGCGGGGACGATCCGGACGCCGGGGAGGATCTCCGCCTCGCCGTCGTGCTCGACGTAGTTCATGCCGGGAAAGTCGATCCACTCGCGGATCGTGTAGTCGTCCATCGTCCGCGCGTCCTCGAGCTCGACCCGCTGGACATGGATCGGCACGCCCGGAAAGAGCCGGTTGCCGCCGATGTGGTCGAAGTGCATGTGCGTGATCACGACATGCGCGACGCGCTCGACGAGCTCCGGCGGAAGCGGGTGCAGCGTCGGGTGCCACTGCTCATCGAGCTCGGGCGTCGAGTCGATCATCCCCGTGTCGACGAGCACGAGGCCGTCCGGATGGTCGATCGTGTGGACGAAGGACGGCCACGTCACACCGTCCCAGAGCACCCCGCCTGCAAGATGAGCCTCAACCATGTCCATACACTCTCATGCCGTGATCGAGGTTCGCTCCCCTTACTCCGGCGAGGTCGTCGGCACGGTCGGTTCGAGCTCCGCGGCAGACGCCCGCGCCGCCGTCGACGCCGCCGCCAAGGCGCTCGAGTCGCCGCTTCCCGCCCACGAGCGCGCCGCGATCCTCGACCGCACCGCCGCGCTGCTGCGCGACCGGCAGGAGGAGATGGCGCAGACGATCTGCGCCGAGGCCGGGAAGCCGATCAAGGCCGCGCGCGTCGAGGCATCGCGCGCCGTGTCGACGTACACGTTCGCGGCCGTCGAGGCGCGCAAGCTCGCCGGCGACGTCGTCCCGATGGACGCGTCCGAGGCCGGCGCCGGGAAGATCGCGTTCACGCTGCGGCGACCGATCGGCGTCATCGGCGCGATCTCGCCCTTCAACTTTCCGTGCAACCTCGTCGCGCACAAGCTCGCCCCCGCCCTTGCTGCCGGCTGCCCCGTCGTGCTCAAGCCGGCGAGCGCGACGCCGCTCTCAGCACTTCTCCTCGCAGAGCTCGAGCGGGAGGCGGGACTGCCCGAGGGCTGGCTCACCGTCCTCGTCGGGCCGTCGGCGGAGATCGGCGACGTCCTCGTTTCCGACGAGCGCGTCCGGATGATCACGTTCACCGGCTCGAGCGGCGTCGGCTGGGGGCTCGCCGAGCGCGCGCCGCAGAAGCGCGTCCGGCTCGAGCTCGGCAACTCGACGCCCGTGGTGATCGCGGAGGACGCCGACCTCGACGCCGCCGCGCAAAAGCTCGCCGCGAATGCGTTCTCCTTCTCCGGCCAGAGCTGCATCTCCGTCCAGCGGATCTACGTCCTCCGCCCCGCACTCGACGGCTTCCTCGAGCGCTTCGTGCCGCGGGTCGAGCAGCTCGTCGTCGGGGACCCGGCCGACGAGCTGACGGACGTCGGGCCGGTCATCGACTCCGGCAACCGCGACCGGGTCGCCGCGTGGGTCGACGAGGCCGTCGCCGCGGGCGCGACGCTCCTCACGGGCTCGACCGACGCCGACCCGCTTCCGCCTCTCGTCGTCGCCGACGCTCCGGAGTCGGCGAAGGTCGTCTGCGATGAGGTCTTCGGCCCTGTCTGCGTCGTCAACGCGGTCGACTCGCTCGAGGAGGCATACGAGCGGGCGAACGCGACGGACTACGGGCTGCAGGCGGGGATCTTCACGGCGTCGCTCTCGACCGCGCTCGCCGCGGCCGAGGCGCTCGAGTTCGGCGGCGTCACCGTGAACGAGGCTCCGACCTTCCGCGCCGACCAGATGCCGTACGGCGGCGTCAAGGGCTCGGGCAATACGAAGGAAGGACCGGCGTACACGATCCGCGAGATGACGGAAGAGCGGCTCGTCGTGCTTCAGCGCTGACGTTTTCCTTTTCGAGCCGCGGAAAGGCCGAGTCTGTGATCGGTGTCGGGATAGCGCTCATCCTGCTCGGAGTCGTCTTCCTCTTCGTAGTCCCCTGGGTCGGGATCGTCGCGGGCCTCCTCGGCCTCGCGCTCGCCTTCCTCTGGATCGGCGGGTTCGGACGGCGCGCAGTCGCCGGCGACAATGGAGTCGGCCGCGATCGCGTGTGACCGCCTGGCGTTTGCTTCATAGACAACTTATCCTACGACTTTGTAACAGCGTGGCTACGATGTAGGATCGTGAGTGGGCGAGGCCGAGGGGAGCCTTGAACGCCATTGGTGATGCGCCCTCCGGGCCTGTCGACGAGGAGATGCAAGACGTCGTGATCGAAGAAAGAACCGCGCAATTGCAGCAGTGCATGTATCAGTACTCGCGAGCGATCTACCGCTCGATCAAGGACATGATCGAGCCGTACGCCGACCGCGAGACGCAGCTCGAAGCCCGCCGCGGAGTGCTCGAGTCGTGTCAGCAGACGATGGAGCGGCTCGCGAGCGATCCTCTCTACTTCGCCAAACCCGACCGGGCCCTCTTCCAGGACATCCGGCGCTACTTCCCGATCACCGCGCAGGCGCAGGTCGCGTGGGCCGTCGAGAACGGCGTCAAGGCCGCGGTGACCTTCATCCAGGAGCAGATCGAGTCGGGGCTCCTCGACGGCGGCATCGCCCGCTGCAGAGCAACGACGCGCAAGGGCAAGCCGTGCCAGCGCACGCCGCTCCCCGAACGCGATTACTGCCCCTCGCATCAGCATCTGGAAACGAAGGCGGCGGCGTAACAGACTCCGCGTCCGCCGGCGAGCGGGATTCTCACGAAACGCTGACAGGCCGGTAAACCGGTGGCAGCCACTTACGGGAGTGTCACGGACAATCCCGGCTTGCTTGACGCGGCGCGCCGACGGTGTGTCGCGAGGCGCTGACGAAACCGTAAACCGGTGGCAGCCACCGTGACGTACGTGTCTCGCGTCGTCCCCAGGTTTTCCACAATCGCGTTCCACAGGCTGACCCTTGTAGGGTGCGCCAGGGGATGTCTCACGACACGGACAAGCTGATTCGGCAGCTCTCGCTCGTCGCCTTCCTCATGGCGGAGCGGCGGGCGATCACCGCTCGCGACGTGAAGTCGAACGTCGAGGGCTACTCGGAGATGTCCGACGAGGCGTTCGCGCGGCGCTTCTACTCCGACCGCGCGGAGCTCCTCTCGCTCGGCGTGCCGCTCCAGTCGCAGCGCGACGAGTTCACCGGCGAGGAGCTGTACACGCTCCGCTCCGAGCAGTACTTCCTCCCCCAGCTCGAGCTCGAGGACGAGGAGCTCGCGGCGCTCCAAACCGCCTTCTACCTCCTCGAGGGGAAGTTCGCCTACGCCGAGCCGCTGCGCCTCGCGCTCCAGAATCTCGCGCTCGGCCGGCCCGGCTTCGCCGAGGCGCCGACCGAGACCGCGGGTCGCGTCGAGGTGCTCGACCCCGACTATTCGCCGGAGACGCCCGGCCGCTTGGCGAAGCTCGAGAACGCGATCTCGAAACAGCGGACGGTGAAGTTCGAGTACTGGTCGATCTCGCGCGACAAGACGAGCGAGCGGACGCTCAACCCGTACGCCCTCCTCAGCGACAACGGCCTCTGGTACGTCGTCGGCCTCGATCTCGACCGGAAGGACATCCGCACGTTCCGCGTCTCGCGCATCCGCGGCGACATCAAGTTCGCGACGCGGCGCGAGCGCGACTTCCGCGCGCCGACCGACTTCGACGTCGACCTGTACCGCGGCCGCCCGCCGTGGCAGATCGGCGACGTCGCCGGCACCGCGCGGATCGAGGTGCGCGGCGACACGGCGTGGTGGGTGCGGCGCGCGTACGGCACGACCGGCACGCTCGAGGACGACGTTTTCGTCACCGAGTACTCCTCCATCCCCCAGCTCGCCTCGTGGGTGCTGCGCCAGAACGGCCGCGCCGTGCCGCTCGAGCCGCACGAGCTGAAACAGGAGGTCGGCTCGGCGCTGCGGCGCGTGCGCGAGAGCCACGAAGGCGCGCCCCCGCAGCCCGCCCGGGAGAAGGCCGTGCGCCATGTCGACGGTGTCCCCGAGCGTCAGGCCGGCCCGGTCGCGCCCGAGCGTTTCGCGGTGCTCCAGGCGCTGCTCGCGTATCTCCTCGCCGCGTGCGGCGACGACCGCACGGCCGAGATCCCGGCGGCCGAGCTGCTGGAGAAGTTCCCGTCGGTGCCCCCTGACGAGCTCGAGGAGCACCTCTCCCTCCTCAACCTCGTCAACTTCGGCGGCGGCTGCTACACGGTCTACGCCGAGCTTTCCGGCGACACCGTGAACGTCGACAAGGAGCTCTGGGGCGACACGTTCCGCGCGGCGCCGCGGCTGACGCCGCTCGAGGCGCGCGCGATCCGGCTCGCACTCGAGTACGTCGGCCCGATGATCGCCGCCGAAGCGCACTCGCCGCTCGCGCGCGTCCGCAAGAAGCTCGAGGAGACGTTCGGCCAGTTCGACCTCGAGCGGACACCGGAGCCGCTCAACGGCGGCGAGGAGGTCGACCTCGTCGAGACACTCGCCCGCGGCGTCCGCGAGCAGCGGCTCGTCGAGATCGAGTATCAAAAGGAGGCCGACACCACGCCGTCGACGCGGCTCGTCGAGCCGTACTCCTTCGGTCGCGAGCTGCCCAACTGGTACGTGCACACGTGGGACCGGACGAGCGGCGGCGAGCGGTCGTTCCGGCTCGACCGGATGCGCAGCGCGACGCTGACGAAGGAGCATTTCGAGCCGCGTGACGGCTTCGAGCCGACGAAACTCCGCAACGCGCGGACGGCACAGATCCTCTACGCGAAGGACGTCGCCCGCTTCGCCGCAGAGCGCGGCGCGCGGCGGCTGACCGACGGGACGGCGCTCGCGGAGCGCCCGTACGGCGACGACGAGTGGCTCGAGAGCGAGATCCTCGCCGGCCGCGGCGACGCGGTGCTGGTCGAGCCGGCGGATCTCCGGGCGCGGATCGCCGCTCGGGCGAAGGTGCTCGCGAAGGAGTTCGGCGTCGAGCGGCTCCGCGCGCCCGCCTAGCTCCTCCCCGACTGCAATGTCCAGGCCTCGACGAGCGCGTCCTCGATCGCCTCGGCGTTCCCTCGCTCGAGGTCGGCGACGACCATCAGGTGCTTCGCGAAGCGGCGAGGGATCGTGAAGGTCTCGGGGAAGCCCTCGACGAGAAAGTCGCGGAACTCGAACGAGGCACGAATGACGACGCTCGTAGCGTCCAGCTGGCGCGCAACGAGCCGGCCGTGATAGCGCCAGTCGAGCAGGCCGTCCCGGCGACGTTCGACGACGCCGTCTAGCTCGGCGGCGATGCGGCTGACGTCCGCGAGATCCACGCTCGCTACCCGTCCCCCGCCGGCAGCGCGAGGAGGAAGGTCCCTCCCTCGAAGCCGAGCCGAACCCAGGCGAACCAGGTCTCGATGTCCCTGTGCGCCGGCCGGAAGTTACGCATCGTTCGCCGCCACGATCCGAGCGTTCCGTTGCAGGAGCCGACCGTCGTTGCGCGGCACGTAGAGACGCGCGTAGCGGCGGCGTAGCTCGTCGGCTTCGGCGTTCAGCCAGCCCGCGAGCGAGACGTGCGGCTCGGCGCCGGGCGGCAGCGGCTCGTCGGCGCGCCGTTTCTCGACCCCGCGATTCCAGGGGCAGACGTCCTGGCAGATGTCGCACCCGTAGACCTGCGCTCCGAAGTGCGCGCGGAACTCGTCCGGCGGCGGCTCGGCCGACTGCGTCCAGTACGAGAGACAGCGCGTCGCGTCGAGCACTCCGGGCTCGTCGAGCGCGTTCGTCGGGCACGCGTCGATGCAGAGGCGGCAGTCGCCGCAGTCCGCGTCCAACGGCGGCGTCGTCTCGAGCTCCTGGTCGCTGACGAGCGTCCCGAGCACGACCCACGAACCGTGCCGCCTCGTGATGAGCAGCGTGTTCTTGCCGTAGAAGCCGACCCCGCTGCGCGCGGCCGCCTCGCGGTCGACGTGCTGGTTCGCGTCGACGAGGACGTGGTAGCTGCCGCCGATGCGCATGCCGAGCTCGTCGAGCTTCTCCCGGAGGACGGCGTACGCGTCGAACCACGTGTAGCGCGGCAGGCGGCCGTGGCCGGCGGGCCGCTCCGGCTCGGGCAACCAGTAGCAGAGCGCCGCGGAGACGACCGTGCGCGCGCCCGGGAGGAGCGTCTCCGGGTGGCACGACTCCTCGGGCCGCGCCATCGTGAAGCGCATGTCGGCGAAGAGGCCGCGCGCGCGGCGCTCGCGGATGTGCCGCTCTGTCTCGGCGTACGGCTCGGCGCGGGCCGCGCCGATCGCGTCGAGCCCGAGCTCCGCACCGACGGCCTGGAGTTCGGCTGCGTTCACACGGATAGTCTGCCCCGGTGCGCGCGGTGCGGATCCACGAGGACGGCGGCCCCGAGGTCCTCGTCCTCGAAGAAGTGCCCGATCCGGTTCCCGCGCCCGGCGAGGTGCTCGTCCGGCTCCATGCCTCGGCGCTGAACCATCTCGACGTCTGGATCCGCAAGGGCCTGCCGTCCGTCCCGAAACCGCGGATCCTCGGCGCGGACGGCGCGGGCATCCGCGTCGACACCGGCGAGCGCGTCGTCATCAATCCCGGCATCGAGACCGCCTCCGGCGCGATCCACGTGATCGGCGAGCACGGCGACGGGACGAACGCCGAACTGATCGCCGTCCCCGAGTCCGCCGTCCACCCCATTCCCGGCGATCTGAGCTTCGAGGAGGCGGCGGCCTTTCCGCTCGTGTTCGAGACCGCGTACCGGATGCTCGTCACGCGCGCGCGGCTGCAGGAGGGCGAGTGGGTGTTCACCTGGGGAATCGGCAGCGGCGTCTCGACCGCAGCGCTCGCGATCGCGAAGGCGCTCGGCGCGCGCGTCATCGTCACGTCGTCGAGCGAGGCCAAGCTCGCGCGGGCGCGAGAGCTCGGCGCCGACCTCGCCGTCAACCACGCGACCGAGGACGTCTCCGAGGCGGTGAAGGAGGTGACAGGCGGCCACGGCGCGGACGTCGTCGTCGAGCACGTCGGCGAGGCGACGTGGAAGCAGTCGCTCAACCTCGCGGCGCGCGAGGCCCGGATCACCGTCTGCGGCGCGACGACGGGGCCCAACCCGCCCGCGCAGCTCCACCGGGTCTGGTGGAAGCAGCTCTCGATCCTCGGCTCGACGATGGGAACGGCCGAGGACTTCGCGGGCGCGTACGAGCTCATCGCCAGCGGCCGCGCGCGCCCGGTCGTCGACGAGGTCTTCCCGCTCGAGGAGATCCGAGCCGCGCACGAGCGGATGGAGGCCGGCGAGCAGCTCGGCAAGATCGTCCTCTCGATCTGATGCCGCTCCAGAACCGGGTCACGCCGCTCGGCGAGCTGGTCGCGACGCCGGAGCGGGGCCTCGTGTACGGCAACCGCGGGCGGCTGCACGACGCCGACGGAGTCATCCGCCGACCGTGGCAGGTGAAGCGCTGGATCTCGTGCCGCCTCGAGTTCCGCGGGCGCCGCCGCGCCGGCGGGCCGATGGCGCCGAACCGCTACACGGGGCTGTTCTTCCTCGACGAGGCGACTGCCTTCGCGGCGGGGCACCGGCCGTGCGCCGAGTGCCGACGGGAGGACTATGTCCGCTTGATGGAGCTCGTCGGCGAGAAGCGCGCGGAGGACATCGACGCCCGACTTCACGCAGAACGGCTCGGCCCCAAGCCGGAGCGCGACGTTCGCTCACTCCCGGATGGCGCATTCGTTCTCGTGGAAGATGATCCGTGGATCGTGCTCGGCGACGAGCTCCTGCGCTGGACTCCCGGCGGCTACACGGAGCGCCGAGTCGCCCGCGGCCGCGCAGCGCTCCTGACCCCGCCTACCGTCCTCCCCGTGCTCGAGAGCGGTTGGAACGGCGCCGTGCCGTTCCTCCACCCGTCGGCGGCTTAAGCGCTAGACGTTGCCGCGGGCGAGGTCGATCAGGCGGGAGAACACGTGGCCGTTGCGCAGGCCGTCGTGCTCGTACTCGTTCGTCAGCCAGGGGCGGAGACCCTTGATCCGCGCGGCCGTCTCCTCGGAGAAGCGCCGGTCGACGTACATGTCCTCTGCGTAGATCGCGGCGGCCGCCGGCACGGCGTTCTGCTCGAGCTGCGCCCCGTCGTACAGCGCCGGCCACTCGTGCTGTGCGAGCAACTCGGCGGTCTCCCGCATCGGCGTGAGCGCGCCGTGATCCTCGAACATCCAGGGATAGATCATCTCGCCGGTGAAGAGCTCGGGCTGCGACGCAAACTCGTCCGGCAGCTCGCGCTGCGCCGCCCAGTTCGTCACGCAGCCGTCGGCGTAGCACGACTCGTGCACGACGGCGTAGAGCGGGTTACGCCCGAACGTCGTCTCCGACTCGACACCGTGGAGAAACGCCGGCGAGCCGGCGGGATGGTCGAGCAGGTAGTGCAGCCGCTCGGCGCCGTCGCTCATCCCGAGCCCCATGCCGAGCTGCCGGAAACGGCGGGAGGTCAGGACGTCGCCCGACGGCAGCCGCACCGCTTCCGACGCAAGCCGCTCGTGGAGCGCCTTCACCTTCGGGAGATCCTCGGGATACCGCTCGTAGTAGCGCCGGTTCCGCTCGCGCAGGGTGACGTACGTCGCGCGGTAGACGTCCTCGGTCGGACGCGCCACCGGAGGGAGTCCGCCGGTGAGGAACGCCTCGCGTAGCCCGTCGGGGAAGAACGAGAGGTACGTCGTCACGCAGAAGCCGCCGAAGCTCTGGCCGAGCACGCTCCACTTGTCGACGCCGAGCTCCTGACGGACCGCCTCGGCGTCGCGCACGATCGAGTCGGCGCGGAAGTGGACGAGGTACTCGTATTGCTCCTGCGGCGTCATCCCCTCGAGCATCCCGACGGGCGTCGAGCGCCCGGTGCCGCGCTGGTCGAACATCAGCACGCGGTAGTCCTTCAGGGCGCGTTCGAGCCAAGGGACCATCTTCGGCGCGATCGGCCGCGGCGCCTCGGTTCCGGGGCCGCCCTGGAGGAAGACGAGAAACGGCCGGTCGCGACCGTCGCTCGCCGCGATCTCGCGGGCGAAGACGCCGATCTTCTCGCCGTCCGGCTTCGCGTGGTCGAGCGGCAGCGAAAACTCGTGATCGGCGATCACGAGCCCATGCACCTCGTGCACGACGGTCATGCCGTGACGCTAACCGAAACCGCGAACTAGAGCTCTGCGAGGCGTGGCACGATCTTCGAGACGGAGCGCTCGACGAGTTGCGCCGGCTCGTCCCCGAGAAGGCCGATCTGGACGTGCTCGAAGCCGAGGGCCGCGTAGCGCGCCATGTTCGCGACGAACTCGTCGACGTCGGTCTCGGCGGAGATACGGAAGATCGTCGTGTTGCGGATCTCCGACCGGTCGCGTCCGATCTCCTCGCAGTGGCGTGCGAGCACGTCGAGCTTGTGCTGCACCTCCTCGGGCGAGGTCGGGAAGAGGTTGTTCGCGTCCGCGTACTTCGCGACGAGCCGGAGGAGCTTCCGCTCGCCGCCGCCTCCGATCATGATCGGCGGGTGGGGCCGCTGGAGCGACCGCGGAACATTCAGCGTCTCGGCGAGGCGGTAGTGCTCGCCTTCGTACGGGCCGTCGTCGTCGCTCCACATCTGGAGACAGATCTGCAGCGTCTCCTCGAGCCGCTCGAGCCGCTCCGCGATCGGATAGAAGGGGACGCCGAGAGCGAGATGCTCGCGCTCGTACCAGGCGGCGCCGATGCCGAGCATCGCCCGGCCGCCGGACAAGACGTCGAGCGTCGTCACGATCTTTGCGAGCAGGCCGGGATGGCGGTAGCTCACTCCCGTGACGAGAAGGCCGAGCGTCATCTTCTCGGTGCGCGCGGCGACATATCCGAGCGTCGTGTAGCCCTCGAGCATCGGGTCCTCCGCCCGGGTGAAGCTCTCCATCTGGAAGTAGTGATCCATGCACGTGAACATCGTGCAGCCGGCGTTCTCAGCCGCCTCGGCCGTGTCACGCACGTGCGTCGCGAGCGCGCTCGGGCCGCCCGATAGCGTCTGGTTGAAGAAATGGATCCCGACCTCCATTCGACCAAGCCTAGGTGTAGGGTCGCGCCGTGCGCCGGAGGACGCTTGGAGCTCTAGCCGCGGTGGTGGTCCTCACGACGGCAGCCGTCCTCGTCGCCGTGCTGACGCAAAGCGCCGGCGCCGGGCCATTCGCCTGGCCGAAAAGCGCCGGAGAGTCGTGGTTCGAGTTCCGCCCGGTCAAGCCACGCCAGATCGTGGCAATCAACCTCGCGCTCGAACCGCTCGACAAGCGGGCAGTGCTCCTCGACGTTCGCCCGCTTCACGCAGCGGAAGCGGACGGGTTGACCCTCCGATACGCCGCCACGACCCGGAAGGGAATACTCGACGGCACCTTCAACGGCTGGCACCCGAAAGCGTGGCGACTCCAACCACTCCGGGGGTTCGTGGTGCCGGCGCACGTCCGCGCGGGGATCATGGTCGGTCGTCCGCGACGGAGCGCGGCCACTGGTTTGTGCACGCGTTCGTCGTCGACTACGAGATCGGCGGGACTCACTACAGCGCCCCGCAGTACTTCGGGCTCGAAGTCCGCGTCGCGCCCGGCGCCCGCTGAGCTAACCGAAGCCGAGGATGAACTTCGCGTCGTCGGACATCCGATCCGGCGTCCACGGGGGGTCGAACGTCAGCTCGAGCTCGACGTCCTCGATCCCCTCGACCTGGCGGATGGCGCCGTCCATGTCCTGCGCGATGAGCGGGCCGGCCGGGCAGCCCATCGACGTGAGGCTGTAGAGCACCTTCGCCTTCGAGTCCTCGATCTCGACCTCGTACACGAGCCCGAGGTCGACGACGTCCATCCCGAGCTCGGGATCCTCGACCGTGCGGAGAAGCTCGAGCACCTGTTCTTTCGTCGGCATGGAGTCAGTCTAGGGTTGGGCCATGCTCCTCGGCGCCAGCACCGCGTGGATCGACGTGATCATCCTCGCCTCGATCGTCGTCCCGATCGGCGGCTTCATCGTCTTCGCCGTCTGGTTCCTGCGGCAGAAGGGCGACTAGCCGGCCCCGCCCATGGTCGGTTGGTAGCGCGGACCGAGAAGTCTCTTCAAACGGGTGATTAAGGCCAGACCGTTGGCGTCGGATGCGAAGAACCGGGCCTGTTGTCCACGGATGGCGAGTTGAAGGGGTTCGCCGCACAAGTCGTTTGCGGGCGGGAAGCCAGCCCTCACCAGTTCCGAGCCGTTCGCCGAGCGGAACCTGAACGTGGCACTTGAGCCGTAGGAGCCTGCGCAATGCGCGAGTGGCGGCAACGGCGAGGTTAGGGAGTTGAACCAGCCGACGATCCTCGTTACTTGCATCGGCTTGGTGATCCTCCATGAGCGGATGTGAGCGGCTGTCGCTGGGCCAACGAGGGCGTGGATCTCGATCTCGCTGACATTCGTCGGGACGACCGTCGGCGGCAGGCCAGAGGAGGGGCGAAGACCGACGGTGAGGCCGAGGGCGAGACTTCCAATCGCGACGGCGGCCAACGAGATGTAGAACTGCCGACGGCGTCGCATCCCTTGCTTCGCCTCCGCGATGAGTGGATCCAGCGCGAAGGGGAGGCGGGGAGCGACGTCGGCCATAGCGCCAGTATGGCTAGTACCATCTCGATTTGCAAGCTCGGCTGCTCGACGGCGCGAGCCCCCCGTCTCGCTTGACGACCGCGCTAGTAGCCGAGCAGCCGCACTTCCTCGCGGCGCTCGCGGGCGAAGAAGTGGATCCCGTCGACGAACCGCACCCAGTTGCAGCGCGTGCACATGACGAGCGAGTGCGTGCGCGCGCTGTCGGCGAGGAAGCGGACGCCGCGCAGGAGATCGCCGTTCGAGACGCCCGTCGCGGCGACGATCACCTCGCCCGGCGCGAGATCCTCGGTGCGGAAGATCCGCTCGTAGTCCTCGATTCCCGCCTCGCGTAGCTCGTCGATCTCGTTGCGGGACGTCGGCCAGAACTGCGCCTGCAGCTCGCCGCCGAGGCAGCGCAGCGCCGCTGCGGAGAGCACCGCCTGGCGCGTGCCGCCGATCCCGATCGCGAGGTGGTCGTTCGTGCCGCGGATCGAGGCCGAGATCGCCGCCGTCACGTCGCCGTCCTGGATGAGCTTGATGCGCGCGCCCGCGTTGCGGATCTCCTCGATGAGGTCGTGGTGGCGCGGACGGTCGAGGATGATCGTCGTCACATCGCCCACGCGGCGACCGTACGCCTCGGCGATCGCCTCGATGTTCTCGCCGATCGGCCGGAGGAGGTCGATCGCGCCGCGCGCGCTCGCCCCGACGGCCATCTTCCGCATGTAGATGTCGGGCAGCGTCGTGAACTTTCCGGGCTCGCCGACGGCGATCATCGACATCGCGCCGTTGCCGCCGCGCGCGACGACGCCGTGCCCCTCGAGCGGGTCGAGCGCGAGGTCGACGTCCTTGCCGCCGTTCCCGACGACTGCGCCCGGCGTCAGCCCGCCGGAGTCGTCGATCGAGCCGAAGACGACGCGGCCGTTGATCGGGAGGAAGTCGAGCGTCGTGCGCATCGCCTTCGCGGCCGCCTCCTCCGCCGCGTGCTCGTCGGCGCGCCCGAGCCAGCGCGCGGAGACGAGCGCCGCGTGCTCGGTGGCGCGGAGGTACGCCTGGCACTGACACGGCTCCGCCTGTCCCTCGACCTGTCCCTCCTGCTCACTCACTTGCCCGCCTCCCTGCTTCGTTCCGCGGCGTCGAGGACGAGATCCGCGACGGTCCGCGCCGCGCGGTCCGCGTCGTCATTCTCGATCACCGGCACGCCTTCTGCGTGCGCGCGCTCGACGATGATCTCCTGGAGGATCCGGATGTCGTCGAACCGCTCGAGGTAGCGCGACTCGGGGCGCTCGGAATCCTCGTCGCGGGACTCGAAGTGGCGCGCGTGCTCCTCCTCGTCCTCGATCGAGAGCACGACGAAGACGGAGACCGCGCGGTCGGGACGCGGCAGCTCGATGAGGCCCGGCACGAGATGGACGCCCTCGAGCACGAGCGACCAGCCCTCCTCGAGCGCGCGCTCGGACGACGCGCGCACGCCGACGTTGACGCTGCGCGCCTGCGACGTGAAGCCGAACTCGAGCGGATCGTCGGCGTCGGGAAACGGGTCTCCCGCCTCGAAGCTCGAGTGGTGGATCGACGGCATGAAGTCGGTCGAGAAGAAAGCGCGCATCGTCTGGCGGATGAAGTCCGTCGACGTGACGCGCGTGATCCCGAAGCGGTACGCGAGCTCGGTGGCGACCGTCGACTTCCCGGTGCCCGTCGCGCCGCCGATGAAGACCATGATCGGCAGGTCGAGCTCCCGCAGCTCGTGGTAGCGGCGCAGCCGCTGGATGCTTTCGCGCCCCTCCTCCCCGCCGAGCACCTCGACGGCGAGCACCTCGAGGCGCTCGAGCTCGATCTCCCCCGCGCCGCGCTCCGCGAGTTCGTCGCCGACGCGCGTCGCGAGTGCGTACGCGCGATGGGCGGCGACGCCGGCGGCCATGAGCGATCGCGCCATCAGGCCGCGCGAGTACGGGAGGCCGAGCTCGCCGCCTCCGAGCGGCAGCGGCATGATCCGGCGCGGCTCGGTCATCAAGACACGCTCCTCTCCACCACGAGCCCCGGCAATCGCTCGTCGAGCTCCTCGGAGACGACCTCGTTCGCGGCGAGCACGACGGTTGCGCCACGGGCGAGCGCGGTCTCGGCGACGACGTCGATCGCGGCCGCCTTCAGCTCGACGAGGTAGACCTCGGCGTCGACCGCCTCCAACTCCGCCCGCAGGGCGTCGCGGTTCGCGAGGTTGCGCGAGACGTGGACGACCTCCGCGTCGAGGTGGTCGGTCGGCGCCGCACCTGTCGTGAACACCGCGGTGCGGCGGCCGGCGAGCGGTTCCATCGGCGCGAGACGCAGCTCGGCGGAGACGACCGGGACGTCGGCGATCGCGGCGATCTCCTTCCGGTCGGCCCCGCCCGTGTCGACGACGAGGTCGGAGACGAGCACGCGATACGCGTTGAGACCCGCCCGGATGTCGTGGGCGCCGTTTGCGACGAGGATCCGCGCGTCGGCCGCGACCGGCGGGATCGCCGCGCCGCTCCCGTCGAAGACGAGGAGATCGGGCGCAAGACCCGCCGCGAGGCGCGCGCCGTCGAGCACGTTGTCGGAGAACGGCGCGCCCGCAAGCCCGCCTCCGGCGCGGCGGCAGCCGACCGTCGGCACGCCGGCGAGCGCCGCGGTCTCGAGATGGTCGGACGCCGCGTGGCGGCCGGCGCGCACGAGCGCGAGGAGATCGTCGAGCGCCGGCGGCGTCTCGATCAGCTCCGGCTCCGCCGGCCCGCCGCGTCCCATCGCGACGACGACGACGCGACGGTCGCGCGAGAGGACGCGCGCTACGTGCCCCGTCACGGCGGTCTTGCCGATCCGCTTCCCGACACCGATCACCGCAAGCGAGGGAACGTCGACGCTCTCGAGCGGCGGCGGCTCGAAGCGAAAGTCCGAGCCGATGTACGGGAGGCCGAGCGCGAGCGCCCGTGACGCCCACAGCATCCGCTCACGCGGTCCGAGCACGGGCTCGTCGGAGAGGTCGACCACGACGTCCACGTCCACCGCGTCGAGCGCGTCCACGAGCGGCACGCCGTATTCGTCGCCGCCGCGAAGCTTTTCGGTGCCGCCGACGAGCAGCGCCGCGACGACGTCGTACGGCAGCTCCGCGAGCGCGTCGCGCACGACCGGGGCGTAGTGCTCGCCGTCGATCAGCACGAGCGCGCGTGGAGTCACGAGGAGCGCACCTCGTCCTCGATCCGGGCGGTGTACTTCTCGTACGTCTTCGTCTCGGTCGAGAACTGGATGATCCGCTCCTGCTCGTGGAACGGGTACTTCCGCCAGACGCTGACGTGGGTCCCCTCGACCTCGACGACGTTGTAACAGGGCCGCCCGTTGCCGCGCAGGCGCGACGACGAGACCGTGCCTGCGTTGACGACGAAGAGGTTCTCGAGCCGCCATGCGTACGGGACGTGCTTGTGGCCGGAGAGCACGAGGTCGACGTTCGCGCGCTGCAGCGTCTCGAGCGTGTCGCCCGCGTCGTTGACGATGTTGCGCTCGCGGCCGGTTCCCGGCACGGGCAGCAGATGGTGGTGGAGGACGAAGACGCGCAGGTCGGCGGGCGCGGCGAACTGCTCCTCGATCCACTTGTAGCGGCCCCGGCCGATCTGGCCGTTGTCGAGGTCGGGCTCGCTCGAGTCGACGGCGACGATCTGCGTGTCGCCGAGGCGCAGGACGGAGTTCCGCTCGCCGAACAGCTCCTCGAAGTGGACGTAGCCGACGTTGCGGGAGTCGTGGTTCCCCGGGATCACGACCATCGCCTCGCACTCGACGCCGTTGAGGTACTCGCGCGCGAGTGCGTACTCGTCCTTGAAGCCGTGCGACGTGAGATCGCCGGAGACGACGACGACGTCGGGCTCGAGCTCGTTCGTCTCCGCGATCGCCCGCTGGAGATGATCCGGCAGGAAGAACTGCTGCCCGCAATGGAGATCCGACAGCTGCACGATCCGGAACATCCCGGTGAAGCCTACGAGATCGCTCTAGAAGATCCAGCCGCGGCCCGCATCCAACGACCGGTACCTGGTACCGGTTGTCCGCGTGGGGACGACGCGATCGAAGGCAGCAGCCGCTCAAAGCCGCATTCCTCCGACGCAATCGTCACGAAAGTGTGTCCAGGTACCTGGTACCGGTCTTTCAGAAGATCCAGCGAACGGGGAAATACAGCGCCGCCGCCATCAGCCCCGCCGCGGGCACCGTCAGGAGCCACGCGAAGACGATGTTCCCGGCCACGCCCCAGCGCACGGCCGACAGCCGCCGCACCGCGCCCGCACCCATGACCGAGCCGGTGACGACATGAGTCGTCGAGATCGGGAAGCCGTAGTGCGTTCCGAGCCAGAGCGTCGAGCCGGCGGCGACCTGCGCGGCGAAGCCGTGCTCCGGCTGCATCCCGTAGATCCTCTGGCCGAGCGTCCGGATGATCCGCCAGCCGCCCGCGTACGTCCCGGCGGCGATCGTGAGCCCGGCGGCGATCTTCACCCACGTCGGGACGTAGAAGCTCGAGATCGAGCCGTGCGTGTACAGCGCGAGCGCGATCACTCCCATCGTCTTCTGCGCGTCGTTCGCGCCGTGGGAGAAGGCGACCCACGTCCCCGACACGAGCTGGCCATAGCGGAAGCCGCGATGGGCAGTCCCCGGCGTGACCCGGTGGAAGAGCCGGTACAGGAGAACCATGAGCGCGAACGCGAAGACGAAGCCGATCACCGGGGACGAGATCCCGGGCAGGACGACCTTCTGCCAGAGGCCCGACCACTTGACCCCCTTCGAGCCCGACTGGACGAGCGCCGCTCCGACGAGGCCGCCGATAAGAGCGTGGGTCGAGCTCGACGGCAGCCCAACCCACCACGTCATTAGGTTCCACGCGATCGCGCCGAGCAGGGCGGCGAGCACCGTCTTGTCGGTGGCGAGGCCCGTGTCGATGAGCCCCTTCCCCACCGTGGTCGCGACGGCCGTCGTCACGAACGCGCCTGCGAGGTTCGCCGCCGCGGAGACGAGCACCGCGAGACGCGGCGAGAGGGCGCGCGTGCCGACCCACGTCGCGACGTAGTTCGCGGTGTCGTGGAAGCCGTTCGTGAAGTCGAACGCCAGCCCGACCGCGATGACGAGGACGAGCAGGAACATCAGTGCCCCGTCCGGTGATGGTTTCGCGTTCCCGGCGAGCGAAAGCCGAGCGAGGCAAGGACGCAGGGAGCGTCGATAGTCCCACTATCGACGCGACTGAGGACGCCGCAACCGGCGAAGCCGGTCGACGAGCGAAGCGAGGAGTCGCGACGGTTTGCAGCCGCCGGGGACGCCCAAACTATTGCCGGACGGGGCACCAGCTAGCGGTTCTTGACGAGAATCGCCTCGAGGACGTTCGCCGCCTTCTCGCACGCGTCGACAGCCTCCTCGAGGGCCTCGTGGATGTCCTTCCAGCGGATGACCACGAGCGGGTCGGCTCCGTCGTCGGCGAAGAGCGACGAGACGGCCTCGTGCGTGAGCTCGTCGCCTTCGTCCTCGAGCTCGCGAAGCTCGATGAGCACGTGCTTCGAGTCCTTGAATCCCTCGAGCAAGCCGATCGCCTCGGCGAGCTTGTCGGCAGCGCGGCGGATCACGTGCGCCTGGCCGCGCGCCGGCTCGCGGATCTCCTTGACTCCGTACGTCGCGATCTTGCCGGCCGCCTCGTCGACGTAGTCGCAGATGTCGTCCAGGACACCGGCGAGCCGGTACATGTCGTCGCGGTCGAACGGCGTGACGAACGTGCGGTTGACGAGGTCGACGAGATCGTGCGTCAGCCGGTCGCCCTCGTGCTCGAGCTCCTTCACCTCGCGCACGCGGTCGGCGAGGCCGTCGGGGAAATGCTCGATGAGATCGACAAGGTGCTGCGAGATCTCAACGATGTTCGCCGCGGCACGGTTGTAGAGCACGAAGAACTCGCGCTTCTGCGGGATGAGGTTGATCGGAGCCATGCCAGGGGTTGTCTATCACTCATGCGCGTCGGTCGGCGTCCGACGCCCTGGCTACCGTGCTGCGGGATGGAGCTTCAGCTCCCTGTCTTCCAGGCGTACCGCGGTTCAGAGCCGCCGCGGTTCGCCAGCCCCGCAGAGCTCGAGTGCGCGAAGGTGCTGGACTACTACGGCATCGCCTGGGAATACGAGCCACGGACGTTCGTGCTCGAGCAGGACGAGGCGGGCCGGGTGCTCGAGGCCTTCACGCCCGACTTCTATCTCTCCGAGCAGGACCTCTACGTCGAGATCACCGCCATGAAGCAGTCACTCGTCACCCGCAAGAACCGCAAGGTGCGCAAGCTCCGTGAGCGGTATCCCGGCGTCCGCATCAAACTCTTCTACCGGCGCGACCTGGAGCGCCTGGCCCAGCATTTCCACCTCGATATCGCCAGCTGAGTCCGCCGACGTGGACGCCCGCATCGGAGCGGTATACCTCTCCGCGGCGGAGCTTTCCCATCGCGTCCGGGAGATGGGCGCCGAGATCGCGCGCGACTACGCCGGCCGCGAGCCGGTGCTCGTCTGCTCGCTCAAGGCGAGCCTCGTGTTCGCGGCCGACCTCTCGCGTGCGATCCCGATCCTCCACGCCATCGACTTCGTCGAGCTCGCGGGCTACGGCAGCGCGCGGATGGGCGGCCACCAGCAGATCCGCGTGCTCAAGGATCTCGACCTCGACGTCCGCGGCCGCGACGTCGTGATCGTCGAGGACGTCGTCGACACCGGTCTGACCCTCAACTACCTCGTGCGCACGCTCGAGCTGCGCGGGCCCGCATCGGTGGCTGCGGCGACGCTCCTCGACCGGCCGTACCGCCGGCTCGTAGACGATCTCCCCGTCCGCTACGTCGGGTTCACGGTGCCGGACGAGCTGTACGTCGGCTACGGCTTCGACATCGACGAGCGCTACCGCGAGCTGCCGGATCTCCGGCTGCTCACTCTCTGACCGGATCGGGCTCTACTCGTCCGGCTGGGGCGGAGCGGGCGGCGTGCCCTCGTCCGGCGGCGGAGACGGCGCCGCTGGCTCATTCGGAGCGACCATCACCGTCTCCTGTACCGGCAAGCGGGCTAGACGAATCCTCTCCTTCGCCTGCGCGACCTGAAGCTCGAGGTCGGACTCGAGGCTCCGCCCCCGCTCGTCGAGCTCATCCAGTCGCTTCGACGCCTCGTTCGCGGCGCGACGGTCACCGCTCCGTACGGCAGCGCCGAGCTCCTGTAGCGCCGGCGCGCGGGCGCGTTCGACCTCCTCGAGCCGGGTGCGCGTCCGCCAGTTCGTCAGCGAGGTCTCGAGCCGGGTGCGCCACACCTCGGCCGCCGTCAGCGCGTGCTCGCGCCCGTCTGCGGCGAGCCGAGTCGACCGCTCCGGCAGCAGCCGGCCTTTCTGGCGCACGGCCTCGCGGAGCGCGCCGAACGCGAAGAGCGCCACGAGGAGCGTCGCGACGCCCCAGCCCCAGGCTCGGGCTGCGAAGAGCCCGACCGTGGCGCCGAGCGCAGCGCACCCGAGACACAGGAGGACGAACCGCGCCGGCACGCCGAACCAACGCGGCTCGAGCTGCTCGCGGACTACCGGCCCGGGGACCGACTCGCCGTCAGGACTGTCACCGTTCACGAGGGGTGTGTTCCCCTGCTTCGAGCGCCCGTAACGCCTCCGCTGCGCGCCGGCGGAGCGGGCCGACCTGCGCGCGGTAGTCGTCGTCCGAGACCTTTCCCGTGCGGTGGTCGAACTCGAGCTCCTTCAGCGCGTCGAGGGCGCGGTCGCGCTCCTCGGCGAGCGCGAGCCGCTGCCGCGCCTCTGGGGCTAGCTCGTCGAGCCGGTCGCTCGCGGG
>Ga0307372_10003861_pt1 | contig 23598 bp, 16 predicted proteins | sample OX1MG_FD_202533 | JGI IMG/M metagenome (GOLD analysis project Ga0307372, IMG submission 202533) | Soil microbial communities from Risofladan, Vaasa, Finland - OX-1 | ecosystem: Environmental > Terrestrial > Soil > Coastal area > Acid sulfate soil | place: Finland: Risofladan, Vaasa | collected...
ATCCGGTTGTCGCTCAGGTTGGCCTCGACGAGAAAGAAGCTCGGGACCACTATGGCGAGGTCCAGGTGCATCGTCTGGATGTCGCGCGGGTGGACCGGGCTCAGACCGATCAGTCCGATCTCGGCTTCATCAAGCTGGTTGCACGCAAGGGTCGGCTGCTCGGTGCCTGTGTCGTCTCGGTCAACGCAGGAGACATGGTGAACGAGCTCTCAATGGCCCTCGACGCACGACTCGGGCTACGTGAGTTGGCCGACACCATCCACGTCTATCCGACGTTCGGGATCGGCATCCAACAGATCGCCTCCGAGGCCAGCCTTGGGCTTTGGACCACAGGCTGGCGACGCCGCCTTGCGAGCGTGCTGCGGACTAGAAAGTGATGACCTCGTATACAGGCGCCTAGATTGCTGCGGATAAGGGACGTCCGTAAGGATCCATTCCGAATCGCGGTTCCTTCCGAAAACAGCGAGCCCGGCTTCGAACCGGGTGCCTCACGGTCCTGCCCCGTGAGTCGTCAGGCACGCTCGGTGTCGGCTCGGCTTTTCCGAACCCGCGTGCCTCACAGTCCCGCTAATGGTCCTCAATTGAGGCACTGTGCGCGCCCACTGATCGGTGCACGGCGAGTTCAGATTGCTGACGGCTGACACCACCACGCACGTTCTGCTGGGGAGGTTTCGCCGGAAATTGTGATCCAGCGGTGATCCGCTGACTTCGGACATCCATCAAAACCGACGATTTTGAACTCAAAATGGTCGGGGGCCCGGGATTTGAACCCGGGGCCTCACGGTCCCGAACCGTGTCGATGGCGTGTCCCCTGGTGTCCGGGGGGATCCTTCAGGGTCCCGCTGAATTCAATCGCCGGAGGCGTCGTCTCCTCTCGTGTCCTCTAAGGTCCGCCCGGTTCCGCGATTCTGTGCCCCGGCTGTGCCCCGGCGAGGGCCATTTTCCTACGATTCAACCTGTGACTGAAGTTCAGCGCCTCACGTGGGAGCAGTACCTAGCGGGTGAGCCCTGTCGCGGCTGTGGCCGGCCAATGAGGGACGCCACACTCTGGTCGGGCAGTGGCAAAGGGTTGATCCACCTGAGCGAGGAAGAGCGTGCTCAATACGACTCCGAAGAGCGGCACTTCAAGGTACGCCACGCCGATTGCAACGCTGCTCCTTCACGCGCTACGCGACCAGCAGGGATTGAGGGGCCGCAAGTAGGGATCGCAACCTACGCCCTGCGCTTTCAACGCGGGTGCTCAGCTTTGCAGGACTCGACGAGATTCGGTTTCCGAGCGGGGAGCCTCACCGTCCTGACCCGTGTGTCCTCAGGCTTGAAGCTGGCCACCTGTTTGGTCAGGAGACGTTTCGACCTTACCTCTACGCCGCTGCATCCGAGCGACCACGCTGACCTACTCGGTCGGCGGATCCTCCATCAGCTCGCCGCGGTGCTGCAGATCAATGCGAACAATCTGGGTCTCGCCAACCCCCGAGGTAAAGCGTTGTGGATCAAAACGGGCAGGCCGCACATACCAGCATTGCGACAGTCGATATGCGACGCTCGCTGCCGCGGCCGCGGCGGCGTGCATCTTCGATCCCGTGAGCGCAACCTCGAATTCAGCGCCTCGCTCTACGTACCAGCGGTAGTAGCCATTTCCAAGTACGTTCAATGCCCCTGGCAAGTCGTCAGATTCAACTTCAGCCAGCCTCCCGCTCTCCCGTTCCTTAAGCGCTACGTCAGCGGCGAGCTTGGCGAGGCGGCCACGCGGGGTCGAAGGCGCTGGGTGCAAGATCTCCAAGGCGTCTGCGTCTCGTTCATCCAAGAGCGAGAGTAGGCGCTGGTGCTTCGGAGATGCCGACGCGAAAAGCACCCGATAACGGGAGTCATCCACTCGAATGGGAAGCAACTTTACGAACGTATAAGGCCCGATCTCTCCCGACCACAGTTTGTCCAGATGCAGCAGGAGCGCGTATACGTCGTTGGCGGCTTCCGCTTCGAAGACTTGATCGATTTCGTGGTCGAGCGGATAGTGCTTGGTGGCGCGCGTGTGCGCAACCAACACGCTGCCCGTCGCATGCAGGGCTTGGCTGATAGCGCGGAAGAGGACCGGCTTCGCCAAGCCGGTAACGTCAACTAGGACATTGCCCGCCAATTCGCCGAAACCGTCTGCCGTCGCCCTGTCATAAGAGATTTCGGTCTTCGGCACGGAAGCTTTGTCCAACATGCGCCGAATGGCTGCCGATCGACCTGCCTCCTCGTACCGCACCAGACGAATCGAACCGGGCCGAACCACCTTGAGGAGGCGTGCTGCGGAGGCTTCAGTACGCTCCTCAAAGCCGAGCCCACCAATCGCCACGTCAATTGACACGTTCGCGAGTTCGTCTAGGCTCATTGCTCTCACGCGGGGGCCATGTTGCTCAACGAATCGCTGAGCGCGATCCTCTTCTGACGTTTCCGACTCCTCGATCTCATGCGCTGGTGCCGAGAAGTCGAGTCTCGGCTCGGCGGTCACAATCCGCGCTGTCTGGTTTCTGACGGTGCCCGAGTCGACTTCATCGTTGCCGGTGCCTCCGAGGGTGGCTGCTTCGGTGCCGTTCTGACCGGTCGGACGCTCGTTGGGACCAGTGAGGCGACGCATGAGCATGTTGGTGCCGCGCTCGGGGTAGTCCAACCATTCCTGCAGATCGTCACCACTCAGTTCGAAACGATCTCTGTCCGCGAGACCTATGTAGCTGGAGAGGCCGAAAAGCTTCCTGTAGGTGAGAATGAATTGATGAATCGGATCTGCGTCGCGAGTCTTCGCTCGAGGTGCATCTGAGCCTGCTTCGAGAACGAACACGCCTGCGTCGATCAGCTCGCGCAGCTGCTCCATCTGGCGAGCGATGTCGCCCGCGGTGAGCCGGACATATATTGACGCGTATTGCCTGAGGCCGCGTTTCTCAGACTTTGCAGCCGACCGCAAGAGGAGTTGGTGAGCCGCCTCCGCAAATGTCAGGGCGAAGTCCTTTAGTCGATCATTCCGGCGATTAACGTTATAAAGGCGCCGACTGCAGTATTCCTGGTAGCAAGCAGATTGGATCTCCGGAGAGATGTCCGCCGTCTTGCCGGCCCTACTTGTCATCATGTCGTAGAGGGTGATCACGTCACCGATGTCGCCGACGCAGATAGCCGTGAGTGCGGTGATGCCGTGGTATACGTGCTTGCGATCACTCGAGGTTCGCGTGGTCGAGGCAATCCGACGCGCAATTTTCTCGAGGGTTTGGTCACCCAACCTCTGCTCGGGAGTTAGAGGCGGTTGATCTGTGGCTAGGTCAATCCGAAGTTGAAGGATGTCGCCGATGAATTTCTTGCCACCCCTCTGACGATCCTTTAACTGGCGGTTGACCGCTGCTCCAAGGTCAAAAACGCTATAGTCCCTGCGCTCTCTGGCCTTCTCAATCAAAGCTGGCGACCGCAGTGCAAGCTCAAGAGTTTGGGTTTCGGTCGTCATCTTGAAGGCGCAGCTAGGTGTCGCGAACAGGAGGCTTGACAGAAGGTCGACGATGCTGACCTCATGCAGGTGGCGTGTTGAAACATCATCAAGTAGGAATAGGATCTGCACTTCCCCCAAAACGGGAACGCAGCTCTTGATAGCGTCCGCCAGTTTAGGGAACGCGGATGCTGGGTGCATCGTCATGGAGTAGTCCGCTTCACGCCTCTCCAGCGACGCCAGCATCTCGATGACCCGACGCTCGAGACGCGATTCCGTAGCGATCTCGTCAATCGCGCCGACACCATTGATCACCTGACCGATTGCATCGGCGAGAAGGCGATGATGACCTGGGACGACCGACTCGGGGGCCAGATCTCGCAGGTGCCGCAGCGCCCGAATTGCTTCGCGGCTGTACGCCAAATAAAGCCGAGCGTAAGGCTCATGTAGCTCGTGTTGCGGATCCTCCAGAATGTCGAGGAGGCGCGTGCACGAGACGTAAAGTCCGAGATAGCCGTCTCGGCTCAGCCTACCGGCGAGGTCCTTCCCGTCTGGCGCGTCCGACAAATGATGTGCCAGCCTCGCGTGAAGCTCCAAACCTCGTAATAGCATCGTCTTGCCGCAACCGCGCATACCGGTAACGACCTGAGGGCCTGGCCCGCTTACTCGCGTGAGCCACTCGCCCTTCGGGTCAACCAAAAGTCTGGGTACAAACCAGGGGTGTAACGTCCCTGCGTTGTAAGACTCATCCACACGACGTAGGCGTGCAGGCACCTGCCACGGAGCACGCTGTTGGGTGAATGCGTCACGAATGTCATCTATTGATTGCTTGTAGTCGGGTGTACGTTGCATCTCGGAGACCGGCGCGAATGCGTGAGCCACCTCAGACAGCTTCGCCGCCAGACGATAATCGGCATCTGACGTGCTGTCTGGCGATGCCAGCAGGAGGTCTGCCATTCGCAACAGATGTGCGGCCACTTCGTGTAGGTCACCGAGACGCCGGGCTTGACCAGTCTTGCTGCGATCGGTAATTGAGCCGAGATCAATTGCAACCGTTCTAATGCGATCGTCGAGTTGGTCCGGACGACGTGCTTCGCCCCGGAGTGTCGCGACGATGATGTTGTCTGGATGCAGATCGTTGTGGAACACATGCTTGGCATCAAGCTCCGACAGTAGGCCCAATAGGTCCACGGCGATCTGGGCGACGGTTCTTGCGCTTGGTGCGGGATCGTTGAAGAAGTCGCCCAGTGACGGGCCCTCAACGTAATCGAGCTGGGCTACCCAGCATGGCAACGTTGCGTCTCCGAACCCGACATCGGCATCGTCGTAGTTAATGATGTTGACGACATGGTCGCTGTCTCGAGCCACCTCGGCGTGAACCTCACACTCTCGTATGAAATCCTTACCAAAGAACTCGTAGACCCCCTTCGGAACGACCTTCAGTACGTATTGGCGCCGCAGCCTACCCGCCTCGACCACATACGCGGCCGAGTAGAAGCCGCGGGGCAACGCCCGGATTACGCGATATTCACCGATCGTCAGCGGTGGTTCGACCTGAGGCTGCCCCAGAGGTCGACCGCACGTCGGGCACCGATCGGTTAGCTCATGCGGCTCGTAATCGTGCCGCGGGCAGAAGAAACAGCACAGCTTGCGCAAAGCCGCCGACCTCAGTCCTCAATCCCGATTGAGCGAATTGCCGAGGCGAGCCGACTGATATCGGCACCGCCCGCTGTGTCGACCCTGATGGTCGCCAGCACATCCCCAAGTCTTACGGGCACCCCAGGTTGACGCTCAAGAATTACGCCGCACGGGTCCGGGAAGGCTATTGCCGGCTTGGCATGCGTTCGCTGGGCATCCGTGATTGCGGCGCGGACCGCGTTAAGGTCAATGTTCACGATGCCATCAGTATCCGCCCGAACTTCAAACCTAGGCTGACGTCTCAATTCTTCGACGGCTGCTTCCCAGCCGCCTGATGCCACGCCCTGGGCGCTGAGATGGCCAATCAAGCTGGCGCGGACATCCCTGGGCGACAGCGCGACATCTGCCCCGGTCGCAAGAGTCGCCAAGCGCCGGCATTCCTCAGCATGGGCGGAGAGCCACGGATTGGGTGACGACGTGCGGGTGAGCTCATCGAGTGCAAGCAAGGCTTCCCCGCGGCCTATGTATGGCTGAGGGGGCGTGTCGACAGCACTGATTTGACAGGCAGCCTTGATACCGAGTAGGGCCGCAACCCTTGTCAGTCGGGTTGCATATTCTGTCGCTTCGGGGACTGACGTCCCAAAGTTGCCGTGTTTGGCCGCGCGAACATCAAGGACGAAGGAGCGGAGTCCCGCAGCGATCTTCTTTGCGAGGATGCTGGCGATAACCAGTGGAACAATGGCCTGTGCGCCCCGCTCCTGGCGCCGGCGAAACAGCAATGAATCCAGAGGAGCCCATCGGGTTCCGGCCAAGAGTTGGACGTAACCGCATTTCCCGACAACCTCAAGCGCTTGATCTCTGTCTAGATCGGCTCGGTATCCGGGGATAGCGCCGAAAACATCGACGCTGCCAGCTGGCCGCCCCGGCACGGTGATCTTTCTTACCTTCGTTCCGACCGCGGAACACAGGAGCGGTGTGAGGATGGTGGTGAGCGATCCCGGAGACCCGGTCGAGGCGACATCGGTGTTGCCTGGTCCGGCGACCGGAAGCATCTCGCCCGATTCGCCTAACGCCGTCGCAAGCTCGGCGATCTCTTCGTCCGACGGTGTGGACTCGAGGCAGACGTCGATTACCGAATCCAACAGCGAGGGCGAAGTCGGACCCGAGACCAATCGCTTCACCGCCGAGCGGAGCTCCTCCATGGACGCGTTTTAACCTACACCGGGGAAGCATCGGGCCCGACGATTCGACATTAGAACGGCGTTCGTAGGTCGAAATCACGTCCGAGGTCGCCCTTGTCCAAGTGCAGGTAGCGCATCCCGATCAATAGCTGGCGGCCGAGGACCGTTTAACGACGTCGTCGAAGATCTTCGCGGCGACCAGCGGGAGGCATCCGTCTCACCCACCTCGCTGACGTCGTACTTGGTGAATACGCTCCCGCGTAACCATCGCAAGGCCCGAACACACGGCTTGTCGCTAAGGCTTACGACGCAAGGCCTGTCGAAGCTCGGTCGACAAGGCAGTATTAAAGGTCCGCTCAATGAACAGGATTTGGTAGATATGCCGTTGTGCGATTCTCACAACCAAACCGCATGACCCTTAAACAGAGCATCGTGGCGACACTGAGGGAAAGAGGCCCTATGACCGATTCTGAGCTCGCTCGTGTCCTCGTCGCTCGTCATCAAACTGTCAACCAGGCAGCCCGCCAACTAGCTGCGGCTGGGCAAATCACGCGCACGGATCAAGGCAGAGGGCTGGTTAATGCCGTCGGGCATCGAATAGAGAACACCGACGCCGAAAACTCAATGGCTCTCTCAAAGGCACCTCGATCGAACGCCTACAGGGTGCCCCCTCTCCCGCCACCCGGAAGCATCGCCCTAGTCGGATGTGTCAGTAAGAAAGTCACGCATCCTGCGCCGGCGGGCGAACTGTACGCGTCAACGCTATTCAAGCGCGAACGCGAGTGGGCGACCGCGCGATGCGACAAATGGTTCATTCTCTCGGCCAAGCACGGTCTCTTGCGACCAGAAAGGGTAATCGAGCCCTATGACGAGACACTGAAAGGGCAGAGTGCCGCACGGAAACAGGTTTGGAGCGCCCGCGTGCTTGAACAGTTAGTGGCTGAGTTCAAGCGCCTCACTGGGCTGCACTTTGAGATCTACGCAGGCGCCGATTACTACGACTATGGGCTGATCCATGGCTTAATGAGGGCCGGGGCTACTGACAATCTCCCGTGGGAGGGCCTTGGACTGGGCCAGCGCGTTGCTCGCACTGAGTACTCCTCCGATGGATGACGTCGACCTTCTTGTGTCTCGCCTTCTTCATCCTGACCGACTTTGGTCGCGATCTGAATGCCTGGCCCGGCCGTCACCGGTTCCCAAGACGCATGGCTTGTATGGGTGGTACTTCCGCGCGGTGCCCTCTGAGATTGACGTCAGTGGCTGCGTTCGGATCGCAGGGTGTACGTTGCTATACGTCGGCATAGCGCCGACCAAGGCTCTGGGCCACAATGGCTTGCCATCGACAAGCTCTCTGAGGTCTCGGGTTCGCATGCATTACGCAGGGAATGCCGAGTCATCAACCTTGCGTCTGACGCTCTGCACGCTGCTGGCAGCGGAGCTGAGTCTGAGCCGAGATTGGACGCGCAGGTCCAAATCATTCGGAGCTGGCGAAGCCAAGCTGTCCGAGTGGATGGACCACAATGCGTACGTCACCTGTGTTGAGCATCCAGTGCCATGGTCTATCGAGCGGCCGGTGATTGTGAGGCTCGATCTGCCGCTCAACCTTGCTCACAATCGGAACCATCCGTTCTGGATGCGACTGACCGCTGCAAGATCTCGTCGGCCACGCTCCTGAAACGTCCAGGTTTCCGAGGCCGCGTCCAGCCAACCTCTACGCCTAAGGCATAGTCGCTGCTGACTCTTTCGAGACCTGTGGCGTTCGAGCGATAGCCAGGCAAACCGCCGTAGCTAAACTCACCTACTCCGCGAAGAATCCTTACCGCTCGTTGCGGTCTCGCGCCGAGCTGCCCGCACCCTCTTGATCACGTCTGCTCGCTGTTGACAATGGCATCCACTCTCCGCCCGTCTGCGATCGACGCCATCCACAACTACCCCGACTTTGACTATTAGCCATTACGCCGCCAGTGGCATTTGGCGCGCCGCAAGTGTCTCCAGAATATGTCGCGGTGGCTCAATGCACGTTCTGCCGCGCGGAAGAGAAGCTAACAGGCGAGCACGTCTTTCCAAACTGGCTTCGCACAGCCGTTGGTGACGGCGGCGCTCAGTATTTCCGACGTACGCCGAACGGCCAGGTCAAGCATTGGGCCACTTTGGCGTACTCAGCCACAGTCAATGACGTCTGCTCCACGTGCAACAGCGGCTGGATGTCACGAATCGAGGGCGCTGCCGCGCCGGTCCTGCTGCCGATGCTCATTCGGGGAGAGGCGGTCACCCTTGACGCGAGCGCGTTAAGAGCAGTCTCATCCTGGGCCATGCTGCGCTCTTTAGTTGTACCCCTCGCGAGCGGGCCGAATGACGTTCCGAGCGACCTCTACCGCACGATTGAGCAGACGCACACCATCACACCGAACGCAGCCGTATGGCTTGGGAAACTCGAAGGGACTGATGAAAGAACCGCGTTCTTCTTAGGTACCACCCTGAACATCACGGGTACTACTCATGCCCAGCCAGACGCCTTCGTAGCGACTATGGCCATCGGCAAGCTTGTTACTCGCATCTTTGTCCTTACTCCCGGGCGTGGAGACCTCGGGGCGGTTTCGAATGGTCCATTCGACGCGTTCTTGGTGCCGATTTGGCCCGACGTAAACAGTGCCGCCTGGCCACCAAAGACTCTCGATGTAAAGGGATATGCAGACCTGATTCGCACTCTTCCCTTGGCTCATGTGGCCAGCCTCCCAGTGGACCTCAAATGAGTCGCATCGATTGTCACTGCGCGCGTCGCAACGATGATTTTCAGATGTGGTCTGGTCGACCCTGACAGTCTGTTTGCCAATAGGGCTAGCTAGTCGGGCAGGATGGTTTAGGCTCAGGAATGTGCAATTGCCCGTCTCGGTGCCGGCTCACCTAAGGCTCTATGTGCCGCATCCAGAATCGAGGCTGTGCACCGAGCTGGCTCACGGTTCGGCGATTGTCGGACTTCCCCTGGCAAACAGTGCCATCCGCATCTACTACGAGGGCAACACGATTGGAGCTCCCAACCTAAGCCGCTACCGCGAGAGATGCGTCCAAGCGGCTGGCCGCATGCTCCATGAATACCCCCGTGGATATCCCACTCGGGCGAGGGAAGATGTCGATGCCTGTGAGGTTGTCGAGATCGGGACGATTGAATCGCGCAGCGGCCACCTTCGGATCACGGCTCCCTCAAACGATCTGACTTGGTGGATCGACCCCACCGATCTTGCCGACCTAGACTTGCGCAGTTGACCACCGGGCCGTCAGCGTAACGGCCCTTCTTCACCGGGGCTGTGCCCTTCGGGGCCGAGAGCACCGCTGATCCGGGTGAGTGCCCGATCTCGGACTACTGAGCAGAGCTGCTCAATGGCACGGATCCGGAGGGGGACCGAAGGGCGCGCCCAGGCGAGCGCCAATGGTTTGGCACCAAGGCGCTCACGGGAGCGGACGCTGTCAACTTCGGCTTCCAGCGATACAGCCGGATGTGGGATGTACGACCGAGTCATATTCGCAACGTAAGTAGTTGCGGTGGACTTCGCGAGCTGAGCGGCATGGTATGTCATGCCCTGGCGAAAGTGCCTTTGCGCCAGATCGGGATCGAGGTGCATGTAGCGCCGAATCGCTTCATTAAAAGGGATCGCTTCCTCGACCACGAATACGAGGTCGCACACATACTCGCGATCCGCACGGGAGAGCCAAAGAACGGTCATTCCAACCTCGATCCGCGGGTTCTGATTCAGATGACAGAAACTCCAGAGGTACGGCGAGAACCAGACGTAGGGATCGTTTCTGAAGTAATCGGCTCGAACATCGTCATACAGACTCGTCTTGTGATGGACCACGTATCCCACCATCGGCTAGGCGTCAGCGACTAGATCCGCTACTCGCTCGCGCAGGCGCCCGCGGAGAACATTGCTGATTCCGTGAGAGGACTGCAAATTCATGCTCCAGCCAATCACCTTAATGCCGCTGGTGAGGGTACCGAAATAGAGGGACGAGCTAACCCGTCCGTCAGACACAGGCTGGCCCTGAAGCATGAGGCGGACGTTGAAGGCCTGTTGGCATTCCTCCAATACACGCCGACCGTTTAGCAAGACGAGCTCAATTGGCGATCCGCTCAGTTGTCGTCGAAGGAATGGCACATCATCTGCCATGAGGCGGGCGCACGCTAGCGAGCTCAGTTGTCGCCAGATCGGGCGGGTCGCCCATTGGACGAGGTCCAGATGGCATGCGCTCCCCGCGTAATACGACGCGTTGATCAGTCAGAATCGTCTCCAGCTGATCGAACCATCGCCGGTAGGGATTCCTGCTGAAATAGCGAGAGCACCCTTCTAGCACGCGGACAACAACGCCATCGGGCGCATCTGACAGTGACTCGACGCCAAGGGATTCCAGAGTTTCAAAGCGACGATTCGCAGCCATCAGTTTCCCCGCCGGTGAGAGGAATTCTGCCCAGCTTGGGTTTAGGCCGAGCGTCGCGACTCGCGAGGTATTCGGATCACCGAAGGCGATAACCGGTGTGGACCTTGCCACGACAGCCGAGTCCGGAGGCGGGGCTCGTCGTAGACGCGCCTCGATGTAATCAGCGATCACCTTCGACCTGCGTGACCCGCTCGGCTGCACTCCGGATGGTCTGCGTGAGATCGAGGCTGCCTGCCGTCGAAAGCACCGAATCCGTGGCCATCAGCACGTAGCCGTTCACGTGAGCTCGGTGTCGCGACAGTTTCTTGACAGCGTCAACCGGGAGCTGCGCAGCTCGCCGAATCGAATAGTCCGGTGAAAAGAGCACGACAACCAGATCGTCGAACTCGAATGATCGGAATGGGCTCAGCTGCCGCTCTCCGATCTTAGGCGGATCCGCTACCACCCGGCACTTAACCTGAACGCGCCGTCCGGCAGGCGTCTTTAGGTCCCAACTCTTCACTGAATTCGGCGCAAGCTCGCCGCCCAGCGCGGATGCGACCAGGTATTCCGCGTAGTCGCCGGCAGGAGCGTTGGCCGTTCGGACAAGCCGCCGACGGAGCAGCTCGCGCATCACCGACCCGTATAAGGCAAACAGCTCACTGTCGCTGGACTTGTTCAGGCGCTCCACAAGCGAAACCAATCCTATGGCGACCAGCAGTCATCTAGCGCCCTAGCCGTAAAGAGCAGCACCGCCTATTCTGCGACCCGAACGCCGGCGGTTGCCAGGTGAACGACCTATATGCGGCCAAACGGAGTCCACGTCAGCGTCCCAAGCGAGATCCTGGAGTCGCCGCTATGTTTCCCACAATGACCACACCGGCAATGACGGCCGCGAGCATACGGCGGGCCAGACGGCGCTATTTGACCGGGTCCGCTGGAGACCTCTTTTATCGGGCGGCACTGTTCTTGATCGCGGCATCACGAAGCCCCAAACACGAGCTCGATCTGGCCGAAAGCCTAGCGGTCCTCCTCCAAACCTGGAATCTGCAGTTCTATCGCTTTCGGGGTGGCTTCAAGGAGGCCGACTTCCAGGCGATACGCGCCCTTCTGAAAAATCATGGCGACGAACTCGAGCGTTTGAAGGCACGCAAGCTCGACAGCTTGCGTGAAAACGAGAAAGTTGGCCTGGGTAATCTCTTCCACGACTTCGAAATGGTGCTCTGGCCGGTTGGTGCCGCCAAAGCCCTGCATCTTCTTGCTCCAAATCTCTTCCCGCTCTGGGACCAGACAATCGCCAATAAGGCCTACGGGATTCGCCTAAAGCGAATCGGCCTCAACGCTGACAATTACCTTCAGCTAATGACAATGACCGCCGGTCAAGTTCGCGCTTTGGGAGGCTGGGATGCGATCGGGGGCAACCCGCTGAAGGCCATCGACGAGTTCAACTACGCAGTACATACGAGAGGTTGGATTATTTAGACGGCCGCGGCGACGTGGCCGCGAGGCACGGCTAGACGATCCGTTGCTTATCGCCCCGCATCGGGACGACCGCGTACCCCCGACGCAGGACGGCCGCGCTCCGACTCTACAAGCTGCGCTGGGTCGTCGAAACGGTTCTTTGCCTGGCTGCCCAACTCGCGGCGGCTCGTCACGCGCTGGGAGCGGCACGTCGAGAACTTCGTGGCCATGCTGTAGCTCGGACGCATGCGCATCCTGATCAACCGTTTATGAGATAGCTTCTAATGTAGGCAGACCAATCAGGTGGCTCGACACGTGATGGGGGCCATCTATTTGGAGCAGGGGACCGCTCGCCGGAGGTTGGTACGGCAGACTGTGACCGTTGGAGAAGACCATGCCTGGAAAGAAAAGTCGCGCGAGGGCGGGAAAGGACAAGCGGATCAGCCGATACCAGCACTCCGACGTCAGCGATCCTCGCACTCCTGAAACCGGACACACCCAGCTTCTCGGCAACGAGCTCGTGGTCACTCTTCCGCTTGACAGCGGATGGTCCAAAGCCATCGATGTGGGGAGGTTGCCGGATGGCGACGGATCGCAGGCCGTCATCGTCGACATGGATCCGGCGGTGGATCCGATGCTGCTCTGGTGCGGCAAACGGTCCCGCCGGGATGTTTCCGTCCTGCCGTTGCAGCGGAACGAAGTTGTGGCGGAGTCCCGGATCGCTCGGATTATTGACCGAGCCCGTCAGGCAGCAAGTGGTGCTACCACGCAGCCCTCGCTCTTTGCGGAACTCGAAAAGGAGTTGCGCGAAAGCGATAGAGGCAAGCGTGTCGAGTTCTACACACACGATGAAGGCTGGAAGAACAAGCTGATTTGTGGCGACTCCCTGCCTGTGATGGAGTCACTCCTCCATTACGAGGGCCTTCGGGGCCGCGTTCAGATGATCTACATCGACCCTCCATATGGCATCAAATACGATGCGAACTTTCAACAGCGAATAGATAACACTCGCAATGACGATCGCGATCGGGCCGACGATGTGTTGACCATCAAGGCTTTTCGCGACACGTGGTCACTAGGCATGCACTCGTACCTGTCATATTTGCAGGAGAGGCTCTACCTGTGTCGTGATCTTCTTACGGAGTCTGGATCGCTGTTCGTTCAGATCAATCAAGAGAGCGCCCATCTTGTACGCAATCTGCTGGATGAAGTGTTCGGGCGCTCGAACTTCCAGAGCATGATCGCCTTCACCAAGACTGGTGGGATCACTTCGAGCGGACTCGGGGGTGTATACGACGTGCTTGTGTGGTATTCGAAGAACGCTACGGCTTTGCAGTACAGCCAGCTGTATCAGCAGAAGGAATTTGGGGGCGCCGGCACATCTGGTTACACCCTTATTGAAGCGCCGGATGGAACCAGCTGGCGGTCAATGACAAGCGAAGAGCGGGCCGATCCGTCCTTGCTTCCCACCGGGTGGCGAGTCTTCGATGGAACACCCTTGGTCAGTGCAGGGGAGGCTGCAGGTGGACGCCAACAATTCGAGTTCGGGGGTCGCGTTTACCAGACCCCACCTAATACCCATTGGAAAACCTCCCCGCAGCGACTGGCCCGGCTCGCTGAACTCAACCGGATCATTGCCATTGGAAATCGCATTGAGTACAAACGCTACTTCGACGACTTCCCTTACGTGCCACTCGACAACATCTGGCTAGGCATGGGCGAGCGCGGATTCACTGGCGGCGCGAAGCTGTACGCGGTTCAGACCGACGCTCGAGTGGTTGAGCGATGCGTACTGATGACGACCAAGCCGGGAGATCTTGTACTCGATCCAACCTGTGGCTCTGGAACGACTGCCTTTGCTGCTGAAAAACTGGGCCGGCGATGGATAACCTGCGATACCTCTCGGGTCGCGATCAACGTGGCACGACAGCGCCTTCTGTCCTCGGTATTTGACCACTACCGGACCCGTAACGGAGTCGTATCGAGCGGCTTCGTCTATGAGACGGTCGAACACATCACGCTCAAAAGCCTTGCACACGACCTTGAGCCCGAGAAAGTGGAGTTGGTCAACGAACCAGAGATTGACCCCCAGGCGATAAGAGTTGCTGGCCCATTCGAAGTCATGACCCTCGGCCGCTACTCAGTTGAGGATTGGAAAGGCTACGTCGTTGGCGAAGGTGACGATGCTGGTCGCCTCAAAAACTACATCGGAGTCGTGTGTCGCCTTTATCGGAAAGACGCTGCGCTGGAACCAACCGGAGGGGTCATACATGCGGTCTCGGAGGACAAGGGCCGGACACTCGGAATCTCCGTTGGGCCGATAACGGGACGAGTCACCGCGCGCCAGATCCTCGAGGCGGTGGCGGACGCGGCCGCGGCAGGGCTGGATGAAGTCCACGTACTCGGTTGGGCGTTCGAGACAAACGTCAACGAGGTCAAGGCAACAGGCGAAGCCCAGTCCGCTATCGAAGTTCGCCTCGTAATGATCCGCCCCGATACGCTTGCCGAGGGACTGAAGACCGTAAGCGGCGATACCTTATTCTCGCCACTCGCCGAGCCCGATATAGAGATCAATTCGTCCAAGGGGGGTGACCTCGTGACGGTCACTCTGCGGGGTGTCGCAGTATTTGATCGCAAGAGGCGTATCACTGAATACCGGACGATTGACTCGGGATACGTAGCTGCTTGGTATCTCGACCAGGACTATGACGGTGACTGCTTCGTCGACTGCCAAATGTTCTTCGACTTTAAGAAGAGGCCGGCTATCGAAAGCACGCTGAGGATCGACGTAGACGCGGACGAGTGGAGCCTTCGTGCCAGCTCGGATCCCTTCCAGCCAGGCAAGTACGGACGATTGGCGGTCAAAGTCGTCGATGTATTCGGAAACGAGTCCACGGTCGTCAGGGCGCTGGGATCAGAGTGAAGGATGCCTGAGGCCAACACGCCAGAAGCATTGGTTGAAGCAGGTGCGGCTGGCTACGTCGTCGACCGTGTTGTTGTTTGTGACGCATTCATCGAGCCCGACCGCCATTACCAACTGCTGCCTGGTGGCAAATCGAAATTGATCGATGGACGCCGGCCATCTTTGCGTTACCGCGCAGCTGCCAAACAGGTGAAGGGTGGCCTCGCTGGCGTTGTAGGCAAAGAGGCAACGCTCTTCGAGGACATGACGGCTGCCGACGAACAGCTGAACCAATTCGTCAACAACTTGAGGGAAGAGGTCCGCGAATGGCGCGAGGCGGGATACCCAGGTACCGCGATCGTCACCGGTCGGCTACTCGAATGGTGGTTCGTGCGCGAAGAGGAGCGCGCGTCGCTTCATCAGCGTTTCTTCTTCTGCCAACGGGAAGCCATCGAGACCCTGATCTACCTCTACGAGGTGCGACGTCGCTACCAGATGCCAGAGACCGGCGCCCTGCTTCGATATGCATTGAAGCTGGCGACGGGTACCGGTAAGACCCTTGTTATGGCACTTCTGGTGGTGTGGTCGACCCTTCACAAGCGGAAGGTCGCAGGGTCGTCTATGTCAACCAACTTCCTCGTGATGGTGCCGAACCTAACCGTGCGCGACCGAGTCCGCGGCGTCGATGAGCGAACGAGCCTGCCGACGGGATCTGGCCTTGATCCGAGCAGCCCGGAAAACCTTTACGACGAGTTCGACATGGTCCCTCCCGAATACCGGACAGAATTCGTCCCGAACGTACTCGTGCGGAACTGGCATGCAATCCCTCTCACGGCCGATCGTGAGGATTGGGTGCCTGAGGCGATCGTCGGCGATGGGCGGTTCGTGCCCGCCTCGGTCCTCGCGATGATGGAGTGCCGACAGAGGCGCGATCCGACGAGTCCTGTAAAGCGGTTCTTAGGCGGATGGCGGGATCTCGTTGTCATCAACGACGAAGCCCACCACGTCTATGGGGAGAAACGGCAGCCAAAAGGCGAAGAACCCGGCTACATCAAGTGGAGCCGAATCATCGAGCAGGTTGCTGCTGCAGCGTCGATCTCCCTTGTGGTCGACCTTTCGGCAACACCGTGGTACGGCTCCGGGTCTCCGAAGCCAGACGGAACACTATTTGAATGGCTGATCTCGGACTTCTCGGTGTATGACGCATTCGAGTCCGGCCTGGTCAAGGTCGTACGGCTCCCCGATCCTGACGAGCAGGGGAGACTATACCTCGATCTATGGGATCTCGTGAAAGGTGCGAAGACCAAGGAGGAATACCTTCGGGCATGTCGCGGTGCACTCGAGCACATCTACTCGGGTTGGAAGAAGACTTACGCAGAGTGGGAAAGCCGGTTCGAGGGCATGCGGCTTGGTCCGCCTCCTGTAATGCTCGTAGTTGCCAATGACGCAACCCGGGGCAAGTGGCTTTTCGAGCACCTCATCAGCTATTACGATCTGTTCCGAAATCCAGACGACGAGAACCCGTCGTCTTGGGTGACAATCCAGGTCGACTCCAAGGTGTTCGATGCCGACCGAGGAAACGAAGCGATCCTGCGCGAGATGGTGAACACGGTCGGCAAATCGGGCAAAGCCGGCGAGCACGTCCGCTGCATTGTCAGTGTGAACATGCTCTCAGAAGGCTGGGACGTAAAGAACGTCAGCCATATCATCGGGCTCCGTGCGTTCGGGTCACCCCTGCTTACAGAACAGGTCATCGGACGGGGCCTCCGGCGCACCGACTACACCATTCTCAACCAACCTCTTGCCGAGCGCCTCGCGAATGTCAACCGACCCGACGAGGAGACCGTCGACGCGTTCGGAATCCCCTTCGTCGGTTTTCCGGTCGAGCGGAGGAAACGCCCCAAGGCCGGGAAGTGGGGACTAGACCCTGTCGTCATCGAGCCTGATCCGAAAAAGATCCGCTTCTCAGTGTGGGTGCCCAATGTGCGTTCATGGGCTATCGGGGCGAGCGCGCCACTAGTTCAAGCGATCGATATTGATTCCCTTGAACCAGTAGTCATCAATCCAAAAGAGACGCCTACGGAAGTCCGCGTCCGACCCGTGGTCGGTGGACAACCCGAGGAAGTGATGACACTCAAGGAGTTCCGGCGGGACTACCCACTGCTCAGGTCGACATTCGTATTGGCACGGGAGCTGTACGAAACCGTGACCCCAGCGGCGGCAGGCGACCTCGGGATCGGCCCCACATTCGAGGAGGTACTGGAGTTCGTCAAAGCGTACTTGGCGAAGAGAGTACGAGCCGAAGGATCGAGCGAAAAGACCGACATCGGAATGTACTACTGGGGCCGCCGCGCCATGGACGTTCTCGACACGGCGGTGCGAGGCGCCCCTGCGGGAGCTAAGACGATTCCGATCTTCGCGGAGCCGGAGCAGCTTGAGAGTGGCCGAGTGCGAGCTTTTCGTTGGTCGGGCATCACGGCGAAAGGTCGGAAGTGCCACCTATCGCTTGTCCCCTGCCATGTGGAGCTGGAGCGACAATTCGCGGACTTCCTCGACGACGCTCGTGACGTCGTGCGCTACTTCAAGAACGAACGCCTCGGGTTCTCCATCACTTACTACGAGAACAACCGTCCCCGGCAGTACTACCCTGACTTCATAATTCTCGTTCGCGAACCAGACGGCCAGGACGTGTGGTGGTTAGCCGAGACAAAGGGGGAGATCAGAGCCAGCACCTTCCTCAAGCGCGAGGCGGCAGAGCTGTGGTGTGACCGGATGAGTCGGAGTGGGCACTCCATATGGCGACCACTATTCGTGCCTCAGCGCAGATTCGAGAAAGCAATGACCGGCGGAGTGAAGACATTCCGCGAGCTCAGCACAGCGCTTGCAAGACCCCCAAGGAAGACCGAGCTTGTGCTGCTGGGCCCGGATGCGGAGAGGGTAGCGAGCGACGCTTTTAAGACTCTGCTACCGGTGTACTCGCTGCAGGCGGCGGCAGGACATTTTGGCCAGGGCCGTGCCGTTGAGCTCGAGGGATGGGTCGAAGTCCAGGGAGTCGGGAAACTCACGGACGAAATGTTCGTCGCGCGAGCGATCGGTCGATCAATGGAGCCTCGCATCAACGATGGCGACTATCTCGTCTTCCGCGCGAATCCGCGCGGAAGCCGCGAAGGAAAGATCGTCTTAGCGAGAGGACCTATCAACGATCCGGAACTTGGCGGCCCATACACTGTGAAGCGTTACTCCGCCACCAAAGTCGCCGACGAAGACGGCTCCTGGCGACATTCGCACATAATTCTGGCGCCTCTCAATCCGGAATTCGAACCCATCGAACTCGACGAGGCACGCGATGACCCGGATGCCGGCGTGCAGGTAATCGCCGAATATGTGTCTAAGCTCACCCCTTCATCGTGATTGCGCTTCGTACTGGCTAAACGCCCGGGCGAGGAGTCTCCCGAGCGGGTCGGGGAGATGGATCGGCGGGGGAGTTCCGTCAGTTTGAAAGTCTTCGGAGCGTTGCGGGCATAGAGCTTGGAAGTCGCAAGCGTCGCACTTGTCTCGATGGGGCCGCATCGGGAAATCGCTCGCGAGAATGCGGTTCACCGCCCACTCAACGTTCGCCACTGCGGCAGCTACTGCCTGGTCGTCAACCGGAACTGTCACACGCTGGCCATCCTTAAGCAGATGTACGGCGCCCGTCCGGGCGTTTTCACCAAGGACCTCGCGTGCTGCCTTTGCGTATAGCTGGACCTGCAGTGACATCTCGGTCCAGTCGAGCTCCTCGTTGTCAGTAGGCGCCGGGCCACCTTCCATTGCCTTGAAGTCGATGACCCAAGCGTCGACGACGTTGTCATTCTGATCGTATTGGAGGAGAAGGTCGATTGAGCCGGTGATGACCGCGTGCGTCACCGGGATCTCGAAACGAACCTCTACCTGACGCTCATGAGCGAAGTCATCTGAATAGTCGCGAGCGTACCGGCGCAGGATACCGACGCCGGCCTCGCGCGCGTTCTCATAACCACCTGGACGGTTCACAGGATCCCGGCTTTCCGGTATGTGCTTGAGGTGGAAGGTGCGGCGGAGCACATTCTCGGCGTCATCCTCTGTCGGGACGGCATTGGCGAACTCTTGATGCAGCTTGCCAACGGATGCGTGCACAGTGCTCCCAAAACCAAACATTTCAGCGATCGGCGGACTGAACCCGAACGACTTCCGGAATCGGTAGTCCCTCGGACATCTCAGGTAGTAGCGAATGTCCGAATACGTCGTCGGCATGATTGTCTCGTCGATCCGACGCACCGGAGCGTGTTCCACAAGCCCGGCGGGCAGGCCGTTTGGACTGACGGAGATCTCGGGGTTAGATAGACGCAGCGCGAAGGGTGACCGCTGGCGCGCTCTCCTGGCACCTGGAAGATGCTCGCAACCCGAGACATAGAGATATCGCTCCGCTCGAGTCATTGCCGTATAAAAGAGGCGTGCCTCTTCCGCACGCGTGGTGTGGTAGGCCCCACGGCTTACCGGCGTCTGCAGAAGCGAGGGCGGAAGCCATCCCGAGTAGTTGCTGTTGTCCTTGGGGAACCGGCGAGCCTCGACGTCGACTATGAAGACAACCGGGAACTCGAGGCCCTTCATCTTGTGAACAGTCGCCACCGTGACTGCGTCGGGCCGTCGGAGGATGTCGTCGGTTGCTGAGTCGTAGCCGTTCTCAGCGATGTTCTGTAGGAAGTTAAGAAGCTCCTGAAACCGGTTAGCTGAATCTATGCTCAGGTAGACAGTCTCGACATCTTGAAGAATCCGGCTGAATACGCCGAGGTCGTGCATCATTCCGTCGTCAAGGGGGGTTTCCGGCAGCGCGAACGCGTTGAGAAGGTCCTGAAGTAGCTTCTGTGGATATACGCGGCGCCTAGTCCCACCCGCAGGTGTGTGGATGAGTCTTCCCCACTCAGCGAGTATGCGGGCAAAGTCGTCGAACCGGGCACGAGGGAACAGATGGACTACGTAGGTATCGAAGTGTGTCCTGGCGTCGGCTCGTGTCGGGTTGCCGTTGCGAAGTAACTCGAACGTGTCTCGCAGAACAGCAACATGAGGACGGTCGAAGATTCCACCAGCCGCTTCAAGGCTGTAAGGAATGCCTTGGCCGTTGCGGGCGTGGTCTAGTGCGCTCGTGAAGGCAGCTTGCCGCGGTCCCGCACTGCCCTGTTCGTCCATTCGGGTCGAACGCATCAAGATCGCGAAGTCGGCTGGAGTTAGCCCACGGATTGTGCCGTCCCGCTCGACGTATTCCGTGCCGAGAAGGGATTCGATCATGTTGGCAACCCATGTGGCCTCTGTCGGCCGATCGTCGAACCACAGGATCCGATAATCGCGTGGGCCGGCCGGGGTGTCGGCCGTCGGGTTTTTCGCAAGCCTTGTGGCGCCGAGTTCAGCTGAAGCGAACGCCTCGGCGGTATCCACGATCGCTTGAGTGCTCCGGAAGTTGTGGGTCAGGTCGTGTCGCCGGCTGCCTGGGTATCGAGCCTCGAAATCCAGGATGTAACTGACGTCGCACCCGCGGAAGGCGAAGATCGATTGGTCATCGTCACCCGCAACGAACAGTTCTGCGCCTCGAGCATGGAGCTCCCGAACGAGGCGCTCCTGGATGGCGTTCACGTCCTGGTACTCATCGACCATGAGATTCGTTATCGACGAAACGACGCGCTCTACGGCCGGATCATGCCCCACCAGCGCTTCGACGACGCGGCGGACCATGAGCGTGAAATCGACGAAGCGGTCGCGATCGAGTCGATCAGAGATGTTGCGGAGGACTCGTCCAAGTGAAGGGTCGAGACGGGCGATCTCATCAAGGTCGAGCATCTCTTCGTTGGCGATTGTCCAGGCGTCCGCGACCTCACGGATCACCTTGAAGTAGGCCGGCCGGCCGCGAGCATCTCTGAGTGGCCTGATCTCCAGTTGCGGATAGCGAGAGATGAGGTACAACTTGAGCCGGTTCTCGTCGAGCACCTCGTATTGGCGGTACGTCGCATCCATGGCACCGAGAAGATCCTTGCAGTACGAGTGGATAGTCCCAACGTACATAGCCCCAAGGATCGTTGGGTCCAGACCTACGGCTGTGAGAGCCCGCGAGACTCGAAGCTTGATCGATTCAGCCGCCTTCTCGGTGAACGTGAAGGCAACGATCCCCCGGGGATCGACACCATCGGCTACAAGTCGGGCTATCCGGTAGGCAAGAGTTCTGGACTTACCGGAGCCAGCGCAAGCGATCGCGAGGACCTCTTGCGCAGGATCCAGAACAGCTGCTCGCTGAGCTGGTGTCAGTTCTCTGGCAAGGACGTTCCCGATGTCTATCAGGATCGCGAACCTTGTCCGCCGCGACCCGCCCTCACGTGGGTCCTGATATCGAGGGCATGCCGCTTGACGAATAACGGTGGAAGGGCGTTACCGATCATCTCCGCCGCTGCGAATTTCCCGCGGCGAAGAGAGAACTTGAAAGTGAGAGGAAACCCCTGTAGAAGCGCCGCTTCACGAAGGGTGATCGATCTGTTGTGTTCAGGATGGACGAAACGGCCCTTCGATGGATTCACACACCCGCTAGTGATGGTGGGAGCAACGTCATCCCAGGACATCCTTCCGTAGACATCCTTGAACCCATCGCAGCGCTGGTGGCACGCGAGTTGTGTTTCGGTTCCTAAGTCTTTCCGACTACCTCCGTCCCTTGGCACCCGCGCGAGGAGCTCAAGCACCCTTGGACCACGAGTTTCTGGAAAGTCGTGAAGCGGATCGCCGCTTCGGCCAGCGTCGGGCAAAGCGCCGATCGCGTCCCGAACCGTCATTGACCGAGGTTGTTCGACTGCCAAAGGAATTGCCTGCCGCCGGCTTGCAATCAGGATCAGTCGGCGCCGCCGCTGTGGCACTCCGAACCTGGATGCGTCTAGCACGCCACTCGTGACCACATAGCCAAGTTGCCGGAGCGTCCGAGTCAGATGGCGCAGCCTTCGGTCGTTTCTGAGCCCTGGGACATTCTCGAGCATGACTACTTTCGGGCGCAGGCCGCGCGCAAATCGCTCGAATTGCAGCACGAGGTCATTGCGCCCGTCCCTTATTCTCCGGTGCCCATTCAACGACCGAAGACCCGTAAAGCCTTGGCAGGGTGGACAGCCAGCGAGGAGGTCCAATTGACCTGGTCTAAGGTTCAGCTCCCGCAACATTGCGGCCACTGTGACCTTCCGAATGTCGCTTTCCCATAAGCGCACGCGCGGGAAATTCGATCGATAGGTCTCGGCCGCCAACGGGTCGATCTCAACGGCCCCGAGCACTCTAAACCGTGCCCACCTCAGGCCAAGCGTGAGGCCCCCCGCCCCGGCGAATAGGTCGATCGCGGTCGGGAACGTGCGACCAGTGGATGCGGTTGCTGAGCTCACGAGTGGATAAATGAACGGTCAGACCGGCTCGCTGCGCGTTGCCCATCCTTGCGGTTGAGCCCAGAACGCGCCGCAAGTACTGCATCTGAAACCCGAGCGGCGGCTTGTTTTGAATCTTCGTGCTCCCACACCTGAATCACAACCCAGCCTGCGTGGACCAGCCGAGCTCTGGTTTCCTGATCGCGCCGTCGATTTCGCTCAATCTTGTCCCGCCACCACCTCGCGTTTGTCTTGGGCCAACTCGGATGATCTGGGCACCCATGCCAAAAGCATCCGTCCACAAAGACTGCGACCTTGGCTGGCCCGAAGACTAGGTCTGGTCGGCATCGAACTCCAGCAAAAGGGCGACGCTCCAGCCTGAAACGAAATCCATCACCATGCAGAATGCGCCGGAGGTTCACCTCGGCAGCGGTGTTCCGCGTTGGCTGGAGCGACATACGCCGGCTGACTGCGGGCGAGGATGGAATGAGGGGATTGAGGACCATCGCGATCCGAATTATCACCCTGGCTCAGGACCGCGCGATGGCCGGCCATTTTAGGGTCGGTGCTCCGGAGGCGAGATATCAGGCCTTGCAGCGTGACTTGGAGCATGGATCGCAGCCGCGTACGACTGGCTATCGATCGCCGACACCTTCCAGGCGCAGCGACATATTCGACAGAACCGCCAGCGGCTACGGCTCAGAGCCGCATCAGTCAACGTGCCTCGGCAGTCTTTGCAGGCGCAGGTTCCCTGCTCCAAGAGGGAAACTGCTCTGGCTCGATCGAACATTCGTTCGAATCATAACCTCGGACCTCCGATGCGACTCGGTGGAAGCGCGGTGCCGAAGAGTATTCAGTTGTAAAGGTGCTGGCTTCGCTGGCGCGAGCTACAGAGATGACCTCAAACGTCGAGGGCGTGGTCCTTCTGAAGCTCGGCGGCTCTGGCGTGCTGGCCAGTTTCCAGGTACGCCGCACGGAGCTTTCGGGCTAGGTCCTCCCGCTCGGGTTGCCGCTCAAGGGCCTGCTCCAGCAATGGGATCGCCTTCCCTGGCTCCTGGCGTGCCATGTGGTTTGTGGCGAGTGCACACATCAAGTCGACTCTGGCAGTCTCAGCAATCTCCCGAAGGGTCCTCACATACTCGGCTGCCGCGCCACGTC
>Ga0307372_10003863_pt1 | contig 23593 bp, 30 predicted proteins | sample OX1MG_FD_202533 | JGI IMG/M metagenome (GOLD analysis project Ga0307372, IMG submission 202533) | Soil microbial communities from Risofladan, Vaasa, Finland - OX-1 | ecosystem: Environmental > Terrestrial > Soil > Coastal area > Acid sulfate soil | place: Finland: Risofladan, Vaasa | collected...
CGAGGTCGACGAGCCCCCCGATGTCAACTTCCGCCACGACATCATTGTATCAGTGTTTGTATTAAATGAACGGCGGGGTCTCCGCGGGTCTCCGCGGGTCTCCGCGGGTCTCCGCGGGTCTCCGCGTGCGCACCGTGCCGGTCGACGAGATGGGAAAGGCGGAGCGACTGTTCCGCTTATAGTGGCCGGAGCCGCAACCGGATGCGGTCACCGCACCGCACCGCACCGCACCGCACCGCACCGCACCGCACCGCACCGCACCGCACCGCACCGCACCGCACCGCACCGCACCGCACCGCACCGCACCGCATCACGAATTGTTCGACGAATTGTTCGACGTAACCGACGGAACCGACCGAACCGACCGAACCGAATTGACGGTACCGAATTGAGACCGACGCAACCGACGCAATGGAGGCGAGGGGTGAAATGACCAGGTCCCTCGGTCGGGCGAACTACCGGGCCACCTACATCGTTCTTCTTCTGGGGGTGTCGGCGTACGCGCTGCTCCAGTCGCTCGTGTTGCCGGTCCTGTCGACGATCCAACATGACCTCCACACCTCACAGAGCACGGTGACCTGGCTGTTGACGGCCTATCTGCTCTCAGCCTCGATCTTCACGCCCATTCTGGGGCGGGTCGGCGACATGGTCGGCAAGGAGCGGATGCTGGTGGTCACCCTCTCGGCCCTGGCACTGGGGTCGGTGATGGCCGGACTGGCGCATTCGATCGTCCTGCTGATCCTGGGCCGGGTCGTCCAAGGGATCGGGGGTGCGGTCCTCCCGCTCTCGTTCGGGATCATCAGAGACGAATTCCCGGCGACGAAGGTGGCCACGGGAGTGGGTGTGGTCGCGGCGATGGCCGCAGTGGGGGGTGGTGCTGGGATCGTCCTGGCCGGGCCGATCGTCAAGCATCTCGATTACCACTGGCTGTTCTGGATTCCGCTCATCATCACCGTGATCGCGGCGCTCTGCGCTCAGCTGTTCGTCCCTGAGTCACCGGTGCGGACCCCGGGGCGGATCAGTTGGCTGGGGGCAGTGCTCCTGTCGGGTTGGTTGGTCGCCCTGCTCTTGGGCGTGAGTCAGGCCCCCACCTGGGGATGGGGGTCGGGCAAGGTCATCGGGTTGGTACTGGTGGCGGTCGTGATCGGCGGGGCGTGGGCGATCGTGGAGACGAGATCGAGCCAGCCGCTCATCGACATGAAGATGATGCGGGTCCCGGCGGTGTGGACGAACAATCTCGTCGCCTTTCTCTTCGGGATCGGCATGTACTCGGTCATGGCCTTCCTTCCCGAGTTCCTCCAGACGCCGAGATCGTTCGGCTACGGGTTCGGGGCAGACATCATCCAGTCAGGGTTGTTCCTCTTGCCCCTGACCGTGACCATGTTCTTCTGCGGGCTGTTGTCCGGTCGGATCGCGCGGGCCATCGGGTCCAAGGCCGCCGTCATCATCGGGTCCCTCGTCTCCACCGGCGCGTATCTCACGTTGGCGTTCGCCCACACCGAAGCGTGGGAGATCTACGTCGCCTCCACCATGCTCGGGGTCGGGTTGGGTCTGGCCTTCTCGGCGATGTCGAACCTCATCGTCCAGGCCGTGCCAGCTGAGCAGACCGGCGTCGCCTCTGGGATGAACGCCAACATCCGGACCATCGGAGGTGCCCTCGGGGCCGCGGTCATGTCGAGCATCGTCACCTCCGAGCTCGCCCGGGGAAGGCCTCTGGCGACGGGTTACACGAAAGGGTTCGCGTTTCTCGCCGGCATGACGGTCGTGGCGGTAGTGGCCGCCATCTTCATCCCGACGGCGACAGCGGCCCGTGCAAACACCGACCACGAGCCTCATCTCCAGAACGCCGAGCTGGCCCTGCTCGCGGGCGGGACCATCACTGAAGGCTGAGCGAAGAGCTTCACACAGGCGCGGCTACCGATGATCGGTAGATCCTTCGAGCGTTGCCGGCGCCGAGGCCGGGGTTCGAGGGACCGCATCTGCCAACCGACCCTGGATAAGACATGTCGCCGGCGGTGCTGACCATAGGCTCTGACGGCATTGAGCGCCGGCGGTGAAACTACTCCTGTGATTGTGGCCGCGAGCTCGTCGCTCGGGGAGCTTGATTTGGCCCACGCCGCCGCGATCTCCCCGATGAGCTCCTGTCGCGCCTGGCAAGTGGCCCCCAAGGGCTCTCGTCCGATGATGTTGCGCATCGCCTTCGACTGTTCGGGCCGAATGCACTCGCAACGCATCGGGTGCACACCAGCGCCGTGCTTTTCCCTCAGATCCGAGACCCGATCCTGATCCTTCTACTCGGGGCGGCGCTGGTGCCAGGGCGGACCGGCGGTGGCACGAATGCGGTCATCATTGCCGTCGTCGTCGCACTGAGCGTCGGTCGGGTTTCTTCGACGAGTACCGGGCGAAAGAGGCAATGGCTGACTTCCGCTCCAATAATCGGCAGGTGGCCGAAGACCAGAGGGACGGGCGGAGGAGCCAGGTTCGGGCGACAGACCTCGTGCCCGGGGACGTGGTGGCGCTCATAATCCCTCGTGGTCTATGTGACAAGGACACGCCGCGTCCCGTTCTTCAAGAGACGACCCAGCATGACGATGGTGCTGGTGCCCACAGGGGCTGGTCTGGTCGGTGCCGTCCTGCCGTGCACTGGTCTCGCCAAAGTAGTTGGCTTCACGCCGCTGCCGACGACTCCTTCCTTTTGCTGTTTGGGATGGTCGTTGTCTATCTCGTGCTGGTGAAGTTGGCGAAGACCCGCTTCTACCGAATCCAAGATCTCCCCACGACACAGGCCGCAACAGCTCACGCAGAACGGCCGCGACGAATCAGGCGCCGGGCGTCCCCCTTTATCCACCATCCGGCCCAAGAACCGGGACGGACGTCGTCGATCGGAGAAGCTCGAGCCGCGCCCTTGATGACATTGGTCAAGGGCTAAGTGGCCGGAGCCGTTGCATTGCCTACTCGCCGACATCGCCGGCGGCTTGCCCGACCGCGGCGGTTCGTCACGAATGTCCCTGCGGCTCAACACGGTCCTGCCGTTCAGGTGGTAACAGCGACCAGAAGAATAGGGACCGGACTCCGGTCGAGGATGGCGCGAGCCACCGCACCTCGATTGGGATCGTCTGTGTGCGACCAGCCGACCGCCACGAGCTCGGCGTGGGCCGACTTGACGGCGTCAAGGACCTCTACGGCGGGAACACCGATGCGGAGCTCCAACCGCGTTTTCGGTGCACCGATCAAGTGTCGAGCGAAGAACTCCTGCGCGTAGGCCTCTGTTTCGTGCTGCACTTGGTCCGAGAAGCTGGGAATGTCATTCTCGTCGTGAACGTGAACCACCACGATCTCGAGGCCGGCACGTGTGGAAAGCTCGATGCACCTTTGGAGGGCACGAGCCTTGGCGGAAGTCCCCTTCATGGCCACGACGGCGGTGTGCAATCGCACGGGAGGATGAGCACCGGGGGGAACGACCACGACCGGTTTGTCGGTCTGGCCGGCCAGCGTCATGGCCAAGTGGCGGGCTGGACGCGGACGGCCTGGACGACCACGAGTGCCAAGAACAACCGCCACGACGTCCTTCTCCGCCGCCGCCAACGGAAGCAGCTCGACCGGATCTCCCGAAAGGGTGCGTACCGTCACGCCTACGGCCTGGGCCAGTGGACCCGCGATATCGTCGTCGTCCTCGAGGACGTGCAGAACCTCGACGGAAGCGCCGAGGGCGGTGGCGACGGCCCGCGCCATGGCGAGCACGGGGGGCCACGCGGACGAATTGTCGATGGCGGCGATGACCTTGTTCATGTGATCGGCTCCCAACATGCGCCCCGGCGGCGAAACTCGAGCTTGCCGGGACCAGCTGAGAACGGTGTCCCGCTAACCACGACCGAAGTGCTCCTGTCAGTGTCAATGGTCAAGTGGGCCCGTTCCTTGCGAACCCGCACCCGGCTGCCGCGAAAGCGGACGCGCATCTCCAGGGCAGTCCACGAGGGTGGCAGTGCCGGATCGACGTGGAGCATCCCGGCCTTGGGGCGGAGCCCTGCGAACCCAAAGGCAAGAGCCTGCCAAAGGCCTCCCATTGTGGCGAGGTGCAGCCCGCCTGCGGTTGAGCCGGTCAGGTCGTCGAGATCCATACGAGCCGCGAGATGAAGCGACTCGAGTGCCTGGTCGAAGTCACGCGCCCGGGCTTGGAGCGATGCGTGTGTCGCCGGGGACAACGAGCTGCCGTGTGCGGTCCGGGGCTCGTAGTAGCAGAGATTGGGCCCAAGGCTGCCTGCCACGACCTCGTCGGGCACAAGATGGTGGAGGAGGAGTACGTCGGCCTGCTTGATCACCTGTGCCCCGGCCACCCTTTCGGCCCCGAGCAGCAGGTCGGCGGCGATCGGACGGCGCGGTGCAAACTCCTTAATGATCAGGGGCTCGAGCTGCCCGAACCCGGCGAATTGCTCGTAGATGCCGGTGTCAGGGTCATAGCCGTCGACCAAGTCGTCGGCGAGCTGGAGCCAACGCCGCCGTTCATCGATGTCGGCACCGTCGGCACCGTCGGCACCGTCGGAATTGGCGGAATTGGCAGTATCGGCGGCCTCGGCGGCACGTCGCAGGTTCCACCGAGCCATCACGTTCGTGAACGCGTTGTCGTCGACCGACTCGTGATACTCGTCGGGTCCGATGACGCCATAGATATGGGCGCTGCCGTTCGATTCGAGAGTGATCCGTGACTCCCAGTATCGAGCCGTTTGGACCAGGATTCGCCGACCCGGCCCGCTGGCGAATTCCTCGTCGCCTGACCAGTCGACGTAACAGCATGCCGCCCAAGCGATATCAGCGACGATGTGCTCCTCGAGCTGACCAGTACGGATGGGCACGATCTGCCCGGCACGATCTCGGGCGCTCGTCGGCGTGACGTCACGCCCGGTACGAGCCGATTCCCATGGGAATCGCGCCCCGGCCCGGCCCGCGGCGCGAGCCGCGCCCACGGCGGCCGGAAGCCTCCGCAGGCGGTACTCGAGCATGGCTCGGGCCGACGCCGGATGAGTGGCGGCGAGGAAGGGAAGGACGAAGGTGTCGGCATCCCAGAACACATGACCGCGGTACCCGGTCCCGGTCAGACCCCGGGCACCGACGGCGGCCTCGCCCTCGTCGGCGACGGACGCCATCAAGTGGAAGAGCGCGACTCGGATCGCAAGCTGCAACTCGTCATCGCCCTCTACGACGACGTCGGCGTCTTCCCATCGCCGGGCCCACGCCCGACGGTGCCGTAGCAAATGTTTGTCGAAGCCGACGTTGGCGGCCCGATCGAGGAGGTCGACGACGGGATTGGGATCGGGGACGGTCTCGGTTCCGGACCGGTATACGGCGAATCGGTCAAGGGTGCTGCCAGCGCCGCCGCGCGTGCGGGTCTGGGTGGCGGCGGCCGCGATCCCGCCCTTGGAGGCGGCGATCCGGATCCAGCTGACGGCTCCCGAGCGCCCGTGGTCGTGGATGCAGTCATCCGCCGGCGGAAGGAGTGGTGGCCCGGTCCGGAGTCCCTTCGGGCACCGGACCCGCAAGACAGACGTGGTTGGCTGGGCCAGGGATGCGAAGCGCACACTCTCAACAAGACCACGGTTCGTGCTGGACAGCTCATGGAGGACTCCGGTGCGCAGGTCGAGGACCCGCCGCAACGGCCCGAAGCCGTCGACAAGACCGGAAAGCTCGAAGACCCTGGGCCCAGTGAGGAGATGCGTGCCCGCGCCCTCCCCGTCGTAGACCCCGGCCGCCACCACCCACGGGCGCTGGCTCGGATCGGGTGCAAGGGGCGCGCCGCTGGTGCCGACATGACCGTCGGCCAGCGTCAGGAGCGCTTCGTCCACCCGCTCGTGTTGCACGTCGCGGCCGCTGACGACGAGAGACCACCCGGTCCTGATAGCAACCTCGGGAAGGCTGCGTTGACGCCGGCGTCGTCGTTGGTCGGCGAGCAGCCAGTGCAAGTCAGCGGTCTCTCCGGCAAAGACAACAATTTGAAGCGCCGTCATCTCGGCGATGTCGGCGATATAGGGGATGTCGGGGATGAACACAGGCGCAGCGCCTTGCGGTTCCCCCGGCGACCGATCGATCAGGAGCAAGACGTCTCGTGAGTCGACTCCGCGCCGCCACAGTTCGTCCAGGGTGCTGACAATTCTGGGTATTCCGTCGATGCGCGGCTGCGCGATTGGCGTCAGTCCGAGCCCCGCCAGCTTCCCGACACCCGCCTTCTCCGCCCCATCCTCGGCGGAAGGCGCGACAGAGCGCGTCGAGGTCGCCATGTGGTGGACTCCGGTCTCATCGACGACGACCGCCCCGGAGCCCGAGCTGTCCGCGAGGAGGAGGTCGGCGGTGCCGGCCTCGGGCCATCCCAGCTGTCGGATGAGTTCCTCGACCGTGAGCGGCGCTATCACCCCCACGAGCGCGCCAGCCCGGGCCAACGCCTTGAGGGGAACCGCAGCTCGTGCCACGTTCTGGGGGCCGACCATCCACATGACAACGGCCTCGAAGCGGCGATCGAGACCCGGTGGCATGTTCAAGTGGCGGCTCCCGACCGACGCCACTTTCCCCCCTGGTCCAGAGTCCGTTCGGCGGGTCAGAGCGTCCCCAGTCACACGGGACTGGGGCCGGGCAAACCCAGAGCGTCGACCTCGCCTCGGGCGACGAGGCGAAAGCGACGTCCGGTGACCACATCCGGGCGGATGAAGATCACCTGTTCACCGGGTTCCGGGACCCACGGCTGGGGCACGGCGCTTGGGTCGGTTGGGATGTCGCGGGGAGCGAGGGTGGACGCCAGTCCTCGGACCAAGACGCTCCAAGCCTGCCTACCGTCTGGCTCCAATCGGTCCACTTCGAAGGAAACCAACGAGCTCGGAGCCACCTCGGACAACCGACCGGGACCGATCCGGACCAGTACTCCGCGGTCGTGGAACGTGAAGTTCAGCGGAATGATCAAAGGGGCCTCCCCATCGATCACCGCCAATCGACCGATGTGGTCCTCATGGGCTGCCACCGCCAGCAGTCGCAAGCACTCGGGCACCGGGAGGATCTCCGACCCGCGCTGATCAATCCACATGACTCAACTATGGCGACCCGGGGACAAGACGCCTAGAGCCGTTCGTCCCGACAAATCGACAGATGTCATGACGACCCGGTGTCCAACAGCTCCGCTAGATCGGACACGACGACATCGGCTCCCGACCGGAGGAGCTCGTCCGGCGTGGCGCCACGGCTCACCCCGATCACGAGCCCGAATCGCCCGGATCGCCCTGCGGCGACCCCGGCCGGGGCGTCCTCTACCACGGCAGCGCGGCTGGGCTCGGTGCCCAGTTGGCGGGCCGCGAAGAGATAGGTGTCGGGGGCGGGTTTTCCCGCTAATCCGTGCTCGGAGGTGACCACTCCGTCGACCCGGACATCGAAGAGGTCAGCGATTCCGGCCGCGTCGAGCACGGCTGCGCAGTTCTCGCTGGCCGAGACGACCGCCACCCGCCGCCCCGCGGATCGCAACGCCCGGACAAGGGCTAGCGACCCTGGGAAAGTAACGACGCCTACCTCCGCGATCATCTTCAGGACCAATTCGTTCTTCTGTCGCCCGACGCCATTCACCGTCTCGCTGTCGGGCGCGTCGCCCGGCCCACCCTCGGGAAAATGGATGTCCCTGGATTCGAGGAAGGACCGGACACCGTCGAGGCGAGGCTTGCCGTCCACGAACTGCTCGTAGTCGGAGATCGAGTCGAAGGGCCTGAACGGAACCCCCAGGCCAGCCCGACGAGCAAGCAATTCGTCGAAAGTCTTCTTCCAAGCGGCGTCGTGGACCGAGGCGGTGTCGGTCAGCACTCCGTCGAGATCGAAGAGCCAAGCCTCGAGTGTCCCGATTGCGGTGCCCGCCACAACTCTGTTCGTCACCACGGCACCACTATCCCATCTGACCACATCGCGGTGCGCCCAACATCATGAAGGCGATCCTCAATTACGAACGGAACGGCACCGCTGGATCGAAAACACGAACCACCTGGTATGAGCCGACGCTCGTGCGTTCTTGGAAGCGAAGCGTCGTTCGATGTCCACTTCGCCGTCACGGGCTCCGACTGTGCGCCCTAGGGGGGATCCCGCCGTGCTCGTTTCAAGGGTGATGCTCGAGGGCGGAAACGGCCTCCTCGACCGAGGCGAATAGGTACTCGGATCCAACCTGTTCGAGAAGCGCAATCATGCTTGAGAACATGGTGGACCGAGCGTGAAGCTCTGTCGATCCCTATGACCACTCCTTGCTCTCCGAGTTCGGTCGTCAGACCCCGCAGGACTTGCAGTCCGGTGTAGTCGGCGTCGGACATTCCACGGCGTCGAGGACTACTGCATGCACCGGGTCGGTCGCGTCGACGAGGAGGTGACGGACCCAGGGCGGCGACGAGCAATACAGAACCGGCCGCAACGACAACCTTGGCGTCCACAATGCGATCCGGTCAGCGGGAACTGCTCCGACCACGAGGCCCCGATCAGCGGCAAGAGTCTCGGACCTCAGCCGATGGGGTCCGTGCCGAGGACGCCTTGGAAGTACTGCGGCATCGTGGACAAGACGCCGATCATCGCGAGGATCGCCAGAGCGGCGAGGATCACGCCCCAGGTGAACGCGGCAGAGCTGAAGAGCGTCAGACCGACCAACGGCTGACCACCAGGCTTGCCCGTCAGTCGGCGTTCCCAGCTGAAGAAGACGACCAGCGGGGCCATTCCGGATAGGGCCGATGGGGAGAGCCCCGAAGGAAGCTGCAGCCAGAACCAGGAAGTATCCCGAGGAGAACCACTGGAGGTCGGACTCTGACCCATGCAGCGCCGACCCATGCAGCGCCTTGGAGAGTGTGGGAAGGGCCACACTCAGCACGGTGCCGTCCACGCCCACCGCGAGGACGGCTAGGCAGATTGCTCCGAGCAGCCCACCACTTTCGCCTGCCGAGCACCGCAGCGGGCATCGAGGGATCCGGAACCGTGGTCACGACGTGTCCCTCTCGACACGAGGAGCCGCCGAGCGGGCACGGGGCTACAACCATAGGCGGGCGTCCTGTCCGGAGGAGGCGACTCTGGATCTGACCTCGCGTTACCGAAATGGGGTCGCTCTACTGCGTCCGGGTGAGGACGACCTTGAGAGCTCCAGTCTCAGATGCATTGGAGAAGACGTCGTAAGCCTCCATCATTTGGTCGAGAGAGAAGTGGTGAGTGGCGAATCGGGCCGCATCCAGCTGATGGGTGGCGACGAGCCGACTGAGCGTCGGCGTGGAGTAGGTGTCGACGAGTCCTGTCGTGATCGTCACGTCTCGAGTCCAGAGAGTCTCCAGGTGAAGCGTGGCCGGCTCGCCGTGGACGCCGATGTTGGCAATGTGTCCACCAGGGCGGACAAGCTCGGCGGCGAGCTCGAATGTCGCTGGTGTGCCCACGGCTTCGATCGCCACGTCGGCGCCAAGCCCGTCAGTGAGGCTCTGGACGATCGAAAGGGGGTCCTCGCGGCTGTTGTTCACCGTGACATCGGCCCCGAAGAGCTTGGCCGCCTCCAGCCGGGTGTCGGCAAGGTCGATGGCGATGACGTGACTGGGACTGAAAAGCAGTGACCCGGTGATGGCGGAAAGACCGATCGGTCCTGCACCGACGATGGCCACGACATCACCGGGGGCGACGCCCCCGTTCAGAACCCCGACCTCGTAGCCCGTCGGAAGAATGTCGGCGAGCATGAGGAACTCCTCGTCCGATACTCCGGAGGGGACCGGGTACATCGAGGTGTCGGCGAAGGGCACCCGGACCTTCTCGGCCTGGGTTCCGTCGATGTTGTGGCCGAGGATCCAGCCTCCGCCACCGAGGCACTGTCCGAAATGCGACTGACGGCAGAATCGGCATGTCCCGCACGCCGAGATGCACGAGACGAGCACTCGGTCACCGGGTCGGACATTCCTCACGGCGGTACCGACCGCTTCCACAGTCCCCACAGCCTCGTGGCCGAGAATCCGACCCGATGTCACCTCGGGCAGGTGTCCTTTGAGGATATGGAGGTCGGTTCCGCAGATAGTGGTCGAATCGACGCGAACGACAGCATCGGTGTCGTCGATCAGCTTCGAGTCGGGTACCTCGTCCCAGCTCTTGTCGTTCGGTCCGTGGTAGACGAGTGCCTTCATTGCCTGGCTCCTTCATTGACGAAGAGGGCGTGATTGACGAACTGCGTCGTGAGCCATACCTCTCGACCCACACCGGTCAATCCCCACCTTCAACAGTGACGGGCCGAGGACCCGCCGCCTAGAGCCGTTCGTCCCAACTTGAGCGCTTGGCCGATGCGAGGGCAATTCGCTGCCCAATGCTTGATCAGACGTGACGAAGGTTGAGTGCCGGTCGCAAAATCGGCTCAGGCGCGGCGATCAGGCGCAGCGCCTCGGCCCGTGGATCCAGCCTCGCTAACCGAGCAGCCTCTTTGCGATCACGACCCGCTGGATCTGGTTGGTGCCCTCGTAGATCGGAGTGATCACCTCCAGGAGTCCAGGGAATCCGCTCCTGTCCTCTGAGCAGGTCATGTTCGGATTGCCATGGTGGCCAATCCGGCTCGTTCCGGTCAGTAGTAGGGATGGAGTAGGGATGAATACCTCGTGATTCACCCGAACGGTAACGAAAAGCAACATCGACGTTCTATCCGACGGAGCGGCACCCGCCATACAGGCGGCGCGCGATATCGGTTGCCTCGCGCATCGGCGCGAGCTGACGAGCCCAACCCAGGATCCGGCACGACCACCCGGTCGGAAGTCCTCTTCACGCGCCCCGATAGCGAATCAGGGTGATACGACGCGGGGTAGACCCTTCTTTGCTCCTCCGGTCTGGACATCTGGACCCAGCAGGGACGCTGAGCCGGAGCGGCGGCAGGACCGAGCCGTATCTTGCCAGGGGCTCTCCACTGAGCCTCAGCCAGTCGCAACAGGCCCATATGGAACCGATCCCCCCTCAAAGGGGTCATGGTGGGTTAGGGCAATCCGACTCCAAGGAAGGAAGGACCGGCGACGTGCGAGGAGGTCCGACGAACCGAGACGTGGTGGCTTGGGTCAATCCTGCCGACGCCTTTGCCACCGCCTTGGCCGAGCACGGTGACCGCTTGGCCCGTCTCGCATACTTCTTGTGCGGGGATCGCAGTCGAGCAGAGGACCTAGTGGCCGAGGCGTTCGCGTCGGCCTGGCCCAAGTGGAGCGCAGGTCGGGTCGACGACCTCGGCCCGTACCTGCGGCGCATCGTCGTGAATCAGGCGTCCAAGGCCCGACGCCACTGGAGAGTTGTCGTACGTCACGACGAACGATCAGCGCAACCGGTGATCTCGCCCGGGCGGACGAAGGACTCGGAACGCGCTTGGACCTCACCCGGGCGCTCAACTCGTTGCCCACACACCAACGAGTTGCCGTCGTCCTCCGGTATCTAGAAGACATGTCCGAGGCCGAGATCGCCACCCTTCTCCGCATTGCCCCCGGGACGGTCAAGTCCAGGATCTCCCGGGCGCTTGACGCCATGCGTACGCAGTTGAGAGGAACCAACGATGCCTGAGCACGACGTTTTGGACGACCACCTGCGACGGGAGTTTCTCCGTCAAGCCCCCCACTTCGACCTGGGTGCATCGCTTCCGACCCGAGTTTCAGCACTGGTGCGACGTCGACAGCGCCGCAGGATGATCGTGCCGGTTGCCGCTCTGGTTGCTGTCCTTGCCGCCGTGGCAATCCCACTCGCCAGCCTGCGCTCGTCAACCGGTCAACGACCCGGCAACCTCGCTCCCGGTCCCGGCCAAACGGGTTGGTCCGCGCCCTCTGACATCGACTCCCCAACCGACCGCCTCACAGCCGTGTCCTGCGTGAGCGCTCGCTTCTGCGTGGCAGTGGATTACAAGGGTGACGCCATTACCTACAACGGCTCCGAATGGGGCAAGAAGACCAACGTGGAAGGGGTAATTCACACCGGCGGAGGGGGCTCCCTCCTTTCCGTGTCCTGTCCAATTATTCGATTCTGCGTCGCTGTGGATTCAGGGGGGAACACCGTTTCGTATAACGGCAAGCGCGTGTTGACAGCCGCCCGCGTCGATACGCTGACGGATCTCGATGCGGTGTCGTGTCCGACCTTCGCGTTCTGTGCGGCGGCAGGAGGAGGCGGCCGTGCCTATACCTCTAACGGCACGACGTGGTCGGGACCGACGGTCCTCCCCTCAGGTGCACTTTGGTCGATCTCATGTCTCAGCGCCACGTTCTGCGCAGCCGTGGATCAGGACAATGCCTTTGTGTTCAACGGGACGAGCTGGTCTACTCCCACGCGTTTGGGGCTATCCGGTGTTCAGTCGGTTTCGTGCGCTTCTACGGACTTCTGCGTAGCCGTAGACCACCACGGCAATGCCTTCACCTTCGACGGAACCACCTGGTCGCCTCCCGCCAACATCGACTCGACGAGCCCCCTGATGTCGATCTCGTGTCCGAGTCACGACTTCTGTGTCGCGCTCGACGTTTCCAGCCATGCCCTGATCTACAACGGCACCAGTTGGTCGCGGCCAACGCTGATCGACGATCCACACCGGGCATTGCACACGTTCAGCTTCCCGGCGGTGTCTTGTGCGTCTGCGAGCTTCTGCGTCGCTGTGATCGGAGGGGACGCGATCCTTTACGGCCCCGGTGAAAGGGGACGTCAGGTGCAACACGCAGTGCCGATCAGACCCGCTCCTCGGCCACGCCCGCCGATCCAACAGGAGCCGCTGATCACGACAACGGAAGGGAACTGCACATTGACGATCTCGGTGGCACGGAGCGTGCCGAAGGGTTCCTCAAGCCTCGCCATTCAGGGCTACAGATTCCACTGCCCGGGCGACGACAACGCGATCGGCGGCAGCGCCAGCCCGCTTCAACGACCAGTGGGCTTTCCCGTCCAGGAGGGCTTCGGATCGGGGGACAACTACTACGTATCGCGTGAATATCTTGTGACGGACCCGCGGTTCGTCCTGATCCGCCTTGTGAACACCCTGACCGGTCAGGTGTTGGCGTCGATGGCCCCGGTGTGGGACGAACGAGTCCAAGTCGGGTTCGCTCCACTCGTGATTCCGGCCAATACCGATCAATCCCATCTTCAGGCACAAGGACTGGACATGTCGGGTGCGGTGGCCGAGACAACCACCTGGACTCCGGGTGGTCCTGCGACCTTCCCGCCCAACTCATAGCGCCGAGTCGACCGCGCACAATCTCGATCCGCGCCCGACAGGCACTGCGGGGTTCGGGACGTAGACGGCGTGACGGGTGCACGATAATCAGGGGATCCCGTACGCCCCAGCGCTGTCCAGGGTCTGTTGGACCCGCACTATGGCGTTATCAGACATTTGGGGTCATAGGTCCCTTGCGAAGGCTGATGCTTGATTACATGATTGCGTCATGAAGGACAAGGCGCCTCTATATGACGATGGCCGAATCCTCTGCGACGATGAAGGGGTCACCATCCGCTGGTATTACCCCTGGGGAAAGAAGCGAATCCCGTTCGGCTCGATCCGCTCGGTGAACACGTTCCCGCTGCGACTGGTACGGGGGAAGTGGCGGATCTGGGGTTCCGGCGATTTCGTGCACTGGTACAACCTGGATGGCAACCGGCCAAAGAAGGAGGTGGGTATCGAGTTCGACACAGGTGGTCGGGTTCGTCCTTGTATAACGCCAGATGATGCGGAAACTGTCACTCGGATCATCGGGGAGCACGTTGCCGCATAGGAATACGAGGTCTGCCAGAACGCTGCGTGGACTGTTCACCTGGCGAGTGAATCTGTACAGGCTCATTGTCGGCGCCCTAGTCCTAGCCATCGTGATCCCTTCTTGGGGATTCGGGGTGCAGGTGATGTGGCTCGTCGCAATCGGGTGCATCCTGGTCGTCATTGGCGCCGTCGTTGTTGGCACGCGTATGCCGTCAATCCGAGAATGGCTGCGTCGCTGATCAACACCTTGGCTCCCATGACGACGCCCAAGCCGCAGCAAGCAATGAGATCGGCCGTGGCGAACGACCCGCTCGAAATGTGTAGATATGCCGGTCCGGGTCGGAATTGCTTCCGGGCAGGGTAGAAGCTCGGCATCCGATATTCCTTGATATGTGGGTCATCGTGAGGCTCCTCGTAACGATATTCAGCGCCTCGATGACCCACATGATCAGCGATTATGTGAGCCCTTCGGGCGACGGTGATCTTTGATCACCCACATAATCGGGGATTGCGTGCGCACCATGTATCAAAGCAGGGCTGTTCGAGACGTGCCAGTGATGATTGAAGGGTGCTTGATCGGGGATCCACCGCTGGCTTGCGGGTCGCTACTACGTTCAGGCGCCCTCGGGTCTTTGGTCGGACTTTGGAGCTGGTTGATGCTTGCTGTCTTTGCGAGGGCGTCGTCGACCCGGACCCGAGAACAAACATGGCACGCCCCGTTTCGGAGGGGTAGCGGATCGTCCTGTTAGCGCAGGCCGATCGTCACCGTTACTCCGTCCCGGGACGTGCGTGCCACCCCTTGGCTCTCCGACTCGCCGCCGGATCGTGATCCCCCGGGTCATGCTGGAGGAACTGCTCGGCACCGCCATCCGATGACGAAGGCGGCTCACGCCGATAGGCGTACGCCACGAATCCAGGTGTATCTCCCCGACGATCTCTACCGGGCCGTGAAGGATCGGGAATTGCCGGCGTCGGAGCTGTTGCAGAGCGCAGTGCGATCCGAGCTGCACCGCCAGGAGCTGCTCGAGGAGACCGACCGCTACCTCGACGAGCTCGCCGCCAAGGTAGGCGAGCCCGAACCTGCGGCGGTGAAACGGGCCGAGGCGCTGTCGCGCCGGATTCGTCGCCAGGGCAGCGCCACCCGCGCCTCTTGAGCACCCTCGTCCTCGACTCGGGAGGAGTCACCCGACTTTCGCGCCAGAACCAGGACGCGGCGGCGATGATCGCCGTGTTCAAGCGCGACCTTGGCGGCACCGGAGCTGCGGCGCACGGTGAGCTCGGCCGCCACCCGGTTGGCGTCGCGTTTGGCTCCCCGGACGGTCCGGCTCACCTGGGTGGGACGGCCCTGGGCGTCTCGGCCCGTGAAGGCCCGGACCTCCCACACCCCCGGAGAGCGCTCCCCTACCCGAGCAGCCTCTTTGCGATCACGACCCGCTGGATCTGGTTGGTGCCCTCGTAGATCTGGGTGGTCACCTCAACGGGTCCAGGGAATCCGCTCCTGTCCTCTGAGCAGGTCATGTTCGGATTGCCATGACAGCCAGTCCGCCCGTTTCGTTGAGTAGTAGGGATGGAGTAGGGATGAATACCTCGTGATTCACTCGAACGGTAACGAATAGCAACATCGACGTTCGATCCGACTGAACGGCTCCCGCCATACAGGCGGCGCTCGATATCGGATGCCTCGCACATCGGCGCGAGCTGACGATCCCAACCCAGGATCGGCACGACCACCCGGTCCGAAATCGTCGTCACGCGCCCCGATAGCAGGTGTTATCGATCGCCGCGGCCACGTCCCTTGCTAGTCGCTTATGTGGCCCCCGCAGGCCGGTCGGGAGCTGAACGGCATGGCCCGACCTCTCGTGCAGTGACACGTGCTCAGAGATGCTTGATCAGCAACGTGACACGAGGGGGAGCGCCCATCTTACCTCGGTGACGAAGCGGAGATCGAAGAGAAAGTCCAGGTCACGACCCATTCCCCGGGTTGGCTTCGATCAGGAGTGGTGTCTCACGCCAGGTCCCTGAGGGCATGAGCGCGCTGCGCCAACGTCATGGTCGGCCACTCCACCCGATGACGCGAGAAGATGGGTCTGTGACTACCGGGTGGCGTGTCCTTTCAATCGACCATCGGGACCCCGTCGCCCCGTTCGAGGACATCGTCCGCCTCATAGACGCGGCAGGCACGGCCACTGCCGCTGCCTATAGCCGCAGCGACGTGGTCGAGGCGCTCCACGAGCATCAACCGGCCGCGGTGGCGGTGGCGTCGGGCCAGCTGGTCGGCGCGGCGGTGGCCCGAGTGGCAGGCCGCGACGCCCATCTTCTGGCACTCGCTCTACACCCGCAGTGGCGCAACAGGGGCATCGGCTCGGCACTGCTGCGCGAGCTCGACCAGGAGGTCATCCACCACGGAGCGCACCGTCTCCTGGCGCTGGTGGAGCCCGGCCAGGTCGGGGAAGTGGCCTTTTCGCACCAGGGCTTCACGAGGCTCGATGGCCTGCACCTCTATGTCCGCACCGCGTCGATGGTCCCCGAGGAGCTCGCCGTTGTCGAGCGCTACGGCGGACATTTCCCGGCTTCCGGCCTTTGGGAGGCGATGAAGGGCTTCTCGTCGACGAAGGAACTCCTCGAGCGGCGCATCGTTGCGCCCTTGTCGCATGTCGAGCTGGCTGATCGCATTGGGCTGCACCCTCCCGCGGCGGTGATGCTGTTCGGGCCGCCCGGCACGGGCAAGACCTCGTTCGCACGGGCCATCGCGTCGCGACTTTCATGGGCCTTCGTCGAGCTGCACCCGTCGCTTCTCGGCCAAGGAACACATGCCGCAGCCATGTTGCGCGATGCACTTACCGACCTGGGCCACGTGGATCACCTGGTGTGCTTCATCGACGAAGCAGACGAGATCGCCTCGGCGCGCACGACCCGGCCCGAAAGCCAGCCGATCGTGAACGAGCTGTTGAAGGCCATCCCGGTGTTCAAGGCCCGACCCGGGCGTCTCATGGTCATGGCCACGAACTCGATTGCTGCCATCGACCCGGCCATGCTTCGTCCGGGTCGGTTCGACCTCATCATTCCCGTCGGTGCGCCCGACACGGGCGGGCGTACCGAGCTCACCGCAGAATTCCTGCCGGCCTGCGACGCTGGAGACGTCGCCGCGCGCACCGAGGGGTTCACGCCTGCAGACTTCGCCCTTGCTGCGCAACGCGCCGCCCAGCTGGCCTTCGAGCGGGCGTTGGCCGGCGGCGATCCCGTGGTGACTGCGTCGGACTCCCTCAACGCCGTGACCGTCACCAAGCCCTCGGTCAACAGAGAGGCCACGGCCACCTTCGAGGTCGAGGCGGCCTCGTTCGCTCGCCTGTAGACGACTAACGACCGCGCCTTGGCTGTGGACCGCGCCGTCGGGATCAGACTAGGACTAGCCCATAATCGGGGCTGTGCGCTCCCGATGTCTTCCTCTGCGTCCTACGGGTTGCACCGGATTCGGGTAACCGGGCCGCACGGCGACCCGCGCAGTATTCGCGTCGCTGAGTGATAGCGGATCGGTCAGGTCGAAGCCGAGTCCGTCATCTTCGGACTGATTCGGCTCCGGCAGACGAAGCGTCGCCCACCCTGAACCGGGTGTTATGCGCCGTCCGGGTCGGAGCAGTTGCATCAACCTGCAGGGACAGCGCCGACCGTGTAGTACCACTTGCCTTCGATGATGAAGTATGTATTGCCGGTGCGATCGCCACACGTGGCGTAGACGGTATTCATAGACCGGGTCCACAGCTGTGCGTGGGCATCACCGCTTGCCGACCCCGTGCAGTAGGAGGAACCCGACAGCGCCTTCTGTGAGTGTGGAACCGTGGTCGTAACAGAGGCGTCCAACGCGTAGACCTTGCCGAGCGTGTTCATATCGACGTCGTGATATTCAACAGCGATCGATGGGTTTCGCTTCAACGTCGAAGGATCGACGGTCAACAACATGGTCATGATCGGTGCCTGTGTTGTTGCGGTCGTGGTGGTGCTTTCGGGGTTGGGACCGCCACCTCCCGACGTTGCGCAAGCGAGTGGTTTACATGCAAATCTGCCGTCTAGGGCGATCACAAACTGAGGAGAACTCTCACCGTATGCGAAGGGCAAACCGATGGTCTCTGCTCCGCTCTGAGTAGCCAACATTGCACGAATGTCCCAGGGGTGAGGTTCGGACCAGCTGACGGCTGCACTTTCAGCGATTGCCGCCATCTGTTGCAGGGTCGATGAGGTGACCGCTGGCAAAGTCGTCGTGGCCGTTGTTGTGGTGCTCCGCAGGCTTACGGGAACGTCACGTTTTGCAGCGCCTATTTGGGCGGTGCACGCAGAGAGAGCTAGCAGTGCAGCCACAACAAGTAGTGCAGGCGTCCGCCTCACAAAGACATCTTCGCGCCAAATGCGGAGGCGTGCACCGGTACTTGACGGACCCGGTCGGGCCACGAGCCGAGCGACACCTGCTACCCGATATTCGGATCCCGGATGCCCGGGTCCGGTCCGAGAACGGGTGCTATGCGGCCCCGTGCCCCGAGCGTGTTGGTTCGTTGAGGCGCCCGTAACCAGAGATTTCTCGATCGGTTAGAAAACAGCGTGCAGACTGGCGGTCATGACGTTGGTCGAGCCAGAGCCGTTCCGTTGGATGCTCCCAGGGGAGCGGCGCATCGCCATGTGGGGCACGTACCGAGTCCGAAAGGTCCAAGGCGATTCCAGGAAGCTCGTTGCGGGCGGCTACATCATCCTCGCAGCCATCTGGGGCAGTGTCGGAGGAATCATCATGGTCGCCGCGATCGTCGTGATGACGGCCACAAAGGGGAACCCCAATCCGTTCTTGTACGTCGCTGGTTTTGTCTTCTTGGGCATCGGTTTCATCCGTCAAATTCAAAGCCGGAATGCCCGAAGGAACGGTGAGCCGTAGGCGAGACCCCGGCAGCGTCCAGGGCGCACATACTCGGGGCTATGCGCTGCCGGTGTCTTCACTTGCGTCCGACGGGTTGCACCGGATTTGGGTAACTGGGCCGATTGGCGACACGCTCAGCATTCGCGTCGCTGAGCGATAGCAGATCGGTCAGGTCGGAGGCGAGTCCGTCACCGTCGGACTGACTCGGCTCTGGCAGAGGAGCGTCGCCCATCCGGGTCCGGGGGTGATCTCGATCGGTCCGTTGCCCGCGTTATGGCACAGTCTGCCGCTCCCCAGATCCGTCGATATGCGCTATTACGTAAGGTGTGGCGAACCCGTTTGTGCAGAGCATGGCCAGCAACTTCGTGGAAGCGCTGCGCATGATGGAGGCGGCGCTTACGGATTGTCCCGACGATCTGTGGGAGAGGGACTTGTGGCCGGACGAGGCGCCCACGGGTCCGACGCCGCACGGAGGATTACACGGCTCAGCCCCCTGGTTCCTGACTTACCACGCGCTATTGACCCTCGACTACGACCTCAGCGCCGAGTTCGAGCCGTGGGAACCGCCACGACCCTTTGACGAGAACACCTACGCCTTTCCTGACCGTATGTTCACCAAGGCCGAACTGCTCGGTTACATCGACTACTGCCGCAGGAGGGCGCGAGCAACGCTTGACGCGCTTACCGAGGACGTGGCGGCTCGGCCACTCCCTCCCGCCCATCGATACCACGGCATGCTGTACGGAGTGATTGTCGGCCGCATGCCTCTGCACGTCCTTGAACACGCCTCCCAGATCCGCCAGTTCCTCACTGCCGCCGGAGTCAAAGTGCAACCCATGCCCGGTGATCGTGGGTACGCGCGGTGACCGGTGATGGTAATGCTGCGCGTTCGGACCCACCGCAGAGGGCTATCCCCATGGTGCAGGTCGGGGACGCTCGCGACCGCAAGCGCGATCCCGTATCCCTGAGCCGATGTCCGTGAACGAGGGTGCGCGCAACGCGCCGGTCCCGACCGAGGTCTGAGACGCATCGGTGAGGGTGGTACGGCGACCGATAATCGGATTACCGAACCCACTGCCGCCGTCGCCGTCCAGGCCGGATGTCGGTCGGTAGCGCACTTTTCTGAGCGGGTGACAGCGTCCAGGGATGATTGGGCGACCCAAGACGTCGATCAAGGGATTGGGGCTGGGCCTGGGCGGGGTGTCCCGGTCGTCTGACCTCCGAGGCCCTCGATGCGTAAGGGTGATTTCTTCGCGACAACGGCATAGAGAATGTAATCACCCGGTTTACCCGTCCAGCACCAACCAGCCTTCTCGGTTGCTCTTGACTCCGGGAATGCGTCTGCAAAATCCAGAGATGGAGTTGCTCCACCAACGATGAGCTTTCTTACGTCGCCCACGCTGCTTGTCGCCGAGTTGAGTGCTCGTGCGCCGAATGCTCGCCGACAAAGGGATTGCGCCGCCGGGATCGGGTTCGACTTGACGGTCGCCGTGACACCACACGAGGTGGAGCCCACCGAGGTCAGAATCAAAGCTGCTAGCAACAATAGTCTCATGGATTGTTAGACGATTCTGGCATCTCGATAGTTCCAGCGGGAAACGCTGTAGGGCGATGGCAGCGACCGCCCGGTATTGTCGCGGCTTCACGTCGCCCGACGGGGCCACCCCAACCAAGGTCAGACCGGTCGGGATCACCCACGTTGGGATGGTGTTCCAGGGGTTGCCGTCGGGGCCATGCCACCGACGGTCACGAGATTGCCGACCGCCCGGGATTACGCTGGGTCGCGAATATGGGATGTCATGCCGTCGCTCCGGACAAGCTACGTGGAACCACGTTCGCCGCGGCCTGACCGGGATCAAGGTCACCGGTAGCCTCGAATATGCGCCCACTTGAGCCCTCGTCGAGATGGGCCTGATCTCGACCGGGAACGGAACGGCACTTATGCGCTGCCAACGTTGGACGTGTAACGACCCAGTGTTGGGCAGGTCTACCGTTGACGGGCACGAAGTCCAGCGAGGGTGAGGGGCAAAGCATGACCACTCTTGAGAACCGGCCGAACACCGCGCTTCTTGTCATCGACGTGCAGAACGGCGTGGTCGAGGGGGCTTACGAACGCGACGCAGTCGTCGCTAATGTTGGCAACCTCGTCGAGAAGGCTCGGCGGCAGCGGGTCAGCATCGTCTGGGTCCAGCATTCCGATGAGCAGCTTGCGAGAGGGAGCGACGCCTGGCGGATCGTCCCCGAGCTGACTCCGGGCGACGACGAGGCACTGGTTGAGAAGAACTACGGCGACTCCTTCGAGGACACCAATCTGGAAGCTGTTCTGTCGGGGCTCGGTGTCGGGCGACTCGTGGTAGTTGGCGCCCAGACAGATGCGTGCATCCGCTCGACGCTCCACGGCGCGCTCGCTAGAGGGTACGACGCGATTCTTGTCAGCGACGCGCACACTACGGAGGACCAAACGGAATGGGGGGCGCCCTCGCCGGATCAGGTCATCGCGCACACGAACCTGTACTGGACCTACCAGACGGCTCCGGGAAGGACGGCCGGGACGATCGAGACCAAGGATGTCGAGTTCAGCCGCACGTCCTAACCGAATTTCGCCGGTCCACCTCGCCAGGCGATACCGAGCGGGTCGGCCACAGCTCCAGGCCCCACATGGCGAAGGCTCCCGCTCGGGCCAGATCGATTCATGAAGCGCACGGGATCCCCGAGTACCGGGTGTCCTACGCCACAGTCGGCTTTGGGCCGGAAGGCACATCCGTCACTTCGCCGAGACCACCACGGATCTGGAATTTGGCGCTGACTGTCGTACCGTGGACACGGTCAACTGGAGCAGGGGGGTCGAGCGTGGTCCCGAACCCCGGTGCGGATGCGAGGAAGAAGGAATCATGTTGGACGCGTCGTCGATCTCATTGGTGCTCGATGTCTATCGACCCGAACGGGCCAGTCTGCTGGATCTACTCCGTGGGCTGAGCAAAGAGGACTGGCAACGCCCAACCGAGTGTCCCGCGTACACTGTCAAGGGAGTGGCGACCCATGTGCTGGGCGATGACTTGTCGCTATTGAGCCGACAGCGTGACGGCGCCGAGGACGGAGTCTCGCTTCTAGCCGCCGAGATGTCTGGAGCGGACTTCCGTACCCTGCTCGACACCTTCAATGACCGATGGGTGGCCACGGCGCAGTTCTTCAGCGCGGAACTGCTGATGGAACTTCTCCGCAGCACTGGTGAATGGACAGCCGCATACTACGAAGCCGTCGATCCCAAAACACCCGGTGAGTCGGTGGGCTTATTCGGGGCTCAACAAGAGGCCGCCTCCCCGTTCTGGCAGGCCATTGCTCGGGAGTACTTGGAGCGGTGGATACATCATTCGCAGATCCGGCGCGCACTTGGCGTCTCGTCGCTTGCAGAACAGCAGTTCTTGGTGCCCGGGATCGAGGTTGCCGCGGCTATCGCCCGGATGGAACCGGTCATCCCGACCATCCCGGGCGAAGACTGGACTCTCGGGCCGGTAGTGCTCGGAGTAGCGCAACAGGCCGCCGACATCCTCACCCGAGCGCACACCAGCGACGAAGTGCGAGAGCTTGTCAGTGGCCCCGCCGACGTCGTCACGCTATTCGCAGCCGTGGCCGGGTGCCCGTGAACTTCCCAGCCGCCGCCGAGGTCCGTTGATCTGCCTCCCCAGGCGGTAACACCCTGATTCGTTACCGGGGCGCGTGACGACGATTTCGGATCGGGTGGTCGTGCCGATCCTGGGTTGGGATCGTCAGCTCGCGCCGATGTGCGAGGTATCCGATATCGCGCCAACAGGGAGTGGCAACCAGGAGCCGCAGGCTCCGACGCCCAGTGTCCCGGTGACCGTGACCGGACCCGTCAAGGCGACCCTCCGGGCGGCCTGTCGGCCGGCCATTGACGGGCCCTCCCGTCGCTGTCTTGGGGCCGGTGGCCTTTCGGAGGCTTCCCGGGATCGAATCCGTGGCCCGTAGGGCCGAAAGAAGGTTCCTCCTCGGTAGCCGGCTAGAACTAAACTAAAGGAGCGGAGGATTCGAGCACCGGTCGTCAAAACACGATGGGCGGTAGCGCTTTGTCAGATTGATCTCGGGCATGGCCTCCGGGCACTGGCGAACGTGACCGTACAACGTCACCCTGCAACGTCACCCTCCCTGGTCGTGGCACTGCGCATCGGCGGAGAATTGGCATCGGCGTGCAGCCTGTTCGCTTCGAGTCCGGCCCGGCATGCGAGGACCCTCACCCATCTCAGCTCTCCTTCGCTCCTGATCTACCGCAGGCCGTCTCTGGCCTTCCGCTGCGCCCCCGCAGCCTGTCTCCCAGTCGCTCACCCCTTCGAGCGCTCCCGCTGACTGTGTCACACCTATCCACCACGCTGAACACGATTGCAAGGGCGCTCCTTGCCGGCGCAGAAGCGCTGTGGGGATCCCCGGCTTGGGTGCCGTTCTGTCGCCCCATGGCAAGCATCTTGTCGTTTCCATGATCCGCTGAACCGGTACGCGACCCACAGCGCAGGCGTCCCGTCGCGCTCGGCACACGCTGACCGGCCGGACATCGAGTCCGGCTCGGCCAGCGATTCGAATGCACCCGTCGGCTTCGCCAGCCCTGTACAGGTACTCCACACACGTGCACTCCCCGTGCGAACGTCACCCTGGCCATCTCCAAGACACGGTCTGCCGGAGTGGTCAGGTCTCCCCCGAACGGCAAAGAGCATCGATGATGCAACTGTGTGGACTCGATGACCAGGTCTGGCGGAGGAGATCCGGGGTGGTGTTGACGCGGCCGGTGCGGGCTCGATGCCCGCCCGGGCGCTGTAATCGTTCGGACGCTGGCGTGAGCCCGGTCACAATGGACCAGCACAGGGCGCCGGAGCCGGCGATCAGCTTCGGGCCGCGCCATAGCCCGAAGCCGATCCCGGCTCGAGGCACGACGGGCATGCACCAGACAATCACCCTGCCGCGCTGAAAGAGAAAAATTTCCGAAC
>Ga0307372_10003864_pt1 | contig 23591 bp, 18 predicted proteins | sample OX1MG_FD_202533 | JGI IMG/M metagenome (GOLD analysis project Ga0307372, IMG submission 202533) | Soil microbial communities from Risofladan, Vaasa, Finland - OX-1 | ecosystem: Environmental > Terrestrial > Soil > Coastal area > Acid sulfate soil | place: Finland: Risofladan, Vaasa | collected...
AATTGCCCGGGCAACGGGTGCCCGAGTGCGTCCGCCAGCCAGCGCGAGGCCTCGAGCAGCCCCTCGAGCCGGACCCCGGTGGCAATGCCCATCCGGTCGAGCAGGTGGACGAGGTCTTCGCTGGCGATGTTGCCGGCGGCACCCGGGGCGAACGGGCAGCCGCCGATCCCACCGATGCTGGCGTCGAGAGCGGCGGCCCCGGCTCCCACGGCGGCCACCGCATTGGCGAACCCGGTGTTGCGGCTGTTGTGCAGATGGACCCTGACCGGCAGCCCGGTGTCGGCGGCGACGCCCCGCACCAGCACCTCCACCTCGGGAGGGACCGCACAGCCGATGGTGTCGGCCAGACCGATCTCGAAGGCCCCCGCCGCGGCCACCCGGCGGGCGAGCTCCCGGACCCGGCCCGGCTCCACCACCCCCTCGTAGGGACAGCCGAAGGCCGCCGACACGGTGGCCGACGCACCGACCCCGGCCGCCGTCGCCTCCGATGCCACGCGTGACCACATGGCCAGGGCTTGCTCCACGCCCATCCCCTGATTGCGGCGGGAGAAGGTCTCGGTCACGAGCACCACCACGTTGACCTCGTCGACCCCGGCGGACAGCGCCCGCTCGAGGCCCCGCTCGTTGAGGACCAGACCGGCCAGGCGCGCGCCGGTCCGGCGGCGGACCCCGGCCATCACCTCCTCGGCGTCGGCCATGGCCGGCACCCGGTCGGGCCGGGCGAAGCTGACCGCCTCCACCCGGGTCACCCCCGCATCCAGGGCACGCTCGATGAGGGACACCTTGGCCTCGGTGGACAGACGGACGGGCTCGTCCTGGAGCCCGTCGCGCGGCGACACCTCGACCAACTCCACCGCCCGCGGTGGAGCGGCGCCCCGTGCGGCGCTCACGTGGGGGGCAGGCTGATGTCGCGGCCGACGTCGCGAGCCGAGGAGCCGTCGCCACCCGCCACTTCGACCACCGGCTCAGGACGGTCGTCGAACTCGGTGCGCAGTGCCCGCGACATCACCGCGTGCTGGAGGTAGAGGGCGGCGATGTAGGTCAGCTCGAGGATCTCCTCGTCGCCCAGGTGGGCATGCAGGGCGGTGAAGAGCCCGTCGGGCACCCGTCCCCGGTCGAGCACCAGGCAGTCGGTGTAGGCCAGGACCAGGCGCTGGGTCTCGTCGTAGCAGGGGGCTGCCGCCCAGTGGGGGATCGCCTCGATGATGGCCTCGTCCACCTCCTGGGCACGCAGCGACTTGCAGTGCTGGGAGAAGACGAACTGGCTGCCGGCGGCCCAACCCGCCCGGGCCTGGGCCAGCTCACGCAGCGTCGGGTCGAGACGCCGGTTCGGGCTCTGGTACAGGCCGAACCCCTGGACGGCGTGCTCGAGGACGTCGGGGACCAGGGCGAACACCGTCCACCAGTCGCCCGGCGACCCGGTGGCGGTGCCGGGCTCGGCCACCGGGTCGCGTCCGTCGAAGAGGTACTCGTACATGACCTGGACGATGGGCGCCTCGGCCTCGGCCTTGGGCACCTGGCGCAGGCGCGGCACGGGGTCAGGCCGTCGCCCGGGCGACGGCCTGGGCCGGCCGGTGACGGTCGACCCCTCGGAACCCGCCTCCGTGCTGTGCAGCCATGATCTCCTCCGCCTCTTCCCGCACCCCGTTCGGGGCTCCGCCTCGTCCCTCACCGTCGGGGGACCGGCTCCCTACACTCGGCGCCATGACGACGACGGAGCGGACGGGTCCCCTGGTCGGGCTGCGGGTCCTCGAGCTGGGCAACTTTATCGCCGGGCCCTTCGCCGGCCAGCTGCTCGGCGACTACGGCGCCGATGTCATCAAAGTGGAGACCCCGGGCCGAGGCGACCCCATGCGCACCTGGGGCATCACCCACCAGGGCCAGGGGCTGTGGTGGCCGGCCATCGCCCGCAACAAGCGCTCCGTGGCCATCGACATGCGCCGTGCGGCCGGGCGGGAGCTGGTCCGGCGTCTGGCAGCCCGGGTCGACGTGGTCCTCGAGAACTTCCGGCCCGGGCGACTCGACGAGTGGGGCCTCGGCTACGACGAGCTCCGGAGCCGGAACCCGGGCATCATCGTGGTCCACGTGTCGGGGTTCGGGCAGACCGGCCCTCGCGCCGCCGACGCCGGCTTCGGGTCGATCGGCGAAGCGATGGGGGGCATCCGGGCCACCACCGGCGACCCGGATCGGCCGCCCGCCCGCTGCGGCATCAGCCTGGGCGACGCGCTGGCCGGGCTCTTCGCCGTCGTCGGCACGCTGGCCGCACTGGCCGAACGCCACGCCAGTGGTCGAGGGCAGGAGGTCGACGTCGCCATCTACGAGGCTGTGGCCGCGCTGATGGAGTCCACGTTGGCCGACTTCGAGGTCGCCGGGGTCACCCGGCGCCGCACCGGGGGTGTCCTCCCGGGTGTGGCCCCGGCCAACGCCTATCCGACCGCGGACGGATCCGACGTGCTGATCGCCGGCAACGCCGACTCCGTCTTCACGCGCCTGTGCGCCGCCATGGGGCGGCCCGAGCTGTCTCGGGATCCACGGTTCGGTGACCACTCCGCCCGCGGGCGCAACATGGAAGAGCTCGACGGGCTCATCGCCGACTGGACACGCACCCAGGAGACCGACGGCCTGCTCGCGCTGCTGTCGTCGCACGGCGTGCCTGCCGGCCGCGTCTACACCCCCGCCGACATGGTGGTCGACCCCCACTACGGCGCCCGCGCCATGGTGGTCCGCGCGGCGTCACGCGCCGGCTACGAGGTCCCCATGCCCGGCGTGGTGCCGAAGTTCTCCCGCACTCCGGGGGGCGTCGCCGACGTCGGCCCCGAGCTGGGCGAGCACACGGAGCCGGTTCTGCGCGAGCTGGCCGGTGTCGAAGACGGCGAGTGGTCCTCCCTGGTGGCGCAGGGCACGGTGGCCTGAGGAGCCGTGCGGCGCAACGCAGGCTCAGCGGGTCGACCTGGGTGCGACACCCGGCTCGGATGGTGACTCGAGCTCTGCCAGGAGTGCCCTGGTCTCGTCGAGTGACGACGTGAGGATCCGACGGGCCACGTCGAGCAGCTCGAAGATCATCGGATTCCCGACCGAATAGAGGACGGTGTTGCCTTCCTTGCGCGCCTGGACCAGATTGGCCCGCCGGAGGACGCCGAGCTGCTGGGACAGGTGCGATGCCTCGATGCCGACAGCGGGGACGAGCTCGCTGACAGTCCGCTCGCCGTCGCGAAGCACCTCCAGGACCCGGATGCGCGCCGGGTGGCCCAGCGTCTTGAAGAACTCGGCCTTGACGTGGTAGATCGGAGTTGTCACCGCTTCTCGATTCTCGGATCATCGCGCCCGGTGTCCGACGCGCCCCGGCACCGGAATGTCGGGCCGGATTCTAACGGGATGGTCCCGTCGGCCACGGGGCTCGTCCTCCGACCGGCCCTCACAGATCGTTGCCCGCATACGACAGGTTGAAGCTCTTGTTGACCAGGGGGAAGTCCGGGACGATCGTGTCGGCCAGTGCCAGCGACAGCGCCGGCCAGTTGAAGAAGGACGGGTCCACGATCTTCACCCGGACGAGCCGCCCGGACTCGTCCACCTCGACACGGTGGACCACGCTTCCCCGCCAACCCTCGACGATCCCCGTCCCTGCCGCACTTGCCGTCCTGGTACGACGGCCTCGCCCGTTGAACGCCCGGTGGCTCGAGGTACGTGGCGCCCCCGAAGTCGTACAGCGGTCCGACAACATCGCCAGTGACGCCTCGGCCTCCTCGACCCGCACGTCGAATCGAGCCAGCACGTCACCGGTCCGCGCGCCCGCCGGAGAGAACCCTGTCATCAGTGGCGCACCGGTGGGGTGCGCAACTCTCGCATCGAGGGTCGAGCCCGAGGCACGGGCGACGACTCCCAGCACACCCAGCGCGGCGGCATCCTCGGCACCGAGCACAGCCGTTCCGGTGAAACGGTCGACCACCGTGCTCTGGCCCCGGGCGAGCTCGACCAGCTCGTGGAACCGCTCGGCGATCTCCCTCAGCTCTGCGTCTCGAGGCAGGGCTCGCACGCGGACCTCGCCGGGAGTGATCGCTCCACGCAACAGACGGTGGCCCGTGACCGACGCGTTGAGCCGGAGGAGGCGTTCGCGCAACGTCAGTGCTCGAGCTTGCGCGAGTCCGAAGCCGACGTCGTTGCACAGGGCGCCGACATCGGCCACGTGGTTGTACAGGCGCTCCAGCTCGAGCAGGAGACAGCGCAACTCGCACGTCCCCTGGTCGACCTCGATGCCACGGGCCTCCTCCACGGCCATGCAGTAGGCCAACCCGTGACCGACGGCGCTGTCACCGGAGATACGTTCCGCCAGGACCACGCCCTCGTCGCTGCCCTGACCCTCGAAGAGCCGCTCGATCCCCTTGTGGACGAACCAGAGCCGTGCCTTCATCTTCAAGATGGTCTCTCCGACCACGGAGAAGCGAAAGTGGCCGGGTTCGATGAGCCCCGCGTGAACCGGTCCGACGGGGATCTCGTAGACGCCGGAACCCTGCACCTCGACGAACGGGTACGAGCCGGCGTCGTCGACCATGACGGGCACCGGGCCGGCGTCCTGTCGCATGGGGTACCAACCCTCGGGCCAGTGTTGATGGAGGACCAGACGTCGGAGGAACGGGTGGCCGATCGGCACGATGCCGAACAGGTCGTGCATCTCGCGTTCGAACCGGCCCGCCGGGAACGAGATTCCCGCCAGCGAGGGGACCTGCGGCCGTCGGCGGTCGACTGCCACCGTCAGTTCGAGGCGCCGGTCGGGGGGCCCGGACGTGAAGAGGTACGTGACGCGCAACGGTCCGGACGCGTCGACGGCGGCCACGAGCGCCAGGCGGTATCCCTGCCGGAGGAGATCGGTGGCCGAGGCGAGCAACTCGTCCGCCGGCAGCTCCACGGACTGCCGGGAGCCGCCGGGGTGCTCGATGCCCGGTGGCAGCACGGGCGCGCCGGTCATGGCGCCACGACGTGCGCCGCCGCGTGGAGCAGGGGTTGGAGCGGCCACGCCGAGACTCCGATGAAGGCGCAGCCCACGAGACCGCCGACGAGGGGAACGGCGACGAGCGCCGGGGTCGTCAGCGGACCTTGCGTACCCCTGGGACCGAGCAGAAGGTGACGGCCATGGGACATGACGGCGGCGAAGATCACCACCATGCAGACCAGTGAGGCCGCGGCCGCCCAGCCCAGCCCGACCTGGAATTCCGCACGCAGCATGTTGAGCTCGCTCACGAACAGGCTGAACGGCGGGAGGCCGAGCAGTGCCACGAGGCCGAACCCGAAGATGCCGCCGAGCACGGGTCGACGGCTCAACAGGGCCGGGACGCGCTCGATCTCGCTCGTGCCCTCGGTCAGCAGGATCTCACCCGAGGCCAGGAACAGCACTCCCTTGGCCAGGCCGTGGCCCAGGACGTGGAGGAGCACGGCGGCGATGGCCAACGGTGAGCCTGCCGCCGCCCCCAGGGCGATGAGACCCATGTGCTCGACGCTGTGGTACGCGAGCATCCGTTTGTAGTCCCGCTGGGTGAGCAGCAGCGACGCCGCCACGAGGAGCGACAGCAGGCCGACGACGACGAGCAGGGTGCGGGGGAACGCCGGGCCGAGCGCACCATCGGCGATCACCTTGAAGCGCAGGATCCCGTAGAAGGCGACGGTCAGGAGCACCCCGGACATGAGGGCGGACACCGGGGCGGGGGCCTGGCTGTGGGCGTCGGGCAGCCAGCTGTGCATCGGCACCAGACCGACCTTCGTGCCGTAGCCGAGCACCACCAGCGCGAAGGCCAGGCGCATGACCCCGGGATCGAGCCGGTGCGACTGCGCGACGAGCGACGTCCAATCGAGGGGGTGCGGACCGTGCCCGCCGACATGGAGCGTGGCGAGGTAGACGAGCACGGTGCCCAGGAAAGCCAAGGCGATCCCGACGGAGCAGATCACGATGTACTTCCACGAGGCCTCGAGCGACGACCGGGTGCGCCGATGCCCGACCAGGAAGGTCGTGACCACCGTCGTGGCTTCGACGGCCACCCACAGCACGCCCAGGTTGGCGGCGAGCACCGCCAGGAGCATGGTGGCCAAGAACGCCTGGACGAGGACGAGGTACAGCGACGCATGCCGGCGCGAGCTGCGCCCCGCGGCGACCTCGGCGTCGAGGTACCGCACCCCCTGCCACGTCGCCAGCACGGCGATCACTCCGATGACGACGACCATGAAGGCGCTCAGTGCGTCGGCCCGCAAGAAGCCGCCGAGCCCCGTCACCGGCCCCGTGCGCACGACGTCGACGGCGAGCACCGCGGCCGTGACGAGCACTCCCGACGCGGCGGCCGTGCCGAGCCAACCGAGGCCGCGCCGCCACGGGGCACCACCGCACACGAGCCCGCAGGCGACGGGCAGCGCCAGGAGGGCGACCAGCATCAGTCGTGCAGCTCGGTGAGCTGGTCCAGGTCGAAGGGGCCCAAGCGGGAGCGGAGATGGGTGGCGAGCACCCGCAACACGATGACCGCCAGCAACACGTCGAGCGAGGCGCCGAGCTCCACGAGCAGTGGCACGCCTGCGGTCGCCAGAAACGCAACCAGCGCGACGCCGTTGTCCACGAGCAGGATGCCCACGATCTGGGAGACCGCCTTGCGGCGGGTCACGAGCGCGAAGAACCCCACCAGCATGCAGGCCAGGCCCAGCGGGATGAGCCGTCCGGCCGTGGTGGGCACGAGCGCGGTCACCGAACGCGTGGCGGCGAACGCCAGGAAGGTCAGCGCCCCGGCCGCCACCAGCGACGCGGGCACGTTGACCAGAGGTTGGGTCTCGCGGCTCCCGGGGTCGCCGCGCACCACACGGGTGATGAGCATGGGGACGACGGCTGCCTTGGCGGCGAGGACGAGCAGGCCCACGACGACGAGGCCGGGGTCGCGTTGATGGAGCCCGATGACCATGGCGACACAGGCGAGGGCCAGGCCCTGTATGGCGAGGGCCCGCACGATCGCGCCGAGGGACCGGCGCCACAACGTCACCACCGCGCACAGCAGGACGGCGGCAGCCTCGAGTCCGAGGGCGCTCGCGTAGGTCGAGGCGCTCACTTGACCACCAGGCCGCTCACGACGCCGAGCAGCGCCAGGACGAAGGCGCCGGCGAGCAGCTCGGGAATCCGGAACAGGCGCACCTTGGCGGTCGAGACCTCGAACACGCTGAGGGCGACGCCCAGCAGGGCCACCTTGGCGGCCAGCGACGCCACACCGACGGCGATGTCGGCCGCGTGGGTGGTCGTCGCCACACCCCAGGGGGCGACCAGGTTCACGAAGATGCCGAGAAGGAGGGTGAGTCGCATGGCCTCACCCACGGTGACGACCGCCAAGTCGGGGCCGGCGTACTCGAGCACCATGGCCTCGTGGACCATGGTGAGCTCGAGGTGCGTGGCCGGGTTGTCCACCGGCAGCCGGCCGCTCTCGGCGACGATGACGATGAGCAGAGACCCCAGGGCGAAGAGCCGCTGCGGTGTGGCCACCGACCCGGGCCCGGCGAGGGTGGCCCGCACGATGGCGGCAAGGTTCGACGAGTGCGCGGTGGCCGACAGGGCCAGGATGGAGACGAGCAGCGCCGGCTCGGCCAACGCGCCGATGGTGACGGCCCGGCTCGAGCCCATGCCCCCGAAGGCCGTGCCCGCGTCCATGCCGGCCAATGCCAGGATTGTCGACCCCACCAGCAGGAGGTAGACGAGGACGAACAGGTCCGAACCGGCGCCGAACGCGGGGTGCGTCGTCACAAGGGGCGTGACGGCAGCCGCCACGGCGACCGTGGACACGAGGACCACCGGTGCGAGCGCGAAGATCCACGTCGCCTGGTCGGGGCGCAGCCGCTCCTTCCGGAACAGCTTGCGAATGTCCACGAGCGGCTGCAGGACCGGGGCGCCGACGCGACCCTCGAGCCGGCAGCGCACCTTCCGCATCACTCCGAGGAGTACCGGGCCACCGACGGCCACGACTGCGACCTGCACGGCCGAGGAGATGCCGGCGCCCACCATGGGCGCGATGGTGCTCACCCGATCATCGCCAGCGCGGCCAGCACGATGACGAGCGCACCCAACCCGTATCCGAGGTAGCGGTGGACACTGCCGGGCTGCAACGCACGCGCCGCCTGGCCGCAGCGTCGCACCACCCGGACGACGGGACGGTAGAGCCCGCGCTCGATGGCGTCGTCCACGGCGTTGTGGAACGTGACCGCCTCTATGACGTAGCGGGATTCGGCGACGTGCGTCACATCCAGGTCCTGGACGGGGCGCAGGACGTCGTCGAAGACCCGCTGGACCGGCTCGGCGAACGACGTCGCCGTGTACTGCATGCGCGCCGTCTGGAGCTGGCGACCGCACCCCCAGGCGTCGACCACCCGCGCCGTGGGCCGGCGCGACAGGGACCGGCGCAGGACCATCACCCCCACGACGGCGACGGCCATGGCGCCGGCCAATTCGGTGGGGGCGAGCACGCCTCGGAGCCCGACCAGCTGCACGTCGACGCCATGTGCCAGAAGGGCCGAGCCGACCCCGGGAACCGCTGTCCTGACGGCGCGCTCGACTGCCGGCAGCTCCAGCGCCGGGACGACGCCGAAGACGACGCACACCGCGACGAGGAGGCCGACGGCCAGACGCATGGTGACCGGGACCTCCACGGCTTCGTCGGCGCCCTGCGAACGCGGTCGGCCCAGGAATCCGATGCCCACCGCCTTCACGAACGCCACCACGGTCAACCCGGCGGTGAGGGCCAGGGCCGCGACGGCCAAGGGGACGGCGACATCGGTGGCGGTGTTCCCCGTGGCGGCTCCGTGCAGCAGGCTCTGGAACAGGAGCCACTCGCCGATGAAGCCGTTGAGCGGCGGCAGGCCCGTGATGGCGGCCGCGGCGACGAGGAAGAGCGCACCCGTCTGGGGCATGCGTCGGAGGAGGCCACCGAGCCGGTCGAGATCGCTGCTGCCGGTCGCCATCTGGACCGACCCGGCCGCCAGGAAGAGCGCCCCCTTGACGGCGGCATGGTTGAGCATGAGCACGAGGGTCGCCACTAGGCCCAACGAGGCCAACACGGGATGCCGGGTCGCGGCGAAGAGCCCCGACGCGCCCAGCGCCAGCAGGGCCAGGCCCACGTTGTCGGTCGTGGAGTAGGCGAGCAGCCGCTTGACGTCCGTGCTGCTGGCCGCGTGGAGGGAGCCGAACAGCGCCGAGACGGCCCCGAGGGCCAGCACCGCCAACCACCACCACACCGGGCCACCGCCGAGAAGGGCGTCACCCACGAGGACGATCCCGTAGACGCCGAGCGCCACCATCGCCCCCGACATCAGCGCCGAGACCGGGCTGGGGGCTTCGGGGTGCGCCTTCGGCAGCCATACGTGAAAGGGCACCACGCCCGCCTTCGACCCGAAGCCGATGAGGGCGAGTACGAAGACGAGGCCTCGGACCGCTGGAGCGAGGTGACGGGCATGGTGCCCCATGGCCGCGAACGACTGTCCGCCCGAGTGCGCGGCGAGCACCAACCAGGCGATGAGGATCAATGCCGCGCCACCCTGGGTGAGCACGGCGTACCAGGAGGCGGCGCTCCGGGCCTCCGCTCGCCGGCCGTGGCCCACCAGCACCAGGAGCAGCGACGTGAGGGCCATGAGCTCCCAGAGCACCATGAAGGTGGCGACGCTCCCGGCCGTCGGCACGAGGAGCAGACTCGTGACGAAGATCGGGAAGACACATGCCGCCGTCCGACTGGCGAGGCCGTGACGCGCGTACCCGATGCCGTGCAGCGTGGCGGGCACGGCCACCAACGCCACGAGCAGCACGAAGAAGGCGCCCAACGGGCTGAGCATCACCTCCACGCCGGTGAGCGGGAGGATCGTCGACGAGTGCAGCACGACGGCGTGGCCGGTCGCCAGCACATGGACTGCGGCAACGCCCTCGAGCGCGCACGCCCCCCAAAGGAGCACAGCCGCCCCGGTCACCCGGGACCGATGGGGCAAGGCGACGCCGGCGATGCCGGCACCGAGACCGAGCACGGCGCCGGTGACGACGAGGGTCCCGGCGTTCATCGTCGGGTGATCCCACGCAGCGCCTCGACGATGGCGGTCGGATGGGGAGGGCACCCCGGGATCGAGGTGTCGACCTCCACGACGTCACCGACGGCGCCGACCACGCCGTACCCGCCGGCGAAGACTCCACAGTCCCGCGCGCAGTCCCCCACGGCGATGACGACTCGAGGCCGCGGTGTCGCCTCGACGGTCCTCAGCAGGGGGACCGCCATGTTCTGCGTGACCGGGCCGGTGACGAGCACACCGTCCGCATGCCGGGGCGAAGCGACGAGACGCGCCCCGAAGCGCTCGGCGTCGTAGACGGGGCCGAAGGCGGAGACGATCTCGAGCTCGCAGCCGTTGCACGACCCGGCATCGACGTGGCGGAGCTGCAGCGACCGCACCAGCTCCGGCGGCCCATCCGCGGTCGGCGGCCCCGGGGCGAGGGGCTCGGTCACGCGCCCGAAGCGCCGCAGGGCCCGCGACATCCGTGACGATCCCACCGTGGTGGTCAGCCCGGAGGGGTGGAGCGCGACGACAGGGACCTGGCCCGCAGTCGACCGCCGCACCGGGCACACCGGGGTTCGGCGGCGGCGTCACCCGACGGCGCCGGCGAGACGCGCCAGCAGTCGCCGCACACCAGGGTGTCCCCGGTCGCGGGGGCGGCGTGACGGCCGGCCGGCCGCGGCAGCCCGGGCTCGCCGGCGGAGGAGGGTTCAGACTTCTGCACGTTGCCCGCCCAGGATCAGGGCCATTAATCTGATCATATCGTCATTCTGTCATCTCGGCGGATAGGTGTACCCTCGTCGCCGTGCCTCGCACTGGCAACCGTGACACCGAGGGGTGCCATCACCAGGCGTCCTACCAGGGATTTCAGGGCCCGGGGTCCGCCCGACGGTGAGCGATCCCCGCCTCGACCGCGTGATGGCCGGTCTCCCCGGCGACGAGGACGGATGGCACACGCGCATCGTGCTCGTCTACGAAGACGGCGCGACCGAGGAGCGCCCCGGGTCCCTGTTGGACGCGAGCGAGTTGGCGGCCGAGCACGGGCTGACCCTGGCTGCGAGCCCCGACGACTCGCTTCTCTGGGTCCGGCTCCCCGAGACCTGGGACACGGTGTAGGCGGATGCCGCTCGGGGAGACGGCGGCCATCGTCGGGAGCCGTCACGGCCACCGGCACGTCGGAGGCTCCCGATCACGACCGGTGGGCGTGCGCCCGGTGCGGACGGGCGTCCTGGTCCCGGCTGTGGTGTGATGGAGTGCAGGGGGTTCGATGACCTGGAAACCGGTGTCTGAGCAGTGGGTGCTTGCCCGGCTGGATGGCAAGGTGAGAGAGGTGCTGGTCACCGCTTGGGAGTCGTACAGCGGAGCCGTCAGAGTTGCCTGGCCCCTCGAGACCCCGGCCCATGCCTCTCGCGATCCGTACTCGAGGCGTGCCAGATCGACGGCGATCGACCAGGCGGCCTACGAGCCCCTCGACCCTGAAGCCTTCAAGATCGCCACGCAGGGTTAGTCCGCTACTGCCCCAGGGCGATGATCGTCCCGTTCCCCACCGGGAGGTAGACGATGCCGTTCGAGACGGTGGCCTCACCCTTGACCGCGGTGGACGCCTGGTAGGTGAACAGCGTCTTGCCGGTGGCCGTGTCGAGGAAGAGGACCGCGCCGCTCCGGGTTCCTTCGACGAGCACCCCGGGCACCACGGTGATCCCGGCGTACGCCCCGGGGTTGGTGGTGTTCGTCTGGCAGGTCCGCCACACGAAGGCCCCGGTCACCGGGTTCAGGGCGTCGATGCTCCCCGTGCAGCTCGTGCCGTTGACGCTGGTGGTCCCGCCCCCCACGTACAGCTTCGAGCCGTCCCAGGCGGCCGAGATGATCGAGCCGGTGGCGGGGCCCCCCGCCTTGGCCACGTTCGACTGCCACACGGGCCCCGCCGCCAGGTCGGTGCGGTCCCAGGCGTAGAAGATGCCGTTCTTGTTCACCGCCCCCACGAGCTGGCGGAGCTGGCCGTTGATGGTGGCGGTGAACAGCGTCGGCGTCGAGCCGAAGTCGGAGTCACCCTGGGCCTGCGCCGAGGTGGGCACCGTCCAATCCGCCATGAGGCTCAGGTCGGACGCCCGGAGCTTGACGATCGCGGGTGCCAGGCCGGGCGGGCTGCACCCCGGGTTGCCGGTGGTGAAGTAGATGCTGCCGTCGCTCGTATCGATGGTCGGCGACCCCCACACCCCGCCACCGGTGCAACCGGTGGGCACGGTGTCGAAGACGTGCTGGACCGTCCCCGTCGACGCGTCCATCTGCACCATCTCGCCCTGGACCAGGGGGCAGTCGCCGACCGACGCCACGCCCTCGTAGACGCTCCCGTTGTACAGCGTCGGTGAGGACCACAGGAAGTAGGCGGGCTCGACCCCCAGGCTCGTCTTCCAGATGAGCGCCCCCGTCAGCGCGTTGAGCGCGTAGAAGTTGTCGTCACCACCCGGTACGAACAGCACGGGGGTGCCCCCCATGTCGGCCGCCGTGAGCGTGCCGCTGGGCCCGAAGATCACTCCCTTGCACGTGCCCGACGTGATCGAGGTCACCCCCACATTGGTCGTCCAGGTGTCCTTCCCCGTCAAGGCGGTGCCGTGCACCAGGCCGTGCCAGTCCTCCCAGTAGACGAGGTTGTTGGCCACGATGGGTTGGGCGAAGGACCCGAGGCCGTTGCCGTCGGTCCAGTGCAGCTTCAGGGTGGCGGCGTTGGCCGCCGTCAGTCCGGTCTCGGCCGGGTAGTACCCGGTCCGGTCGAGGCCCCCCCGGTAGGTGGCGACCAGCGTCGGCGGTGGCGGGCCCGCCAGGTACGTGTACTGGTCGGCCGTACTCGTCGTGCTCGTGCCGCCCGACGTGGTGACGGTGATGTCGACGGTTCCCGTTCCCCCGGGCGCCGTCGCCGTGATGGTGGTGGCGCTGTCGACGGCGAACGTGGAGGCCGGCGTCCCCGACCCGAAGTCGACGACCGTCGTGCCGGTGAAGTCCGTCCCGGTGACGGTGACCGAGGTGCCGTTGAACCCCGAGCCCGGGCTGACGCCGGTGACGGTCGGCGCGGGCGGAAGTGTGTAGGTGTACTGGTCAGCGGTGCTCGTGGTGCTCGGTCCTCCGGGATTGGTGACGGTCACGTCCACGGTGCCCGTTCCCGACGGTGACGTGGCCTCGATCGAGGTATCACTGGTGACCGTGAACGTGGCTGGGCTCCCCGACCCGAAGTCGACGGCCGTCGCGCCCGTGAAGCCCGAGCCCGTGACCGCCACGGCGGTGCCGCTCGGCCCCGAGGGCGGGCTGATCCCCGTGACGGTCGGTGGGGGCGGAGGGTTGTAGGTGAACTCGTCGGACGGGTTGATCGAGCTGATCCCACCCGAGGTGGTGACGGTCACGTCCACGGTGCCCGTGGCGGCCGGCGTGGTGGCGGTGATGGAGGTGTCACCGTCCACGGTGAAGCTCGACGCCGGCATCCCCCCGAAGTTGACGGCCGAGGCACCTGTCAGGTTGGTGCCCGAAATGGTGACCGACGTCCCTCCGGTGCTCGGGCCCGAGCTCGGGCTGACGCCGGTGACCGTGGGTGCGGGGGGTGGGGGTCCCGCCGTGATGGACACGTTCCGCACGGCCTGGACGTCAGTGTGCTGGCCCGTGCCCGCCGTGAAGCCGACCAGGACCGTGGACGGGAAGCTGGTGGCATAGCTCAACACCTGGTTGCCGTCCATGGTCACGCTCATGCCGGTCGAGAAGGTCGTCACCACGAAGTGGTGCACCGTGTTGCGCAGTGCCGGGATCGACGAGTTCGTCGTGACGTATCCGAGCGAGTCCGATGTCGGGCCCGGCCCGGTGGCGATGCCGACGAAGTTGCTCGACGGATAGCTGGAGTTCCTCTTGAAGGTGTCGAGGGACACGGCGATGCCCCTGATCCCCGAGAACCCCTCGCCGCTGCCGGCGACCCCCAGGGCGGTGGGCTTGGTGACGCCGGCGTCCGCCAGGGTGAACGTCAGCCCGTCGCCGCCGCTCCCGCCCGAGAGGGACGCGTCGAAGGCGGCGGAGATGCCCACGCCGGGCACGGCGGTGGGCCAGAAGGCGGAGCCCGCCTGGTTGTTGACGGCCGCCGTGAGTTGCAGATCCGGTGGCGTGGCCGTGGACATGAGCTTCGCCGACCCGTTGAGCTGCCACCCGCCGGCCACCGGGGAGGGGATCGCCCCGGGCGGCGGCCCGGCGCCGTAGGTGAACTGGTCACTCGAGCTCGTGACGCTCGTGCCCCCGGAGGTGGTGACTGTCACGTCGACGGTGCCCGTCCCCGACGGCACCGTGGCGGTGATGGTCGTGGCGCTGTTGACAGTGAAGGTGCCCGGGTTGGCGCCGAAGTCCACCGCGCTGGCGCCGGTGAAGTTGGTGCCGCTCACGTTGACCGAGGTGCCCGCCGGGCCGGTCACCGGGTTGACGAAGGTCACGGTGGGAGCCGGGGGCGGACCGGTGACGTAGGTGAACCGGTCGGCCGCGCCCGTGGCGCTCGGTCCTCCGCCGGTCGTGACGGTCACGTCCACGGTGCCCGAGCCCGCCGGCGATGTGGCCGAGATGGAGGTGGCGCTGCTCACGGTGAAGCTCGCCGCGCCGGCACCGAAGTCGACCGCGGTGACGCCGGTGAAGTTCGTGCCCGTGATGGTGACGGCGGTGCCCCCGGCGGTCGGGCCCGAGGTGGGGCTCACGGCGGACACCGTGGGTGCCGGCGGAGGCGTCCCGCCCACCGTCACGGTGACCGTGGACGACGACGGTCCCTGACCTGATGAGTTGTAGTCGGCCACCGCATAGGTGTGGGTACCGGCCGGCACGTTGGTGTTGGTGTAGGTGGTGGGGGCGGGGTTCGGGTAGCCCCCCGCCCAGAACTTGGTGGACGTGTCGCGATAGACGTTGACGCCGAGCGCTCCCGATGCGTTGGTCCACGTCAGCGTGACGCTGGTGCCGCTCACCGAGGCGTTGAGCCCGGTGGGCCCGGCCGGGACCGCCGCCGACGCGGCCGTGGACGCGAAGCCCCCGCCGGCCGCTCCGAGGGAGGCGATCGTCACCACGGTCCGAAGCCGGCGCCACCTCGACCGGCCCGGCCGGCGGTTCCCCGTCGAGGAGCGCCGTCTCTGCGGTGATGCGATACGAAGAAACAGGGCCATGCGGTCCCCTCCCGAACCGTGCTCCCCACGTCGGTCGGCATTGCGCCACACACCGTGCGCGATGACCACCCAATGTGGGGTGCCACAGGATGCCCGGTCGAGCGGGGGGCGTCAACAGGACCGGGGCCAGGTGAGGTGTGGTGTCGAAGAGCTCGGGCTTCGAGCTCGTGATCCGGCGGAACTCGTCCCGACCGATCCCAGCGACGGGGCGACGACGCCATCGGCGGGCGGGGAGCTCAACCCGGCCCCCGCGGGGCCACGGGCGCTCCCGGCTCGACGACCCGCACGCGGTCGATGACCGCCTCGTCGGGATGCTCGACCGGTTCGTGGCGCCCTGCACGCGCCATCGTCGTCTCCTCGTGTCGACAACGGCGGCCCCGGGATCGGGCCGTGCCGCCGACCAGGGGAACGACCTGGGCACACGCTATGTCGCGTCATCGCACGGCTCAATCGGGGTGCTGCGGGTGCGGCGGGACGCGCCACGCGCCGCCGGGGCTGGTCCGTGCCGTGTCGGTGTGGCCCGTCCCGCGGTGCCGCCTCTCGAGCGCTCGGTAGGATCAGCGAGTCATGGACACCGCGGGAAAGGTCGCCGTCGTCACCGGGGCCGGCTCGGGCATCGGCCGGGCCTGCGCCCGGGCGCTGGCGGCCGCAGGTGCCGCGGTGCTGGTGGCGGACATCGACGAGAGCGGCGGGCTCGGCACCGTGGCCGCCGTGCGGGAGGCGGGGGGCTCGGCGGAGTTCGCCCGCGTCGACGTCACCCTGGTCACCGAGCTGTCGGCCATGCTCGACGCCGCCGAGCAGCGGTTGGGGGGCCTCGACATCCTCGTCAACAACGCCGGCATCGTCTGTGGCGAGCCCCTGTGGCCCGCCACGGATCCCCAGGCCCTGGCCACCCAGGTCGCCGTCAACCTCGGCGCCGTGATCCTCGGCACCCGCCTGGCCGTGGACCGGCTGGCCCCGCGCGGAGGCGGCGTCGTCGTGAACATCGCCTCGATCGGGGCGCTCCTGCCCCTGGAGGACGAGCCCGGCTACTCCGCCACCAAGGCGGGGGTGGTCATGTTCACCCGCGCCTGCGCCGCGCTGCACCGGACCCACAACATCCGGGTGAACGCCGTCCTGCCGGCGCTCGTCGACACGCCCCTGCTCGCCAAGTCCGGGGACGGGACCACCGAGGCGCCGTGGGCGCGCCAGGCGCGCGGGATCCTCCCCCTGCTGTCGCCCGACGACGTCGCCGGCGCCGTCGTGGAGATCGTGCGCGACGACAGCTTGGCTGGCCGCGACCGCATCGTCGGCGACCTGCCCGCTTTCGTGACCGACCTGCTCTGAGCCCCCACCCGAGGAGTCGCCGGGCCCGGCGCGCCCTACCCGGCGACAGGGCGGGGGGCCGTTCCCTTCACGCTCGTGCGGAACATCTCCCGGCGGACGCCCGAGTAGTCGTTCAGGGCGTTGTGCATCGTGCACCGGTTGTCCCAGATGGCCAGCGTGTGGCGGGCCCAGCGCAGCCGGCAGGTGAAGTTCTCGTTGACGGCATGCCGGTAGAGGTGGGCGAGCAGGGCCTGGGACTCGGTCGGGGCCCACCCCTCGAAGCGGGTCGTGTAGACGGGGTTGACGTACAGCGCGGCGCGACCCGTCACCGGGTGCTCGACGACGGCCGGGTGGGCGTGCTCCGCGGCGGCGTCCGGCGAGGGGGCGATGGCCATCGAGGTGAGGTCCTTCACCTGGTCGAGGAATCCACCGGTGCCGTAGGCCATGCCCGCCGAGTGCACGGCGCGCAGCCCGGTGAGCGTCTCGCGCAGTCCCCGCGACAGCGTCTCGAACGCCAGGTACTGGTTGGACCACACGGTGTCGCCCCCGTGGTCCGGGACCTCCCACGCATGGAGCAGCGTGTACGAGGGCGGCTCGGGCAGGTAGCTCAGGTCGCTGTGCCAGGCGTTGGCGAAGTTGAGCTGGTCGTCGGGCTCCTTGATGACCCGGATGACGTACGGACGGTCCTCGAGCGGCGTCACGAACGGGGTGGTGTCGCGACCACCGAGCAGGTCGGTGACGCGCTCGAGGTCGTCGAGGCCGATGTGCTGGTCGGGCAGGAAGACCACCAGGTGGTCGGCGAGCGCGTGGCGGACCTCGTCGAGCTGCCCGCGCTCGGACACCGTGCGCAGGTCGATGCCGGTGACCATCGCCCCCAGCGCGCCGGCGACGGGGTGGATCTGCGCCGATCCCATCAGGTCGTCAGCTGTGGCCGTCGGCGACGACCCCGGACATCGAGCTGACGCCACCGCGCCCCTCGACGGTTTCGACGGTTCGACATTTCGACGGTTCGACACGGTCGCCTCCCAGCCGGACCCCGCCATGCACCTCGGCATGGTCCGGCCCGGCCCGGTCCGGTCCGGTCCGGTCACACTATTGCGCGGGCCCGTGTGCCGCCTCGCCGAACTGCCCGTGTGCCGCCTCACCGAATCGGACGCAGCCGTCGGGCGGTTCCCGCGCGGCTACCGTGTCGCCGACCACCGTGCCCCATGCTGTCGGGGCGTCGGAAGGCCAATGGTGCGAACGTCGCCCTGAGCCCGGTCCTCGTCGCCCCGCATGCCGGGAGCGCCGGCGCCGTGTCGGGTCAGGCGGTCGAGCGGGCCCGGGACTGCCACGACCCGAGATCGTCGGACGGGAACGGGTCCAGCGCCCGCGCCGAGAGGGGCACGCCGAACAGGTACCCCTGGGCCAGGAAGCACCCGAGGTTCCGGAGCTGGGTGACCTGGGCCTGGCGCTCGACGCCCTCGGCGATCACCGACAGGCCCAGGGAGTCGCCGAGCGCGATGATGGCCCGGACGATGGCGAGGTCGTTCGGCGCATTGAGCTCGAGCTCCTCGACGAAGCTTCGGTCGATCTTCAGCGTCTCGACGGGCAGCCGCTTCAGGTAACTGAGCGAGGAGTAGCCCGTCCCGAAGTCGTCGATCTCCAGATGCAGGCCGACCGATCGCAGGTGGCGCAGCAGCTCGGCGGTGGACTCGTTCTGGCCCATCAGGGTGCTCTCGGTGATCTCGAGCCACAGCTTGTCGGGGTCGAGTCCCGAGTCGACCAACGCCGAGGTGACATGGCGGGGGAAGCCCGGATCGGCGAATTGCCGGGCCGAGACGTTGACCGAGATGTTCAGCCGGGCCTCCTCCTGGCCCGCTGCGTTCCGGCGGGTGTTCCATACCGCCGTCTGACGACAGGCCTCGTGGAGCACCCACTCGCCGAGCTGGACGATCAGCCCGCTCTCCTCGGCGAGCGGGACGAACTCACCGGGGAGCAGGAGCCCACGGGTGGGGTGGCGCCAGCGGACGAGCGCCTCCATGCCGACCATGGTCTCCGTGTGCAGATCGACGCAGGGCTGGTAGTGCAGTTCGAGCTCGTCGCGTTCGAGGGCGCGGTGCAGCTCGTTGGAGATCCGCAGCCGCCGGATCGTCCCCCCCTCCTCCTCGCGGCGGTAGACCTCGATCCGCCCGGACCCGAGCTTCTTGGCGCGGTACATGGCGACGTCCGCGGCACGCAGCAGGTCGGCCCCCTGCCCGGTGCCGCTCTCCGACAGCGCGATGCCGACGCTGGCGGACACGAAGAACTCCGTGTCGTCCAGCAACAGCGGCGTCTGCAAGGCCTCGACAAGGCGCTCGGCGATGTCGTAGGCCTGGCCCTTGTCCTCCACCTCCGACAGCACCGTGAACTCGTCGCCGCCGAAGCGCGCCAACGTGTCGCTGCCCCGCAGTGCGTGGGCCAGGCGACGCGCCACCTGCTGCAGGATGCGGTCGCCGCTGTCGTGCCCGAGGCTGTCGTTGACGAGCTTGAACCGGTCCAGGTCGAGGAACATCACCGCGACCTGGTGGTTGTCGCGCCGGGCGCGGCGCAGGGCCAGCTCCAGGCGGTCCGTGAACAGGACGCGGTTGGGCAGTCCCGTCAGGGAGTCGTGCACGGCCGCGTGCGCCAGCTGTTCTCGCAGGTCTCGCCGTTCGGTGACGTCCTCGAACTGGCTGATCAGGTACAGGGCCTCGCCCTTTTCGTTGTACACGCACGACGCGCTGGCGTCGATCCACAGCTCGTGGCCGTCGGCGTGGGTCACCCGCCGTTCGAGCTGGAAGTCCCGCGCCTCCCCGTCGGCCACCAATTGCATTGCTTCGATCGCCCCCTCGCGGTCGTCGGGGTGGACGAGGTCGAGCACGCTCATGCCCGTGAGCTCGTCGGCGGCGCGGCCGAGGATCCGCCCCAGGGCCGTGTTGGCACGCAGGATCCGCCCCTCGAGGTCGACCGCCGCCATCCCGCTCGGTGCGTTCTCGAAGGCTGATCGCATGCTCTCGTGGGCTTCGCGCGCCGCCTCCTCGGCCGCCTTGCGCGCCGTGATGTCATGGAGGTTGCCGACGAACCCCGACACGTCCTCGTCGTGCAGGCGGTCGGAGATCTTCGTGTCGAACCAGTGCCACTCGCCGGTGGCGTCCCGCATGCGCAACTCGGTCTCGAGGACGGCCGACGGGTCGGCCGTGTCCCCGAAGGCCTCGGGCCACCGCCGGGCGATCTCGACCAGGTCGTCAGGGTGGATGATCTCCTTCAGCGGGACCGGCGTATCCATGGGGTACCCGAGGATCCGCTCGAACGCCGGACTCACGTACAGGGGAAGGCCGTCGAAGTCGCCCACGGCGATGATGTCGCCGGAGTTCTCCACCAGGGTCCGGAAGCGCGCCTCGCGCTGGCGCAGCTCACCCTGGCTCTCCCGCAGGTCGTGCTCGATGCCGTCGCGGTCCCTGATGAAGCGCTCCAGGAGTTTGACGGCGAGGAGGATCCCGACGGCGGAGAGCCCCGCCAGGCCGTTCACATGGTCGGGCTGGATCAGGCTGGGCGCGGTGCCGGTGGCGATCGCCAGCTGGCCCAGGCCGATGTAGACGGCGCTGCAGATGAGCGCCGGTGTGGCGGCCGCGGGGCCCGAGACCTCCATGGCGTCGGCCGCCCCGAAGACGAAGCCGATGGCGAGCACGGGGCCCCAGCCCGTGCTGTAGCTGACCGCGCCGATGACCGCCATCATCACCCCGACCCGGCCGTAGAGGGCCGGGCCGCGGTGCGGCGCGGGCCAGGCCACGGCGGCGAGGATCGCGACGGCCTGCCCCACGAGGACCAGCGCGACGATCACCCAGTAGGGGAGCTGCGCCGTCAGGTGCAGGGCCCGGAACAGGCACATGACGGCGGCCACGGGCGGCCCGGCAAGGACGGAGGGGCTCGTGGTGACGTCCACGAGCCGCGCCCGGATCGAGGGCGGCGTCTCTCCCGGAACGGGAATTTCCTGGTCCACACTGTGAAATCGGCGTGGGCGCCGAATCCCTTGAGGATCCCGGCCCGGGTCCCGGGCCCGGCGGGTCAGCTGTGGACGGCGCCCATCCGGTCGCGGACGGCGCGGGCCGCCTTCTTGGCCTCGTACATGGCCTCGTCGGCCTGGCGGACGAGCTTCATGGGGTCGGTGTCGGAGTCGCACTGCGCCAGGGCGATGCCCACGCTGGCGACGAGCGGGACCACGAAGTCCTGCACGGGGATCGAGCGCTGGGCCACGCTCTGGCGGATCCGCTCCGCCACGGCGTCGCCGTCGCAGCTGTGGTCGTGGCACAGCACGACGAGGAACTCGTCGCCGCCGAGACGGCCGACCACGTCACACTCGCCGGTGGCCTCCATGAGGGCCACGCCGGTGCTGAGGATGGCGGTGTCGCCGACCTCGTGCCCGTAGGTGTCGTTGAGGGGCTTCAGCCCGTCGAGGTCGATGAACAGGACGGCCACGGTCTCGCCCTGGTCGCGGCGCCGGCTCACGTCCGTCGCCAGGTAGTCGAGCACGGCGGAACGGTTGAGCAGGCCGGTCAGCGGGTCGTGGGTGGCCGCCTCGTGCAGCTGCTTGCGCTGGGCCTCGCGCTCGCGGATCCGGGCGGACAGCGTGTCCACCGAGGCCTGCAGTGCCCGACCCGTCCGGCCCGGCAGCGGGGTGAGCATCTCGAGGTGCGACAGGTCTTCGGCCGCCAGGGCGACGGCCTGGGCTTCGACGGCCTTCAGGGTCGACGTCATGTCGTTGAAGGCCGCCGTGGTCGTCACCACCTCCTTGGGCCCGGTCTCGGGCAGGGGCGACACGTCGAAGTCGCCGGTGTGCACCTGGAGCGCCGTGGTGGCCAGCTTCTTGAGCGGCCGGGTGAGCACGCGGCCGGCCGCGATCACGCCGCCCACGCTGACGAGGGCCAGGGCCACCAGGAACAGCAGCTCGCCGACGAACCGGCTGGTGGCGTCGGCGGCCTGGACCAGTGCCGTCTCACGGAGGTCCTGGGACGCCGAGGTCACCAGCTTGTTGAGATCCGCGAGGAAGTGCAGGCCCGGCGCCATGGACTGCCCCGCGAACGTGGTGTTGTCCACGAAGGGCGCCGGCTGCCCGTTCAGGGCCACCGTCAGCCCCTGCTGGATGGTCCCTTCGAAGTGCCGGTCGGCGGGGCTCTGCTGGAGGACGTTCCACGCCGCCGCCGCCCGCGGGCTCAGGTGGCCGGCGAACTCGGTCGTGGCGACGTCGTACTGGCCGGCGGCCTGGATCAGCTCCTGCTTGGCGTCGGCGGGGCCGATGCCCTCGAGCACGAAGATGGCGCCATCGACCTCGTGGCCGCCGGAGAGGAACGCCTCGTACGCCTGGCGCAGCGCCGCCGCGTGCACCTCGAACGATCCGGGCGGCTGCCACGTGGAGATGTCCGCCAGCATGCGGTTGTAGTCCCGGTACCAGAGGTTGTCGACGTCCACCGACATCTTCACCGTGTACGCCCGGGCGTCGGTGAACGAGATGGTGTTGGCGGCCACCTTGGGGATCATCCGCTTCAGGCCGGCCACGTCCGCCCGCAGGATCGGCGTCGACGAGAACGTCGGGAAGCCGGCGATCTTGGCCGTGCCCTCGGCGATCTGGACCCGGTAGGGGACCGCCGGTTTGAGCAGGGTGTCGAGGAGGGGCTCGCTGATGCCGATCTGGGCGGCGTACGACACCGCCAGCATGGGCACCTCGAGCGGGTTCATCTGCGCCCGGGCGGCAGCCACGGTCTGGAGCTGGGCGGCGTCGCGCGCCACGACCTGCGCGTTCTGCCGGTAGGCCCAGCCTCCCGCGGCGCCCGACGCCGTCAGGATGCCCGTGGACAGGATGGGAAGCGCCACCACGAGGACGAGGATGAAGCGCACGCCCGGGCGCCACCGCGGCGCGCCCTCCTTCGGGGCGCGACCGTCGTGGCCGGGCCCCGGTCCGACGACCGGGCCCTCGTCGCCGCGCGGTGTGTCGCCGGCATGCGGGTTCTTACGTGTGCGCACCATGGCTCCGAGAGGTGTCGACATGCGTTGTCACCTTCTTGACCGGGGTCGAATCAGCCCAGGTCAGGGCGCTATGACGCCCGCGCGATCGATGGCGCCGGCCGCTCCGGCAGCACCAGCCGCCCGGGGACGTCGAGCTGGACGCCCATGGGCCGCAGCCGGCCGGGGCGCCCGAGGTAGAAGCCCTGCCCGAACCGGCACCCGAGTCCCCGCAGCGTGCGGTACTCCGCTTCGGTCTCGATCCCTTCAGCCACGATGGCGGCGTCATAGGCGTCGAGGCCGAACGTGAGCATGGCCGACCCGAGGGCACGACGGGCCGGGTCGGCGTCGATCCCCCGGGTCAGCGCGATGTCGAGCTTGATGATGTCGGGCCGGAGGTTGAGGATGTGGCGGAAGCTCGAGAACCCCGCGCCGGCGTCGTCGACGGCGAGCCGGACGCCGTGGGCACGCAATTCCTCGATGGTCGCCTGCAGCGCCCCGTAGTCGTCGACGCTGTCGTGCTCGGTGAGCTCGAGCACGATGCGCTCGGCCGGCGCCCCGGCCACGGCGGCCCGGAACTCCTGGGACATCAACGTGTCCGCTGAGGCGTTGAGCGACAGGTAGAGACCCGGAGGGAGCCGGTTCAGCTGCCCGAGCGCCGAGCGCAGGGCGGCCACCTCGAGCTCGACGCCCAGGCCGCACGCCTTGGCGTCGGCGAACCAGGCGTCGGGCGGGCGGGCGGGCGTCGTCTCGAAGCGTGTCAGCGCCTCGGCCCCCACCACCCCGCCCGAACCCAGGTCGACGATCGGCTGGAAGACGCTCTCGAAGTCCTCGTTGGCCACGGTGACACGTATCAGCTGCTGCCGGTGCTCCCGGAGCCGGGCGGCCTCCTCGACCTCGCGTTCGGCCGGCTCGGTGGGAGAGGTGGATCGCTCGATACCACCATTGGCGCGGTGGCGCGTGCGCGACAGCCGGCGCTTCCTCGCCAGGAAGAGATCACCACCACTGGCTGTTTTGGACGGTGCCATGGGGCGCCTGCTCACGCGTCGGTCCGCTCTTGGTCAGCGGCGCATCGGGACAGAGCCG